>Ga0136614_10002568_pt1 | contig 11329 bp, 7 predicted proteins | sample AntDrymUQ2792106_2_FD_106643 | JGI IMG/M metagenome (GOLD analysis project Ga0136614, IMG submission 106643) | Polar desert sand microbial communities from Dry Valleys, Antarctica - metaG UQ279 (21.06) | ecosystem: Environmental > Terrestrial > Soil > Desert | place: Antarctica: Dry Valley... | reverse complement strand
GAGCAAGCAGACTACCAACGGGCGATCAAGTTGTACGCGGAAAGCTTAGCCATTTTCCGCGAGGTGGGAAACAAGGGGTTCATAGGCGCCACGCTCGGTGCCTTTGCAGATGTTTTTTTCTGGCAGGGTGACTACGAGCGGGCAGCCAGAGCATATGAAGAAGCCATGGTCTTCGCACAGGATGTTGGCGATAAATTCACCATTGCATTCAACTTCTACAACTTGGGATTTATCGCTTGGTATCAGGGCGATTATATCCGCGCGACTCAAATGATCACAGATAGCCTGGCCGTGTTCCGCGATGCAGCCCGTCCCTTACTGGTTACCAGCGGCCTGCACGCGCTCGGTGATATTGCCTTGGCTCAGAGCGATGAGGAAAGGGCCTCAGAATGGTATGAGGCTGAACTTGCACTTGGCCGTGAGATACAACTCAACATCAGCATCAGTTTTGCGCTTGGCGGCTTGGGTAAAGTCGCCTGGGCGAAGGGGGATTACGAGCTAGCCGCAAAGAGATTCGAGGAAGGGTTGAGGATGAGCCGGAGGGCAGAGATCAAGCCCGCAATATTCCACTCCCTTTATGGCTTGGGGCGGATGGCTCAATCGCAGGGCGATTATGTCGCAGCGCGTGCATTTTATAGGGAAGCATTAGTGATACAGCCACAGCGGATCAGCTTATCCTTCAAAAGTAGTTGGCTGAAAACTTACATGGCTGCAGTTGCCTATCCACTAAGTGCCTTTGCAGAGCTGGCCGTCGAACAGAACAAGATGGAGCCCTCTTCTCTGCGCTTCGAGGGTTTTCAACGTGCAGCCCGCTTGTTCGGCGCGGCAGAGGCTCTTTTTACCCCGCTTCGCTTTGAAATGTCCGCTGTTGAGCGTACCGAGCATGACCGCGCCATAGCTGCCGCCTGCGCCACGTTGGGTGAAGAGGCGTTTGCTGCGGCGTGGCAGGAGGGAAAGACGATGACACTGGAGCAGGCAGTTGAATTTGCCTTACAAGAGGATTGACTACTCTTTCCGGCCCCTCGAATACATCGCAAAGCCGATCGTCCCAAATGCCAGCCCTGTCACCGACGCGCCCCAGGAGAAGAAGTTCAGAAAGAAAGTTGACTCGAGCACATTCATGAGCATCAGGAAGGGCAGGAGAATGCCCAGGAGCATCAGGGTCAAGCCCAGGCTGAGAAGGAGGCGGGGAGAATTCATCATGAGGTTTCTTAAACCGCTAAGAACGCGAAGTCCGCTAAGAAAACATCTTTAAATTCTTCGCGCCCTTAGCGATCTTCGTGGTTAATCCTATTGATACAACCAACATTTCACAAAATGTTCAGGCTCAGGCTCAAAGTCCGGGGGAATTTTTACATCGCACAACCCCGCCATGAATTGTGAGCAGCGCGGGTGAAAGCGGCATCCTGACGGTGGATTGACCAGGCTGGGCGGCTCGCCGGGCGGAACTTCCTTGAACGTGTCAGCATTACGTGCATCCGGGTCAGACGTGGCCGCCAGCAAGGCATGAGTATAAGGATGCAATGGGTTTTCAAGCAGACGGCGCGTATCGGCCTTTTCGATGAGGTTGCCCGCATACATCACGAAGATGCGCCGCGAAAAATACTTCACCGTAGAAAGGTCGTGTGTAATGTAGATGACCGAGAGCCCATGCGACTCCTGCAGAGCGCGCATCAGTTTCAAGATCTCCACCCGCACAGAAGCATCAAGCATTGAAACGGGTTCATCTGCCACGATCAGCTTGGGTTCGCGCAGCATGGCACGCGCGATCACAATACGCTGCTGCTGCCCGCCGCTCAGCATATGGGGGAACTTCTCTAGAAAATCATCCACAGGGTGCATTTTCACTTCGCCCATCACTTTATGAATACGCGCAAGCCGTTCCTCCTTATTTTTCATGCCACTGATAATGAGCGGCTCTTCCAAAATCTTTTGCACGTTCATAAACGGCGGTAGAGCGCCATACGGGTCCTGCTGGACATAACCAACTTTAAAACGATAACGTTGCACATCCCGCCCCTTTAATTTGGACAGATTCTCACCGTCAAAAGTGACGTCACCGCGGGTTGGGGTGTTCAGTCCGAGAATCGTTTTCATCAGACTGGACTTGCCGCAGCCCGACTCACCGACAACCGCCACCGTTTCCCCTTCCTCCATTTCAAAGCTGACGCCATCCACCGCCTTCACATAGCCCGCGTGACCGAATCCGAACCGGCGTAGTTCATACCATACATGTAAATCCTGAATGGATAACAAAGATTCAGGTTCGTCTGTGTTTGGTGTATTCATTTTCACCTCTCGCAATTCGGTTATCATCTTTCGCTCCTCATGTCATTGCGAGGAAGGCTTCAGCCTGACCAAGTAATCCTCGCTTAAAGGGATAATCTTGTCGAAGGCTTCCATCCGATTAATCGGAGATTGCTTCGCCCGCGCCTCGTCTACGGGTTTCGACACGATGCGTCTCAACCCTCCGCTCAGCGCGAAAGGGCTCGCAATGACATTTACCTTTTCTCCGTTGCCGAACCAAAACCTGTTTGCAAACCTTTCAAACATTCCATCATTCCCAAATGACGGCAATCATGTGACAGGAATACCAGCAGGTTCAAACGGATCATTTCAATTTTCTTTCGCAATTCCTCGTCCATATTTTCGAAGACAGGATATTTCGTATCGAGCGATTCAATGAATTGTTCAAGGGCTGCGTACGAACTTTTCAGATAACCAAGCAATTCATCCTTTTTCGGGATTGGCAGATTCGCGGCGGCCTCATCGCTCAAGCCTGTGCCAACCGTTTCATGCAGTCCTTCGGGAAAACTCCATTTCTGTGCAAGAGACTCTTTTTCCCAGATCTCTTTTCCATCACCAAATTCAGGCACAAACTGCGGGTTGTGATGCAGAATGGCAGCTTTGAGATAATCTGATTCACGCGCCAGATGCCAGAGATGAAATCCAATGGAGGTACTGTAGCCTTCGGGCTTCCAATTGAGTTGTTCATCGTTCAAGTCGCCAGCAAGATTAAGGACAATCTTGTGAATATCCTTAAAGCTGGAGACTGTGTCATAGAGCGCGGGAGTGGGCATAAAAATCCTTGTTCGTAGTAACGACTCTGCAAAGCGCCCTGTGGGTCAGTCGTTCTCAGCGACTAAAGTCGCCACTACACTTTTACTCGTACAACCAGCATTTCACCTTGCGTCCATTCTTGCCGAACATGGGCGGCTCTTTATCACACTTGTCAAACCGGAATGGACAACGCGCTTTAAAGCGACATCCTGTTGGCAGATCGATCAAACTCGGCGGCTGGCCTGTGATGAACATCGGGTCTGAGTCGCTGCGTAAACGCGGGACACTTGCCATCAGCATCTGCGCGTATGGATGCAGCGGCGCAGGGAAGAAGTCCCTGGCATGGCCCACTTCCACGATCTGGCCCGCGTACATAATGGCGACTTCATCCGCCAGTTCGCTGGAGGTGGCAATATCATGTGTGATAAGGATGAATGATGTGCCAAGTTCCTGCTTGATGCGCTTGAGCACGTTCATGATGTTGGCTTGGGTGAGCAGGTCGAGTGCAGAGGTCGGCTCATCGAGGACGATCAGGCTTGGGCTTGTCACGAGCGCCATAGCCAGCGCCACGCGCTGGCGCATCCCGCCACTTAGCTCAAAGGGATAACGATCCAAAAAATCATCGGGCACACCAACATGCTGGAACATGCGGCGCGCCAGACCCATGGCCTCCTCCTTCTTGATGCCAAGATGGACTACGGCAGGTTCGGCAACCTGGTCACCGACTTTGATGACAGGGTTGAGCGCATTCATGGCAGCCTGGGGCACGAGGGAAATCTCCGCCCAGCGTACATTCTGGCGGAACTGCTCTTCGTCAAACTTCATTACATCGGTACCCTGCAGATAGACTTCTCCGCTATATGTTTGGACATTACGGGGCAGAAGGCGCAGGATGGCTTTGGCAAGCGAACTCTTCCCGCAACCTGATTCGCCAAGGATCACGACCGCGCGATTGGTATCCAATTCAAAGTCAACGCCATCCACGGCTTGCACGGTTCCAGAGCGGGTCTTGAAGTGCAGGACCAGATCTTCGATCTGGAGAAGTTTTTGCGGCGTGGCGTTCATACATCCCTCAACTTAGGGTTAAAGATGCGATCCAGTGCGAACCCGAGCATCGCGAAGCCCAATCCTGTAATCATCAACAGAGTTGTGGGTTCGAGTATCCAGTAGTAGTAGCCACGGTATAAAGCGCCATTGCGGTTCGCATCATCAATCATCTTGCCCCAGGTTGGCAGGACCGGGTCACCCAGTCCCAGCACGGCAAGACCTGCCTCCAGAAACACAAATGACGGAACAGATAAAACCAGGCCTGGAATCAACAAAGGGATCATGCGTGGGATCAGATAGGTGAAAACAATTCTGGGGTTGCTGGCGCCATAGGCAGGCGCCGCTTCAATATACATTGACTCTTTTAACTGTACAAATATCGAACGATAACCCTTGATAGCGCCGGTAAATATGCTCAGTGCAATCGTTGCCCCCAGAATTACCCAAATGCTGCGCGAGTAAAAAGTGCCTATCATGATCAGTATGGATAGAAAAGGTAGAACGAGATTAATTTCAGTGATACGCTGGATCAATTCATCCATCCAGCCACCATACCATGCACCCAGAGCGGAGATGATCATGGTAAGAAGTGCAGTGCCAAGCGATGCGATCAGGCCAAATGCCAGGGCAACCGGCGCACCCCACAGCAATGGCACGACCAAATCACGGCGCGCATGATCCGTGCCTGCCAGGCCAAAGACCTGTCCATGAAAAACAAATTCCGCATTAATATCTGAATCAGGCTCAAACGTCGTGCCTGTTATCAACAGTTGATACTGTCCCTTTAATAACCTGCCGGTTTCCGGATCTGAGAATAGCTGCGGGATGACATCGTCAGTTCTAAGTTTGGTCCTTAGTTTTTCGTCCTGTGAGAAACGATAAGTTTGCTTTTGGTTTAATGCTAAATTGACGATCCTGATCGTTCTTCCATCGGGCGTCAGCCATTCGGCTGAGATGAATGGTTGTTTCTCCTGATATTTGGAGGTGAGATAAAGAATCATCTCCTGAGGATAGTAATCATAGCTAAAATTGAATGTATAAGAAGTTGAGATTGTGGATGTCCCCTCGGCGCCCAGCGTTACCTCTTTAATCATGGTTCCGTCGGTTGTTCTTACGGCGAATGATTCCGCATACTTTTTGCTGGAGAAATAATTGATCCAGGCAGGCGGGGCGAATTTCGGGTTCTGATACCAAACCTCCTCCCCGCCGCGCCACAGGCGGATGGCTTCGTTATAGGGGATTTTTATCATTGCATACGCGGCAGTGAAAACCAAGAGAAAAACAACCAGCATCCCAACCAGCGCGGCGGGGTAAAACAGGATGTTTCGGAAGGAGTTTTTTAGCGTGTTCATATTACCTGCTGCCGATTTTTACGCGTGGATCCACGACGGCATATATAAAATCCAGTATGAATACGGTTAATGCCAGCATATAGGCATATATGATCGTCGAGCCGACAATGATAGGAATATCATACAAACCCACCGCTTGATACAAGGTCCGGCCCAAACCGGGCCAGAGGAAAACAGTTTCAGTGATGGTTGCACCCGTCCACAATGTGATAATGAGAAGTGCAAAATTCGTGATGATATTGGGCAACGTGGGACGCAGGATATAACGCCGCTCCACATCTCTTGTTGGCAATCCCTTGGCTTTGGCCATCTCTACATAATCTTCGCTGGAATAGATCAGGAAAAAGGTTCTGTAATTGTAAATACTGAGAAAAAATGAACTGAGCACGAGGGCTGAAGCCGGGAGGATCAAATGCTTGAGAAAGCTCATGGCGTAATCAAAACTGTTTGAGGGCGGTGGTGAATCGACCATGCCACCGAAGGGAAGAACTTTTAAAAGCGCTGCGAAAATCAAGATCAGGAAAATGCCGTAAAACCAGGGAGGCACGGCTGAAGTAGGTGAAAGCGCGACCACTGCCCTGTCCCAGAAATTTCCATAGCTACGGGAAAGATTTAGCGCAAGGAGGATGCTCGAAAAGAACAGGAACAACTGTGAGATTCCCATCAGCAGCAAAGTAGCAGGCAAACGTTCCAGGATAATGAGGCGCACCTGCTTCGAGCCCGCATCACTGGTCATATTGATGGCCCGTCCCAACCGCAGTGTGAGGGCATTGGAGAGATAACGAAAATTTCGGATTGCAATGGGCACATCGAGACCCATGCGCTTTTCCTCCGATGCAATCGTGTCCTGTATCAATTTTTGTCGGACAGTCGGATCCATTTGTTTCATGGAGGGATTTGCGGCAATAGATTGCGTGACGCGCTCGCGGATCTCGCCTTTCATGATCTGATCCACAAAACCACCCATGTTGGCGATCATAATGGTCAAATAAATGCCGACCACAACCGTGACGAACAGAGTTAACAACCGCACGACAACGTAGCGCGAGACGCGCAACAAGGTGCTCTCATGTCTTGCCTTTTTCAAAACTGGAGTTTCGGCCGGTGTCTGGGTAACTACTGCCATCGTTTCCTCACAAAAGGTGAGTAGAGAGGGATAGGAAAGCCCCATCCCTCTCTACTAAATATTGAACTTACCCTACGGGACCGCTACAAAATCAAGGGAGGTAAAGGCAGGAATGGCCACAGCTATCGGCACAACCACAACTTCGAGCCTCGCTGAACCCGTCGCTAGTTCAGAGGTTACATCTGAACCGAGGGTGACCTGGTATTGGCCATCACCAACTGCCTCGGCATCGCCTACGGTCACCACAGTGCCCGTTGCATCATACAGGATGTATTTCACCCCGCGAATGTCGGCCTGAGGATAAGGCTGATCCTTGAAATTCGCTGTAACATCGAAGACTGCCTCTTCGCCCACCTTGACCTGCCCGGGGCCATCAAGGACAGCTGTTGCCAGTTTGGGTTCGCTGAATGCGGCCCAGCGATCGGCAAGATCAACAAACTCTGTGTTGTTCTTCAGGACCAGGGATTTCTCTGTGGTAAAGACCTGATCCAAATAGTACGGACCCGTCCCAACCCAGAAATGGCCGTGCTCCTCAAACCAGGTCTTGAAGTTGGTATAACGCAGGTCAGCCTCTTCTTTGGTAATGTATTCGCCCAATGTCGGCTCAAATGGAATATAGGATTCGCTTGCCGCCTGATCCAGATACTTGCTCAGGATCTCGAGGCTGGGTCCGCCAATCCAACTCGTGTTCTCGATCTGCGCAGCATCGGCCTTGGTTTGAGTATAGGCAAGTTCGCCCGCGGCTTCCGCCAGATTCGAAATCGCCAGGATCTGCCAGCTATTCTCACCCGTGAGGCCGAAAGGCGATTGCGGCCACAGAGGCACGACGTTCAGTTCAGCATCCGAGTAGTACGTATCAGTGTAGGCTTCGATAGTCAGCGGGTCGGTGGAAGTGATTCGATAGCCTTTGAAAGACTCCAACCCCGCATTGACGCTCAGGGCGAGAGATTCATCATAAAGGGGACTATCCTCTTTGCCGGGGTCAAAGCCCTGGATCATGGACATCACGAAATCGCCCACGGAGATGGGACTTCCATCATGCCATATGACCGTCTCGAACAGATCACCAGGATAGACCACAACGCTTTTGACATTGGCCATCAGCCCCTCCGGGAACTTCTCAGCTGCAGTGATAAACCTTTGCTCTGTCGCATCCCAGTCAACCCATGCGTCTTCAGGAACGTCAACTTGCGGCACTGTTTCTACAGTCAACCAATCCAGGTTCTGAGTGATCGGCAGGCCCTCTTTATAGGTCAATTCGGCGCTCTCGATGCGTTGTGGATATGGCAATCCGGTGTACGGATCGGCCATCAAACCACCGCCGCCACTGATATTGGATGTGCCCATGGTGGTGGCGCGCATTACTGCCGCATCCCACACCCAGTTGCTTCCTGCAACCGTATTCCATGGTTGGGTGAATAGGTCGTTCGTGCCAATCTTCATCGTACCGCCCTCCTGGTCAACAAAGCGGAGGTTGTATGGGCCAGCGTTCGTGGATTCGGGGCCCGTGGCAAGGTCATATGTGACCTGGACATTATCGTTGTAGGGCGCATACACCTTCTGATCGATCACCCACACAAAGAGCGAATCTTCCAAAGAAAGTTCAAGTGCCCTTGCCATCATCTCAAGGCGTTCTTCCTTGGAGGAGTAATTTCCCTGCGCCAGGTCATCGCCGAGTGTTTGGAACTCGGGGTCTGACACATTCGAGATGTAGGGTTCACCGGCTTGAATACTTGTATTCAAATAACTCTGCTGGATGTTGCCGCTCTCATCGCGCAGTGTGCCTAGACCAGAAGGATTATATCCAGCGGTATAAAGGTGCCACTGTCCATCCGCCGCGACAGTCCCCAGCCAGATCGGGAAAGCTTCGGAGGAGGTCTTATACTGGCGGTCCACCGTAAAGCCAGCGCTTTCCAGCTGGTTGGATACATAATCGCCGATCGGCTGGCGCGTGCCGTCACCATCAGAGCGGATCAGGAAGATAAGCGTGACGGGTGCGCCGTTAAATTGCCATTTTCCGTCTTCGCCGAGTTCCGCGCCCATGCCGGTCATTTCAGCAACAATAATCTCTTTTGCCTGGTCAAGGTTAAACGTATATTTGGCTTCCAGTGCGCGCGCGGTTTCAATCAGGTTGGTATATTCGATCAATTGAGTAGTAATGGGAAGCAATTTTGGCAGGGACCCCCCCGCAAAGATTTCCTGATTGATATAGTTGCGGTCGATCAACCAGTTCAACGCTTCGCGGATCTTGCGGTTCGAGAAGGGGTTCAGAACGTTTGTATCGGTGAACACGGCAGGGTTCAGGCTTATACCGTAATATCCGCCCAGGGATTGTGTGGACTTCAGACCCGCTTCCTGAATAGCCGGGAAAACATCAGAAGCAAGGTTGAACGAATAGAAGTCAATTGTGCCAGCCTGGAGTTGTGAAATAGCAGAATCACCTGCAACAACAGAGACATCAATTTCATCCAGCCAGCCGCCCTGACGTTCGGTACGCGGCATTTCTGTCGGCGCTTCCGTTGCAGTGGGTGCTTCGGTTGCTGCTGGTTCCTCGGTCTGCACCTGAGGCGCTTCGGTGGCCGTCGCCACTGGAGGCGCACAAGCCGCCAGCACGAGACTCATAGCCGCCAGCAAGCTAAGCAAATAGTAAAGATGTTTATATTTCATGCTCTTCTCTCCTTAAAATATGAAATGTTTTGATTCACAAATGGCGTCATCAAGCGTTCAGGAATGCCGACCACCTCCTTTGCCTGTAATATGGAGGGAGGCGGAAACTGGGTTGCGTAGCCCCGGCATCCGCCTCGCATCCTACGATTTGCTTTCTTTGAGGAGAATTTGTGAAAGCAAAGCAATCTTGACCACATCATACGCTCCAGGAATAAATCAAGCATCCGCCTGTAAGTGTGTTTCCTCCCCTGCCTTTCGATGGATTTCCTCCTCCTTGAAGAAGGGCATAGGCACTCATCTCATGTCATCAGCGATGTACAAAAACCCCTCCTTAGAGGGGTGTTAAAGTGGAATCAAATGAATGGGTTATGTACTATACTGTAGGGGTAAACGAAAATATGAAACAGATATTATCCCGCTTTCTTGGACTTTTCCTTGCTCTCCTGTTGGCCTCCTGCGGAGGGGGGATCACACCTCTAGCCACATCGGAGGCTCCTGCGGCCGCGCCGACCAGCCGCCCTCCCACTCCGGATCGTGTATCTGTATCCCTTCCGTCGATTTGCAATTGCGTTCTACGCTTTGACCATATCGGTATCGAGCAGGGATTGTCCCAGAGTTCTGTGCGAGTCATCTTTCAGGATAGCCGCGGCTTTCTGTGGTTCGGCACACAGGACGGGTTGAATCGCTATGATGGCTATACCTTCAAGACCTATAAACCAGACCCCGATGTACCCACCAGCCTGAGTGACCGCTGGATCACCTCCATTGTTGAAGATAAAGAGGGGGCTCTATGGATCGGAACACGCCTGGGCGGTTTGAACCATTACGACCCGCGTACCGAGCAATTCACACATTTCCTTCACGACGATGAAACCCCATCCAGCCTGAGCGATAATCATATTAATGTTCTTTACCTGGATCGGAATGACAATCTTTGGATAGGTACTCCTGACTCGCTCGATTTATTCGATCGGACCACCAACGCTTTTAAGCATTATGCTTATAGCCCGTCGCAGCAGGAAGGCATCAGCGGAAAGAACATCACGGCAATTTATCAGGATAGCCGCGGGCGTTTTTGGGTTGGCACCTCGGGCGGCGGCATCAATCTATTCAATCAACAAGACAACACGTTCTTTCCGTATCAACATAACGCAGGTAACTTTAATACAATCAGTAATGATCATGTCACGACAATCGTCGAAGGCCGGAACTCTGTCCTCTGGGTCGGGACGCGCGATGGCTTGAACAAATTCGAACCCGATTCAGGACGTTTCGAACGTTTCCTGCATTCCGACAATGATGAGCAAAGTATCGCCAGTAGCATGGTAAATGCCTTGCATATGGACAGCACCGGCAATCTATGGGTAGGTACAACAAATGGGCTGGACCGATTAAGTGCGGTCGGAAAGCGCTTTATCCATTACCGGAACGACCCAACTTTCTCCCAGAGTCTTAGTAACAATGATGTGATAGCCATCTATGAGGATCATGGTAGTGTGTTGTGGTTTGGAACGTACGGCGGCGTTAGCAAATATGATCGTCAGCGTGACAATTTTGCCTATTACCGCCATGATCCCAAAAATGCAAGTACACTTAGCGGAAACTTCATCTTCTCCATTTATGTGGATTCGGAAGGCTATGCCTGGATTGGTACGTTTGGGGAAGGTTTGAATCGTTTTACAAGATCCACAGGTCAGGTGATTCGCTATCAAAATGACCCACTAAAGTCATACAGTATTGGCTCCAATGAAATTCTAGCCATTCACGAAGATCAGGATGGCAATTTATGGATTGGTACAACAAATGGCTTGGAACGTTTTGATAAAAAATCATTCTCTTTTACACATTTCCGGCGCAACCCGTCAGATCCCAAAAGCTTAAGCGCGAATACTGTCTATGAGGTCTATGTGGACAGCCACAATGATGTGTGGGTTGGGACAGTCGGCGGCCTCGACCGTCTTGATCGGGAAACGGGAACATTTATCCATTATTATCCCGAAACGGAGGATCCCAACAGCCTGAGCGGAACCGTTGTATATTCCATTCTGGAAGACCGTGAAGGCAACGTGTGGGTCGG
>Ga0136614_10002566_pt1 | contig 11333 bp, 12 predicted proteins | sample AntDrymUQ2792106_2_FD_106643 | JGI IMG/M metagenome (GOLD analysis project Ga0136614, IMG submission 106643) | Polar desert sand microbial communities from Dry Valleys, Antarctica - metaG UQ279 (21.06) | ecosystem: Environmental > Terrestrial > Soil > Desert | place: Antarctica: Dry Valley... | reverse complement strand
GCCTCCTCGTCCTCGTCGTGGGGGTCTGCCTCCTCGTCCTCCTCGTGGGGGTCTGCCTCCTCGTCCTCCTCGTGGGGGTCTGCCTCCTCGTCCTCGTCGTCGAGCGCGAGCTCCTCCTCGCCGGCCGGCTCCTCGGGGCTGCTCCCGGCGCGCTCGCGGCCCGCCCAGGTAGCCGCGGGCGGTGGCGCTTCGAGGTCGAGCTCGACCTCCCCAGGCCTCTTGCGGGGCGGCAGCTCGTCGCGGCCCTCCGGCGTCATCCGCCTTCCCCGGCCCCGTCGACGCCGTCGCCGGCGGCGAGCTGGGAGACGAAGTCGACGATCGTCCGCCGGTAGCTCGCGAGCGAGGTGACCGAGACCCACTCCTCGGGGCCATGGTGGCCGGCGCCGATCGGGCCGAACTCGACCGCCGGGATGCCGGCGCGAAGAAAGGAGACGGCGTCTGAGGCACCGTCGCGACCGACGCTCGTCACCTCGCCGTTGTGGTGAGAGGCAGTCGCCTCGCAAAGCGCGCGCACGAAGGGCGAGGCCGGGTCGACCAGGGCGGGCGCCCGCCTGAAGGTCGAGGTGATCGTCGTCCCCGGGATGCCCCTGACCTCGTCGAGGATCATCTCGGGGTCCTGCTCGGGCAGGTGACGTACGTCAACGTCGATGAAGCAAGTGTCGGGCACCTTGTTCAGGGCGTCTCCACCGACGATCCGGCCGAGGTTGATCGAAGGGCGGTCGAAGAGCTCCGAGCTCTGCGAGGCGAACGGTAGCGACTGGATCGCGCGGAATACGTCGACCGCGCGAAGAATCGCGTTCTCGCCGAGCCACGGGGTGGCCCCGTGAGCCGCGCGCCCGTCGACCCGCAGTCTCATCGCGACGACGCCCTTCGCGGCGACGCCGACGTGCATGTCGGTCGGCTCGCCCGTGATCGCGAAGTCGCCGATGAACCCCTCCTCGACCAGCAGGTCCCCGCCGCGGTCGGACTCCTCCTCGGACTCTTCGTCGGGCACGATCCCCAACCGGATCCGCACCCCCTCGGAGTCGCGCAGATCGGCGAGCGCGAGCAGCAGCGAAGCGACGGCGCCCTTCATGTCGTAGGCACCGCGACCCAGCAGCCGGTCGCCCTCGAGCCGCGGCTCGAACTGCTCGGGTCGACCGGGTACGACGTCGATGTGGCCGTGCAGGAGAAGGGTCGTCTCCGCGTCGTCGGGGCCGACCTCGGCGAGGATCACCGGCAGGCCACGGATCTCGAGCTGACGTGGCGAGATCTCGCGGGCCTCGAGCCAGCCCTTGACGAAACCCGCGCACAGCTTGATCCCCTCCGAATGGGAGGTGTCGTAGCCGATCAGCTTCTCTGTCAGCAGCCGTTCGTCCATGGGTTCAGGCGCCTGTGTGGGGCGCCCCGCCGAGGTTAGGGCTCAGCGGTTCTCGGCGATCTCGATGAACGCCTGCGCGCGCGCCTTCTGGCGAGTCGCCTGCTCCTCGGCGGCGGAGCCTTCCTCGGCCTCGCCGAGGCGCTGCTCGGCATCGTCGAGCCGGCTCTTGAGCTCCGAGACGTCGAGCTGGTCCGGCGGGATCGCCTCCGCGATCAACACCCTCACCCGGTTGGCGAACACCTCGAGCCAGCCCTCGCCCTGAGCGTAGGTCTCGACCTCGCTCTCGGACTTGTGCAGGCGCAGCTCCGCGGGCACCAGGCGCGCGACCATCGGGATGTGGCGGGCGAGGATGCCGACCTCGCCAACCGCCGTTCGGGTGGAGACCTGCACGAGCTCGCCCGAGAAGACCTCGCCCTCGGGCGTCAGGACCTGTGCCTCGAGCTTGTCGTGCTCCTCAGCCAACGTCCCCGCCGACGGGATTCGAGGCGCTCGCTTCCCTGGAGGCGCCCTCGCCCGAGCCGTTGCCGAGGTCTCCGCCAACCGGATTGGATCCGTTCCCCTCTGCTTCCTCGGACTCCGCCTTCTCCGACTCGGCGTCCTTGCGCTCCTCGCCCTCCTCGCGCTCGCGCTCGACGCCCTCGTCCTTCTCGCCCTTCTCGCCGCCGTCGCGCACCTGCTCGATCGAGCCCTTCATGTAGAAGGCGGACTCGGGCAGGTCGTCGTGCTCGCCGTCGAGGATCTCGCGGAAGCTCCGCACCGTCTCGGCGACCGGGACGTACTCCCCGTCTCGCCCCGTGAACTGCGAGGCGACGAAGAACGGCTGGGAGAGGAAGCGCTCGATCTTCCGCGCCCGGTTGACGGTCTGCTTGTCGTCGTCGGAGAGCTCGTCGATGCCGAGGATGGCGATGATGTCCTGAAGCTCCTTGTAGCGCTGGAGCACCTCCTGGACGTCGGTCGCCGTCTTGTAGTGGTCCTCGCCGAGGATCTCCGGCTTGAGGATCGTCGAGGTCGAGTCGAGCGGGTCGACCGCCGGGTAGATCCCCTTCTCGGAGATCCCGCGAGAAAGCACCGTGGTCGCGTTGAGGTGGGCGAACACAGACGCCGGCGCCGGGTCGGTGAGGTCATCGGCAGGCACGTAGACGGCCTGGATCGAGGTCACCGAGCCCTGTTGGGTCGAGGTGATCCGCTCCTGGAGCTCCCCCATCTCCGTCTCGAGGGTCGGCTGGTAGCCGACCGCCGAGGGCATGCGCCCGAGCAGCGCCGAGACCTCGGAGCCCGCCTGCACGAAGCGGAAGATGTTGTCGATGAACAGGAGCACGTCCTGGCCGCCCGTCTCGCGGTAGTACTCGGCCATGGTGAGACCGGAGAGCGCCACCCGCAGGCGCGCCCCCGGCGGCTCGTTCATCTGCCCGAAGACGAGCATCGTCTTCTCGAGCACGCCGGACTCCTTCATCTCGAGCCAGAGGTCGTTGCCCTCGCGCGAGCGCTCGCCGACCCCGCAGAAAGCGGAGAGGCCCTCGTGCTCCTCGGCGATCGAGCGGATCAGCTCCTGGATCAGCACCGTCTTGCCGACGCCGGCGCCGCCGAAGAGGCCGACCTTGCCGCCCTTGGCGTATGGGGCGAGCAGGTCGATTACCTTGATCCCGGTCTCGAGGATCTCCTGGGAGGGGACGAGGTCCTCGACCGAGGGGGCGGAGCGATGGATCGGCCAGCGCTCCACGCCCTCGGAGACCTCCGCGCCCTGGTCGATCGGCTCGCCGAGCAGGTTGAAGATCCGGCCCAGGGTCTCCTCGCCCACCGGCACCGTGATCGGTCCGCCGGTGTCCACGACCTCCTGCCCGCGCTTGAGGCCGTCGGTCGCGTCCATCGCGACCGTACGGACGCGGTCGTCGCCGAGGTGCTGCTGCACCTCGGCGACGAGATCCATCGCCGGTCGGCCGTCCTCCTCCGGGACGTTGATCGTCAGCGCGTTGTAGATCTCGGGCAGCCCCTCCGGGAAGGCGACGTCGACGACGACGCCCAGCACCTGCTCGACGCGGCCGACCTTGGTGTCCGCCGCGTCCGCGCTCGATCCGTTCTCGCTCGATCCGTTCTCGGTTCCGTTGCTCTCGGCCATTTCGCTCCTTGTCTGACGAGTGGCGGGCGGCGACTCAGCCGAGCGCCTCTGCCCCCGCGACTACTTCAAGAATCTCCTGCGTGATCTCCGACTGACGGGCCCGGTTCATCTCCTGGGTCAGGTCGCCGATCATGTCCTGCGCGTTCTCCGAGGCGGTTCGCATCGCGGTCATCCGCGCCCCGTGCTCGGATGCCGCCGACTCGAGCAGCGCCCGGTACACCGAGAGGTCGACGTACTCCTCGAACAGCATCGGCAGCAGCTGGTCGGGCTCGGGCTCGTAGTCCCAGTAGGCCCTGCGGTGGGCCTCGGCGAGCTCCTCGTCGGCCTCGGGCTCCGGCTCGGGGATGCCCTCCCCGAAGACCTCCGCCTGCTGCAACGGAAGCAGCGTCTGGCGGCGCACGTACTGGGTCAGCGGCGAGACGTAGCGGTTGTAGACGAGCTCGACCCGGTCCAGGTCCTCGTCGACGTACCCGGTGACCAGATCTCGCGAGATCTCGCGGGCGTCGGTAAAGGCCGGGCGGTCGGTGAAGCCGACGTATGAGCGGGCGACGTTCTCGCCGCGAAAGCCCATCGTCGAGTTGCCGCGCCGGCCGACGATCGAGAACGAGACCTCGGCGCCCTCGGACTCGAACTCGCGGCGCAGGCGGATCCCCTCGCGGACGATGTTCGTGTTGAAGGAGCCGGCGAGCCCGCGATCGCCCGTGACGAGCGCGATCCCGACGCGGCGCACCTGCTCGCGGCCGGCGAGCAGCTTGACGCGATCGGTGGTGCCCTCGGACGCCTCGGCGACCTGCTGGGTCATACGGCGGATCGCCTGCGCATAGGGGCGCATCGCGTCGATCCGCTGCTCGGCGCGGCGCAGGCGGGCCGCGGCGACCATCTCCATCGCCCGGGTGATCTTGTGGATGTTCTTGACCGACCCGATGCGGTTCTTGACTTCCTTCTGAGTGGCTATGCGGAGACCTCCTCGGTCTCGCGCTCTGCCTTCTCAACCGTCTTCTCTGCCTGCTCACCCTCACCCTCCGCCTCGGCCTCCTTGGAAGCCTCCTCGTCGGTGCGGCCCGGCTTCGAGCGCTCCTCCTCGGAGCGCACGCGATCCGACTCACCCTCCTCGAGCGGATTGCCCTCGGCGTCGAAGTCAGGCCCGAAGTCGTCGACCATCTCGCCGATCGCGTCGCCGAGCGCCTCCTCGTCCTCCTCGGAGAGCTGGCCCTCGTCGATTCTGCCCATGAGGTCCTCGTACTCGGCGTGCAGACGACCGATCAGGTCGGCGAGGAAGTCCTGCACCCGCTCGACCTTGATCCGATCTAGGTAGCCGCCGGTGCCGGCGTAGATCGACGCCACCTGCTCGGGGACCGTCAGCGGCTTGCGCTCCTTCTGCTTCAGCATCTCAACCAGTCGCTCGCCGCGGGCGAGCTGGCGCTGGGTGTCAGGATCGAGCTCGGACCCGAACTGCGCGAACGCCTCGAGGTCGCGGTATTGCGAGAGCTCGAGCCGCAGCTTGCCCGCCACCTTCTTCATCGCCTTGGTCTGCGCATTGCCGCCCACACGCGAGACTGAGATCCCGACGTTGATCGCCGGGCGCACGCCCGAGTAGAAGAGGTCGGACTCGAGGAAGATCTGACCGTCGGTGATCGAGATCACGTTGGTCGGGATGTAGGCGGAAACGTCATTCGCCTGGGTCTCGATGATCGGCAGCGCCGTCAGCGACCCGCCGTCGAGCTCCTCGTTCAGCTTCACCGCCCGCTCCAAGAGGCGCGAGTGGAGGTAGAAGACGTCACCCGGATAGGCCTCGCGACCCGGCGGGCGGCGCAGCAGCAGCGACATCTGCCGGTAGGCGAACGCGTGCTTGGTCAGGTCGTCGTAGATGCAGAGCGCGTGCTTGCCGTTGTAGAGGAAGTGCTCGCCCATCGCGCAGCCCGCATAGGGGGCGATGAACTTGATCGGCGCCGCCTCATCCGCGGGCGCGGCGACGATGATCGTGTTGTCGAGCGCACCGGCGTCCTCGAGCACCTGGGCGACCTGGACCACGGTCGACATCCGTTGGCCGATCGCGACGTAGATGCAGACCAGGTCCTTGTCCTTGTTGTTGATGATCGTGTCGATGCCGATCGCGCTCTTGCCGGTCTGGCGATCGCCGATGATCAGCTCGCGCTGGCCGCGGCCGATCGGGATCATCCCGTCGATCGCCTTGAGCCCTGTCTGGACCGGCTCGACGACGGGCTGGCGCTGGACGACGCCAGGGGCCTTGAACTCGGCCGGGCGCGTCTCGGAGGTGTTGACGTCTCCCTTGTCGTCGAGCGGTCGCCCGAGCGGATCGACGACGCGACCGAGCAGCTCCTCGCCGACCGGGATCTCGAGCAGCTGGCCGGTGCGCTTGACCGTATCCCCTTCGATGACCTTGTCCCATTCGCCGAACAGCACCGCGCCGACGTTGTCCTGCTCGAGGTTCAGGGAGAGCCCGGTGACGTCGTGCGGGAGCTCGAGCATCTCGAGCGCCATGCAGTTGTCGAGCCCGTGGACGCGCGCGATCCCGTCGGCGACCGAGAGCACGGTCCCGACCTCCGAGAGGTCGGCGCTATCGGTCTCGAGGCCCTCGATCCGCTGGCGCAGGATCTTCGAAATCTCGTCGGGCTTGATCTCCACGGTTTCAGTCCTTCCCTAAATCACTTGCGGCCACCTTCGGTGGCCTTACATGCTGCTTTCGGGGCTAAAGCCCCTCATTCCACGACTATGCCGCCGAGGCGACTTCCTTTCTCAGTTTCTCCAGCTTGCTGCGCAGGCTCGCATCGAGCACCATGTTGCCGACCCGCAGCACCAGCCCGCCGAGTATCTCCTCGTCGACCTCTGCAGTGAGATCGATCGTCCTGTCGGTCTGGCTCTCGATCTCCTTGGAGACCCTGTTGACGACGGCCTTGTCGAGCTCGACGGCGCTCGTCAGCCGCACCTCGAGGCGCTTGTTCTCCTCGGCCCAGAGCTCGTCGAAGCGCCTGAGGATCCTGAAGATCGCCGGCATCCGGTGCTTCTCGGCGAGCAGCTCGAGGAAGTTGGTCAGCTCCTCCTCGGCGCCGTTCACCGACTTCGAGATCCCCTCGCGCTTCTCCGCCGAGGAGAAGTACGGGCTGAAGAAGAACACCTGCAGGTCGCGATTCTCGTCGACCGCTTCGGCGAACCTGGCCAGCCCGTCGCGGATCGCGTCGAGCTTGTCGTGCTCCCTGGCAACCTCGAAGAGGCTCTCCGCGTAGACGCGGGCGATCTCCTCCATCAGGTGCGCTCGGCACTCCCGTTGGCGGTGCTCGCGTCGCCGGCGAGCGCGGAGAAGTCGACCTCGGCGAGCGCCTCCTCGACCAGCCGCTGATGATCGTCGGAGTCGAGCGACTTGCGGGTGATCTTCTCGGTCGCCAGGACGGTCAGGTCGGCGACCTCCTTGCGGATCTGCTCGAGCGAGCGGCGCGTCTCGGTCTCGATGTCCTTGCGCGCAGCGGCGACGAGCTCCTCGCGCTTGGCCTTGCCCTCGTCGGTCGCCTGCGAGACGGCCGCGTCGGCCGCTCGGCGAGAGCGGGCGACGATGTCCTCGGCCTGCTCGCGCGCCTCGGTCAACCGCTGGCGGTACTCCTCGAGCAGCTTGTCGGCCTCGGCGCGCTGCTTCTCGGCGGCCTCGATCGACTCGCGGATCGCGTTCGCGCGCTTCTCGAGGGCCTCGCCGATCCTCGGAAAGGCCTTCTTCGAGAGCACGTACATCGTCACGCCGAAGGCGAGCAGGGTCCAGAACATGAGCCCGAGCGCGGGCGAGACGAGGAAGCTCCCGCCCTCGTCCTCCGTTGCCGCGACCGGCAACAGGCCAGCTATGTCTGCAAGCAAGTCCAAGGTCTATCTCTAGAGGAAGAAGGCGATCAACCCGAAGATGAAGGTGTAGAAGGCGACCGCCTCGGTAAGCGCGAAGCCGAGCCAGCGGATCGACTGCAGCTCGTCCTTGAGCTCGGGCTGGCGGGCGACGGACTCGATCTCCTTTCCGAAGATGATCCCGATTCCGATCCCTGCCCCGATCGAGCCGAGGCCGGCGCCGATGCCGAGGGCGATGGACTTGAGGCCGTTGTCGGTGACGCCGGAGGCGGCCTGGGCGAGTGGAAGCAGTACGTCCATTTGGTGTCCTCCTTAGTGGGACTCGGCGGTCGCGCCGCCGATGTAGATCGCGGTCAAGGTCGAGAAGATGAACGCCTGGAGCGTCGCCACCAGGCCGATCTCGAAGACGAAGAAGGCGAAGGCCATCGGGAAAGTCAGCGCTCCCAGGGCGGCGAGACCGAGCAACACGGCCAGTCCGCCGGCCATGAACAGGATCAATAGATGCCCAGCCAGGATATTCGCGAACAGCCGCACGGAGAGTGAGATCGGTCGCACGAGGTGGGAGATCGCCTCAATCGAGAAGATCGCGGCCTTGCCGAACACGTTCATGTCCTCGAGGCCGCCCGGCAGCCAGCTCGCGAAGTACTTGAAGAACCCCTTCTCCCGGATGCCCTCAATGTGGTAGATCGCGGTCGAGACGAGCGCGAGCGCGAGCGGGATCGAGATGTTCGCGCGCGCGGCGTAGATCGCGAGCGTGGGCACCGCGAGCCCGAAGATGTCGACCTTGTGCTCGGTGTTCGTCGGCAGCGGCAGGTAGCCGAGCATGTTCGAGAACCAGATGAAGAAGAAGAGGCCGGCGAGGTAGGGGAACCAGCGGCGGGCGAGCTTCTGGTCGGGGATGTTTCCGCGGGTGATGTTGTCCCGGGTGAGGTCGTAAGCCAGCTCGACCGCCATCTGCACCTTGTTCGGCTCGCGTTGCATGCGGCTCGCGATGAAGGTCATCGACGCGATCGTCGCGGCGCTCGCGAGCCCCAGGTAGAGGACCGCCTTGGTGATCGAGAAGTCGATGCCTGCGATGTTGATCGCGATCCAGGGCGTGAGCAGGAACTCGTTCTGGGGTTGGAACTCGTCGTTCTTGCCCTCGTTGCCGACGACGAGGATCAGGATCGCGGTAATCGCGAAGTACAGGAGCAGCCCGATCAGGACCTTGCGCTTCGTGCTCACGAGGCCGTCCGCCGGGTGATCGCCTCGCCGGCGAGGTAGACCGTGAACAGGACCGCCGCGAGGATCGCCGCGGCGAGGCCCGACTCGCGGTCGACGAGCCCGGTCGCGAAGACGACCGCGGCGACGAACCAGGCGCGGCCGAGCGATGTCCAGCCAACCGTGGCGAGCGCCGAGCGGCGGTTGCCCTCGCCGAGCGCGCGCTCGGCGCGACGGCGGGCGAGCACGCTGACCCCGCGCTGGGCGAGCCACGCCGCAGCAAGCGCTACGTATCCCCCGAGCGGCCAGTCAGCGAGCAGGAAAACGGGCAGCGCCAGGGCGAGCAGGGCGAGATCGGCGTAGCGGAGCGCCGCGACGGCCGCCGACCCGCCGCCCTGCACCTCGCCGCCTCCGCTCAGCGCGAGCGTGGACACGCGCGATCCCAGCGACGCATGTGCCCGAGGGTCCTGCGAGGGCCGCAGGCTCCGCGGGCGGGCCGACTGCCGAGGCGGCGCCCAGGCGGTCGCCCGTCGCGCCCAGCCGCGGGCCGCCGGCGGTTGCGGCGTCGGGCCTCGTCAAAAGGCCTTCGATCTTCGAAGTCGCTGAACTCGGGGCCAGGCAAGAGCACGTCTGGTCCAAGGAAACGGAAAGCCGCCCGCTGCAGAAGCGTCCGCACGCTGACGGCTCGGCGACTATATCCGAACGCCGTCGGTGGCCGCGCCCGCCGAGACCACCTCGACGAACAGCTCGACCAACTCGGGATCGAACTGGGTGCCGGCGTTGCGACGCAACTCGGCGAGCGCGTCCTCGGCGCAAAGCGCCTGTCGGTAAGGGCGCTTCTCGGTCATCGCCTCTTGAGCGGGGGGCTCACCGTGGATCAAGCGCCTCGAACTCCCCGGTCTCCGGATCGACGGCGCGCACGTCACCCGACTCCGGGTCGACGGCTGTGAAGCTGCCGGTCTCGAGCTCGCGGGCGACGCTCTCGTCGACCTCGGAGCCGGCGGGGGCGCGGCCACTGAGCCGGACCAGATCGCGAAACCGCCGGCGGCGCAGCTTCAGGATCTCGAGCGTGACGATGAGGTACGTGCTCGCGGCCAAAGCGGCCAGCAGGAAGATGACGATCACGGCGGTCCAGAGCGGATCGAAGTTCCCGTGGTCGTCGCTGTAGGGCACGAAGCGCAGGGCGAGGGCGAAGCCGGCCATCACCGCGGCCCACCCGTACAAGTAGGCGAGCGTCCGCCGCTGCGAGAAGCCGATGTGCGCCATCCGGTGGTGGAAGTGCCAGCGGTCGGCGCGGTAGATCGGTCGGCGGTACTTGATCCGCTTGGCGACGACGAAGCCGGTGTCGAGGATCGGCACCGCAAGCACCGTGAGCGGAAAGACGAGTGCGACGACGGCATTCGTCTTCAGCGCCCCCTGGATCGCGATCGCGGCGAGGAGGTATCCGAGCAGGTTCGAGCCGGTGTCACCCATGAAACTCGACGCGGGCGGAAACCCGTGGCGAAGGAAGCCGAGCGCGCCGCCGGCCGTCAGCGCCGCAAGCACCCCCGCGCTCGTGCGCTCGAGCGAGATCGCGATCACGGCGAGCGTCGCCGCCGAGATCACGCAGACGCCCGCAGCGAGCCCATCCACGCCGTCGATCAGGTTGATCACGTTGATCACGGCGACGATCCCGATGATCGTCACCGGGTGCCCAAGATGCACTTCGCCGAGAAGCGGGACCGCGAGGAGGTCGACGTGGTTGAGCTCGACGCGCCCGACGAACGGCAGGGTGAAGTTGGCCACCTGGACGCCGTTGAACACCGGAATCGCGGCGGCGACCGCCTGGCCGAGGAGCTTGAAGGCGGCTGGCAGGTCCCAGATGTCGTCGACGGCCCCAACCAGCGCGATCACGATCGCACCCCCGAGCACCGCCCGAGTGAGCGGCACCCACGGCAGGAACAGTAGCCCGCCGACGAGGATCGCAATCAAGATCGCGATCCCGCTCAGCTTCGGCGTCGGGACGGTGTGCAGGCTGCGCTCGTTCGGGTAGTCGATCGCGCCGATTCGACGTGCGATGCGCTCCGCCGTCGGGACAAGCAGCCAGGCGAGCACCGCCACGCCAACAGCCGCGATCAAGGCGAAGATCGGCTCCGGTCGCCCGTCTACGAGCATCGCCGCGGCGCCAGGCTACCCGAGAGCCCCGAGGATGCCTTCGACCAGGATCCGCGGGTCACGGGGATGGCGAAGGCCGGGATCCGTCGGACGCCTTCGCAGCTCGAGGCGCGGCGCGTCAACCAGCTGCCGCAGGTGCCCCGCGGCGATCAGGCGTTCGTCGACGGCGCCCATTCGGCCGCTGAAGATCGTGTACGCGGGAGTCCCGAGCGCAGCCGCCTCGCGGTTCATCGTGCCGCCGCCGCTGATCACGAGGTCGGCATAGGCAACCAGGCTTTGGGCGTCGATCACACGATCGGGCACGACGAGCGATCCGGCGACCCGCGCTCGCACCGCGCGGCGCTGGTCCTCGCTGCGTGGGAGCACCACCGCGACCACCTCCGGATCGCCCGCCAGCCGATCGAGCACCGCTTCATACAGCCGGTTTCGGGACCGGTACTCGGCGGTCTCGTCGGGTGGGCGGACGACAGCCAGGATCCGCTCGCGGTCCAGTCCCAGCTCGGTGAGCACGGCCGGGTTTGGCTCGAAGTCGGAGAGGTAGTAGTCCTCTTTGAGGCCGGGGTAGCGGCAGAGCTTTGACGGTGGGGCTCCGATCCGGCGCATCCGATCTACCGGGATCGCGTCCGGGACCAAGACGCGGCGCGCGGCCCGGAAGCTGAT
>Ga0136614_10002565_pt1 | contig 11333 bp, 11 predicted proteins | sample AntDrymUQ2792106_2_FD_106643 | JGI IMG/M metagenome (GOLD analysis project Ga0136614, IMG submission 106643) | Polar desert sand microbial communities from Dry Valleys, Antarctica - metaG UQ279 (21.06) | ecosystem: Environmental > Terrestrial > Soil > Desert | place: Antarctica: Dry Valley... | reverse complement strand
CGCATCCATTGCCAGTAATCGCTTTCCGGTAAATCGTCATTGCAGGCGGCGTAATCTTTCTGCTGATTAAACGGCGGGTCGAGAAACGTTAAATCAATTCCGGTTTTCAGAGATGAAAGCCTCTTTAAACAATCGTCATTGAAAACCAGATGATTCGTTTCAACTTTGCCATTGGGTAAACTCATTTATTGTTCGTGTCTTTTGTCTGTGACAAACAGCATTGTTCAAATACTTCTACCACAAAAACGACAGACGATGGCTTCGGGTTGAATCAGTTCAGCGCAATTCGGACATTTCTTTAAATCATTCTGTCGCTTTCTTGAAGACTTTGATACAGCAAAAATAATTATTCCAATTAGAATACACAGAACGAAAAAAATAAGTATTATTTCAGATGTGCCGATTGATTCTAGAACAAGCAGTAACATTTTTAACTAATCTCCTTTAAGCCTTCAACCAAATTATCAATCTGCTCTTTCGTATTCACCTCAGTCACACAGACCAAAAAATCGTTTGGATTATCTGCGTAATAACGCGATAACGCGAGACCGCCGATGATTCCTTTTTCGCCAGACAATTTTGACAAAAGTTTTTCGGCGGATTGCGGAGCGCGAACAACGAATTCGTTAAAGCGCGGCGCAGAAAAGGGAAGTAAAAAGCCTTCGATTTCGGAAATGCGGCGTGTGGCGTAAGCGGTTTTCTGCGCGTTCTGCATTGCTACTTCCTGTAAACCTTTTTTGCCCATCGTTTCCATATAAATCGTTGCGGCAAGAGCGATTAAGCCTTGATTCGTGCAGATGTTTGACGTAGCTTTTTCGCGGCGAATGTGCTGTTCGCGTGTTGCCAAAGTTAAAACAAAACCACGATTACCTTTTTGGTCATAAGCGATTCCGGCGAGTCTGCCCGGCATATTGCGGACGTATTTTTCTTTGCAGGCGAAAAGTCCAACGTAAGGACCTCCGTAACTTAAAGGAACGCCGAAGGATTGACCTTCGGCGACAACAATATCTGCGTCGCACGCGCCCGGCGATTTGAGCAAGCCGAATGAAATCGCTTCCGTGACGACGACGATTAAAAGCGCGCCGACGGCGTGGGCTTTTTCCGCCAATGATTTCAAATCTTCGATGCAGCCGAAAAAGTTCGGCGATTGGATGACGAGCGCCGCGGTTTTATCATCGAGCTTTGTTAAATCTTCCGCTAAAGTTCTGCCCGATTTTTTGTCGAAATGAACCGTTTCGATAGTTAAATCACCGTGCTGCGTATAAGTTTTTGCCACCGCCAGATATTCGGGATGGACGGTTTCGGCGATAACGACTTTATCGCGGCGCGTAACTCTTTGCGCCATCAAAAACGCTTCCGCCATCGCGGTCGAACCGTCATACATCGAGGCGTTCGCCACGTCCATTCCGGTCAGTTGGCAGACAAGAGTTTGAAACTCGAAAATATATTGCAAAGTTCCTTGCGTTACTTCAGGTTGATAAGGCGTGTAGGAAGTGAAAAATTCCGAGCGTTGAATTAAATGGTCAACCACCGTCGGCGAATAATGCGAATACGCGCCCGCGCCTAAAAACGAAGGCTTGCGCGAAGCAGTATTCATATTTGCGAAATTTTCCATCGCGCTGATGACTTCCGATTCGGCGAGCGGTTCAGTGATTTTTAAAGCGCGGTTTAATTGAACGTCTTGCGGAATTGAGCGAAAAAGTTCGCCTGCCGAATCGAGTCCGACGATTTTCAACATCTCGTCGCGTTCTTCGGGGGAATTTGGAATATATCTCATTAAAAATAATTTTGTAGAAAATTTGGTATAAAAACAAAAATGCGTCGAAAGATTATTATTCGTAAAACGGCGAATGATAGTCAAGCGACGCAAATTTATTTGTTTCTAACAATCAATATAAGCAAAAATTATATAAAACCAAGTTTGTTTTTCACCTGATACCGCTTGATTTAAACGAAATCAGTTTTTAGCTTTGCTCAAAACCTGTTGCGCTTGCTGCGCTAGTGCGGCTTCGGTAACAGTTTCAGCACTGCCTTCGGATTTTTGAACGGTTTTACTTTGCAAGATTACCTGACCGCCTGAGTTTGTCAATTTGAAATCTACCTGCGCTTCAAACTTCTGAATTGCCGAAGCATCGGTGTTGGTAACTTTGCCAAAAACTCCTCCGAGTTTGCTAATCGCCGGTTGCTTTAGTTTTGAAACGTCGGTTGTCAGAACAAAATCGCACGACATTGCTTTGGCATCGGCTTCGGAATTGATTGAAACGGCTTCGACATTTCCGCTGCTCAGTTTTTCAATCAGAAAAGCGCGCAAATTTTCAGCGGACAGATTTTCGTTTGTTTTGTTTGACGGCGCGAGAACACCGATTCTAATCGCACCAGCTTTTTTGGTTGTTGCCGATTTCATCACGGTTGAAGAAGCGGCGGATTTTGTCGAAGGCGACGAATCATTGTCCCTATTCATTCCGCTCATCATTCGGCTTAAATCGGGTTTGTCGTAAAGATCCTGCGAAGATGTCGCCAAAGTATAATTTTTCGGCACATCAAATAATGCGGCATCAAGATTCGCATTGGAAAATTCCACCGTTTCAATGGTTTGCGTAAAACCCGGATTGTTTTCGCCACTGCCCGTCTTCATTGTTCTGGTTTCCATCAAAGGAAAGCCGAGTTTGCCCGAGCCGCTTGTTTTCGTAACGTATCGGTCGCGGCAACCGCCGCCGCTGATTCCGCCCAATACCGGATTTGAACCACCTTGAACCGGACAGGAAAACTGCGGCAAATCAACATACCAACCGTCAGTTTCCATTCGCATATCGTTTTTTGAGCAAGCGTCAGGCGAAGCCTGCATCGTCATTACGGTTTTCAAACGGCGCGCAGTCAAACCAAACATCTGTTTGCGTTCGCCTGTGTCGGTAATCGTGTAAGTCATCGTCACGGTGCCGCCTTTCTCAGTTTTGGATTGCGAATTTTGAATGTCAGGTTGGTTCGCGTTTTCCGCCGCTGCGGAATTGTCGAACGGTTGAACGAAATAAAGTTTTTTGCCATCACTGACTTGAACGTTTCGCTTTAAATCGCATTGCTCAATGGTCGAGACTCCGGCGCCCATTCCCATAATTCCGCTCGATTCGCTGCGCTTGCGCGAACCTTTCACCAAAACAGTCGTTTCGATTGTTTGCCCGCTCATTTGCATTCTTTAGTTTGATTTTATAATCGTCAAACGAAGGCACTGTCGCCAGAAGAACAATCGCGCTCGCCAAAACTACATAAAATTTGTATTTCATTGTTGCTCTCCTTAACCTTAGATTTTAGGGTTTTTCAGATTTTAGGGTTTTTCAAAAAATAATTTAACTCAAAACGGTGAAAAGACCAAGCAAAATTACAATTTTTGTGTTTTTTTTGATGAAGAATTTTTCAGCGTAGTTTTAAAAGTATTTACTCTTTCATGTTTTACAAAGCGATTTAGCGCTTCGATTTGATGACATGAATATTTATCCTTAAAAATGAAAATTGCCGTTAAAAATTGCGAGTTTTTTAAAGGTTATTTTGTGCAGAAGGCAATAAGAGACGCGCCTCGATTAAAATCAAAGCGCGTTCAAGAAATTATAGTATCCGTCTTAAGCGGAAGCCTCTAGATATTCTTCATACTCGGCGGCGTTGAGCATCGCGTCGGCTTCGCCATGATTTTTCATTTTAATCTTTATCATCCACGCCGCGCCATATGGATCGGAGTTAACGGCTTCGGGCGTCTCGTTCAATTCGTCGTTGACTCCGACGACTTCGCCTGCAATCGGCGTGAATATTTCAGAGACGGCTTTCACCGATTCGACCGAGCCGAACGCTTCGTGTGATTCGAGTGTGTCACCGACTTTTGGTAATTCGACATAAACGACATCGCCAAGCGCGTGCTGCGCGTAATCGGTAATTCCGATTGTCGCCACGTCGCCTTCAACCGCCACCCATTCGTGGTCTTTGCTGTAATGTAAGTTTTCTTGAATGTTTGCCATAGTTAGATGTTAAATTTCAGATTATTTTTCGCGTTTGTAAAATGGTATCGGCACAATTTCCGCCGCAAGATGTTTGCCTCTGACATCAATTTTAATTTCTTGACCGAGATTTGCAAATTCAATCGGAACAAATGCCAGACCGATATTTTTTTTAAGAAACGGCGCGGGCGAACCGGATGTAACAGCACCGACTTTTTTATCGTCAATGAAAACGTCAAAACCGTCGCGGGCAATGCCTTTATCAATCATTTCAAAACCGACGAGTTTTCTCGTCAAACCCGCTTCCTTTTGTTTGACAAGCGCGTCGCGTCCGATAAAATCAGTTTTTAACTTACAAATCCAACCCAAATTAGCTTCGAGCGGCGTAATTTCATCGGAAATTTCGTGACCGTAAAGCGACATCGCCGATTCTAATCTCAAAGTATTTCTAGCAGCCAGACCGCATGGCAGTATTCCGTTATCGTCGCCGTAATTGCCGATTTCGAGAAATTTGTTCCAAAGCTGTTCGGCGTAATCTTTGTCGGCGTACACTTCAAAACCATCTTCGCCCGTGTAGCCGGTTCGGGAAATAATGGCTTCAACGCCGTCAACCTTGCCGGTAGTAAAATGATAATACTTAATTCCTTGGAGATTTGTATCAGTCAGCTTTTGCACGATTTCAAGCGCGTCTTTGCCTTGCACGGCGATCTGGCAATAATCTACACTGGCGTTTGTCAGAGTGATATTTTCGTCGGACTTGTGCGATGTGATCCAATCCCAATCCTTATCGGTTGTGGATGCATTGACAACTAAAAGCAATTTATCCTGGTCGAAGCGATAAACGAGCAAATCGTCCACAACCGTACCGTTTTCGCGCGTTAAAGCCGAATAATGCGCCTGCCCGTCAACCAATTTCGTCACGTCGTTGGTCGTCAATTTATCCACGAATTTTATCGCGTCTTCGCCTTCGACCCAAAATTCACCCATATGCGAAACGTCGAACAGACCGCTGTGCTGGCGCGTGCGAAGATGTTCGCTGATAACTCCTGCCTCGTATTGCACGGGCATATCCCAACCGCCAAAATCAACCATTTTGCCGCCCAACTCACGATGCGCTTTATTGAGCGGAGTTTTCTTTAAATTTGTATCCGACATATTTTAGAAGTGTAAAGGAAAAAAACTAACACTCACAAGTTGTGAGTGTCAAAAGGCGGAGTGTAAGAAAATTTTGTTTGATTCGCGGGGTTAAATTTACTATCTATTTATTATCGCGTTTGTTTTCCTTTTCCTTTCGCTTTTTAATTTCCTTCGGCGTTTCTCTTTTAACTTTAGCTGAGGCTTCGATTATTTGATTGCAAAAATCAATCGCGCCGAGAATCGCGCCTTTTTCTTTTTCATCGGTTGATTTGGCGAGTTGCGATTTTAGCTGCGGAAGAAATTTATTCGCGCCGTCGGCGAGCGTGTGAACCGCATTCGGGAAAAAGTCGCTCTTCATATCGCGGGAAGCCACATCGTCAATTTTGCTGATGGCTTCGTCGAGCAGTTTTTCAATGTCAATTAAAAGCTGCAACCGCGTTCCGGTCGGCAGTTCGCCCCAGCGCTCGGAATCTTTTTCAACTTGTTTCGTCCGCGCCGCGTCGCTATTCAAAGCGAGAAAACGACGGTCAATCGCTTTGACGAAAACTTTCATTCGCTCGTCAATCTGTTGCGCGTCGCGCACGAGTTCGACTTCCATCTCGGTTAGATGGTCGCGTCTCTGCGCTTGAACTGACAAAAGCGAACCGTAAACGGCAAACATTAAAATCAGCAAAGAAAATAATTTTGTTGAGTTATAAAACATAAATCTAAAACTTGAAATCAAGTCGGTTTTTTATCCGGCAACACCGTATCGCCAAAAAACGGTTCGATGGCTCTGGTTCGCGCGTCGCGGATATGTTTAACTAATTTTCTAACGTATAATTCGTATTTTATCGGCAAATCGCGCCTGACAACTTCGAGTCGCGTGATATATTTTCGTAAACTTAATTCAATTCTTTTGAAATTATTCAATACCTTGCCGCTGTCGTTATTCTTAACATTTAAGAAATCAATCGTATTATCAACAAGCGCGTGAAAACCGCCTAATTCGAGAAACATTTCAGAATATTCTTCTTTGGCATTGAATCCTTCCGCCTTCATCATCCGCGCTTCCATCAATTCGAGAGCTAACTTTGTGCGCTGTTTTATATCGGTAACGGAATCGAGCTGAAATTTTTCGGTTTTGGAAAGAATTTTAAGCGGCGGCGGCGCGGTATCACCAAATTGCATTTCAACCTGCGCGTTTGCCGCCAGCAGCGAGCAATAAGTTGTAAGCAGCAGAAATGCCGCGAACCGGAAACCAATCAATTTCCGCCTCGACAAACTAAAAAAATTAACTGGCTGTCGCTGGTCGCGCGTTGCCGACTGTTCATTGTTCGCCTGCCTTTTCATTACTTCTTTCCTTTTCTCTCTTTGATTTGCTTTTGCAGACTCGGCAAACGCAGATTAACCTTTTCAATTTCCAGTTTATTTGAGGTTGCATCGGCGAGTTTCATAAACTGCTGATAATTAGCCATCGCGTCCAGATATTCTCCCAAATTATCGTGCGCGATGGCAAGAAAATAATAGGCAATAGACAGATTCGGCTGCTTTTCAGTCAGCCATTGATATTCGGTCTTAGCGTCGGAAAATCTCTTCAATTGAAAAAGTGCCGTTGCCAGATTAGCGTGTGCCGTATAGTTGTCCGGGGCAACTTGCAAAATTCTTTTAAAAATCGTTACCGCGTTGTCGAATTGTTTCGCCTGCACAAGCGCCGCGCCAAAACCGACGGCGTGACTCAAATTGTCAGGTTCTGATTCCGAAGCTCGGCGGCAGTAATCTAACGCTTTCGCCGGATTTTCCGTTCGCAATTGATTACAAAGACGTCCGAGGACGGCGGAATTTTTCGGGTCGTTTTCTAATTGTTTTTCTAAATCGGCAAGATTAACCGCGCCGCTTGCTGAAACGGAATTCTTTAGAGCCGAAATTTCCGGGGTCGGTTCGGCAATCGAGTTTAAAATTTTCAGCGCGTCTTCATTTTTACCTTCAGCAGCGTAAATTCGAGCCTGTAAAAACTTAACATCAATCGAGCTCGGCGAAAGCCGCGCCAGCATTTTTGCCGTTTCCAGGGCGTTCGCGTAATCGCCTTCGGACAAAGAAATTTCGGCTTGTTCGGTCAGTGCCGATTTATTCTGCGGCTCAATCGCCAGCGCCCGTTTGTAGCTCGCTTTTGCCGACGGTTTATCGCCGAGCGCCCGTTCGATTGCCGAGCGCGCCGACCAAAGCGCGGCTGTCGGATTGGCTTTGGAAGTTAGTATCTGCAATTTTGCCAAAAGCTCTTTCAAAATCGCGGGCGCGGCTTTTGCTTTTAAGCGCAAATCAGTTAGGGCAATAAGAGCGGGGAAATTTTTATCGTCCAATTCGACGGCTTTCGTTAAAATCTTTTCGGCTTCGGTAAAACGATTTGAATTGACGAGCAGCGAGCCGAGACTCGACATCGGCAGCGTCCAATCTTCACGCAGTTCGACGGCGCGGCGAAAGGCTTTTTCGGCTTCATTTATTTTACCGAGAGAGAGCAAAGCATTTCCGCGCTGATATTCGGCTTCGGGAAATTCGGGCGCGAGCTTTAAGGCTTCTTCATATAATTTTAGCGCGGCAGACAAATCGCCTTTTTCGTGCGCGTCCTGCGCCTGATTAAAAATCATAACCGCTTTCGCCTGCGCATCTTCGTCATCTTGAGCTAAACTGATTTGAATTGAAGAACCGAGTAGAATAAAAGCGGAGAGGAACATTAAAAACCTTTTCGAGTAAACAAAAGTATTCGGCATTGCGTAGAAATAAAGGCTAAATTTTGAGCAAACGAAACGCATAAAAATACAAACATTGAGCGGGTAAATTGCTAACTTAACCGACCAATTTCAATGAAAAGTTTTTGGTTAAAGCAGTTGCTTTTGCCCGTTACACTAATATAAGATTTGCAAATTGAGTATTTGCTCTCCGTTATATACGCTAGAAAAATGGCAAAGCCGCAAACCAGCAACGATATTTTGGAAAATCTCACCGCCGAAGAAAAGGAACTGAACTTACGCCGTTTGATGCGCGAAATGCGACAGGTGTTGGTTGCCTATTCCGGCGGAGTTGACAGCTCTTACCTGGCTTTTATCGCCTCGCAGGAACTTGGTGAGAAAGCCGTCTGCATCGCCGGAATTTCACCGAGCGTGTCACAAAAACAACGGGAAGAAGCCGCGCAAATCGCCAAAGATTTTAAGTTCAACTTTCAAATTGTCGAAACCGACGAACTCGAAAATCCGCTTTATCAAGCCAATCCTGCCAATCGCTGTTATCATTGCAAAACGGAACTTTACGGTAAACTGATTTCGATTGCCGAACAGCGTAAAATTCAATTTGTGTTAGATGGCGCGAATACAGACGATACGGGTGACTATCGTCCGGGAAGACAGGCGGCGACCGAGAAATCGGTGCGCAGTCCTTTGATTGAAGTTAATTTGAGCAAATCGGAAATTAGGGAATTAAGCAAAAAACTCGCTCTTCCGACCTGGAGCCAGCCGGCGAGTCCCTGCCTTTCGTCAAGAATCGCATACGGTGTTCCGGTAACGATAGAACGACTCTCAAAAGTCGAACGCGGAGAAGAATTTCTCCGGCAACTCGGTTTCAGGGAATTTCGGGTTCGCGTTCACGACGAACTGGCGCGAATAGAAATCGCTCCGGCGGAAATGAAACTGGCGTTGGATTTAGATGTTACAAAACAACTTGCCGAGAAATTTCGTCAGTTAGGATTTAAATATGTGACGCTCGATTTACACGGCTTTCGAAGCGGCGCGATGAACGAAGTTTTATAAGTTAAATTATTAAATAACAGTAAGAACAAAGTTCGGGAAGTTTCCGGGCAGAATAAAATTTATTTTAATTAAGTCATAAATACTTAATTAAAAATTACGACATAATTGGAGACAAAAATTGAAAATGGCAAATCCGATGGCTGATGAAATGCGGCGTTTCAAATCGAGCGACGAGAAAAATCCGTTTGAAGCAATGAGTGAACGCTTTGACCGCGCCGCGCAATTGCTTGGTTTAGACCCTGATTTATATGCGGTAATGCGCGTTCCAAGCCGGGAACTGAAAGTTTATATTCCGGTGCGGATGGATTCGGGACATATCGAAGTCTTTGAAGGTTTCCGCGTCCAGCATAATTTTGCGAGAGGTCCGGCAAAAGGCGGAATTCGTTACGCTCCCGACGTGACGCTCGATGAAGTCAAAGCGCTTTCAGCGTGGATGACCTGGAAATGCGCCGTTGTTAATGTGCCTTTTGGCGGCGCGAAAGGCGGAATTATCTGCAATCCGGTGCAGATGTCGCAAGCCGAATTAGAGCGTTTGACGAGACGTTACACCGCGGAATTGTTTGATTTCATCGGTCCTGACCGGGACGTTCCCGCGCCCGATATGAATACGAACGAGCAAACCATGGCTTGGATTATGGATACTTATTCGATGCATAAGGGATATACGGTTAACGCTGTGGTTACCGGGAAGCCGGTCGCGCTGGGCGGTTCGCTCGGTCGGCGCGAAGCTACGGGACGCGGCGTTTTATTCTGTGTTAATGAAGCGATTAAGCGATTCAAATTGACGCCCGAGCAAACCTCGGTCGTCGTTCAAGGGTCGGGCAACGTCGGCGGCATCGGAGCACAATTAATGCACGAGCGCGGTTATAAAGTCACCGCGGTTTCAGATGTTGGCGGCGGGATCTATAACCCGAACGGATTAGATATTCCAAAGGTGCTTATTTACTTACAGGCGAACAAAACGCTCGAAGGATACGAAGGCGCCGATCAGGTGAGCAACAAAGATTTGCTGGAAATCGAATGCGATGTCTTGGCACCGTGCGCGACTGAAAATCAAATTACATCGGAAAATGCCGACCGCATCAGATGTAAAATTCTGGCGGAAGGAGCAAACGGTCCGACGACGCCAAAAGCTGATAAAATTTTGCATGACAAAGGAATATTCGTCATTCCCGATATTCTGGCGAACGCGGGCGGCGTAACGGTTTCCTATTTTGAATGGGTGCAGGATCGGATGGGATATTTCTGGCGCGAGGACGAAGTTAATCAGAGATTGGAAGAAAAAATGGTGGCAAGTTTTATCGAATTAAGCAATCTTGCGGAACTGCATAATGTTGACACGCGTACTGCCGCTTATATGCTGGCTATTGACCGCGTAGCGTTCGATACGAAAATGCGCGGTATTTATGCCTGATAAAATTAACTGTTTTGTTAAAAATACTTGCTTTTCCAATAAAGATAAAGTAATGTTTTACGAAGTTGTAAATAAGCCTTTAAATTTGTTATCTGATTTCTAAGCTATTTTATTGGATATAATTTGCAACTTGATGTTAACCATTTAATTTATACACAGAAGATTTTCAACATTATTGTGTTTGAAAGTTTCTAAGTGTATGTAATAATTGAGTAGCTTTTATGAAGGATGATCGAACTATTGTCCGCAAAAGCTATAATTCAAATTTAAATTTAAAATTATTTTCGGCGGAGGAATGTAATGAAACTCGCTAAAAACGCGTTTATAATTGCGCTTACAATGTTGACATTAGTATTTACAATGTCAGCCCAAACACTTAGGTCGGCGGATGATCCTAGAAACACAGCCCCGACTGTCGGCACAGGAGGACCTCCGGGAGGTCCGACCGGGCTTTTTACAATTTACGATGGACAAACCCTGCGAGCAGGCGAGTTCACTTTTAGTGCGGCATGGAGCAACTATGATCGCGATCCTGGCAATGTTGATATCAACGAAATACCGGTCAGCTTCCAGGTTGGCGTGAATGACTATGTTGAGTTGTTCTTTAATACGGACGCTTATCGTGGTGTTAAAGTTAATTCGCCGCGAAATCTTTCAAGTTTTTATTTACCGAATTCCCAGTTGACAATCAACGGAGTCTTGGTAAGACCGCCGGCAATTGTGCTGGGAACCGGAGCTTTTGCTGGTCGTGCGGTTTTCAGAAGTAATCAGCCCTTTGTCCAATTCCCGTTTGTTTGCGGACGGACCACCGTTCCGACATTCACCAGCGTTTTCGGCGCGCCGGTTGCTAGCAGCGGCAACGGCGCTGACAATTTCCCCGGCATCGGTTCGGTTTTCGGCAGCATATTGCCGGGCATAGTTTTGCGAACTGCCATTGTCGGAACAGGGGCGTTAACGGGTGTCGCCCCGACTTCTTTTACAACGGCTCCGACCTATTTGCCCGATGCGCCGTTTATTAATCGG
>Ga0136614_10002564_pt1 | contig 11333 bp, 9 predicted proteins | sample AntDrymUQ2792106_2_FD_106643 | JGI IMG/M metagenome (GOLD analysis project Ga0136614, IMG submission 106643) | Polar desert sand microbial communities from Dry Valleys, Antarctica - metaG UQ279 (21.06) | ecosystem: Environmental > Terrestrial > Soil > Desert | place: Antarctica: Dry Valley... | reverse complement strand
GCAAATGGTTTCCGGCGAAAGCCTTCACACGGTTTTGCGTTAAAGACTTCGAGGGATTGCAACCGCAATGCAATAACTCGCGACTCTGGCTCGACCGCACGCCGCTTGACATTGTTTTAAGTGCCATACTCTGCCAGAGCAGAGAGCGACGAAGATGGAAGGATTCATTGAGATGAAGAAGCCCTACCTCATTTGAGCGGCATCGGCTCGTAGGTTATATTGTTGGGGCGTGGAAGGGTAGCAAAATTGATAATGCTCGGTCTTCTACGTGCTATATTGCTGGCATGGCAGAGAAGCATAAGCGCTATCAAGCTACTGCAAAGGGCAGTCAGAAGCACCGCGAATTCATGCGGGATTATATGATCGCTTACCGCGAACGCCGAAGACAGTGCATTGACTACGATCCGGAAGAAGAAAGGCGCAAGTGGCGCGAGCAGCACAGACTGGTGAGAGCGCGCGCGATAGACCGGCTCGGAGGAAAGCGCTGCTCCAACTGCGGGTGCGACGAATTCACTCTTCTAGAAATTAACCACGTTAATGGGGGCGGTCGGGCAGCGTCAAAAACAAGACAGAACCGTCAACTTTACCGGGATATTGTCAACGGTAAAGTCGAGTTAAGCGAGTACAACGTTCTCTGTCGCATCTGTAACGCACTTCATTACGTTCAAGACATTCTTGGCGTAAAAGGTCACAATGTTGTGTGGGCGAGTGGCGGAGCAATTAGGCAGCAGTCTTGCAGCACGACATGAAAGTTGCACGTCTTGAGTGAAACATAGTAACGGAGGGCTGGCAGAACGGCTATTGCACTGGTCTTGAAAACCAGCGTCCGCAAGGACTTGGGGGTTCGAGTCCCTCGCCCTCCGCCAAATTGTTAAAGTTTCAAATCGAGCCGCCCCCATGCGCGCATTAAAAAAGGGGCGGCTCATTTGTTTTTGCAGAGGAGCATGAACTAGCGCGCCAATTGAAGATGACACATTTTTTTTCGTCCATCTGGAATTCGTCGTGGCTGCTTGCTCTGGCGTGGCAAGAGTGGGTTAGCGTACCGGAATGGTTGCAGCGAATCTGGGGCTATCTCAATCGAAAAGTTGAGTTCGCCAACTTCAGTCTTTCGTTGTCAAGCGTGCTGCTGGGCATCGGCGTGCTGCTGTTGGCAATCGTCGTGTCGCGCTATTTGCGGGCGTTTCTGGAGAAGCGTCTGGCCGGCGGGCAGCGCATCGATCCGGGCTTGCAGTACACGCTGCTGCGTCTGATGCATTATGTGATCGTCGCTGTCGGAGTGTTATTCGCCGCGCGCATCGGTTTCAACGCCGATCTGACTTCGCTGGCTGTTTTGTTCACTGCGCTCTCGGTCGGCATCGGCTTCGGGTTGCAGTACATTGCGGGCGACATTGCTTCGGGTTTCATTCTCCTCTTTGAGCGGCCCGTCCGCATCGGCGATTTCATCACCGTCACCGGGCCGGACGGCAAGACGACCGAAGGCCGCGTGCGGGCTATCAACCTTCGCACCACGCTTATTTTAACGAACGACAATATCAGTGTCATCGTCCCCAACTCGCGGCTCGTCAACCAAAACTTGCTCAACTGGACTTATGCCAACCGGCGCGCACGCATCTCGATCCCCGTCGGCGTAGCTTACGATTCCGATGTTGAATTAGTGACGCAAACTTTGCTGCGCGCGGCGGAAGACGTGACCTTCCTCTTGAGTGAGCCGAAGCCGGGCGTGCAGTTTCTCAGCTTCGGCGAATCGACGCTCGACTTTCGGCTCCTCGTCTGGACGGACAAGCCGCGCCGCCACCCGCAGATCAAGAGCGAGATCAACTATCGTATCCAACGCCTCTTCAAAGAAGCCAACATCGAGATGCCCTTCCCGCAGCGCGACCTGCACCTGCGTGGCGGCTCGCTCCGTGTCGAGACGCAAGCGAATGGCAAGGCAAGTCTAGAGCAAAACTTATTAACCATAGAGGACACAGAGGAAATGATGAATGCGAAATGATGAATGATGAATGAAAACTTAAAGCGTTCGTTTTATTCATCATTCCGCATTTCGCATTCATCATTTGTCTCCCCATCTTTCCCTCAAAACTTCCGCGGATTTGGGTTATACTTCAATCTGAATGAGTCGTCACTCATTCGCGTTTTCAAACAGTCCGAACGGAGTTTCAAACACGGATGCGTTCAGTTCGCTCTTTCTCTTCCGCTTCACGCCCGGTTATCGCCGACAAGCGCGAGGCGATCTTGCGCGCGGCGACAAATGTTTTTGCGCGCAACGGTTATTTCAACTCGAAGGTCGCTGACGTAGCGAGCGTTGCCGGCGTTGCTGATGGGACGGTCTATCTTTATTTCAAGAGCAAGGAAGAAATCTTGCGCTCAATCTTCGAGCGCAGCGTCGGCGAAGTGATCACTGCCGCGCGCAGAGAGATCGCGCCACTCGCAGACCCGCGCGAGAAATTGCGCCGCATCGCGCACTTGCATTTGGAACACTTGAGCGCGGATCGCGATCTGGCCGTCGTCTTTCAAGTGGAGTTGCGCGGCTCGACGAAGTTCATGGCGGAATTTTCCGCCGCCGGTTTCGCGGAATACCTGCGTTTGATCCGCGAGACGTTTGAAGAGGGACAACGCGCCGGTTTGTTCCGCGCGGAATTGAACGCAAAGATCGTGGCGAAGATTTTGTTCGGCGCGCTCGACGAGATGGCAACCAATTGGATTCTCTCAGAGCGCCGCTACAAGCTCGCGCCGCTTGCCGATCCAGTCCTCGACATTTTTCTTAACGGAGTGACTGCCAAATGACGCCCGACAGCACGACCAGCACGACCATCTCGACCGGCACAAATACGGCAGACGCGGCCACTGCCCGGAGTTCGCATCCGCCGCGCGTGCCGCTCTTGCCCGACGAACCGCGCACGCTCGCCGAAGTTTTCCTACGCGCCGCTCAAGTTCATCGCCGCCCCGATGCGCTCAACTATAAACGCGACGGCGAGTGGCGTTCGCTCTCTTGGGACGAGATCATCGAAGGAGCGCGCGACATCGCGCTCGGCCTCTCCTCACTCGGCGTGCGGCGCGGCGACCGCATCGCGCTCTTGTCGGAGAACTGCCCCGAATGGACTTTGACCGACGCCGGCTGCCAGTTCGCAGGCGTCATCGACGTTCCCGTTTATTCGACGCAAGCCCCGCCGCAAGTGCGCTACATCCTCGACGATTCCGGCGCGCGCGTCCTCTTCATCCAACACCGCGCCGCTTACGACCGCACCGCCGCAGCGATTAAAGATTCACCGACGCTCGAACATATCATCTTTTTCGACGCTCAAGGGACCAATGATGTGCCGGGCGCGCAGACGCTCGACGAGCTAAAAGCGCGCGGGCGCGCTCTGCACCAAGAGCAGCCGCAGTTGTTCGACGAACTGACGCGCGCCGTTCGCCCCGAAGATTTGGCGACGATTATTTACACTTCGGGGACGACCGGCGAGCCGAAGGGCGTGATGCTGCTGCACTCGAACTGCGTCTCGAACTTGCTTGACGGCTCCAGCCATCTCGGCTTCTGCGAGACAGACATTGTGCTGTCGGTGCTGCCGCTCTCGCACGTCTTCGAGCGCGGCGCGATGTACATGTACCTGCATCACGGTATGAAAGTTTTTTATGCCGAGTCGATTGATAAGATCGGCGATAACATGCGCGAGGTGCGTCCGACGGTGATGGTCTGCGTGCCGCGACTGTTCGAGAAAATTTACGGACGCATCAAAGAGCGCGCCGCCGCCGAAGGCCAAGCCAAAGCCGCGATCCTTTCTTGGGCCGTCGAAGTCGGCAAGGAGTGGGCGCGGCGCACGGTCGCGCGCCGGCGTGTGCCTTTGTTGTTAGCTCTCAAACATAAGCTGGCTTCGCGCCTCGTCTTTGCGAAGTGGCACGCGGGGATGGGCGGGCGGATGCGGCTCTTTTTGTCGGGCGGCGCGGCGATGCCGGAAGAGATCGGCTACGTTTTCTTGGGCGCGGGCGTCCCTATCGTGCAGGGCTACGGATTGACGGAGACATCGCCGGTGATCGCGGCGGGCAGTCTGGAAGAGAATCGCGTCGGGACGGTCGGGCGACCGATCCGCAACGTCGAAGTGCGGCTCGCGGAAGACGGCGAAATCGAAACGCGCGGCCCCAACGTGATGCTCGGCTATTACCACAAACCCGAAGCGACCGCCGCCGTCTTCACCGCCGATGGTTGGTTCAAGACCGGCGACATCGGCCAATTCGATGGGGACGGCTTTCTTCGCATCACAGATCGCAAGAAAGAATTGTTCAAGACTTCGGGCGGCAAGTACGTCGCGCCACAGCCGATTGAGCAGCGGATCAAATCTTCGCGCTTCGTCAATCAAGTCGTCCTCATCGGCAACGGGCGCAAGTTTCCCGCCGCCCTGATCGTGCCGAACTGGGAGCAACTGCGCGCCTACGCCCAACACAAAAAACTTGATGCCCACACCGATACGGAACTCTGTCGTCATCCGCGCATTCTCGATCTGATGCAGCGGCAAGTGGACGCGCAATGCACTGAACTCTCGAAGTACGAGCGCGTCAAACGCATCGCCCTCATCGAGCAAGAGATGACCATCGAAGGCGGCGAGCTAACGCCGACGCTCAAGATCAAGCGCCGCATCATCGACGAGAAATACCGTGACGTGATCGACCGCCTCTACGCCGAAGTGGAAAGCGCCGAACACTGAGACCTTGCCCGGCGGCGGCGCGGCTTTCGTAACAAGGGCACAGAGCATCACTCTATTTTTCTTGCCTTCATGTCAATGGTACGCACATCCGGTGCTAGGCTATTGCGACGAACCAAGTGTGTCACTCGCCCTTTTTCGTCTTTCACGAAGGTGAAGCGCATCGGCAGATTTCTGTGTAAAAACTCATTTTCCGATTTGGGAATCAATTCAGACTTTCCCCCGAAGTCTCCTAAAAAGAAAAGCCGATCTCCTTCTTTAGAAATGGAAACGGCCATCCGCGTCACAAACTCATACCGCCCGACATAAGCATCAAAAACGCGCGGGTCAACTTTGACCGGCGTCTTATCTTCGAGACCCGCGCGCAACTCCGCCTCGGCTCTGGCTTCTTCCGCTTGATTCGGTGTTTTGCCACTTTTCTTAGCCCAAAAACGCGCCGGGTCATCGGTCCGTTCCATCCAAACATTTAACCGCCGCAGCAACCCGTCGCGGACAGAACGCACGGTTGGTTTGTTGATGAGGTTCGTCGTTTCGTGAGGGTCGGCAACTAAATCGTAAAGCTCATCAGGCTTATCCGGCTGGTCCCATCGAACAAGTTTATAGTGCGGCGTGCGTATTAGCCGGTGGGTGTAATGGCGGAACTGACTTTCGGTGTCCGCCCATTCGCTGATGGCGTAATCAATACCGTGCTTCCTGCTGCCAGTGAGAACCGGTCGCAAGTCGCGCCCGCCCCAATCTTTCGGATGCGAAACACCGGCCAACGCCAGTATTGTCGTCGGTATGTCCAGACTCGACGCGGGAACATTGCTTAGTCCCTTCGCGGCGGCAAACTTCGGAGCGCGAATGATGAGCGGAACGCGCACGGATTCTTCCCAAGGAACGACCTTGCCCCTCAAACCGCGGCTGCCCGCCATCAAGCCGTTGTCACCTAAAAACACCACGACCGTGTTATCGGCTAAACCTTGCTTTTCGAGCGTCGCCAGCACGCGCCCGACTATCTCATCAAGATAGCTGACCGATTCGTAATATTTTGCTAACCCGGGCTGGGCGATATCTGAAGGAGTGCCTTCAAGCGAAAGCTCGACGGGCGTATCCTTGGGGAAGCCGGGCGGATGCAAGTCAGCCGTAGTTTCTCCTTCGTAGAGATGCTCGATGTGCGAAGGGTTAGGCTGGTAGGGCGAATGCGGGATGGTGGACGCCAGCCAAAGAAGAAACGGCTTCTCTTTGGCTGCCGCGCTGCTCAAGAATTCGACCGCATCGTCGGCGAAAATTCCGTTCGTGAAACCCTTCCGTGTCTCTTTCTTGCGAGAGTTGCCTTTCGCCAGTCGGGAATCAACGTAACTCGACGCGCCTTCGGGCAGCCACGTGCGAACGTCGGAGAAGCCCGTGAGCCACGGGTCGGTCGCCAGATGCCACTTGCCGACCAACACGGTTTGATAGCCCGCCTGTTGCAACAGCCCCGGCATGGTCGGGACGGTGAAGCGATCCGCCCACTGCATGTCGGAACGCAAAAAGTTATTTGCGTAGTATCCGCTCTGGTGCGGCGACAACCCCGTTAAGAGAGTAGCGCGACTCGGAGCGCACTGTGAGACGTGAATCGTCGCCTGACGAAAATAGACGCCTTCACGGGCCAGCTTATCGAGGACGGGAGTTTTAATCTTCGTATTGCCCGCCGCGCCGAGCGCGTCCCAACGGTGGTCGTCGGAAATGATAAAGACGATATTCGGGCGGGTGTGTTCGCGCGGTCGCTGACCGTGTGCGGGAAGCGCCGACAGCAGCGCCGCGCTTGACACTAATACCAACAGCAACATGATTCCACTTTTCATCTTTGTCATCTCCTGACGCTACGATTCGATTAGCGACCGACTATTCATTGAGTAGTTCCCAGAAACTAATTTCTGGTGGTGCGACAAGGAAACCTTCGGCTCTCTGAATGAAATTCTGAATGTGAGGTGTTTGCAGATGCTCGCCAATGTAGAAATCTTTATCCGCCCAGTTCTCATAAAGCATGAAGCGTGTCGGGTCATCCGGGTCTTGATGTAAATTGATGCTGATACACGCAGGCTCGGAGACGACTGACGCAATCAGCGCTGTGAGTTCCTGCTTCGTCACGTCTTCCATTCCGGGCTTCGCTTGGTAATAAATTAGGACGGTGATGGGATTGCCGTTCATTTCCAATTCCTTTCATGCTTCGTATGTTATTTCGTTTTCACGCCGCGCTCGTGATCTCTCAAAGATTACAGAATTATCCAGAACGTTTATTCCACATGACATAGATCTGTTTCCAAATACCATTTTATCTTTTTTGCTAATCCATAGATAATTTGCCAGATTCTCAGTGAATTCATCGGTCTGCTTATTTTTTAAGGTTTCTTTTGCCCAGCCTCTGTCAATAGCCACGTCTCCAATAATTTTTACCTCCGGTGGCTGTGCCTCAAAAGTCTGGCACAAGTACAACATCATAGGACAGAAGCCCGTGGCGGCTACAACATATCCGCACAAGACGACTTTTGAGGCACAGCCAACTGAAGAGTCACTTGAAAAGGCAGAGAAACATGCAAATCCAAGTATCCGAGAGGTTGCTAACTCTATCAGAGAGCGCTCGCTGCGAAGGGTATCTGAATAAAGCGTCGGCGGGCCGTCTAATCTGCTTCGCCTACTCGTCGGAACACTCTGCGATGTTTTAGCCACTGTATCTCTGCACCAACCTCTGAACTTTTTTCTACATTCTTTGTCTTTAATCCCTCTCTTCGTTATCATTCGCTCCGCTTAAATCTCTCCCGCGCCGGCCTAAAATAATTCTTGTGCGCCGGCGCGCATCTGAAGTGCAGAAGGAGACGGAGCGGAGTTGTCTTCTCAAATTAAGTCCACCGATCACGTACCGGCCCTCGCGTTCGAGCGCAAGGCGCGGATGCACGAGGCGCGCGAAGCGATCATTGATCGCCTCGCGCCGACCCTGCAATCCGAAATTGATCTCGATAAGTTTCTGCAAGCCATCGTCAGCGAGTTGGGGCGGATGATGGAGGCGGATCGCTGTGACGTGATCCAGCTTGCCTCCGAAGGAGGCTTGCGGATCAGCCACGAGTGGCGCGCATCGATGGATGTGCCTTCGAGCCTCGGCACTTTGATCCCGGTGGATTTTAAGCAACTGGCCGGACGATTCGATCTCGCGCGCCCGATCCGGCTCGATGATACTTCGGCGCACGATCTCGATCCGCGCGTGCGTTTGCTGCCGGCGAGTTTGCAGACGAGATCGCTGTTGATTATGCCGGTCGTGTTGGGCGGCGACGTGCTGGGACTCGTCGGCCTGCACATGACTCGCGCGCCGCGCCGATGGCTTGATGAAGAAGTTTCTTTTCTGCAATCCACCGCGCGGCAGATCGCGGTCGGGTATCAATATGCGCGGCTCTACACGGATCAGCAGCGCGAGGCCAAGCGCACGCGCGCGCTCTTGGAAATCGCCAACGCGCTCAACGCCACTTCGGATTTCAACGAGGTTACTTCGCATGTGTTGGAACGCGCGCTCGCGCTTGTCGGCGCAGACTACTGCGCTTTGGGCGTGATGAATCCGACGGGCAAGGCGATCAGTCTCGCGGCGTTCAAGGCCGCGCCGCACGCTGCGACTGAAGGCGTGCGCGGACTGATCGAAGCGCATGGCAAGTCCATCGACCTAACAGAATTTCCTGCGCTCGTTGAGTTGATCGCGGAAGGCAAGACGCTGCCCATTGTCGAAGGCACGCTGCCGTTGCCGTTGAGATTGATCTTCAACTCGACGCTCGGCGGACGCGCGGCGCTCGTTGCTCCAGTCAGCATTGGCGGCGAGCAGAAGACGTTCGGGCTGCTCGGCCTCGTGTGGAGCGAAGCCCGCACGGGCTTTGACGATCACGAGACCGCGCTCGTCGAAGGTATCGCCGATCAGATCGGCACGGCACTCGAACGTGACCAACTCTCGGCGGAAGTAATGCGCTTGAGGAGCGTGCTATATGAGCGTCACGCGGAAGATCGCATCATCGGACAGACGCCCGCGATCCGCCGGGCTATCGAACTCGCGTTGAATGTCGCCGACACGCAGACCTCCGTCCTCATTGGAGGCGAGTCCGGCACAGGCAAGGAACTGCTCGCGAATCTCATTCATTACAACTCGCAGCGCACCGCACGCCCGTACATCAAACTCAACTGCGGCGCGATCCCCGAAACACTGTTGGAGACCGAACTCTTCGGCCACGAGAAGGGCGCGTTCACAGACGCACGCGCGCGCCGTCGCGGCAAGTTTGAAGAGGCCGACGGGGGGACGCTCTTTCTTGATGAAATTGGCGAGATGAGCTTACAGGCGCAGGTACGTCTGCTGCGCGTCTTGCAGGACGGCGAGTTGACGCGCGTCGGCGGCAATGAGGTTTTGAAGATGGATGTGCGCGTGATCGCGGCGACCAACATCGATCTTGAACGCGCGATTGAGCAAGGCACGTTCCGCCGCGATCTGTTCTATCGCCTCTCGGTCTTTCCCGTCCGCCTGCCGCCCTTGCGCGAGCGGCGCGGCGACATTCACCCGCTCGTCATCCACTTCCTCGAACACTACAAACAGAAGACCGGTCGCTTCGTCCCCGGCATCGCGAAAGACGCGCTCCTCGCTCTGATCGATTACGACTGGCCCGGCAACATCCGCGAGTTGGAGAACGCCATCGAGCGCGCCGTGATCATCGCTTCGAGCCGCCAGATCGAGATCGATGATCTGCCCGAAGCGATCACCCGCGCCACACTCGAAGAGCGCGCACGCACCCGCACCGAACGCGCCCGCGCCGCACAGGAAGGCCGCACGCTCACATTGGAGATTGAAGTCCCTTCGACCATTGACGAGATCGAACGCCGCGCCATCGAAGCCACGCTCGACTACACCGGCGGCGACAAGACCCGCGCCGCCCGCGCCCTCGGCATCGGACGCAAGACGCTCTATCGCAAACTCCAAACTTACAACGACGATGGCGCGAGCGAGCCGACGGAGGATAGCTAGACTTCAAGAAAAAGTTTGCCACGAATAGACACGAATTAGCACGAAGGAAAAAGATCAACGCGCGCCCCAGATGTTAGCGGCACATCGCTGCCTGATTCTGCTTCCACCTCATTCGTGTTCTATTCGTGTGCCTTCGTGGCTCAATCTTTTTCTTGAAAGCTATAGCTACTCGTACCTGAGCGCTTCAATCGGGTTCAGGCGCGCGGCCTTCCACGCGGGCCACAGGCCGAAGCTGACGCCGAGTCCAACTGAGACGGCGAAGCCGACGATTGGTGCCCAGAGCGGAATGTACGTCGGCATCACGGTTTGGATCGCGAGGGCGATGAGTATTCCCAACACAATGCCCACCACGCCGCCGAGTCCCGTCAATGTGGCGGCCTCGATCAGGAATTGGATTATGATGTCACGGCGGCGCGCGCCGACGGCTTTGCGGACGCCGATCTCTTTCGTCCGCTCCGTCACCGAGACGAGCATGATGTTCATCACGCCGATGCCGCCGATTAACAGCCCCGTGCTGGAAATTGCCACCATCAAAGCGAAGACGCCGCCGGTGATCGCCCCGAACTGCTCGATGATCTGATCGGAAGTTTGCAAACCGAAATTATCCGGCTTGTCGAACGGGACTTTCCGCCGCTTCCGCAGCACCTCGCGCATCTCCTCGACGGCCTGCTTCAACTGGCCGGGCCGGGCTTGGGCCATGATGAAATTGTCGTCCACGTCCGGGTAGAGTTGCTTCAACGTCAGGTACGGCAGATAGACCGCCTTGTTCTCGTTATTCGGGTCTTCCGCGCCAACGAGGAAAGTCTCGCGCTCGGCCAGCACACCGACGACGCGGTAGTTCCGTCCGTCGATCATCACCTCCCGCTCCAACGCGCCCGTGAACGGAAAGAGCGTGTTTGCCACATCGCGCCCGATCACCGCCACTTCGGCCCGTCGCGTGTTCTCCTCTTCGGTGAAGTAACGCCCTTCGGCGACGGTCGTCACGCCCATCCTGAAATACGCGGGCAGCGATCCCTGCACCGTCGCGTTGGTCATCTCAATCTCACGATGACGAACATTGACCCGCTCGGTGAACGGCCCCGCCGTAAAATCCACCGGCGACATGAACGGCGCGACGTAACTGATCGAAGGGCATTCCGCCGCCACCGCCAGCGCATCCTCATAACTGAGCGGCTTCCGCATCCGCTCCTCCGCCGACGGGTTAAAGTTAAAGCCGGGATCGAACTTATAGGCATACACCGAATTGGTCCCAAACGACTCGATCTCCTTCGACACCCGCGCGTCAATCCCCGACACGAACGCCGCGATCACGATCACCGTCATCGTCCCCACCACGACGCCGAGAATCGTCAAAAACGAACGCAGCTTATGCTGCCAGAGCGTGTCCAGCGCCATCAAGAGGTTTTCGTAAACGTCGCTGCGAAATAAGTTCATAACGCTTGGGTTCAGCGGCCTACACGCTCCGAAAACAACGCGCAAATTGAAGCGCGGCAGGCTGCAAGCAAGTTATAGGTGTTCCAGGTTCATTTTCTTCTTACAGCCTTAGACAACCGCCTTGCTCAAGTCTTACGGTTTAGAGAAGAACTTGGAACATGCACGCGGGTGTGACGAATCTGCATGCACAAGCG
>Ga0136614_10002563_pt1 | contig 11336 bp, 13 predicted proteins | sample AntDrymUQ2792106_2_FD_106643 | JGI IMG/M metagenome (GOLD analysis project Ga0136614, IMG submission 106643) | Polar desert sand microbial communities from Dry Valleys, Antarctica - metaG UQ279 (21.06) | ecosystem: Environmental > Terrestrial > Soil > Desert | place: Antarctica: Dry Valley... | reverse complement strand
TCGCCGCTGTGATGGCGCTGATCGCGGCCGGCAACCCCGATGCGGCCTGGGTGCAGGCGCTCGTCTACGCGATGGTCGCGGTGACGATTCTCTCTGGCGTCGACTACTTCCTCAACGTGCGCAGCCGGATCGAGGCTGCTCAGCGCACGCGCGCCGCCGGACGCCGCTCAGACGGCGAAGGAGCGCAGCGGCAGACGCTCCAGTAGCTCCGCGCGCGAGGTCCCGCGCAGGCGCAGCGCCTCCTCGATCGCACCCTCGTAGGCCGCCATCAGGACGACGGTCAGATCGACGGTCGAGACGAGCTCGGCCCCGCGGGTGCGTGCGTGCACGCGCGCAGAGCGCTCGATCGCGTCAACGGCCTCAGCGGCATGTGTGGCGCGTGCCGGCGGCACGACGGGCCGGTGCGGCGGCCGTTCGGCGAGCGGCGCCTCGCCGACGCCGAGCGCCTGCAGGGCCGAGCCGGCGTGCCCGTGTACGCGCAGGATCCGCAGCCAGCGCTCCGCCTCGGCAACCGGACAGTCGGCGTAGGCGAGCGCGTGGCGCGCCATGGCGAGCACGAACGCGGCGTCGCCGGACAGGGCCGGTTTGGGATTGCCGCTGACGAGTCGCTCTACCTGCATCTCGCAGTTGGGATCGGCAGATCGACCGCCCGCCGCAAGCCCCAGACGGGTGGTGTGGACGTTTGCGGGGCTCGTAGATTCGTCGAGCCGGGCTGTGCCCTACGCGGCCGGCAGCTCGAGCCACTCGCGCATCGTCAGGTGGTGGCCCACGTGCTCGTCCGAGGCCATCTCCTGCGCCAGCTCGCCGAGCAGACCGTGGCGCTCCGCGACGACGTTGTGCTTGTGGATCGTCTCGAGGTTCTCCTGCCGCGCCGAGACGAACGCGTTCGCCCCGAGCGACGCGAACTCCGTCACGGCCATGCGGACCATCTCGCGCACGCAGTCCTCGACGAAGCGCGGATTGGCGTGTGCCTTCTCGACCACCGACAGCTCGTCAGGGCGTTTCAGCAGCTCGTAGATCTCCGAGCTCATCGCCGCCTCGACGATCGCGAGCAGGCGCTCTGCCTCGACGGTCTCGGAGCAACCCTCGGGGCAGCCGACGTGGAGCGTCCCGATGCCGCGCTGGTTGTGGGTCGCGACCGGCACGCTGCGCATGACGCGCTCGATCTCGTCGTCGGTGAAGCCCTCCTCGGCGAGCCGCTCGCGCGAGCGCCCGCCGACCATCTCCTGCGCGCAGGGGCACGCGGTCATCCCCTGCGCCTCGACCCCGATCAGCCTGCGGGTGCCCTCCGTCGAGGTCACCGCCGATCCGAACATCGTGTAGATCTCCTGCGTCGGCAGTCCCGACTCGGGCGCCGCCTTGCGCTCGGGGTAGCGCGCCGCGATCGTGACCTCTGCGCGGCGCGCGCCCTGGCGCTCGCGCACGCGCTCGGCGATGTGCTCGGCGAGCGTCTCGGCCTTGAAGGCCTCGCCGAGCACGACCTCGTCGATCGCCTCGCCGACGACCTCCTCGAAGCGCGACATGTGCGCGCCCTTCTGCTCGGAGCCGAGATCGACGAAGCATTCGAGCTCTGCGTAGAACAGCTGCTCGGCGCCGTTGGAGCGAATCCGGATCACCTTCTCGACGCCGGTGACGCCGACGCGCGACAAGCTCAGGTGCGCGGCGGGGCGGCGCGCCTGGACGTCGTCTGGCTGGCTAAGCAGCGGACCGTGATCGGTCATCGCAATCCAGTCCAAGATATCGAGTGCGGCGAGCGGGCCCCGCGCGAGGATCGGCGCTATTGTTGCGCGCGGCTCGACGCCCAGGGTCTTCACCAGGATCCACACAAGTGGCTCAGCCCCTCGCGACACGTCGCGACCGCAGAAAAATCCGAGTTGTTGGTTCGCCATCGAGGGGGGTCCTTCAGGGGCCGCTCGGAAACGGAGCGAGGGGTGTCAGAGAAAGAGGGCGTACTACTTGTCGAGGGCTCGGATGCCCCGTTCATGGAGATCGAGGAGCTGCGTTCGCTCGTCGCCGACGCGCGTGAGCGGGGGTTCGTGACCTTCGAGGCGATCGCCTCGTGTCTCGAGGAAGTCGAGGTGACGAAGGAGCAGGTGCGCGAGCTGCACGGCCACCTCGTCGATACCGGGGTCGAGATCGTCTCGAGCGACGTCCGCGGCGCCGACAACGGCAAGGCCGACGCGCTGCGCAAGGACCTCCAGCCGCAGAAGAAGGTGGAGATCGACCTCACCGTCGAGCCCAGCCTCGATTCGCTGCGCCTCTACCTGCGCTCGATCGGCCGCGTCGAGCTGCTGACCGCGAAGGAGGAGGTCTCGCTCGCCAAGCGCATCGAGCGCGGCGACATGCTCGCCAAGCAGCAGATGGTCGAAGCCAACCTGCGGCTCGTGGTGTCGATCGCCAAGGGCTACCTCGGGCGCGGTCTGACCTTCCTCGACCTGATTCAGGAGGGCTCGCTCGGCCTGATCCGCGCAGTCGAGAAGTTCGACTATCGCCGCGGCTACAAGTTCTCGACTTACGCAACTTGGTGGATCCGCCAAGCGGTGACACGCGCGATCGCCGACAAGGCACGCACGATCCGGATCCCGGTGCACATGGTCGAGAAGCTGAACAAGGTCGTGCACGTCGAGCGCCAGCTCGTGCAGGAGCTCGGGCGCGAGCCGACGCCGGGCGAGATCGCTTTGGAGCTAGAGTGCACCGCGCGCGAGGTCAAGGACATCCAGCGCATGGCGCAGCTGCCGATCTCTTTGGAGAAGCCGATCGGCGAGGAGGAGGACTCGTCGCTGGGCGACTTCGTCGAGGACGAGACGATCGAGTCGCCGTTCGAGCTCGCCTCGGAGAACCTGCGCCGCGAAAACGTCCGCCGCGCTTTGGAGGCGCTCCCCCCGCGTGAGCGCGAGGTGATCGAGATGCGCTTCGGGCTCAAGGGCCACCAGGCGCGCACTTTGGAAGAGGTGGGACGCGCGTTCGGCGTCACCCGCGAGCGGATCCGCCAGATCGAGAACAACACGCTCAAGAAGCTGCAGTCGCTGCCGGAGGCGCAGCGGCTGCGGGACGCCGCGCCTTAGCACGACGGCCCGCCGCGCGGCTTACGGCTGGACGCTGCCGTCCGAGCTGCGGCAGGGCGGAGGCCCTTCCGTGCAGGGCGGGAGGTCGGAGGACTCGCCGCCGCCGGCGCCTGGTCCGGGGCCTGACGGCGCTCCTTCGTCGACGCTGCCGTCCGGGTTGCGGCACGGCGTTACGTCCTCGGAGCAGAGCGGCAGGTCGGAGGTCTCGCCGCCTCCGGGTCCGGGGCCGGTCGTGGTCGTCGGCTCATCGGTCGTAGAGGTCTGCTCGCCACCCTTGAGCGAGTTGATCAGCGCGTCGAAGCCCTCGCCGTCGCTGACGCCGTCGGCGAGCTTCGAGTCGGCCTTCTCGACCAGACCTCTGCATTCCTCGAAGTCGGTCTTCGCCGCGCGCGCGTTCTTCAGCGCGTCATCGTCGCTTGCGACGTCCTCGAGCTTGCGGGCGCTGGCGTCGGTCGCCTTCGCAGCGTCGCCGATACTGGCCCCCGCACCGGCGCTCGCCTGCTTGGCATCGTCGCGAGTGACTGCTGCGTCTGACTCGATCTGCCGGATCGACTCTTCGATCGCGCTGCGCTCCTCCTCGCTCGGATCCTTGGCGAGGTTCGCAGCCTCCGCGTCGAGCTCGTTGCAGCCGTCGGCGGCGCGCTTGGCCAGCTGCGCGGTCGCGGCGTTCGAACTGTCAGTAGAGCTCTTGTCGTTGTCGTCGTCACTGCCGCAGCCGGCGGCGAGCAGGCCAATGGCGAGCGCGAGGACCGCGAGCGGACGGGCTAGCGAACTCATCGCTGCCAGCCTAACTGAGCGTTGGGGGGGGCTTGACGCTTTTCCCGCGATATGCGCGGCGAAAGCGCCCACCCCCCCTATCGAGTCCGACTCTCCGGCCTATCTACAATCCCTGCCCTCGACTCGGGGGGGATTCCTGAGCGGTCAAAGGGACCAGACTGTAAATCTGGCGGCGATGCCTTCGCAGGTTCGAATCCTGCTCCCCCCACTTTCGGTAGAAAGCCGCCGCCCGGACTCGAACCGGGGACCCCCTCCTTACCATGGAGGTGCTCTACCAACTGAGCTACGGCGGCGGGCACGGGTCATTCTAGGACGGCGTCGCGCAACGGCCAATCCAGGCCGCTAGACTCATCACACCTCGCGCGGCCTGCGGGGTTTTTCTTCGCCCGCCGCGTCCGCGTCCGCAGAGAGTCCGCAGAGAGTTGAGGAGCCATGGCCGGAGAAGTGCGAATCGCGATCACGCTCGCTTGCGAGGACTGCAAGCGACGCAACTACCAGACGAACAAGTCCAAGCGCAACAACCCGGACCGGGTGGAGTTCCGCAAGTACTGCCGCTGGTGCGGGAAGCACACGCCGCACAAGGAGACGCGCTGACTCCGTCGGCGCGTCGCGCGCGCGTGTAGGGAAAGCAGAGCGATGGCCCGAGACCGCCAGCGAGCGAAGCAGCGGCAGCAGGCGCGCCGCGAGCAGCGGCTTGCCCAACGCCGCGCCGAGGGCACGCGGCCGGCCGACGAAGAGGGCAAGCTCGAAGAGCCCGCCGACGACGTCGCGGCGGCGCCCGAGGCCGACGCTCCCACCCAGACCGAGGCCGAGGCAAGGGCCGCCGAGCGCCGTGCCGAGGAACTTGCCGATCTCGAGGCCGGCGCGCCGCGGCAGGACCTCGGCACCAGCGAGGCGACGCTCGAATCGGAGGCCACGATACCGGACGTCGAGGCCGATCCTCACCACCTCGAGGAAGAGGAGATAGCCGAGGAGGAGGAGTTCGAGGACGAGCACCCGGACGAGTTCCTCGACGAGGAGCACCCCAAGCCGGGGCGCCACCAGCGCGGCCACCCTGACCACGGCCGCCAGCGCGAGCACGGTAAGGTGATCGGGTTCTTGGTCAACGTCTGGGCCGAGCTCCAGCGGGTCCAGTGGCCGGATCGACAGGCAGTCACCACCCTTACCGGAGTAGTGCTCGGCTTCGTCCTGATCGCGGGCGGCTACCTCGGTCTGCTGGACGCGGTCTTCTCGCGCGTGATCAAAGCAATCCTCTAGGCGTCAACCCCACCACCGAAAGCACACACCCTTCGCGATGTTCCGCTGGTACGCCATCAACACATACTCGGGCCATGAGAACAAGGTCAAGCACAACCTCGAGCACCGGGTCGTCTCGCTTGGTCAGCAGGGCCGCGTGCGCCAGATCGTCATCCCCACCGAGCAGATCTCAGAGATGAAGGAAGGCCAGAAGGTCCAGACCGAGCGGCGCACGATGCCGGGCTACGTGCTCGTCAACATGGAGCTGAACGAGGACTCGTGGGGCCTCGTCAAGAACACCCCCGGCGTCACGGGCTTCGTCGGCGCCCAGAACGATCCGGTGCCGCTCTCCCAGACCGAGATCGACCGCCTGCTCAACCGCGAGATCGCCGAGCGCCCGCGCGCCCGCGCGCAGTTCTCGATCGGGGAGTCGGTCAAGGTCGTCTCGGGCCCGCTGTCGGATTTCTCGGGCGAGATCTCGGAGATCAACGAGGACGCGTCGAAGCTCAAGGTGCTGGTGTCGATCTTCGGTCGCGAGACGCCGGTCGAAGTAGGTTTCGACCAAGTGAAGAAGATCTGATGGCGAAGAAGGTGCTCACCCTGATCAAGCTCCAAGTCCCGGGCGGAGCTGCCAACCCGGCGCCTCCGGTTGGTCCGGCGCTGGGCCAGCACGGCGTCAACATCATGGAGTTCTGCAAGACCTTCAACGCCCAGACCCAGGGCGAGAACGGGACGATCATCCCGGTCGAGATCACGGTCTTCGAGGACCGCTCGTTCACCTTCATCACAAAGACTCCGCCGGCCGCGGTGCTGATCAAGGAGGCCGCCGGGATCGACAAGGGCTCAGGCGAGCCGCACATGGACAAGGTCGGCAAGATCACAAAGGCCCAGGCGCGCGCGATCGCCGAGCGCAAGCTCCAGGACCTCAACGCCCACGACGTCGAGCAGGGCGCGAAGATCATCGAAGGCACGGCGCGCTCGATGGGCGTCGAGGTGGTCTAGCGCTGATGGCGAGGCACGGCAAGCGCTACCGCGCCCTCTACGAGCAGGTCGACCGCGAGCGCGAGTACGCGCCCAACGAGGCGATCGCGCTGATCAAGCGGATGCAGACGGCGAAGTTCGCCGAGACCGTCGAGTGCCATATGCGGACGGGGCTGAACGTCCGCCACGCCGACGAGCAGCTGCGCGGGACGATCGCCTTCCCGCACGGCCTCGGCAAGGACATGACGATCGCGGTCTTCGCCAAGGGCGACAAGGCGCGCGAGGCGACCGAGGCGGGCGCCGACCACGTCGGCGACGACGACCTCGCCAAGAAGGTCGAGGAGGGCTTCACCGACTTCGACGTCGCGATCGCGACGCCCGACATGATGCCGGTCGTCGGCAAGCTCGGGCGCATCCTCGGCCCCCAGGGCAAGATGCCGAACCCGAAGGTCGGCACCGTCACCGACGACGTCGCCAAGGCCGTGTCGGAATCGAAGGCCGGCAAGGTCGAGTACCGCACCGACCGCCAGGCGATCGTGCACGTGACGATCGGCAACACCGACCTCGACGGCGACGCGCTGCTCGAGAACTACGCCGCCCTGATCGAGGAGATCATGCGCGCCAAGCCGGCGTCGACGAAGGGCCGCTACCTCTACACGGTCACGCTGACGACCACGATGGGCCCCGGTGTGCGCGTCGATCCGCTGCGCGTGCGCGGGATCGTCGAGCCGCTGCCCGAAGCCGACGAGCCGGCCGAAGCGGGAGCGGCCGCCTAGCGCGATCGGCTACCATCGCGCGCCGAACCACTTCACATTTCTCCGCCCCAGACCACCGGCGGCCTCGCGAGCCAAAGCGAGCGCGTAAGGCCGGTGCAGGTAGAGCCCGAAGGACATCTCCCTCGAGCCCGCCTGCGTGCGGGCTCGTTATATGAACAGAGACGAAAAAGCAGCCGTAATCGACCAGATCGCCGGGCAGATCGAGGGATCTGAGGCCGTGCTCGCGGTCGACTACCGCGGCATCTCGGTCCCCCAGATCGCCGACCTGCGCGCGAAGCTGGACGACGCCGACGCGAGCTTCCGCATCGTCAAGAACCGGCTCACGATCCGCGCCGCCGACAAAGTCGGCGCCGAGTCGCTGAAGGAGCTGCTCGAGGGCCCAACGGCGTTCACCTTCGTGCGCGGCGACGCAGCGCTCGCGGCCAAGGCGATCGCGACCTTCCGCCGCGAGCACGAGGTGCTCGAGTTCAAGGGCGGCACGCTGGCCGGCGAGGCCGTCACGATCGAGGACCTGCAGGCGCTCGCGCGGCTGCCGGGGCGCGACGCGCTCAACGCGCAGCTCGCCGGCGTGGTCGCCTCCCCGATCACGGGTCTGGTGCGCGGGCTCGGGTCGCTGATCTCGGGGCTGGCGATCGCGCTCAAGCAGGTCGAGGACCAGGGGCTCGTCGGCGGCGAGGCGCCCGCCGAGGAGGAAGCTCCGGCCGCCGAGGAGACACCAGACGAGGAAACAGAGGCTTCGAACGAAGAAAGCGAAGCGCCCTCCGAGGACGAGGACGCAGACAAGGAGGGTGAGTAATGGCTACCAAGACTTCGACAGAGGACTGGATCGAGGAGCTGAAGGGGATCTCCGTGATCGAGCTGTCCGAGCGCATCACGGCGCTCGAGGAGGCGTTCGGCGTCTCCGCGACGGCAGTCGCCGCGGCCGCTCCGGCGGGCGGCGGAGGTACGGGCGATGGCGCCGAAGAGGAAGAGGCCAGCACGGTCGACGTCGTGCTGACCGGCCCCGGCGAGAAGAAGATCCAGGTCATCAAGGTCGTCCGCACGGCAACCGGGCTCGGCCTCAAGGAGGCCAAGGCGCTCGTCGACGAGGCTCCGAAGCCGATCAAGGAGGGCATCGAGCGCGAGGAGGCCGACAAGCTGAAGTCGGAGCTCGAAGAGGCCGGCGGAAGCGTCGAGCTCAAGTAGCTGATCGGCCGGCCCGAGCGGGTCGGCCGAAAGCCGCCGCTCTAACCTGTTCAGATGCGAATCGACCACATCCTCGAGGAGCAGCGCCCGGTCTTCTCGTTCGAGTTCTTCCCTCCCAAGACGGAGGAGGGCGAGCGCAACCTCGAAGCGGCGCTCGCGGACCTCGCCCAGGACGAGCCCGCCTACGCCTCGGTGACCTACGGCGCCGGCGGCACGACGCGCGAGCGTACGGTCGAGATCACCAAGTCGATCAAGCTGGAGCACGGGATCGAGGCGATGGCCCACCTCAGCCTCGTCGGCGAGCCGGTCGAGCGGCTGCGCGAGATCCTCGACGAAATCGAGGCGGCGGGAATCGAGAATGTGCTCGCGCTACGCGGCGATCCTCCCCGCGGCGAGAGCGAGTGGAAGCCCCACCCCGGGGGCCTGCACTACTCGACCGAGCTCGCGACGCTGATCGCCGAGAGCTACAGCGGCATCTGCATCGGCGGCGCCTGCTTCCCCGAAGTCCACCCCGAGGCCCCCGATCTCGCCCACGATCTGCGCTTCGCCAAGGAAAAGGTCGACAGCGGCGTGAGCTTCCTGATCACCCAGCTCTTCTACGACAACGAGCTCTACTTCGGCTTCGTCGAGCAGGCGCGGGCGGCAGGCATCTCGGTGCCGATCATCCCGGGGATCATGCCCGTCACCAACTTCAAGCAGATCAAGACGATCACGGGGATGTGCGAGGCGACGATCCCGCCCGAGCTCGAGCGCGAGCTCGCCGAGCGCGCCGAGGACCCGGAGGCGCTGACCGAGCTCGGCGTCGCCTACGCGACGCTCCAGTGCTCAGACCTGCTCGCCCGCGGTGCGCCGGGCATCCACTTCTACACGCTCAACAAGTCGCCGGCGACGCGCGCGATCCTGGCTGCGCTGCGGGCCGCGCGTCCGTGGGACCGCGCGGCGGCGCTCGTCTGACCGACGCCCCGCTCAGCCGACCGCCCAGCGCTCCGGTTCCGAGCCCTCGACCTTCGCGACCTCGGCGGCGAGCTCGAGGTGGCGCAGATAGCAGAGCGCCTCGGAGAGGCCCCAGCTGACGAGCATCGGCGTCAACTCGTCGGTCCCGACGAGTGCGGGGACGAGGTCGAAGGCCGTCTTCGGCTCGCCGTCGAGGGAACTCCGCACGCGCTCGATCCGTTCCCGGACCGCGACGCGGTTCGCCTCGACATGCCCCCTGACGTCGCGGAAGGGGCGCCCGTGCCCCGACAGGCAGAGCTTCGCGTCGAGGCGGTCGACGACCTCGAGGCTGTCGAGGAACTCGCCCGCAGGGTCGGGCGTGTAGCCGTAGTCGTAGTAGAGCGAGACGCGGCCGAGGAGGTGGTCGCCGGAGAGCAGCAGGCCGCTCTCGGGGTCGTGCAGGACGACGTGCGAGGGCGCGTGTCCGGGCGTCTCGTGGACGCCGAAGGTGCCAACGTCCGTCTCGACCTCGACGCCGGGGACGAGGTCGCGGTCGGGCTCGACGATCTCGGCGATGCCGATGCCCTGGCCCTTGCGCTGCTGCTCGTACTGCCGCAGCCCGGCCTCCGGCACGCCGGAGTGACGCGCGACCTCGATCCGCCGCTCGAGCTGACGGTCCGGGTCGGCGGCAGCGCGGGTCATGTGCTCGTGGTTGGGGTGCAGCCAGAGCTCGCACCCGGCCGCCGCGACGATCGGCCCCGCGAGGCCGTAGTGGTCGGAATGGGCGTGCGTGCAGACGAGCAGCCGCACGTGCTCGAGCTTCAGCCGCGCCTGGGCGAGCGCTCGCTCGAGCTGTTCGAGCGCGCCCGGCTTGTAGAGGCCGGTGTCGACGAGCACGATGCCGCTACCGGCGGCGATCGCGTATGCGTTGACGTGCGGCACGCCGGGCCAGGGCAGCGGCAGGCGCAGGCGCCAGACCCCGGGCAGCACCCGGTCGGCGCGAGCCAGATCGCGCTTAGACATTCGGGTCGATCAACACACCCGGGTTGAGCGTCGCTCCCGGGTCGAGCTCTGCCTTCGCGGCTCGCAGAGCGGCGGCGAAGGGGTCCGGACGCTGGCGGTCGTACCAGGGCCGATGATCGCGGCCGACCGCGTGGTGATGGGTGATCGTCCCGCCGGCGCCGGCGATCGCCTCGCCGGCCGCCGCCTTGATCGCGTCCCACTGCTCGAGCTCCGAGCCGCGTCGCGCCGGCGCGAGCACGGTGAAGTACGGCGCGGCGCCATCCGGGTAGACGTGGGTGAAGCGCCACGTCACGTGGCCGCCGCCGCAGACCTCGGTGACGGCGGACCTGGCCGCCTCCGCGACCGTGCGCACGTAGTCATCCATGCGGTCCCAGGTGATCGCGGTCTCGAAGGTCTCGCTGATCACTCCGGCGGCGACGAGCGTGTCGCGCAGGTACGGCTGCGCGACGAACGCGCTGCGCCAGGCGCCGACTCCGCCGGCCTCACCCTCCTGCTGCTCGGCGCCGGGTGCGCGCTCGCTGTAGCGCGCCTCGCCGTCCGGCTTGCCGCCGTGGTCGCGAGCCAGTTCGAGCGCACGCTCCATCCACGCCTCGAGCGGATGGTCCGAGGACTCGAACCCGAGCACGAGCAACGCGCTGCCGTCGTCGGCGGCGCCGGTGATCGCGGCCTCGCCCGGATCGAGCAGGCGGCAGTTCGAGGGCATCAGCCCGGACTGGGAGAGCGCCCGCACGGCGGCGATGCCGTCGCCGACGCGCTCGAAACGGACCCCGGCCGAGGCCTTGAAGCGGGGGCGTTCCTGGACCCGCACCCAAGCCTCGGTGATCGCGCCGAGGATGCCCTCCGAGCCGATCAGCAGCCGGTCGGGGCTCGGGCCGGCTCCCGATCCAGGTAGCCGCCGACTCTCCCAGACGCCGTGCGGGGTCAGCGCCCGCACGGACTCGACGAGGTCGTCGATGTGCGGGTAGAGCGTCGCGAAGTGGCCGCCGGCGCGGGTGGCGATCCAGCCGCCGAGCGTCGACTGTTCGAAGGAACCCGGGTAGAAGCGCAGCGTCATTCCGTGCTCGCGCAGCTGCTCCTCGAGCCGCGGACCGGTCGCGCCGGCCTGAATCCGCGCCGCCCGCGAGACGGGCTCGACCTCGAGCACGCGGTCCATCGCCTTGAGGTCGATCGACACGACGCCGGCGTAGCCCTCACCCACCAGCGGCTCGACGCCGCCGACCACGCTCGTGCCGCCGCCGAACGGGATCGCCGCCGCGCCGGCCTCGGCGCACCACTCGAGCAGCGCGCGCAGCTCGTCCTCGGAGGTCGGGTGGGCGACGATGTCGGGCGGGTTCTCGAAGCGCGCGCGGAAGGCGCGGAT
>Ga0136614_10002560_pt1 | contig 11341 bp, 13 predicted proteins | sample AntDrymUQ2792106_2_FD_106643 | JGI IMG/M metagenome (GOLD analysis project Ga0136614, IMG submission 106643) | Polar desert sand microbial communities from Dry Valleys, Antarctica - metaG UQ279 (21.06) | ecosystem: Environmental > Terrestrial > Soil > Desert | place: Antarctica: Dry Valley... | reverse complement strand
GGACTGCATGAGTCAATGAGAGCAGAAGGAGATGCGCAATTGGAGCTTCACAAGGGTCGCCGTGCGACTACATTGGTTCGTTCGACCGTGAGCGCCGCCGTCATACTCGCGACACGTTCGCTCCACTATCTCGGGCCGCGTCCCGCGAACCCCCAGAGCGCGTGGAAAGGAACGTTTGCCGCGCCGGTAGTCGACGTCGTCGCAGAAGCCACCTACTCGAGCCCCGACCCGAGCTGCACCAAGTCGATCGAGTACAGACCGGCTGGCAATCGCATCGTGCAAGTGTTCGTGCAGCTCCAGCCTCCGCGCGGAGCGTTACGCCGGGTTTCAGCAGGCGTCGGGCGGATTCCGCTCGGCGAGCCGCATCCCGGTCAGGACGGAGCAATTGACCCGTACGGTCGCCCGAAGTGCGGCAAGCCCGACTTCGGCGACTGGTACCAAGATGCGGTCGCGTACGCCCCCGCACGTCTCCTTGCCAAGCCGCGAGTCACAATCACGACACACCACGAGGAGAAGTTCAGCGATCCGGGGATCGAGTCGCTCGAGTGGACCCTGAAGGTGGTCCTTCAGCGAGTGGGCTATCGCAAGATCAACTGCGCGACGCATCCCGGCTGCTGAGAAGCCAACAAGCACGACTGGGCGATCGACGTTACGTAGGAAGTCCGAGCAAACACTAGGATTTCTAGAGGCTTGATGTGGGTTAGGCGTGTGTGTCGGGGAGGGCATGCACCAAGCAGCGTGGTCGGATCGTTTGGCGTTCAGGCTTGATTGCCTGGACGTCGAACGAGCGGGCCGCGATGCGCCGCGTGCAGGCCCCCAACCGCGCGTGCGCGTAACCCACATCAAGCCTCTGGGTTTCGATCGGGGCGCTGGGATGCGACGCTCGGTATATGCCGAGTTACCTCGTGAAGTCCTACCTCGCCGACTCTCCGAGCGCGGTCGACGACGCCCGCGAACGGGCGCAACGTGCGGCCCGAGCTGAAGTAGGCGTGCGGTATCTGCGGACGACGTTCCTGCCGGGCGGCGAGACGATCCTGCACCTCTTTGAGGCGCCCCGGCGACAGCCTCCAGCTCGTCCGGCGGCACGTGGTACGAGGTCTCTCGCATGACAACTAGAACCTCACCTGGTAGAGTGCTAGCACTTTGACTGCTAGCAAATCTCACAGAGCGGACATCCTGGTCAGGATGCCCGCTCCATTGAAGGGGGCACTCGTCCGCGAGACGGCTCGCCGCGGCTCCAACGTCAACGATGTCGTGGCCGGCATTCTCGCTGGAAGCTTGGGCATCGCGTACGAGCCGAGCGGCCGCCGCCGCAAAGTGCTAGCAGGCTCCAGCCCCGTCCTCCTTCTCCGTGTTCCGCAGGAGCTGAAGGACGAGATCCATGCTGAGGCGTCGCGCCGCGACTCCAACGCGAACGACGTCATCCTCGCCGCACTCGCCGACGAGCTCGGCGTGCCCTCACACAGCAATCGCAAGCGAAAGGAACCGATGGCCACTACAAACGGCTCGAAGAACGGCGCCCGCTCGAAGGACAAGGTGCGCGTCGCGATCATCGGCGTGGGCAACTGCGCCAACTCGCTCCTCCAGGGAGCCGAGTACTACAAGGACGCCAAGCCCGAGGAAGCCGTCCCCGGCTTGATGCACGTCGACCTCGGCGGGTACCACATCTCGGACATCGAGTTCACCGCCGCCTTCGATGTCGTGAAGGGCAAGGTCGGCGTGGACCTCGCCGACGCGATCTGGGCGAAGCCGAACGACACGATCAAGTTCGCGACCGTCCCGAAGACTGGCATCAAAGTCTCGCGCGGGATGACGCACGACGGCATCGGCAAGTACATGGCGCAGGTTGTGGAGAAGGCCCCCGGCCAGACGGACGACGTCGTCGGGATCCTCAAGGAGACCGGCACGGACGTCGTCGTCAACTACCTCCCCGTCGGCTCCGAGTCGGCGGCGAAGTGGTACGCGGAGCAGATTCTGGAAGCAGGCGTCGCGATGGTGAACTGCATGCCCGTGTTCATCGCGCGCGAGCCGTACTGGCAGAAGCGCTTCGAGGACGCCGGCGTGCCGATCATCGGCGACGACATCAAGTCGCAAGTCGGTGCGACGATCACACACCGCGTCCTGACCACGCTCTTCCAGGATCGCGGCGTGCACCTCGACCGGACGATGCAGCTCAACGTCGGCGGTAACTCCGACTTCCGGAACATGCTGGAGCGCGAGCGGCTCGAGTCGAAGAAGATCTCGAAGACGAACGCGGTCACGTCGATGCTCGACTACGACATTGGCGCAGACAACGTTCACGTAGGCCCGTCGGACTTCGTGCCGTGGCTCACTGACCGCAAGTGGGCGTATATCCGCATGGAGGGCTCGTCCTTCGGAGACGTGCCGCTGAACGTCGAGCTGAAGCTCGAGGTGTGGGACTCGCCGAACTCGGCCGGCATCGTGATCGACGCGGTTCGGCTCGCGAAGCTCGCCATGAACAACGGCATCTCCGGAGCCCTCGAAGCGCCGAGCGCCTACCTCATGAAGTCGCCACCGAAGCAGATCCGAGACGACGAGGCGCACGAGCAGAGCGAGCGCTTCATCGTGAAGAACGCACTCGCCAAGAAGAAGTCGGCCGCGAAGGCCTAGGCCGGGACTCGCGGTGCGCAGTCGTCGGCGACGAAGCCAAAGCGCTTGTGGCTCTTGTCGCAGAAAGGCTTCGTCCGCGAGCGCCCGCAGCGGCAGAGGGCGATCGCGCTTCCCTTCGGAAGCACGAACTCGTTCCCATCCGAATCGATCACGCGTACCGGCCCGTCGACTTTGTAGGGGCCGTTGGCGCGAGCCTTGATCGTGACCTCGCTCATCGGGCCAAGTTACAACCAAAGGCGTGTGCGAGGAGCGGCGGAGCGGCAGCGAAGCAGACGCCTTCAGGGATTTTCGCGCGACCGGAATCCGCGCGAGCGGATTCTGGTCTTGCGCACCTTGAGGGCTACACTCGCTGGACTGTGGGCCTCCGCATCTGCTTCGTCACGCCCTTTGCGTGGTCGCAGCCGCACGAGGTGAACGCGCACGTCGAAGGAACGGCAGCTGCGCTTCGGCGGCTCGGTCACGAGGTGACCGTGCTTGCCCCTTCCTCCCGCGCGCGCGATCTGCTCGCCGGGCGACGGGCGCTTCAGCGAGGCGCCGACCCGGAGGTGATTGCCGTCGGCCCGTCGATCCCGATCTCGCGGCGGACGAGCATGGGCGTCCCGGTGGCGGTGCGAGCGAACCTGCGGTTGGCTCTCGCCAGCGGGCGTTACGACGTGGTGCACGGCTTCGAGCCGGGGCTCCCGAGCCTCTCCTATCTCGCACTCACCTCCACGCATGCGTTGACCGCGGCGACGTTCTTCTCGCCCGATCGCCTCGCCTATCCACCGCGACGGTCGCGGCGGGATCGACTCAGCGCTCGTGTCGATGCGCTCCTCGCGACCTCGAGGGAGACCGCCGAAGCGGCAGCCGAGCTCTTCGAAGGCGACTACACGCTGGTGCCCATCGGGGTCGATACGACTCTGTTCCGCCCACGTGAGAAGCGGCTCACGATCGCCGTCGAGCTCGAGCTTGCGGGACGAAGCGTGACCCGAGCCGTGGCGAGGCTCCTCCGCGAACTCCCCGATTGGGAGCTGAAGCTCCTGCACACCAAGCCGCTCGGTTTCCGGCCGGCGATCCCGCGCTCGGTGCGTAAACGGTCACACGTGCGCCTCGTGCGACGACCCGAGCAGCGAGCTTCGATCCTGGGAGAGGCCGCGATTTTCGTCCCTGCCCCGGACGGCGAAGCACGGCTCGCACTCGAGGCCGCTGCGTCAGGCGTCGCCATCGCGCACGGGGATGACGACCCGGAACGGGTTACAGAGGACGTCGCGCGCCTCGCTGCCGACGCGGACCTCCGGAACCGCATTGCGGCTGCAGGCCGGGCTCAGGCCGAGCGCCAGAGCTTCGACCTCGTCGCGAAGGAGCTCGACACCCTCTACTCCCGCTTGTCCCGCAAGCGCCGAGTCCGCGCCATCGACAGTGCCGATCCACTCGCCGGTCGCGATTGGATCGTCGTCGATCTCCACATGCATACGGACTGGTCGCACGATTGCTCGATCGCGGTTGCCGATCTCCTCGAGCACGCGGAGGAGATTGGCCTCGGCGGGATCGCAGTCACCGACCACAACGTCTTCCGAGGCGCGCTCGAAGCGGTCGAGCTCGCCAGGACTCGCGAGCTCATCGTCATCCCCGGCGAGGAGGTCAAGACCGACGGCCAGGGCGAGGTCATCGGTCTCTTTCTCGAGGAGGAGATCCCGCGAGGCATGTCCTTCGCCGACACGATCGAGGCGATTCGCGAACAGGGCGGGCTGGTCTATCTCCCGCATCCCTTCGATCGGCTGCACGCGATCCCGGATCCCGCAACCCTGCATCGGCACCTCGCGGAGATCGACGTCTTCGAGGTCTTCAACGCGCGCCTCCTGCGCGATTCGTTCAACGACGAGGCGCTCCGCTTCGCGCGCAAATACCGGCTGCTCCAGGGCGCCGGCTCCGATGCGCACGTCCTGCAAGGCGTGGGGACGGGTGCCCTGCGGATGCGCCGGTTCGACGGCGCCGAGGAGTTCTTGCTCTCGCTGCGGAGCGCTGAGGTGCTGCGCCGGCCCAAGTCGCTGGCCTATCTCCAGTCCCTCAAGTGGGTCGCCCAGGTCAAGGAAAAGGTCCTGTAAGAGAGAAGGTGCTTCGGACCCGTGCCAGCGGCCGTACCCACCGACGAGATCTACGAGCGCTACCTGAAGAAGGCGATTGCCGAGATAAACGAGCTCGGCGACGAGCTTGCGCGGACGGGCGACGAGCTTCGCGTCCCGGTGGTGGGATCGGGTCATCCGCTGGCGGACGTCCTCCTTCTGAAGCACGCGCCGCAACCTCAGGAGATCCAAGAGGGGGTCGCATTCTTTGGCCGCTCCGGGCAGGCCGTGCTGAAGTCGCTGCAGCGGCTGCACGTCGACCCGCTCGCGGTCTACGGGACGAACTGTCTCAAGTTCGGGACCGAGGATCCCGAGGACGCGGCGGCCTGGCTGACACGCGAGATCCACATCGTCCAGCCGAAGCTCATGATCGTTATGGGCGAGCGCTCGGTCGAGTTCCTGAACGGACTTCGATTTCCACTCTCCGACCCCGTCGATCCCGCTGCCCTCGGTTTGTTGCAGCGATTCACCCCGACTATCGAGACGCTCGTCACGCCCGACGTCGACGGGTCGCTCGACGATCAATCGGCGAAGACGGGGTTCTGGAATGCCTTCAAGGCGCTCGGCGCCTGGTGGTCGGAGCAACCTCCTTACTGATCTCTCGCCGCCGGGCGCTCGCGCTTGTGGCGCTGGTCGGTGGGCTCGTGGTGTTCGGGGCGGTTGCGCCTCGTCTGCCCGGGCTGTCCCGGGACGGCGCGATCCTCTTCGCGAGCCTCGTCGTCCTCCCGGCGGTGACCGCGACCGCCTGGCTAGCGCTTCCGCTCGCGCGCACGCGAGACTGGCTGCTGCTGGGCGCTGCCGTGCTTGCCGCGCTCGGGTGGGTCGGTTGCTACCTCCTCGGACTCGGCGAGCTGGCGAACGCGTCCAAGTTGGTCGCCTTCATCCTCTTCGGATTCTGGTTTCTGTCCCTCTTCGAGGCGCTGTGGTGGCTCTCACTGGTCGCGCTCCTCGTGCCGTGGGTCGACATCTGGTCGGTCGCTTTCGGGCCGACGAAATACGTGACCGAAGAGAAGCCGGGGGTCTTCGAGGGCATCTCTGTCGCGATCCATGTCCCGGGCGAGACTCAGACGGCGAATATCGGGCCGCCGGACATCGTCTTCTTCGCGCTCTTTCTAGCCGCGGCGCAGCAGTTCCGGCTGCGAGTAGCGCTGACGTGGATCTCGATGACCGGTCTTCTCTCGCTGACGCTGCTCCTCGTCTACTTCTGGGACACATCCGGCCTGCCGGCACTGCCGGCCGTCTGCTTCGGCTTCGTCCTGCCCAACCTCGACCTGCTCTGGCGCGAGGCACGCGGCGCCTATGCAAGCCGCAGCCAAGAGGCCAAGTAACAGACTGTTACAAGGCGCGCTTTACGAGCAGGGAAACGGATTCGACGTGCGGCGTGTGCGGGAACATGTCGACCGGGCGGCAGCGAACGAGCTCGTAGCCGAAGTCGTCGAGCAGCACCTTGACGTCCGACGCGAGCGTGGTGGGGTTGCAGGAGACATAGACGATCTTCGGCGCGCCGAGCTCTCCCAGCCGCCGTAGCGCTTTGCCGGCAAGTCCGGCGCGCGGGGGATCGACGACCACGACGTCGGGCGGTCCTGCCTCTTCGACGAGCTCTTCGACGGTCTGTCCCACGTTTCCGGCGTAGAACTTCGCGTTCTCGATCCCATTCAGCTCCGCGTTCTCGATCGCGCAGGCGACCGCTTCCTCAGAAATCTCGAGACCCCAGACGGTCTTCGCGTTCGGGGCGAGCGACAATCCGATGGTCCCCGTGCCGCAGTAGAGATCGAAGACGTTCTCGACTCCGGTCAAGCCCGCAAACTCTCCGGCGATAGCGTAGAGCCGCTCGGCCATCTCAGTGTTCGTCTGCAGGAACGCTCCGGGACGGACGCGCACGCGAAGCCCAAGAAGCTGCTCCTCGATCGCCTCGTCCCCCCAGAGCAGCTTCGTCGGCACGTTCGTGTGCTCTGCCGGGGTGTCGTTCACCGCCCAATGGATCGAGCGCACCTCCGGGAAGCGCCGAAGAACATCCACGAAATACCCGGTCTCGAAGCGCTCGCCGGGCGCCGTGACCAGCACGACGAGCGCCTGGCCCGTGTTTCGGCCTTCACGGAAGACGAGATGCCGGAGGTATCCCTCCCCGTTCGCCTGGTCGTACGGCTCGAGCTTCTCCTCGCGCGCCCAGTCACGTACCGCTTCGCGGACGGAGTTGCCGAGGTCAGTGGTGAGCAGGCACACGTCCAGGCCGATGACCTCGTCCCAACGACCCGCCCGATGGAACCCCAGGTCGATGCCGTCCTCGCCGGCAGTGAAGGAGTATTCGAGCTTGTTCCGGTAGTGATAGAGCGACGCGGCCGGCACGATCGGCTCGATCGGCGCGTCGACGATTCTCCCGATGCGGACGAGCGAGTCGCGTACCTGCTGCTCCTTGGCGGCGGCCTGGGCGTCGTAATCGAGATCCTGGAAACGGCATCCGCCGCAGACGCCGAAGTGCGGACAGGGCGCCTCGACGCGTGCGGCGCTCGGCTCGAGAACGGCTTCGGCAGTCGCTTCGGCGAATCCGCGTTTGATCTTCGTCACCCGCGCGCGAACGCGGTCTCCCGGAAGCCCTCCGCGAACGAACACGACGAAGCCGTTGAGACGCGACACGCCGTTCCCGCCGTAGGCGAGCGAGTCGATCTGGAGCTCGACCTCTTCACCTCTCCGGACGGGCGCGGCCATTCCAGCCAGCGTAGCCGTGGAAGGATTGGAGCGAACTCGTCACACCTCCAGTGCCACGCACTGTGAACGATGAGACCGTGCGCATACGCCGACGACCCGAAGCCGTTTTCGAACGCCGCGACGTCGACGCTATCCTGAGCGGACTGTTCGACATTCGGCGCGAACTGATTCGAATTCGAGTGGCGATCGAGGAGGACGAGAATGGCGAAGAGGAAGAGAACGACGCTCCCTCCTGAGGTTCTCGCGGAGTGGGACGAGCGATCTCGCGAAACGACGCAGCTTCTCGAGGAACGGATTGCGTATCACCGGGCGAAGATCGCGGAAGAGCGGCGGAACCGAAAACCACGCCGCTTCTTCTGGCGCTACTCGAGCACCGAAACGTAAACAGTCCGCTCGCGCGGCCCGTCGAACTCGCAGAAGAAGATCCCCTGCCAGGTCCCGAGCGCGAGCTCGCCTCTCTCGCGCAAGGGGACCACCACGCTCGATCCCATCAATGACGCGCGAACGTGCGTGGAAGCATTCTCCTCGCCCGGCTCGTGGTGCTGCCACGGCCAGCCGTCCTCGACCAGGCGCTCGAGCGCCGTCTCATGGTCACGCGCGACCGCCGGATCCGCATGCTCGTTGATCGTGACTCCGGCTGTCGTGTGCGGCACGTACACAACGATGGCAGACCCGTCCTCATCAGACACGGCCTCGCGAACTTCCCGGGTGATGTCGACGAGCTGGCTCCGTCGCTCGGTCCGAAGACGAATCTCACGCACGACGATCTAAAGCGCGCCGCCGGCAGCGGGAGGAGCTCCCGCCTCGAGGACGTTCTCGCCACCTGCCGAGCGGCTCAAGTACTCCTCGACGTGCAGAAGGTTGTCGCGCCCCCGCTCGACGGTCGCGAGGAGCTCGGTCATCGAGGCGACTTCCTCGCGCTGCTCCTGAAGGAACCAGTGCAGGAACTGCTCGCCGACGAGCTCTCCTTCCTCGCGCGCGAGCTTGACGAGCTCGACGATCTGGTCGGTGACGCGCTTCTCCTGCGCGAGCGCAAGCGTGACGGGCGCAACGGCGTCCGAGAAGGCGGTCTGCGGCGCCTCGACGCCAGGGGTCACGACTCTCTCGTCTGAATCGAGGAGGTACTGGACGATCATCATCGCGTGATTCCGCTCCTCTACAGCCTGCCGGTAGAAGTGGGCGGCAAGCTCCGGCAGCGTCTCCGCGTCGTAGTACGCCGCGATCGCGATGTACTGCTGCGATGCGGCGAACTCGTACCCGATCTGCCTGTTGAGGGCGTCCGCGAAGGTGGCCATGCCGCGACTCTATCCAAGTTACAAGTTGTAACTTGCGGCCGATGGCAGGCGTCCCCCAAGGCCTGAAGGGCCGGAGCTTCACCCGCATCGCGGCCTGGTCACGTGACGAGCTCGAGACCTTGCTCGACCTCGCCGACGAGCTGAAAGCCGAGCGCGCGCATCGACAGGAACTCCGCCTCCTCCCCGGACGGACGATCGGCCTCATCTTCCACAAGCCCTCCACGCGCACACGTGTCGCGTTCGAAGTGGGCATCGCCGAGCTGGGCGGGATGGCGCTCTTCTTGCCGGCAGCCGAGCTCCAGCTCGCACGCGGCGAGTCGTATCGTGACACCGCGCTCGTCCTCTCGCGCTTCCTTTCTGCGCTGATGATCCGCACCTACGATCAGGCCGAGGTCGAGGAGTTCTCCGAGCACGCCTCGATCCCCGTGATCAACGGACTCACCGACGAGACGCATCCCCTCCAGGCGCTCGCCGATGCGATGACCCTACGGGAGCGCTTTGGAACACTTTCCGGCATCCACCTCGCGTACGTCGGAGACGGCAACAACGTGTGCCACTCGCTGATGCGCATCGCCGCCCGCTTCGGGATGGAGTTCACGGCGGCAACTCCTCCCGGCTACGAGCCCGATCCCGACATCGTCGCGTCCACGCGGGAAGACGCGCAAGCCAACGGAGGAAATGTCGAGCTCGGTACCGACGCGTGCGAGGCCGTCCGCGGCGCGCAGGCCGTGTACACGGACGCCTGGGCCAGCATGGGTCAAGAGGAGGATCGTGATCGCAGGCTTCGCGACCTCGGGCCCTACCGCCTCGACTCGGAGCTCATCGAACTCGCCGATCCCGACGCAGTGGCGCTGCACTGCCTGCCCGCCCACGTCGGCGAGGAGATCACGGCAGACGTGCTCTATGGGCCCCGCTGCCTCGCCTGGGAGCAGGCCGAGAACCGCCTGCACACGCAGAAGGCGCTCATGGCTCTCGTCATCAGATAGATGGCGTTCGAGGATCATGTCCGCGCGGCCCTCGACGAGCTTCCGCCCAACCTCGCCCAGGCGCTCCAGAACATCGCCGTCGTCGTCGAGGACGAACACCCTGACGATCCCGATCTCTTCGGCCTCTACCACGGAGTTCCGCTACCCGAGCGCGGCGATATGGGCGGCCTGCTCCCCGACAAGATCTCGATCTACCGGATTCCGCTCGAGGAGAGCTTTCGCGACCCGGAAGAGCTGCACGAGGAGATCCGCATTACGGTCCTGCACGAGCTCGCGCACTATTTCGGGCTCGACGAGGAGAAGATCGCGGAGCTCGGCTACGACTGAGAGCCGAAGTTTGGACCGGTTCCCGGTCGGGAATGCAGCGGTCATGACAGTCGTTTCCCCAAACATGACACCAGATCAGATCCATGACGAGATCGAGCGCATCTCGGAGGAGCGCCAGGAGCTCTGGCAGACACTCTCCGGAGGGCTCGATCCTGCGGTGAAGGAAGAGATCGCAGAGCTCGACGCCCGCCTGCAGGAGCTCTGGCAGGCACTCCGCATGGAGAAGGCGCGACTCCGCTTCGGCGAGCGCGAGGACATCGTCCGCCGTGCCCGCGCCGAAGAGCGACTCGAGCGCGCGGCCTAGAGTCGCGTCGCACCCAACGCTGCGGCCGCGAAGCGGACGCCTTTAGGGATTTCGCGCGATCGGAACCGGCGCTAGCGGGTTCCGATCTTGCGCATATTCATTTAACGCTGCGGCCGCGAAGCGGACGCCTTGAGGGAGTTCGCGCGGTCGGAATCCCGCGCGAGCGGATTCCGACCTTGCGCATATCATCGTCGAGTGCCCCTTTTTGGTCGACGCCAGGAAGCGCAACCGGTGTCCATCGACGCCGAGTACGACCGTCTGCGCGCGATTCGCATTGCAGCGGAGGATGAGCTCGGAAGGCTTCGCAAGGAGCTGACCGATCGCGTCGCGTCCGTCGAGAAGAAGGAACGCCAGCTCGCAGACACGATTGCAAAGGTGAGCCGGGGCAACATGTCCTCTCTCCCGGCGGGAGCCGATGAGGCGCTCGTCCACGCGCAGGTCGGGCTCGCTGCACGCGCCCAGGAGCTGAGCCGCCGTGAGAACGAGCTTGCCGGCCGCGAGCGCGCCATTGTCAGAGAGGAGGCCGATCTCGCTCGTAAGACCGGAACCCCGGACGCGGAGGCGCGCCTCGCGCAGATCGAGACCCGCCTCGCAAACCTCCAACATGCTGAGAAGGCATTCACACGCACGCAAGCCGAGCTTGCCGCCCAGAGCGACGAGCTCGCCCGCCGCGAGCTCGCTCTCCTCGAGCACGGAAGGGCGATCGAGCGCGCGGCGGGCGCCGGCGGTGAGGGCACGACGGCGGTTGCCGCGGGCATGAGCCGCGCCGAACTCGACGAGCTAGACGAGCGCCTTCGCCGGCTCGAGCAGCAGACTCGCACCGCCTCGACCGAGCGCTCGTTCGGCGACGGCCTGCGCACGCTCGAGCGCAAGGGAGTCAGCGGACAGACCTAGCCCGCGGGATCTAGCTTCAGCCACACCCCGGTTACACTTGACCCGCTCGGGGCGTTAGCTCAGCTGGGAGAGCGCCGGCTTTGCAAGCCGGAGGTC
>Ga0136614_10002558_pt1 | contig 11343 bp, 15 predicted proteins | sample AntDrymUQ2792106_2_FD_106643 | JGI IMG/M metagenome (GOLD analysis project Ga0136614, IMG submission 106643) | Polar desert sand microbial communities from Dry Valleys, Antarctica - metaG UQ279 (21.06) | ecosystem: Environmental > Terrestrial > Soil > Desert | place: Antarctica: Dry Valley... | reverse complement strand
TGGTCGTCTGGTACGTCTCGGCGAACTTCGACGAGGACGTCTTCGAGGAGCCGCATCGCTTCGACGTCGGCCGCAGGCCGAACCGGCACATCACGTTCGGTGGCGGGGGCCCGCACTACTGTCTGGGCGCGCACCTGGCCAAGCTGGAGGTGCAGGTCCTGTTCGAGGAGCTTCTTCCCCGGCTCGCCGGCCTCGAGCTGACGGGCTCGGCCGAGCGGGTTCGCTCGAACTTCACGAACGCGCTCAAGCGGATGCCCGTGCGGGTGAACGCGGCCTGATGCGCGGACGCGCCCGGGCGCTCGCGGCGAAGTCGCTCAGGGAGAACGTCGAGGTGTTCGAGGGCTGCGGGTTCCGACGGGAGCCCGAGGTCGCCCCACTCGAGGCGACCGTGCGGCGGAACGGCTTGGCCTTGCGGTTGCGGATGGCGCCTCAGGGCGGCCTGTTCGGTGGGAGCTTCGCGCTCGAGATTGCCTCGGCCGCCCCCCTCGCCGAAAGCCGTGGTCTCGTCGGGCGCGGCCGAGGCGTGGTTCGCCTCTCGCGGCTTGCGTTTCGGCCCAGGCGTGGGGACCTCGCCGGGGAGCGCCTCGCAGCGCAGCTCGAGGCCGACGGGAGCCTGCAGGCGGCTCTTGCACGAGTCCACTTCGAGCGAGTTCGCGTCGATCCGGCCGGGTCGCCCGTCATCCGCCACATGGGTGGCTCCGTCGTCTGGGTGCTCTTCCCGCCGCTCGTGCGGGCGGTTCCGCTCGTCCCCGAGCAGGCGGAGGCGAGCGCGCGGGCGCTTGAAGCCTTCGGGGAGGTGCCCCCCTGATGGGCTGGAGGGCCGTCGCCCTCGTCGCGACCCTCGTCGCGGCCGGGTGCATGGGCGACGACGAGCCGCCGGCCCCGCCCGCGGCCGCCCCGCCCGCGGCGGCGCCGCCGGGGACGACCACGGTCGCGGAGACCGCCCCGGCTCCCCCGCGCGTCCGGTTTCCGCCGGCGCGAGGCATCGTCGTCCCACGCGGCTTTCGCGCGGAGATCTACGCGCGGGGCCTTTCGCGCCCGACCGCGATGGCGTACGGGCCCGGCGGTCGCCTGTACGTGACTGAGGAGACCGGGCGCGTCGTCTCGGTGAGGCCGCGCTCGTCCCGTCCGCGCGTTCTCGCAGCCGGCTTTCCCACCCCTCTAGGCCTCGCGTGGCGCGGCCGCACGCTCTTCGTCTCCGCCCAGGGACGGGTCCAGCGCATGCGCCTCGAGGACGGGCGCGCGGTGTCCCGGCGAACGATCCTCTCGGGCCTCCCGTTCGGCCTTCATCAGCAGGACAACATCGTGGTCGCCGACGACGGGCGCCTCTTCCTCGGGAGCGGCTCCACGTGCAATGCGTGCGCGGAGAACGACCTGCGGAGCGCCACGATCCTCTCGTTTCGGCCTGACGGGACCGACCTTCGGATCGTGGCGAGCGGCCTGCGGAACCCCTTCGGTCTCGCGCTCCACCCGGAGAGCCGGCGTCTGTACGTGTCCGTGAACAGCCGGGACGACCTTCCGAGCCCCTCGAGCCCCGAGCCCGCGGAGATGCTCGTCCGGATCGAGCAGGGCGCGGACTACGGCTGGCCGGCGTGCTGGCCGAGCGCGCGGCGCCAGCAGCTGGTCGGCGACTGTCGCGGCGTCGAGGAGCCGGTGGCCTACCTGGAGGCCCACTCATCGGCGGACGGCTTCGCGTTTTCGACCGGCGAAGCCTTTCCCGAGCGGTACCGCGGCGGCATCTTCATCGCTCTCTGGGGCCAGTACGACTCACAGCGTTACGGCCGGCGCGTCGACTACGTCGAGCTGAACGAGGACGGGTCGCGCGGAGCCGTCAAGCCCTTCGCCGACGGGTTCGACCACCCGCTGGCCGCCGCCGTCGATCCGCTGGGAGCCCTGCTCGTAGCCGACTGGGGCCGAGGCGTGATCTACCGCATCCAGGCCCGGAACGAGCCCTAGTCCTCTGTCTCGACCTCGATCCCCGGATCGGCGTCGATCTCGACGCGCTCTCGGCGCAGCTCGGTCTCGACGCGCTGGGTCTCGGTGACGACGCCGCGGCGGATGATCACGCGCTCCTTGAGAATCGTTCGCGTCTCGATCACGACCTCTTCCTCGTAGACCGGGATGGAGATCGACCCGTCGGGGAGCGTCTCGATCCGCCCGGAGTCGTCTGACTCGACCGGTGTGCGGTCGACCAGGATCTCGTCGACGGCGACCGGGACGTCCTCGACGACTCGGTAGGTGCCGACGACCTTGCGCGCCCGTACGTGACCCACGCCTCGCCAGGCAGGGTCTACACGCGCGATCTGCTCTTCGTGGAGCACGAGCTCGCGCTCCTCGGATGTTTGTCTTTGCTCGGTCATGAAGGGACTGTGGCCGGTGGGGCGTCGAACCGCCCCACCGGCCTTTCGTCCTACCTCTTCTGGTCGCCCTCGACCTCGACGCGCTCCTTGCGCACCTCGTCCTTGACGGTCTTCTGCTCGGACTCGACGTCCTTCTCGAGCGAGACCCGCTCCTTGGCGACCGTCTCCTTCTGGACGACGGCCTCCTCGGCGTGCACGGGCACCTCGATCTCCTGCTCGCCGAGCTCAGCGCCGCTCACGGGCTGGTCGATCGCCTCGCGCTCGACTCGGACCGTCTCGCGGCGAAGCTCGACGTCGGCCTCGACCGGCTCGGTCTCGACCCACTTGCGAAGCCGCGCCTGGCCCGTCTCCACGTCGCGCTTGCCGACCTGGAGCTCCTCCTCGGAGCGGACGAGCTCTGCCTCGTCGGCCGTGCCCCGCTTGCGTCCGGAGGCCGTGCCGGCCGAGCCCTCGGGCAGGCCGGTGTCCGAGCGCCGCTCCGAGTACTCGAGCCCGTAGTGCGCGTACAGCTCCTGCTCGGTCTCCTGGCTGATCTCGTCGGCATCGATGTCAGGCGTGTCCTTGATCTGATCCTTCCCGTACGGGACCGTGATCCCATCGTCCTGCATCTGCGCGCCGACGACCGGCACGAGTACGCGCTTCCCCCCCAGGAACCCGGTGCCGAGGCCGATCCACTCGGGCTGGCGGGTCTCTTCGTCGACGAAGATCTCCTCGACCTTGCCGATCTTCTCCCCATCGGAGGAGTAAACCGTCTGGCCTCTCGCCGACATCAGGTCGTCCATGGTGAACGTGGTCATCTGAACTCCTTCTCTACGCGTTTGTCCGCTCGCGGACCTGTTGTGCGTCTTCGCGAGCCTGTTCCTTGCCCTTCTGGAGATCGCGGCGCACCTGTTCGCGCGATTCCTGACCCTTCATGTACGCGCCATCGAGCATCCGACCGGCGACATCCCGGCCGCCCAGGCCGAAAGCGAGTGCCAGCGCGAGCGCCAACCCGCCCATGAGCGCCATGTAGGTGATCTGGACGATGTCCTCGGCGATCTTGAGCTGGTCGAGGATCATGAACGCGGCGATCGCCATGATCAAAACGGGCGCCACTGACGCCACGATCTTCCCGGTGGGCGTGTCGCCCATCAGCCGCGCGACCAGTCCTGCGACGGCTGCGGCCACGGCTCCAGCCACGACGAAGATCAGGAGCGCGGCGAGAACGTTCGGCAGGTAGGCGAAGATCGCAGCCACGAAGTTCGTCAGCGCGTTGATCCCGAGGACCGAGACGGCCAGCGAGATCACGCCGAGGAAGAGCACCCAGAAGACGATCCGCCCGAGCAGCTTCGATGGGCTGCGGGTGACCCGTGACACGTACTGCCCGCCCTGCCCCTGCGTCAGCGCCCGATCGGCGCCGGCGCGATGAAGCAGACGTGAGATCACGCCCGCGACGATCTTCGCCACGAAGTACCCGATGATCAGAACGATGAGCGCGGCGATCAGCTCGGGAATGAACGCGAAGATCGCTGTGAAGCCGTTCTCGATCTTGTCGCCCCACGTGTGGTTCGACCCAAGGATCATGAAACCCCCTCTTGTTCGATTTGAGACCCCTCGCCCCGCCGTTCTCTCCAGTTCGGCGACGCTGGCCCTCCAGACGCGGGCGCGTGGCGAAAAGTTACGTCGCGCTTTTGTCTAGTAACCCTGTCCGGTGGTCGGGAGTCTTCAAACCTCGAAGGTGGAAGACTTCGGACTCATGGTCGCCACTGCCCCTCGCACCGGCACCGCCTCGGACGAGGCGCTCGCCCGCCGGACGCTCGCCGGCGACATCAGCGCCTTCGAGGCGATCGTCGAGCGTCACCGTCTCGTCGTCCGCCGCGTCGCGGCGCGCATCGTGGGCGAAGACGAAGCTGACGATGTCGCGCAGGATGCCTTCCTGCGCGCCTTCCACCGGGTCGGTCGCTTCCGCGGCGAGGCTTCCTTCCGCTCCTGGCTACTGCGAATCACGCACAACGCCGCGCTGGACGCGCTCGCGCGGCGGCGCGCCCGGCCGGTCGACGACGTCGGCGACCTCGAGGACGAGGCGAGCCCCGGCCGGCCGCGGACACCGGCCGACCAGCTCGAAGAGCGGGAGCGCCGGGATCGCCTTGCCGCGAAGTTGCGCCTGATGCAGCCGACGCACCGCGCCGTGCTCGTCCTGCGCGACCTGGAGGGCCTCTCCTACGAGGAGATCGCAACGATCACCGAGGCACCACTCGGGAGTGTCAAGGGCCGCTTGCACCGGGCCCGGCGCGAGCTGATCGACATCTTGCGCGCGAACACCTATGACTGGGGGCTGCCGCAGTGAAGCGCCCGCCTTCGGGGGATGAGCTCAGTCCGGCCGAGGCGGGGCTCGTGCGCCTGCTCGGCTCTCTCGAATCGCCCGAGCCCGGCGATGCGCGCCTGACGCGCGCCGTCATGCGAACAGCCAGGCTGCAACTCGCCGTGCGCGACGTCGCGCGTGCGGTCACGCTCGTAGTGGGTGCTGTCGGCGAGGGCGCGGTGCTTCTCTTCGGGATCCGAAGGCGATCCTCGTGAGCCCCCTCCTGGCCGGGATTCTCGATCGCGCGGCCGCCACCCTCGGCGAGGCGCTGCCGCGGATCGGCGGCGCGCTCCTCCTGCTCGTCATCGGCCTGATCGCGGCCCGGGTCCTCGCTCGGCTCGCTCGCCGCGCCCTCGAGGCTCTCGGCGCCGACGGCCTGGCCGATCGTTTCGGTGTCCATGACGTCCTGGCGCGCGTCGGGATCGAACGGCCCCTCTCGCGCCTCGTCGGGCGCATCGTCCGGATCGTTCTCACCGTTGTCGTGATCTTCGCCGCCGTTTCACTCCTCGGCCTCGGGGCGCTCAGCGCCTCGCTCAACGCGGTCGTCCTCTTCCTACCGCGAGTCCTCGTCGCGTTCGCGCTCGTCGTCGTTGGCGCGATCGTCTCGCAGCTCGTGGGCGACTGGGTCGATCGCCTCGGCAGGCAGATGGGGGTCGACGGCCCGGTCGGCCGGATCGTCCAGGTGGCGATCTTTGTCGTCTTCCTCCTGACCGCGGTCGCGCAGATCGGTGTCTCGACCGAGTTCCTGACCCTGCTCGTCGCAATCGTGTTCGTGGCCGTTGCCCTCACCGTCGCTCTTGCGTTCGGGCTCGGGAGCCGCGAGATCGCGCGCCAAGTCAGCGCCGGGCGCTATGTCGGCGGGTCGTATCGGATCGGCCAGACGATCGCCGTCGAGGGTATTCGTGGAGAGATCGTCGCGCTCGAGAGCGCAGCGACGGTGCTGCGCTCGGACGACGGCAACACGCTGCGCGTGCCGAACCACCTGCTCCTCGAGTCGGTCGTGGCTGTGGACGAGCCGCCGACAGCGCCGGTCGAGCCGACCTAGGGGCGCCCGGCAACGACCGACCGAGCCCGGCGGCGAGTGTCGTCATCGCAGACGGGTTCCTAGCCCGGAAGCCAGTCGAGTCCCCGGGCCTGGCCGCCCGGGGTGTGCAGGAAGTGCTCGCGCCTCACGAGGACGAGTTCCCCGCGAGCGTGCGCGAGGAGGAGGCCGCTCTCATCCTGGATCGTCGCCTCGGCCGTCGCGCGGCGCTCCTCCGACTCCGTCACCTCCGCGGAGATCCGAAGCGGCTCCTCGACCGGGACTGGCGAGAGGTAGCGAACCTCGAGGCGTGAGGTCACGGCCGGGCTCAGGCGCGGGCAGACGACCTGACTACAGGCCTCGTCGAGGAGAGCCGCGACAATGCCACCGTGCGCCATCCCGGGCGCTCCTTGAAGCGCCTCCGGGATGGCGTGCCGGGCCTCCAAGCGCTCACCCTGGACGGTCCACTCGAACCCGAGCCCGCCCGTCCCTAGCGAGCAGCCCCAGCAGAAGGGGTAATGGTCGGTCCGCGGCTCCACCGCGCGACCGATTATCTGTTGCTACGAGGACGACGAGGCGTTGCCACCGGAGCTGCCGCCGTACTCGAACGGCTCCTCCGGCCCGAACACCTTCTCCTTCATCCAGCGGCGGGCGTCCGGGCCCGTCATGGGATTGAAGAGGATGCCGAGCGCGATCCCGAGCGTCAGCAAGGTCATGTTCCTGCCCGTGTGCGACTCCTCGCCGCGCGCGTGCCGGCCCGCCTCGCGCAGCTCGTCGACCACCTTGCGAAGCTCGTCCTGCAGGTCCTTGTCCTTGGCGACCCGCACGGCTACCCCGGTCGCGCCGACGGGCCCGATCAGCTCGTCGTAGATGCGCCGCGCCGAGTCGTAGGCGTTCTTGACGTGATCGTGGAGGTCCTCGTCCTTGGCAAACCGCTCCATGTACGGCCGCGCCTGGTCGACCGTATCGGTGACTCTGTCCCTCATCTGAATCCTTTCTTTGCTCTGTGCCTGGGTTAGTTACCCGGGAACGCGCACGAGAAACCGCGGCAGACGAGACTTGACGGCAAGCGCTGGTCTCTGCGAACTTAGCGCCCGCTAGCTTTCGTCGCATGAGTTCTCACGGAGCGCTGGACTCGCATCGTCATCCGTTTCCGCTGGCTCGTTGTCGTGGGGGACCGACGAGATCCTCGAAGAACACTTCGGGCAGAAGACGACCGGCTCGTTCTCCCTCGTCGTTCGCTCGGAGGAGCCCGGTGCGGCAGAGCGGCTCGTTCCGCAGGTCGAGGCGGCGGACGAGCGCGCCTCGGCGAAGCTTCCGACCTCCCAGGTCGCCTTCGTTCAAACCGTCTCGGAGGATGTAGTGATGGCGACGATCGTCTCGGCCTAGCCGGCCGAGGCCAAGGGCTACACGCTCCCGCTCGAGCAGCCACGACGGACGGCGCCGAGCCCGAGAGGGCGCTAGCTCCGTCCTGGCCCCCTCATAGGGTTTCTCCTCAGCTACCGAGGGAGGCTTCTCCGTGATCGAGGACTCTGCTCGCACCACCACAACGCATCGGGGACCCTGGTACGCGGAGGGCCGGTGGACGCACCTCGCGCCCATCCTCGGGATCCTCGCGGTCGTCCTCTGGCTCGCGGGCGTGATCCTGGTCGAGAGCGGGAGCAACAGCCCGAACTCGGATGCGACCGGGGAGCAGATCGTGCAGTACTTCGAGGAGAACGCCGTAAAGCTCATCCTCGGCGGCCTCGTCTTCGCGGTTGGGTCAGCTCTTTTCATCGCTTTTCTGGCGCACCTTCGCGCCCGCCTCGAAGAGGCCCGCGACCGGACTCACGCAGGCGACCGGGGCTATCCCTCCCCGCTCGGGACGACGTTCTTCACGACCGGTGTCGCGACTGTCCTCTTTGCGTCCGCGGCGTTTGCCCCGCAGATTGCCGGCGCTATCACTGCCGACGAGACGGACGGCGTGACGATGGCGCCCGGCTCCGCCGAGACGTTCTGGAATCTCGGGGACGGCTTCTTCGTCCTGGCACAAGCGATGCTCTTCGTGTTCTTCCTTTCCGCTGCGCTCGCGTTCCTTCGAAGCCGGTTCCTTCCGTCCTGGCTCGGCTGGGTGTCGCTGGCGCTCGGGGTGCTCGCCGTGATCGCACCGATCGGATGGGCCGCTCTCGTCTTTGGAGTTCCGCTCTGGACGCTCGCCGTCGCCGCCTTCATGTGGGTGCGCTCACGTGGCCGGGACGATCGGATGGCCCCGCCCGCCGAGAGGACCACGACGACCACGCGGACCGTCACCTAGTCCGCTCGGACATAGACTCCGCTCCCGATGCGGGGGCGGGTGTGAAGGGCGTCATCCTGGCCGGCGGCAGCGGCACGCGGTTGCATCCGCTGACGCGGATCACGAACAAGCACCTGCTCCCGATCTACGACCGCCCGATGGTCACGTACGCGATCGAGGCACTCGTACAGGCGGGCATCCAGGACCTGATGCTCGTCACCGGCGGGACGCACGCCGGTGAGTTCCTGCGCCTGCTCGGCAACGGGCACGAGTGGGGGATCGACCGGCTCTCCTACGCCTACCAGGAGCGAGCCGGGGGCATCGCCGAAGCCCTCGGTCTCGCGGAGCGCTTCGCCGGCGGAGACCCGATCTGCGTGATGCTCGCCGACAACGTCGTCGAGCGAACGCTCCGGCCCGCTGTCGAGAACTTTCGCCGACAGGGGCGCGGGGCGCGAATCCTCCTCGCGCCCGAGGAGGATCCCGAGCACCTGCGCCACCTCGGCGTCCCCGAGCTCGACGGCGGCGGCCGGGTGGTGCGGATCGTCGAGAAGCCCGAGCACCCTCCGAGCCGGTTCGCGGTGACGGGGATCTATTTCTACGACGCGGCCGTCTTCGAGGTGATCCCACGGCTCGAGCCGTCCGGCCGAGGCGAGCTCGAGATCACCGACGTGAACAACTGGTACGTCGAGCAAGGGACGATGGAGTACGACGTCCTCGAGGGATTCTGGGGCGATGCCGGCGAGTCGATCGACGCCTACTACGCTGTGAACGACTTCGTCCGCCGAAGCGGGGCGAACAAGCCGTGATCGACGGTCTCAGGCGGCTGCCGCTCCAGGTCTTCTCCGACGAGCGCGGATGGTTCCTGGAGATTCGCCGGGAGAGCGAGCTGCCCGCGCAGACCGTCCAGACGAACATCTCCTTCTCGCGGCGGGGGGTGATCCGCGGCCTCCACTTCCACGAGCGTGGCCAGGACGACCTCTTCACCTGCCTGACAGGGACGGCGCGCGTCGTCATCCTCGACCAGGAGAGCGGCGAGACGTACACGGAGGACATCGGCGAGGAGAACCCCGTCGCGCTTTACGTCCCCGGGCACCTGGCGCACGGATTCGAGGCGCTCACCGATCTGATCTTCTGCTACCACGTCACACGCGAGTACGAGCCGCTCGAGCCCGACGAACAGGGAGTGCCGTGGGACGACCCGCGCGTCAAGCATCTCTGGAGCACGCGATCGCCGATCCTGTCGAAGCGGGACGCGGCGTTCTCATAACCGGCGCGGGCGGCCAGCTCGGCGCTGCGCTCGCGGAGGCCTTCCCCGGTGCCGACGCCCGCGACCGGGCGGCGTTCGACGTCACCCGCCCGGTGGAGCTCGGGTACCGGCCGGAGCTCGTCTTGCATGCCGCTGCCTGGACGGACGTCGATGGAGCGGAGGCCGACCCGAACGCTGCTCGGGGGGTCAACGTCGAGGGGACGCGGAACGTCATCGCCATCGGCGCGCCGGTCGTGTTCTTCTCCTCGGACTACGTCTTCGACGGGCGCAAGCGGAAGCCGTACGTCGAGTCCGACGAGCCGAATCCGCAGTCGGCCTACGGGCGGACGAAGCTCGAAAGCGAGCGGGAGGTGCGCGAAGGGTGGATCGTGCGGACGTCGTGGCTGTTCGGCTGGACGGGCCGGAACTTCGTACGGACGATGCTCCGGATCGGTACCGAGCGAAGCGAGGTGCGCGTGGTCGAAGACCAGCGGGGCTCGCCCACCTACGTCGGGCACCTGGCCGGGGCGACGCGTGACCTCGTCCAGCTCCCCGGCGGTGTCTGGCACCTGGCGGCCGGTGGGGAGTGCTCGTGGGCCGATTTCGCCGAAGCGATCTTCGAGGAGGCGGAGCTCGAGTGCCGCGTCGTCCGGATCACGACGGAAGAGTTCGGCGCCCGGGCTCCCCGGCCGGCCTACTCGGTGCTGCGGAGCGAGCGCCTCGAGGCTCCGTCGCTCCCCCACTGGCGCGACGGCCTTCGCGAGTGTCTCGCGCGGCTGAAGGCTGAGTAGCATCCCGCGCATGCGGGTTCTCGTCACCGGGGGCGCGGGGTTCATCGGGAGCCACTTCGTCAAGCGGCTCGCGGGGGCCGGAGAGGACGTCGTCGTCCTCGACAAGCTGACCTACTCGGGGAACCGGGCGAACCTCGAGGGCGTTCCGCACCGCTTCGTCCAGGGCGACATTGCCGACCCGGCCGTCGTCGGCAAGGCGGGGGAGGGCGTCGACGCGCTCGTCAACCTCGCCGCCGAGACGCACGTCGACCGCTCGATTCTGGAAGCGGGCGACTTCATCCGCACGGACGTCCTCGGCACGCACGTGCTCCTCGAGTGGGCGCGTGAGTCGGGTGCTCGCTTTGTGCAGGTCTCGACCGACGAGGTGTACGGCGATGTGCCGCCGGGCGAGGCCTCGTTGGAGGAGGACCCGCTTCGCCCTTCGAGCCCGTACGCGGCCTCCAAGGCCGGCGGCGACCTCCAGGTGCTCGCCTACGTTCGGACGTACGGCGTGAACGCCTCGGTCACTCGCGGGTCGAACACCTACGGGCCGAACCAGTACCCGGAGAAGCTCATCCCGCTCTTCGTCACGAACGCGCTCGACGGCGAGCCGCTCCCGCTCTACGGCGACGGGCGCCAGACGCGCGACTGGCTGCACGTGGACGACCACTGCGCTGCGATCCACCTGGTGCTGCGCGAGGGCCGCGCGGGCGAGGCCTACAACGTCGGCGGCGGAGAGGAGCTCGAGAACGCCGAGATCACGCGACGGATCCTCGAGCTGACCGGTGGAAACGAGTCACTCGTCCGCCAGGTCGCCGACCGGCCGGGCCACGACCGGCGCTACTCGCTCGACGCGTCAAAGCTCCGCGGGCTCGGCTGGGAGCCGCAGCGGAAGCTCATAGAGGGGCTCGCCGAGACGGTTGAGTGGTACCGCGACCGGCGCGACTGGTGGGAGCCCATCAAGTCCGGCGACTACCGCGCCTACTACGAGCGCCAGTACGCCGAGCGCCTCTCCTAGCTACGCGCCGCACCCACGCTTCGCTGCTGCCACGGCCGGGTGCGAGCCGAGCAGCGCTTCGCGCCGCTCGAGGTAGGTGAGCGCCTCGCTGCAGCGGCCGAGCTCGGCCAGCGACTTGCCGACGTTGTAGTTCGCGTAGCCCTCGTATGTCTCTCCGGTGCCCTGTAGCCGCGCGAGCGCCTGCTGGGCTAGCGGCAGAGCGCCCGCGTAGTCGCCGGCGCGCATCCGTGCGGTGGCCTGGTCCGTCAGGGCGACTGCCTGGGAGATCGAGATCGAGCCGCTCGCGGGCGGCGGAGTGGGCGTCGGGGTTGGCGG
>Ga0136614_10002557_pt1 | contig 11344 bp, 10 predicted proteins | sample AntDrymUQ2792106_2_FD_106643 | JGI IMG/M metagenome (GOLD analysis project Ga0136614, IMG submission 106643) | Polar desert sand microbial communities from Dry Valleys, Antarctica - metaG UQ279 (21.06) | ecosystem: Environmental > Terrestrial > Soil > Desert | place: Antarctica: Dry Valley... | reverse complement strand
GCACGCACCCGTCCACCGACCTGCCTCGTCGAGGACCTCCAGCGGGAACTGGATGCGGCTCAGCTCCGGTCGGGCCGCGAACAGTCGGGCGACGGTTGCTGCGATCCGTGGGAGGAGCACGTCGTCGGCGTCGAGAAACATGATCACCTCCCCAGTTGCTGCCCGCCAGCCGGCGTTGAACGCTGCACCCTGCCCCCCGTTGGACATCAGCACCGGCGTCACGCGACCGGCAAAGGAGGCGATGACCTGTCGCGAATCGTCGGTGGAACCATCGTCCACCACGACCACCTCGACGTTGGCCTCGCGTTGTTCGAGAGCACTGTTGACTGCGTGCGCGAGGAACCGCCCGTAGTTGAAGTTCGTGATCACCACACTGACGGAGGGCTGCTTGCCAATCTCTTTCGCGTTCGAGAGCTTAATGTTGCTCATCGAGCCGCTGAGGATCCTGATGATCGCCGACTTCTACTGGCCCTACCTGGGAGGTGTCGAGCAGCACGTGCGCTCGCTGGCTCACGCGTTGGTCGAGCGCGGCCACACGGTGACGGTTGCCACCCTGGGCCGTTCCGATCTCGCCGATGAGGTGGACGACCAAGGAGTGCTGGTCTGTCGACTGCGCAGCACGACCCAGCGGATGCCGTGGCTGTTCAGCTCTGCCGAGCGGCCCTGGGCTCCCCCCTTCCCAGACCCTTCGATCAGCCGCCAGTTGCGGCGCCTCATCGAACGTCATCGGCCGCACATCGTCCACGGCCACGACTGGCTGGCGCGCTCGTTCCTTCCGCTGTCACGGTGGAGCGAGCGACGGTTCGGGACACGGCTCGTCTCCAGCCTGCACTACTACACGCTCTCGTGCGCGAAGAAGAACTTGATGCGCACCGTCCCCGCGGCCGGTGCCACCAACGAGGAACCGTGCAGTGGTCCAGCCCCGCTGAAGTGCCTCGACTGCGCCCGGCGACACTATGGGCCGATCACCGGCACGATCACGACGATCACCAATCAGCTCGGGGCAGCCGGGGAACGCCGTGCATCCTCGGCGATCGTCGCTGTCAGCACGGCGACCGCACGCGGCAACGGGCTCGACCCGAGGGCGACCAACGTCGTCGTCGTCCCCAACTTCCTCACCGACGGGCCGCGCGCCGCGCGCGCTGGCGAGCACGGATCGGCGGCACGGCTCGGCGCGCTCCCTCACGGAGAGTTCGTGATGTTCGTCGGCGACCTTCGCCCGATGAAGGGTCTGGACGTGCTCCTCGACGCCTATGCAGGCTCGTCCCGATCGATGCCGTTGGTGTTGATCGGCAAGTCCTGGCCGGACACTCCGACGAGCTTTCCTGACGGCGTCACCGTGCACGATCGCTGGCCGAACTCGGTGGTGCTGCAGGCCTGGCGGCGCAGCGCCATCGCAGTCGTGCCCTCGGTGTGGGCGGAACCCTTCGGCATCGTCGTCATCGAGGCGATGGCTGCAGGTAGCCCCGTCATCGGATCGAACGTCGGCGGAGTTCCCGAGATCGTGGACGACGGTGTATCGGGTTTGTTGGTGCCCCCGGGCGACGTTGCCGCCCTGCGGGCTGCTCTGGAGGACCTGATGGGCGATCCGGATCGTCGCGCCGCGATGGGCGCAGCTGCCCGGGCTCGCGCCCTGCACTTCACAGCATCGGCGGTCATGCCGAGGCTCGAGGCGCTCTACTCCGACGTGCTCACGACGCCGCGGTAGATCGCCTCCAGTGCGTCCGCCGTGTTCTCCCACAGCGGCACCAGGTTGCGCTTGGGCGCCGAGTTCTCCTCGATCTTGTGCGCGATCAGCGTTGCCAGGGAGTGCGTGTCGACGTGCGGTGGAACGACGCTGACTCCCCCGTACCGGCCCAGCTCGGCCATTGCCGTTCCGTCGGCGACGAGCAGCGGGCGTCCGACGGCGATCGCCTCCAGGCCGACGACCCCTTGCGACTCGTAGTCGCTGAGCAGCGTGATCAACCGCGCCGAACGCAGCAGCTCTGCCATCTCCCGACGCTCACCGGAGCCAACGACGATGAACTCCACCCGGTCGCGCACACCCAGCCGACGGGCTACGGCTTCCAGCTGCGACCGGTACGGACCGTCGCCGACGATGTAGAGCACGACATCAGGGATGCGTTTGCGAACCTCGGGCAGGGCTTCGATGACTCGGTGATGGCCCTTGTACTTCTCCAGCCGACCGACCGAGCAGATCACCGAACGGTGGGTCGGCGTCTCTGCGTCGACATCGAGGAAGTCGGGCGCCACGCCGTTGGTGACCGTTGCGAACCGAGCCTCGGGAAGGCGAAGTCGGCGACGGAAGAAGTCGGTCTCGAACTGGGAGACCCCGATCAGGCGCCGGGCGCGCTTGAGCAGCGGCCGCAGCAGCACCTGCTGGAGCGGGCGGAGCGAGCGACGCAGCAACGAGGAATGCCCTCCATGTGGAACGTGACGATAAACGGTTGACGACTGGTGACCGCCGCGATCATCGCCGCCGGCGCGACGAAGGTGTGGTAGCCCTGGCAGTGGATCAGGTCCCATCGGCCGGCGATGATGGTCGAGCGGATGCCAGGTGCGAAGTAGAAGTCGAAGTCAGCGGGCCAGGCGCGAACCCGAACGACGCGCACCCCTTCGACGGTCTCTTCTCCAGTGGGCAGTGGCTCGAACGCCGTCGTCAGCACCGTCACGTCATGGCCGCGAGCGACCATCCGGCGCGCCACCTCAGCGGTGTGGATCTCCGTGCCGCCGACGAAGGAGCGTAGCGAGCGGTCACGTAGGGCAGAGACAGTGGCCAGCCCGACAGTACTGTCATTCGAGCTGACTGTAGTCCGGCGCCGGGCGCCGGATTCACCGGGTAACCTGGCCGAATGCGGGCCAGCTCGGAACCGAGCAGAGCGCACCCGCAGCCGGTTTCCCACTCCCCGCTCTGCTGGACCGCGTCCATCGACGTGGTCGTCGTGAACTACGAGACGCCACACCTGCTCGACGAGTGCCTGCAGTCCGTCAACGCCCATCAGAGCGATGTCGTCGGCTCGGTGATCGTCGTCGACAACTCGATCACCTCCACCAGCATCGAGCTCGTTCGTCGCCAGCACCCCGACGTCGTGGTGATCAGGCCGCTGGCGAACCTCGGATACGGGGCCGCAGCGAACCAAGGTTGCAGAGCTGGCCAGGGCGAGTACGCGCTGGTGCTCAACGCGGACACTCAGCTGCAGGCGGGGGCGCTCGAGGCGCTGGTCGATGAGCTCATCCGCCACCCCGAGGCGGCGGTCGCCGGTCCGCAACTCGTTGATCCACACGGCCGGGACCAACCGTCGTGTGCGAACTTTCCGACACCGGGGCGGATGCTCCTCCATGAGACCGGGTTGTGGAAGTTGTTGCGAACCAGGCGACTGCGCGCACGCGTGCAGCCGTTCTTCAACCCCGCGGCACCGGCGCGGGTGCCGTGGGTGCTGGGGGCGGCGGTGGCAGTTCGCCGACGGTGCTTCGACGCCGTCGGCGGGTTCGATCCGAGCTACTTCATGTACTTCGAGGAGGTCGATCTGTGCCGACGCCTATCCGCAGCCGGAGCCGACACGCGCTTCGTTCCGAACGCCAGGGTGATCCATGTCGGCGGGGCCAGCACCGCGTTGGCGCGGGCGCCGATGCAACGGGATATGTTCCGCAGCCTCGCCCGTTACACCCGGCGACACCACAACGCTGCCAACTTGGTAGCGCTGCGAGTGGCGGTCACCGTCGTAGCCCTGATCCGGCTCGTATACGACTTCGGCAGCTACCTTGCCAGCAGGCGCGGGCGGGGGCAACGTGCTGATGCGAATGGCTGGTTTGCAATCATGCTCGATGCCGCGCGAGGTTGGCCGGATGACTGATCGCAACAACCGGTTGGACTGGACGTTGTTGCTCCCCAGCAGTCTCGAGCTCCCGGTCGAAGAAGTGTTGGTCCTCGGTGGCACGGCAACCATGGCCGACGACCTGGTCGTGCCATGGCGCGTTCAAGCGCTGGCCGTTCCACACGCAACCTCGCGCCAGCAGCAGGCGGTCGCCGGCGACCAACTTGGCCGCGGAGGCCTTCGTCAAGGACTTCCACGGTTGCGAGGAGGACCCGGTTCCGCTGTCGGTGCCGGCGACGCAGTGCACGTATTAGATTAGGTCGACGCGCCGGACAGAGTTCACGGACACGGAGATGATCCAGTCCGGGACCGCGGGCGAGAACGCCAGTGGTGCGACAGGGCGGGGCACGTCCCGCGCGGCGTGGCGGAGCGCGGACCACGATCCCGCGAGCCAGCATCCCCCTGTGAGCACCAGGCCCGCCGGATACCACCTCCAGCCACCGAAGAGGACCAGGCTCTGGCCGAGGATGATCAACACGGCGATGCTCAGAGCCACGCTTCCAATGGCGCTGAGAACCGACGCGGGGGCTCCGAACAGGCGCGCCAGCGTCCAACCGGGCACGAACAACACGAACAACACGAACAACACGAACAGCAGGGTCAGCGGCGCAGGGACCGACACATCGGACTGGACCACCAAGATCGCAAAGGTGCACGCCGACAACAACGCGCATGTTCCATCGAATACGATGGCGGCGTCAGTGAGATCGGCGCCGATCGGTCGCCCGTGCACCTGAGGAGGTGGGGGTGGAAGCTCACCACGACGTACGAGCGTCGGGGTCATCTGGTCACTGCCTGCACGTAGCGTCAGTGCCGTCGACGAGCGGTGCCCGTTCCGACTTGGTGATCAGGAACTCGCGGATCTTGGCGATGGCATCGCCGCGATACCCGTTCCAGACCAGCTCCGTCACGTGGTCGTGGCGCTGCAGATCAACGTCGGGCAGAGTGGGGCTGGCGAGAGCAGCGTACAGATCGTCGCACGTGCTGATCACCGGGCCGGCCGCCATCTCCTCAAAGGAGAAGTAGACGTTGCGATGGCTGACGTACCGATCATGGTCGGGAACGAAGTAGATGATCGGACGACTGAAGATCAAGAAGTCGAACGCCATCGATGAGTAGTCGGTGATGAGGACGTCACATGCCGGCAGCACCTGATAGAGGTCCGAGTCCGCGGGGAGGATCCGGATGTTCGACCAGGCGCTGTCCTTCGGGGCGATGTTGGAGAAGTTCGGGTGAGCCTTGAAGAGCAGGAAGCGGTTCGACGTGACGAGCGCATCGTTCAGGGAGTCGAACGAGAAGCCCGACCCGCTCAGGAAGTCGAACCCGTCGTCGCGCCAGGTGGGGAAGTAGCCGATCACCTCGCCGAAGCGGTCCGGAATGGCCGCCAGCTGTCGCCCGTGTGCGGTCGAACCGACTCGGAAGAAGTGATCCGTGCGTGGGTAGCCGAAGTTGAGGCATCGATCCGCGGGCATGCGGAACGCGGGCGCGAAGCATCGGCGGGTGATGAACTCGCTCGTCGACAACAGGTAGTCTGGCCGATGGAACCGGTCGAGAAAGGCCAGGCGTACCGGGCACCACCGTGGCGAGGCATACAGGCGGGCCAGCGGTCCGCTGGTGATGTCGAACTCGATCGCCTTCATCGGGATCCCATGCCACAGGTTGAACGAGCGGGCCCCCCTGCTGAACCAGTAGTTGATGTCGCTCAGGTAGGCGCCGTACACGTACCACCCCGCCCTCGAGCACAGTCGGATGCCGGCGATCGACCAGCGCACCTCCGATTCGAACCCGAGCGATCGGACGTGGTCGCGAACCGAACGATCTCCGCAGATCCACACGCAGCGCAGCTCCTCGTCGCTGTGCAGGCCGAGGAACAGGTAGCGCGCGTTGTCGGCGAAGCGTCCCGCGTTGCCGCCGACCACCACCAACCTCGGATCACGGCGGGGGATGCCGCTGAGCCACCGAACCGGCACCCCGATCAGGCTTGCCGCGGCGACGCCGATGCGCGCCAGCACCCGCCTCCCGACGGCGAGGTTGGCGCTGAACGCAGGCAGGCCGTGCGTGATGCCCATCAGCCGAAGCGCTCGAGGTACTCGCTGTACGCAGCCCCTACCGATTGCGCGTCGAGCTGCAGGTGCTCGAGAATCGTGAACCGGTCCGGCCGTGTCGACGGCCCGTAGAGGACGGCTTCAACGAACCGTTCTGGGCTGATGCCCAGCTCGGCCGGAGTGATCGCCAGACCATGACGGCGGAAGACCTCGGCGAGTTGATCGACCCGGCTGTGATCACCACGCAGGAACGTGGCGAACATCGCCCCGACACCGACCTGCTCGCCGTGCATCGAGTCGCCGCTGCCGAGGTGGTCGAGCGCGTGTGAGATCTCGTGGCAGGCGCCGCTGCACGGTCGGCTGGTGCCGGCGGCGGACATGGCGATGCCGGACAGGATCAGCGACTGTGCGAGGCACATCAGGAACGGCATGCCGGTCGTCGTCCCACTCTGGGCGACGACGGCCTCCGCCGCTGTTGAGGCGAGTGCGACCGCCACACCGTCGATCGGCTCACCCATGGTCTCGTGTGCCAACCGCCAGTCGGCGATCGCCGAGATGTTGCTGACGACATCGCCGACCCCCGAGCGTACGAAGCGGAGCGGCGCGCGCGCGACGAAGTCGAGATCCACCATCACCGCCGCCGGAGCGGCCACGCCGTAGGAACGTCGGGAACTTCCGTGCTGCAACACGCTCACTGGCGAGGCGATGCCGTCGTGGGCGAGGTTGGTCGCCACGGCGACCATCGGCAGGCCGAGGCGAGTGGCCGCGAACTTGGTCACGTCCAGTGTTCGCCCGCCGCCGATGCCGACCACTGCATCCACCGACTCCTGGTTGAGACGCGTCGCCAGCTCTGCGGCCTCATCGACGGAACCCCGTTCGACGTGGATGATGCGCGCTGGATCGATCTGATCACCCAACGCTGCAACGACCTCACAGCCCATGCCTGGACCGACCACCACAGCCACCTGACCCTCGCGGGAGATGCGGCACGCGGCAAGAAGCTCGTTGAGACTGGAGATCGCGCCCGCGCTGACCTCGACTTGCAGAGGTGCCGTCAACATTCGCGCTAGGAGCGGCATATCAGCTCGTTCGCTCTGAGCAGATCATCGCCGCTGTCGATCTCGATCCAATCCGTGACGCCGATGCTGCGAGCCTCGATGCTGCACCCGTTGCGAGCAAGCTCTTGGAAGGCCGCCTCGTAGAACTGGCTGTCATCGGCGAGCCAAACGCGCTCGAGCGCCTCGATCAGCTGTCCGGCAGCCGTGCGCGGCACCACGGCCACGCCGATGTACTCCCCGCTGCTGCCGTGCGGCAACGACTTGGAGATGTCGACGAGGAGCCCGCCGCTGTCGAGGGTGACCTTCATCTCCTCGTCGCCGAGGCGCTTGCGGTCGTCGATGGCCAGGCGGATCATCGGAGCCGGTCCGGCAAGCAGCCGCTGCTGGACATCGGAGCTGTGCAGCGTGTCCCCGTTGACCAACAGCGCGCCCCGGGCAAGAACCTCTCGCGCGCACCACAGGGAGTAGGCGTTGTTGCGATCCTCCGCATGGTCGTTGTGAATCAGGGACAGACGTAGTCCGGTTGCAGCTTCCAACGCGTCGAGGCGGCTGCTGACCGCCTCGGCGCAGTAGCCGACCACGATCGACGCGGCGCGCACGTCGTTGGCGCGGAAGTTCTTCAGGATCCGCTCCAGCACCGTCGATCCATCCGCCAGGGGGACCACCGTCTTGGGCAGCCGGTCGGTGTGCGGACGAAGACGGCGCCCCGCGCCGGCAGCGAGGACGAGACCTTCGACGACGTGCGCGACCGGGCCGGTGTTCACGCGCCGTTCACTCGCGGGAACCGGAAGTCCGAGTGTTCCAGCAACGTTGGCGACGTCGGGTTCTGTGCATTCGCTCAAGCTGTTCAGGGTACAACCCCACTAGTGGGTCCCCGCGCAAATGACAGGGATGTGATTTGATGGGGTGATGAGGTTACTTCCCTTGCAGATCAGCGATGAGGAACGCAGCGAGCTGGAGCGTCGGGTGCGCTCGAACACGATCGAGGCCCGGGCGGCGCAACGGGCCCGGATCATCTTGTTGGCTGCTGATGGGGTGTCGAACCGCAAGATCGCCGAGCTCGTCGGGATGCACTTCAACCAGGTCGGCATCTGGCGTCAACGCTTCGAGGTCGACCGGCTGGCGGGGTTGCTGGACGGTGACCGGCCGGGCCGACCATCGACGTACGGCCACGACGACGTGTTGCTGCTCGTCAAGACCGTCACCGAGGACCCGCCCGATGGGGCGACGCGCTGGACGATGGACGCCTTGGCGGCTCGGATGGCCGCCGAGGGGGTGCCGATCTCGCCGTCGCAGGCGTGGCGGATCTGTCGGGCGTTGGATCTCAAGCCGTGGCAGGTGCAGTCGTGGATGACCAGCCACGACCCCGACTTCTGGGAGAAGGCCGGCGATGTATGCGGGCTCTATTTGAACCCGCCCGACAACGCCTTGGTGTGGTCGGTCGACGAGAAGACCGGGATCCAAGCCAAGAGCCGGATCAACCCGACCCGCCCGGCGATCCCGGCCCGCGGTGACGGCGACCAGCGGCGGCCGGGGATCCCGGTGCGGCGCGAGTTCGAGTACCGCCGCAACGGCACCGCCAAGCTGTTCGCCGCCCTCAACGTCCACGACGGCACCGTCGCCGGTTGGGTCACCGACTCCGCGCGAGCAGAGAACTTCGTCGCCTTCCTCACCGATCTCGTCGCCAGACCCCGACCGGGATGCAGCTGCACTGCATCGTCGACAACCTCTCCGCTCACGGCACCCCGGCCGTCGAAGCCTTCCTCGATGACCACCCGCACGTGTTCTTGCACCGCACCCCGACCCACGCCTCCTGGCTCAACCAGGTCGAGCTGTGGTTCTCGATCATGGAACGACGCCTCATCCGCAACGGCGAGTTCGACTCCGTCGACCACCTCGCCGACCGCATCATCGAGTTCATCAACGCCTACAACCGTCAAGCCAAACCATTCCGCTGGACCTACGACGCCCGCCCACTCAAGGTTGCGTGACATCACAATGACTTGCGCGCGGTCCCACTAGCAGACTCCCGAAGTAGGGCCATCACGGTGGCATGGCCGGGTGGCAAGGAGCCGTTTCGGTTCCCGTTGGGGTCATCGGTTACTTCTCATGGTTGCCGTTGCCCGCCTCGTTTCGCTCTCCAAGCTGGGCATCTCCCCGTCGGGCGGACGGTTGGTTATGACGCTTGACGGTACTGCTGTTCCCACGTGACGGGTGAGGTGTGGTCGAGGCTGGAGTGCAGCCGTTTGGAGTTGTGCCAGTTGATCAACCGGAAGATCGCCCGGCGAGCCTCGGCGCGTGTGGCGAACACGCGGCCCTGGATGCATTCTCGCTTGAGTGATGCCCAGAACGGCCCGGCGGGAGTCAGGCGAGAAGCATGGGGCGGTGACTCGGATCGCCAAGCAGCTCGGCGTCGGCACGGAGTCGCTGCGCAACTGGGTGAACCGGGCCGAGGTCGACTCCGGCCGCCGGGCGGGGACGCCGACGGCGGACGCTCAGCGGATCGCCGAGCTGGAACGCGAGAACCGTGAGCTGCGCCGGGCGAACGACATCTTGAAAGCTGCCTCGGTTTTCTTCGCGACCGAGCTCGACGGTCGACCGAAGAAGTAGTCGCCTTCATCGACGCCCACCGGATGCGGACCTCCGGTGGGCGTCGATGGGGGGTCGAGCCGATCTGTGACGTGTTGGAGATCGCCCCTTCCACCTACTGGTCAGCCAAGACCCGCCCGCCGTCGGCGCGGGCGATCGCTGACGCCGTGCTGATCCCGCTGTTGGTGGCGTTGTTCGTCAAGAACTACTCCGTCTACGGGCGTCGCAAGCTGACCAAGGCGGCCCGCAAGGCCGGCCTCGAGGTGGGCCGCGACCAGGTCGCCCGGCTGATGCGCGTCGCCGGCATCCGCGGCGCCAGTCGGGCTCGCAAGCGGTTCACCACCCGCGCCGACCCGGCGGCGGTGCGCGCCCCGGACCTCGTCAAGCGTGACTTCACCGCCACCCGACCGGATCGCACCTGGGTAGCCGACCTCACGTACTGCTCGACGTGGTCGGGGATCGTCTACGTCGCCTTCGTCGTCGACGTGTTCTCGCGGCGCATCGTCGGCTGGAAAGCGGCCCGCACCATGCACACATGCCTGGTCCTCGACGCCTTGAACATGGCGGCGTGGACCCGTCGCGGCGTCAGCTTGGACGGGCTGGTGTGCCACAGCGACGCCGGCAGCCAGCTCAGGCTCAACTGGTCGTCGCAACACCGGCTTGTTGGAGGGATCGTAGGTGCTCGTCGAGTGCTTCGGCGGGAGTTCGCCAGGCGAGGATCTTGCGAGGCCGGGTGTTCAACGCGAGGGCGACGGCATCGAGGTCGTCACGGCTGTGCCGGTGGAGGTCGGTGCCCTTGGGGAAGTACTGCCGTAGGAGCCCGTTGGTGTTCTCGTTGGTGCCTCGCTGCCATGGGCTGTGCGGATCGCAGAAGTAGATTTCGAGCCCGGTGTCGATACGCAGCTTGGCGTGTTGGGCCATCTCGGATCCTTGATCCCAGGTGAGTGAGCGACGGAGCTGTTCGGGCAAGGTGGCGATGACGCGAGCGATCTCGTCGCGGGCGGCTTCAGCACCGTGACCGGCCAACGGCGGGCCGTTCTTCACCGGAGGTCGGGTGCCGTGGCCGTCCATCGGCGGCAGGTGCAACAGCATCGTGAACCGGGTCGTGCGCTCGACCAGGGTGCCGATCGCCGACTTGTTCAATCCGATGATTAGATCGCCTTCCCAGTGGCCCGGCACCGCCCGGTCGTCGGCCTCAGCCGGTCGCTCGGTGATCATGACCAGTGGGGTGACGAACTTCTTGCCACGACCCTGAGTCCGGGCCCGTGGCACCCGTAGTGCTCGCCCCGTGCGCAGACACGCGACGAGCTCACGTTTGAGTGCGCTGCGGCCTTGGATGAACAACGCCTGGTAGATCGCCTCGTGTGAGATCCGCATGCTCTCATCATGGGGGAAGTCGATCTTCAGCCGGTTCGAGATCTGCTCGGGGCTCCAAGACTTCGCCCACCGTCGATCCATCCGGCGGCCATGACGCCGGCCGATGAACCGCACGTCGGGGCCGGCCACGAACTCACCGCTGGGCCGTTCGATGCTGCCAGCGAGGCGATCCTGCACGTACCCACGCAACTGGTCGTTGGCGACCAGCTTGGCGACCTTTGGGCGGCTCGCTCGCCGCTCGGCGTGCCACTGCGCCGTCGTGGCCCGATACGTCAACTCGTTGTTGCGCGTCGACGCGTTGCGACGCAGCTCACGGGAGATCGTGGACGGGTCGCGACCGATCTGGCGTGCGATCGCACGGACGCCGAGTTGCTGGGCTCGCAAGATCGCGATCTCTTCT
>Ga0136614_10002556_pt1 | contig 11344 bp, 13 predicted proteins | sample AntDrymUQ2792106_2_FD_106643 | JGI IMG/M metagenome (GOLD analysis project Ga0136614, IMG submission 106643) | Polar desert sand microbial communities from Dry Valleys, Antarctica - metaG UQ279 (21.06) | ecosystem: Environmental > Terrestrial > Soil > Desert | place: Antarctica: Dry Valley... | reverse complement strand
TCGACGCCCTGACGCGGCTGCAGATGCAGCGCTGGCTGGCTGATGCCCTCGAGCGCGAGCCGCGCACGGTGCTGCTCGTCACCCACGACGTCGAGGAGGCCGTGGTGCTCGCCGATCGCATCGTGCTCCTGTCGCCACGGCCGGGCCAGGTCCTGGAGATCCTCGATGTCGGGCTGCCGCGCCCGCGCGCCCGCGGCGAGCGTGCGGTGGTCGAGCTCCGCGAGCGCGCGCTGGAGATCCTCGGCGCGGACCGGTCCGATAATGGCGCGGCGAAGCGGCCCAGCTCGTGAGGCGACTCGTCAGACCTGGAGCACAACTCGGGGCGGGCCGGTCCCACGATGGTGCATCGAAGCGGCGTTGCCCATGACGGCGGCGATCGGACTCGTGGCGCTGCTCGGTGGCTGGGAGGCGCTGGTCCGCCTCGGCGGCGTCGACCCACTGCTGTTGCCCGCGCCCACCCAGATCCTCCAGGCGCTGTGGGAGGATCGGGCGCTGCTCGCGCCGGACCTGTGGACGACGACCTACGAGGTCGTGCTCGGGCTCGCCGCGGCGGTGCTCGCCGGCGCGGCGCTCGCCGTCGCGATGCACCTCTCCCCCGCGCTGCGGCGGGCGTTGCGGCCTCTCGTGATCGGCTCGCAGGCCGTGCCGATGCCGGTGATCGCGCCGCTCGTGATCCTCGTGCTCGGCTTCGGCCTCGCCCCCAAGCTGCTGCTGGTCGCGCTCGTCTGCTTCTTCCCGATCACGATCAACCTCTACGACGGCCTGCGCGCGGCGGACCCCGACGCACGACGCCTGCTGAGCTCGCTGCAGGCGACCCGCTGGCAGGCGCTGCGACTCGTCGAGGCCCCCGCTGCCCTGCCGGCTGCGTTCACCGGCCTGAAGGTCGCCGCGGCAGTCGCCGTGATCGGCGCGGTCTTCGCCGAATGGGCCGGCGCCGAGCGCGGACTCGGGCATGCGCTGCTGACTGCCAACGGGCAGTTGGAGAGCGCGCGCGCGTTCGCCGCCACGCTGCTGCTCTTCCTGCTCGCCATCGCCCTGTACGGCGCCTGCGCGCTGCTCGAAAGGCGCGTGGTCGACTGGACCCCGCGCGGAGGCTCCGGACGGCCGTGACGCGAGCGATCGCATTCGTGCTCGCCTGCGCGGCGCTGCTCGCGGGCTGCGGCGAGAAGTCCGAGCCCGACCCGAGCACGGCGGGCGGCGGCCCGACCGAGCCGCTGCGCCTGATGCTCGACTACTTCCCCAACGCCGACCACGCAGGGATCTATGCCGCCCAGGCGTCAGGCGCCTACGAGCAGGCTGGTCTCGACGTCGAGATCATCCCGCCGCCCGACCCCTCCGCGCCGCTCAAGCTGCTGCTCGCGGGTCGCACCGACATCGCGATCTCCTACGCGCCGGAGCTGCTGCTCGCGCGCGACAAGGGCGCCGAGCTCGTCTCCGTCGGAGCGCTGGTGCAGAAGCCGTTGACATCTCTGATGGCCGTCGGCAAGGCAGGCGTGCGCACGCCCCAGGACCTGCGCGGCAGACGCGTCGGCACCGCCGGGATCCCCTACCAGTCCGCGTACCTGAAGACGATCCTCGAGACCGCCGGCGTGGACCCCGGATCGGTCAAGGAGATCAACGTCGGCTTCAACCTCGTCCCGGCGATGCTCGCGGGCAAGGTCGACGCAACGCTCGGGGCGTTCTGGAACTACGAGGGCATCGACCTCGAGCGCCGTGGCCGCGATCCGGCGATCCAGCGCGTCGAGCGGCTCGGCGTGCCGACCTATCCCGAGCTGGTCTTCGTCGTGCGCCGGCGCGATCTCGACGAGCAGTTCGGCGCCCGCGTGCGCCGCTTCATCCAGGCGACAGCGCGCGGCCATGAGACGCTGGAGGCCGAGCCCTCGGCCGGGCTCGCGGGCCTCCTCGAGGCCGACAAGGGGCTCGACAGCGGGCTGCAAGCAGCGGTCGTGGAGGCGACGCTGCCGGTGTTCTTCCCGGCCGACGAAGCGCGACCGTTCGGCTACCAGGAGGCCGCCGAGTGGCAGCGCTATGCCGACTGGATGCTCGAGCAGGGGTTGCTCACGCAGCGGCAGGTCGCCGAGCGGGCGTTGACGAACGAGTTCCTGGCCGGCGAGGGGCTCGACCCGGGAAGGCTCTCACAGGACTGAGCGGCAGCAGGTCGCGGGACGCAGCGGCGCGCAGGTACTCGCCTGCCAGGCCCTTCCAGGCGCCGAAGCGCTCGAAGAACGCGCGCACCTCGTCCTCGCTCGCCCGTGCGCGCGGGTTGCCGGTGGTGATGCGGCCGACGAGCTTGATGTAGCCGAGGTCGCCCGCCGGCAGGCGGTCGTGGTGGCCCTGGCCGTGGAGCGCCAGCATCTCGAGCGTCCAGGGCCCGACACCTGGGACCGAGCGCAGCCTTCGCCAGCCGGGCAGCGGGTCGGCGGCGAGCAGGTCGACGCGGCCGGCCGCCACCTCGGCGGCCACGCGCCGCAGCGCGAGCGCGCGCGTCGGCGCGAGGTCCAGGGCCGCCAGCCGCGCGGGCGCCACTGCGGCAACAGCGGTCGGCGTAGGAGCGTCGCGCAGCCCGGTCTGCGGGCAACAGGTGCCGAGGGCGGCGATCATCCGGCGCTGGATCGCGACCGCACGCTCGAACTCGATCAACTGCTCCGTCACTGCGTTCGACAACGCTTCCCATGGCAGCGGCGCGCGCCGCACGCGCAGTTCCGGGAGCGCGCGCACCGCCTTGCCGATCAGCGGATCGTCGCGGAACTCTTCGTGGAACGGGCGCAGGTCGTCGTCGACCCCGGTCGCGAATCGCAGCCGCCTGATCCCCCACATCGCGTCGGGCTCGGAGTCCGCGCGCGCGCCGAAGATCACGCGGTCGGGCGTGGGCTGGACGACCGCGACGTGCACCGGCGCGCCGTCGCGGTGCAGCAGCCGCTGGAGCGAGGCGCCGCGGCGCCGCAGCAGCCCGTCGGCGGAGCCGCCGCGCAGGCGGAACGGCCACGGCGGTGCGACCTCGACGCGGAGCTCGTGCTTCATGCCGCGGTTGATACCGGGTGGGGCGGCCGTCTCCGCGGTCGGGCGTTGCCGCGCCGGCGCAAACTGCGGCAATAAGGGGACTGTTCGAAGCGCCGCGGGTGCCGAACCCTTCCCTCACCCGGCCGCCGTTGACGTTCGCCGGCGCCGGCGGCGCGGACCGCTCAGCCCCGCCGCACCAGGTGCACGTCCACGAGAAACGAGTTCGAGCCCACGATCTCCCCGATCACGCCCTTCTTCTTGCGCCCGAGACGCCGCGGCTTTCCGCGCCGGCGCGCGACCACCGCCACCGTCGCGGCGCCCGCGACGAAGCCGGTCGCCGCCAGCGCGGCCGCGTGGACGGCGGGCAGCTGCGCCGCGCGCGAGGCCACGGGAAGCGGCGCGGGCGCGACCGGCACTGGCAGGCCGTCGACGATCTCGCCCTCGTTCGCGATGTCCGGTTCAAGGCTCACTCAGCCGCTCAGCATACGGGCAAGGGTCCCGCCTTCAGCGCGTGCGCTTCTGCGGCGGTGTTCCGAACACGTGGTCCCAGTACGGCGCCGAGACGCCGAAGCCGCGCTCGTCGTCCTGGAAGTGGTGGCGCATGTGCAACTCGCGCAGCCGCCGCCCGACGCGCGTGTGCGGGCGGTGGTGATGCACGGCGTAGTGGATCACGTCGTAGGCCAGGTAACCGGCGAGAAACCCGGCCAGGAACGGCCAGCACCAGTCTCCGCCGAGCACGAGCCAGAAAGCGGCGGCGAACAGCGCCGCCAGCGGCACCGAGGCCGAAGGCGGCATCACGAGTCGCAGCGGGTCGTTGGGGTGGTCGTGGTGGACTCCGTGGACCATCCAGTGGAGCCGGGCGCCGAGGCCGCGCTCGGGCTCGAAGTGGAACACGACCCGATGCAGCCAGTACTCGGTCAGCGTCCAGACGGCATAGCCGCCCAGGGCGAGGCCGATCGCGCTCCAGGGACCCGCGCGCCCCGTGCCGGCCGTGAACGTCAGCACGATCGCGGGCACGTAGATCACGACCGGAACGAGCGGATGCACACGCGTGAGACGATCCAGCCACGGCGACCCGAACATCGGCGGGGAGTCCTTCAGCAACTCGGAGCGCCGCATGCCGCGCAAGCTAACTGAAAGTCAGCGACCGCTCGGTGGGGCTACCCGCCCAAGTCGCGCTCGTAGAGCCGGAAGCGGCGCACCACCTTGCCGCCCAACGCCTCCATGGCGCTGTTCATGCTCTTGTTGACCTCGAGGATCCAGCCCATCTCGCCGTACTTCTGCGGCGTGGTCTCGGCAGCGTCGAAGTGGCACTGGTAGAAGCGCGCGGCGATGCCGGTGTGCTGCCATTCGGGCTTCACGCCGAGCGCGAACACGCGCACGCGGTCGATCTTGCGCCGGTACCACAAGAACTTCGCCCAGCCGAACGGCAGGATCCGCCCGCGCAGGTGCAGCAGCACCTGGTTGTAGTCGGGCAGCGTGAGCGCCGCACCGACCGTCTCCCCGTCCTTCTCGGCCACGTAGGCCCAGTTTTCGTCGAGGAACGGCTTGAGCTGCGAGGCGTAGTGACGGACCTCGGACTCGGTCAGCGGCACGAAGCCCCAGTTCTTCTCCCACGCCGAGTGGTAGATCTCGATGAAGCGGGCGACCTCGGCCTCGAGGTCGCGCTTGCGAAACGGCCGCACGAGGATGCCGTGGCGCTCCTCCAGCTGGTCGGCGAGCTTCCAGATCACGGGGTTGACCCTGTCGCGCCCGGAGATGTGCAGCTCCCACATCAAGAGGTCCATCGCCTTGGCCATGCCGGCGCCCTCGAGCAGCTCGGGGTAGTAGCGGTGTGTCCAGGGCGACAGGATCAGCGGCGTGCGCTCGTGACCCTCGGTCAGCAGGCCGCACTCGTCGTTGGTGGTGAAGTCGGCCGGCCCGACCATGCGGTCGCAGTTCTGGCCGCGCAGCCACTGCTCGGCGCGGTCGAGCAGCGCCCGGGCGGCGGCCGGGTCGCGTTCGCACTCGAAGAAGCCGAACCAGCCCCACTTGTTCTCCTGGAAGCGCTGGAAGTTGTCGTCGACCTGAGCCGTGATCCGGCCCACCGGTCGCCCGTCGCGTAACGCGAGGAAGTACTCGGCGCGTCCGTGCTCGAAGAACGGGTTCTTGCGGCGGTCCAGGAACTGCCTGCGCTCGAAGATCAGCGGCGCGACCCAGTTGGGCTCATCGCGGTAGAGCTTGAACGGGAGTCGGATGAAGCGACGCAGGTCGCCCGTAGAATGCACCGGCCGGATCTCGAGCGACCTCATGGAGGCGGGCAGGCTACATGCAGACAGCCAGCGACGTGTTCAGCAAGGTCCGCGGCCACGAGCGGGCCGAGCAGCTGCGGGCCGCGCGCGAGGCGGACCTGCTGCCGTACTTCCGCACGCTCGAGTCGGCCGCCGCGCCGGTGGTCGAGATGGAGGGTGCCGAGCGCATCATGCTCGGCTCCAACAACTACCTCGGGCTGACCGCCGACCCGCGCGTGATGCAGGGCGCGCGCGATGCCCTGGAGCAGTTCGGCACCGGCCTGACCGGCTCGCGACTGCTGAACGGAACCCTCGACCTCCACCTGCAGCTCGAGCGCGAGCTGGCCGAGTGGATGGGCACGGAGGACGCGCTGGTCTTCACGACCGGCCACCAGGCCAACGTCGGCACGCTCGGGACGATCCTCTCACCGGGCGACACGGTCGTGGCCGACTCGGGCGACCACGCCTCGATCCTCGACGGCTGCCTGCTCTCGCGCGCCAAGCTGCGCCCGTTCCGCCACAACCGGCTCGACAAGCTCGAGCAGATGCTCGAGCGCGCGGCGCGCGACGTGGGCGGGGCCGACAGCGGCGGCGGTGTGCTCGTGGTCGTCGACGGTGTCTTCTCGATGGAGGGCGACGTCGCACCGCTGCCCCAGATCGCCGACCTCTGCGAGGCGCACGGGGCCCGGTTGATGGTCGACGAGGCCCACGCCGCCGGTGTGCTCGGCGCGCGCGGCGCCGGCTCGTGCGAGCTGTTCGGCGTCGAGGACCGCGTCGACCTGCGGATGGGCACTTTCTCGAAGTCGCTCGCCTCCTGCGGCGGCTTCATCGCCGGCTCGCACGAGGTGGTCGACTTCCTGCGCGTCACATCGCGGGCGTTCCTGTTCACCGCCGCCGCCGTGCCCGCGGCCGTCGGCGCGGCGCTCGCCGCGCTGCGTGTCGTGCGCTCAGATGACGGGCCGCCGCTCTTCGCCCGGGTGCTCGAGAACGCCGCATACCTCAACCGCGGGCTGCACGAGCTCGGCTTCCAGGTCGTGGAGCCCCAGCCGCTGCCCGACGGGTCGACCGTCGTGACCCCGATCGTCCCGGTGGTGGTCGGCGACGACTGGAAGGCGGTGCTGTTCTGGCGGGCGCTCTACGACGCCGGCGTGTTCGTCAACGTCGCGCTGCATCCGGCCGTCCCGCCGGCCGGCGCACTGCTGCGGACGAGCGTGATGGCGACCCACGAGCGCGCCACGCTCGACGTCGCGCTCGAGCGCTTCGCCTCCGTGAAGGCGGCCTTCGAGTCCGAGCACGGACCGCTGCCAAGCGCCTGACCGGCGCGTGGACCTCCTGACGAGCCGGTTTGCCTGTCTCGCGTTGCTCTTCTGCGCGGTGCGATGCATGGGACGTTCGTCTTGTTACCGCCGGCCAGGCCGCCGCCGGCACGAATCGCCCGCTTATTGCGAATGATCCGATCGTGGGGCGATGGCACCCGGCACGAGGGGTGTCTAGCCTCCTCAACCGGTCGAGCGTTTCGGCGCTCCGAGAAGCAAAGAGATGAAGCAGGAGCACTGCCGGGGCGCTCGGACGGAGGGACCGGGTGGCGGTGTGGGTGTGCCTGCGCGTCTCTCCGGGCGGCAACGAGCCCGGTTGGCATATCGACCACAACTACATGGCGTGCCCGTAGGCCGCAGGGAGGTTCCATTGGACACAACAGTGACGGCGCGCGCGCCGCAGCACATGCGCGCGCTCGCCCAGGCGAATCGTGTCCGACTGGCTCGAGCGGAGCTCAAGCGCCAGGTCGCCGAAGGGGAGACCACGGTCGCGGACATCGTGCTCGAATGCCCATGGGAGGCGGAGAGCATGGCGATCGCCGACCTGCTGCTGAGCCAGCACCGCTGGGGACGGACGCGGTGCCGCAGATTCCTCGCCTCGATCCCGATGTCCGAGACCAAGACCGTCGCCTCGATGACCGAACGCCAGCGCCGCGCGCTGTCGGCAAGGCTGCGCGGCGATCTGGCCGAGGCAGCGGCGCTCGACACGTTCTCGACGTCCGGCGTGAGCTGGGCGATGTAGGGCTGACGGCTGCCGGCGGTCTGTCCGCTAAGCGGATGGATCGCCGGCGGTGAAGCCGGGCCCGCTGGTCGCGAGCTCGACGATGTGGCCGTCCGGGTCGCGCACGTAGATCGAGCGGAAGGCGCCGCGGTCGAACACGTCGGTGCACTCGACGCCCTGGCCGCGCAGGTAGTCGCGCCACGCCTCCTGCTCCTCGGCGCTGGCGACGACGAAGGCGAAGTGGTGGGTGGAGCCGACGCCGACGACGCCCTTGGGCAGCTCGGGGTAGCTCATGAACGACACGAGCATGCCGGCGCGCCCGTCCTGCGCGCCGAACCAGACGTGGCGCGACTCCGGGTCGTCGTCTGACGGCCCGTCGTGAATCACCGCCATCCCCATCAGATCGCGGTAGAAGGCGATCGTGCGGTCCGGGTCGCGGCAGATCGCCGTGACGTGATGTAGCCCGCGCAGCTGCATGCGCTTCTCTTCGGTCGCCATCGCCGCCCAGCCTATCCACGGCTCCGGAAGCCACGCCGCAGACCGGCGAAGGCGACCCCGAGCACGATCGCGCCGGCGATCGGGATCGCGATCCACGGCGCGCCGGCGAAGAACAGCACGCCCGCGGTCAGCACGGCCGGCAAGGCGGCGAGCAGGAGCGCGTGTGAGGCGAAGCCCGAGAAGTGCTCGCGCAGCGCGGTGTCCAGCCCCCCGAGCGACGCCAGCACCATCCCGCAGACGAGCATCACGCGCCCGCTGTCGTCGTCGCGCCGTAGCAGACCCCAGACAAGCAGCACGAGACCGACGAGCACGCTCAGCTCCACCAGGGGGACGGGGTGCCATGGCGCGCGCGGGCGCTCCCCGGGCAGGCCCCGCGGCGCGGCTCGGCCCGCGGGCGCCGGCACGCGGGTCGCGGGCGCATCGCTGCGCTTGCGCGAGCGCCTTCCCATCAGCCGCTCATCGAGAGCCGCCGGCTGCCACGACGGGCCTCGGATTTCCGGTGGCTAACGGGCAACCGGAGGAGAGCTTGACCCGCCACCAGCCCGTCAGCATGCCGATGACACCGAATCGCGGCCGCACCTGCCAGACGCTGCAGCCCGGCTCGCCGAGGTCGCCGCTCGTGACCGTCGCCCAGCGGTGGCGCCGGGGCGCCGCGTGCATCTGCTCGAGCAACTCCGCCGCAGGGTTGGCGTGCAACAAGCTGACGCGGTCGACCAGCTCGTCGCGGATGCACTCGAGCTGCTCGATCTGGTCGCGCAGGTCGCGCCGCGCCGCGCGCTGCGGATCCTGGGCGACGTGCTCGCCGAGCTCAACCGGGGATGCGGCGATCATGACGGGCATCTGCGACCTCCTCCGGCCGGAAACCTAGCACCGCCCGCTGCCGTCACCGGCGGCCTCTGCGCCAGGCCATGGACATACTGTGACGGTGCCGCGCAACGACCCCACGGACACGGGTGGCCTGTTCATCGGTCGCAGGCCGGGCACCGGCCCGGTCCGCTACCGCACGCCGCCCGAGCGCGGCGGCGAACGGCGCCGGCGCACCGACTCACTGCTCGCCGTCGCCGTGCTGGTCGCCGAGCTGCTCGTCGTGCTGAGCGCGTTCGGCCCGCAGCCGGTCGGCTGGTTGTGGGCCGGGTCGCAGGTCGACTTCCGCACGGGCAGCGTGTTCCTCGGCATCACTGTCGCGTTCCTGGGCCTGCTCGCCTCGGTCATCTTTACGCTGATGCTCGCCACGCGGCTCGATCACCTCTGGCGCCTCCTGCGCCGCGCCGCCGGGCACGACCAGCGCGAGGGAGTGCTCGGGCGGATCTTCGTGACAGCCGCGGTCGTATCCGCGATCGCGTTCACCGTGTGGCTGGTGCTGATCGAGGGCCCGGGGCCCTCGATCGCCCCGCGCTGAGGGACGGCGCGGCGATCAAGCGCTTTCGCGAGTACTACCGGCAGTTCGAGGAGCTCGCACCCGAGCAGGTCTCGCGCGAGCTGCGCGAGCGCAGCGCGGCTGTGAAGCGGCATGCGCTGAGCCGCGTCGACCCGCTCGACCTGTCGGGCACGGGTTGGTATGAGCCACCTCACCCGGAGGCCGTCAACGCCGCGACCTTCGCCCTGCGCGGAGCGCTGAACGCCTACCCGGACGCCTCTGCAACAGCGGTGCGCGAGGCGCTCGCCGAACGTCACGGGCTCGCCCCTGACCAGGTCGCGCTCGGCCACGGCGCGGGGGAGCTCCTGCGCGCAGCGTGCTCCGCGCTGCTGCGCGACAGTGGCGACGCGCTGGTCGGCTGGCCCGGCTGGCAGCCGCTGCCGGAGCTGATCGAGGCCGCCGGCGGTTGCGCGCTGCCCGTCCCGCCCATGACGACCGAGATCCTCGCGCACCTGGGACCTGCCACGCGGGCCGTGCTGCTGAGCAGCCCCGCCGACCCCACCGGCGCGGTGCTGGCGCGGCGAGCGCTGCGCGAGCTGTGCGCGCGCGTGCCGGAGCAGGTGATCGTCGTGGTCGACGAGGCGCTGGGTGAGTTCGAGCCCGAGGGCGAGGACGCCGCCGGGCTCGTCGCGGAGCTGCCCAACCTGCTCGTCGTGCGGTCGTTCTCCAAGGCGCACGCGCTGGCGGGGCTGCGCGCCGGCGCCGCGCTCGGGCCGGCCGCACTGATGGCGCGGCTCCCGCCCGGCGGCGGCATCAGCAGCCCTGCCCAGGCCGCCGTGCTGTGGGCGGTGTCAGAGCGCGGGCGCGAGATCGCCGCGCGCCGGCGCGCCGCGGCCGCCGCGGCACACGAGCGGCTTGCGGCAGCGCTCGCCGGCTCGCCGCTCTCCGCCCTGCCCGCGACCGTGCCGTTCGCTTGGATCTCGTCCGCCGCGGAGGACGGCCCCGCGATCGCGGCGCGGCTGGCCTCCCAGCAGGTGTTCGTGGCCCCGGGGCGGCTGTGGGGCGACGAGCGCCACGTGCGCGCGGCGCTGCGCGGGGCGGCTGCGGTCGACCGGCTCGCGCGCGCTCTGCTGACGTAGCTGCACTGCCGCATGCGCCTGGAGCCCGCTGATCGGGTAGTGGGGAGTCCGGATGGCTGTCCATGCGGAGCGCCGCACGATCGAGGTGATTCCCGACGACGAGCGGCACGGCTCGCCTGTGAGCCAGTTCACGCTCTGGTTCGGCGCGAATCTCCAGATCACCGCGATCGTCGACGGGGCGCTCGCGGTCGTGTTCGGCGCCGATCCGCTGTGGGCGATCATCGGATTGTTGATCGGCAACGTCGCGGGCGGCGTGGTGATGGCACTGCACTCGGCACAGGGGCCGGGACTGGGCATTCCGCAGATGATCTCGAGCCGCGCCCAGTTCGGCGTCTACGGAGCGTGTCTGCCGCTGCTGCTGGTCGTGCTGATGTACCTCGGGTTCGCGGCCACCGGCACCGTGCTCGCCGGCCAGGCCGTGAACGAGATCGTCGGGGTCGACAAGCCGATCGTGGGCATTCTCGTCTTCGGCGCCCTGACGTTGCTCGTCGCGTTCTTCGGCTACCGCTGGATCCACACGCTCGGGCGGATCGCAAGCGTCGTCGGCGCGATCGGGTTCACCTATCTCGGGGATCCGCGTGTTCACGGAGTACGACGTCACGGCGCTGCTCAGCGACCAGAGCTTCGAGCTCGCGACGTTCCTGCTCGCGATCGCGCTGGGCGCGGGCTGGCAGCTCACCTTCGGTCCCTACGTCGCGGATTACTCGCGCTACCTGCCGCGGACGACCCCGCGGCGCACCACGTTCCTCGCGACCTTCCTGGGCAGCGTGCTGGGATCGCAGTGGTCGATGACGCTCGGGGTGCTCGTCGCGGCTGCGGCCGGAGCCGCGTTCCTGGACTCGCAGGTCGTGTTCGTCGGCGATCTCGCCGGCGGCGGCGCCGTCGCGACGCTGATCTTCCTCGTGATCGTGATCGGCAAGCTTGCCGTCAATACGCTCAACGCATACGGCGGCTTCATGACGCTCGTGACCACCGTGACCGCGCTTGTGAGCTACGCGGTCGGCATCGCCGTGCAGGTGCCGTTCGTCGCGCAGAGCTTGTAC
>Ga0136614_10002555_pt1 | contig 11348 bp, 14 predicted proteins | sample AntDrymUQ2792106_2_FD_106643 | JGI IMG/M metagenome (GOLD analysis project Ga0136614, IMG submission 106643) | Polar desert sand microbial communities from Dry Valleys, Antarctica - metaG UQ279 (21.06) | ecosystem: Environmental > Terrestrial > Soil > Desert | place: Antarctica: Dry Valley... | reverse complement strand
GAGCGCGCGTCGCGGCGGGCGTCGAAGCCCTCGGCGGCCGGGTCGCTCGCCACGACGCGCAGGTCGGACGGCAGCACGGAGTTCAAGCGCCCGCGGGTGACGGGAATGCCTGCGTGGCTCGCCACCTGGCCGCGAGCATGGACCCCGGCGTCCGTGCGCCCCGCGACCGTCAGCGGGGTCGGCCGGCCGGCCGCTTCGGCGAGCGCCTGCTCGAGCACCGCCTGCACGGTGCGCAGGCCCGGCTGGCGCGCCCAGCCGACGAACTCCGCGCCGTCGTACTCGATCAGCAGGCGCGCGCTCAGGCGTCCTACCCGCGCTTGCGCGCCACCACGAGCAGGTAATCGACATCGATCGCCATCGACCCGTCGGTCGCGCGGTTGCGATCGGCCGCCAGGCGCTTGGTCTCCTCGGCCATCTGCCGGTAGCGCTCAGGCGACATCGCCTCGCGCGCCGCCACGACCGGCCCGGCGTTGCGCGCGAAGAACGAGCTCATCGCCGCGGGCGACTCGAACCGGAAGGGCACGCTGCGGCGCCGCGCCTCGACGCGGGCGCCGAGCGACTCGAACCGTGAGCGGGCGATCGCCTCGTCGCCCCAGTCGGTGGAGATAGCCAGGTCAGCGCCTTGGGGCATATGGCGGCGGCCGATCGCGAAGCTCTGTCCCTGGTAGCTCTCCGGTGTCCAGCTCGCCATCCCGACCGTGCCGCCGGGGCGGACCACCCGCAGCAGCTCGGCTGCCGCGCGCTCGGGGCGGGGGGCGAACATCGCCCCGAAGACCGAGCCTGCACAGTCGAAGCGAGCGTCCTCGAAGGGAAGCTGCTCGGCGTCGGCCACGAGCCATTCGACCGCGAGGCCCTCCGCCGCCGTGCGCGCACGCCCAAGCTCGACCATCGTGGGCGTCAGGTCACAGGCCACGACGCTCGCGCCCTCGCGCGCCGCCAGCACCGCGAGGTTGCCGTTGCCCGCTCCGACGTCGACGACCTCCTGCCCGGCCGAGATCGCGCAGGCATCGAGAAGCTCGCCGGCCGCTCCCTCGAACAGCTTGGCGAGCTCGCCGTAGTCGCCCCGGCTCCAGGCGCCGCGCGTGTCCTGCTTGAGCGCTTCGACGTCAGCCGCCACGGCGCCCATGCTAGGCCGCCCGGCTCGGCCTCAGCGCCTGCTGCGTAGGACCCGCTCGCAGCCGAATACTCGGTCCGAGCGGTCGACCCGTGCGCTGTCGCGTCCTGTGCCGCAGTTCACCCGCTCGCCGCGTCCATCTACGGCGTTCAGCCTGTCGCGGCCGGCGCCGCCTGAGAAGGAGTCGCGCCCGCGCCCGCCGACCAGGTAGTCGTGGCCCTCGCCCCCCGTCAGGCGATCGGCGCCCGAGCCGCCGCTTGCGCGGTCGTTGCCATCGCCGCCGGCCAGCCGGTCGTTGCCGGGCCCGCCGCTGAGCGCGTCGTCGCCGAGCCTGCCGAGCAGGAGATCGTCGCCTGACCCGCCGTCGAGGCGGTCGACGCCGGGATCGCCGAACAGGCAATCGTCTCCGCGCACGCCTGAGACCTGGTCGTCGCCATCGGCGGCGAGGACACGATCGCCGGCGCTCGTGCCGACGATCGTGTCGGGCCCGGGCGTGCCGGCAACCTCGTTGCCACAGGCGCTTGCGTAGACGAACAACCCCTTCTGGCTGCCGAACTGCACGAACCCGCGCGAGATCGAGGGCTGGCCCATTCCCGAGTTGTCGAGCCGCGGAGCGGCGTTGCGCGAGCTCTCGACGAACTGCGCCGGCAGCGAGCGGACCGGCCTGCCCCGTCGCGGCCGGCGCGCCCGGCCGCGCACGGGCTGGGCGTCGCGCAGTCGCAGCACGTACTGCCTGCCTTCGTCGTTGGTCACGTAGATCAGGTCGCCGGAGGTCGCGGCGGTCGTCTGCCCGAACCCGGTCGTGCCCGCTCGCAGCAGCCTGCGGCTGAAGGTGCCCGAGGCGGCGAGATCGCCGACCCGCAGCACGTAGAGGTTTGCGGCCGTCGTGACGACGACGCGGCCGTCGCCCGGGCCGGCTGCCTCGACCTCCTGGGTCGTCGTGAGCGCCGGGGCCGGCAGCCCCTCGAGCTGGCCACTCGTCGCGACGGTGTCGAGCGTCGGAGCGTTGCCGGACTGCGCGAGCTTGTAGACGATCGTGTTGGTCCCCGCGGCCACCGCCACGTAGACGAAGGGCGCCTTGGTCGCGCCGCTGCCGGGCGCGCCGGGCGTCAGGCCACCGGGCGTGATCGGCACGCTAGCCGTCTGAGCGGTCCCGGCGAGGTTGCCCGAGGCCGGGCCGTCGCCGAGCGTGCCGACCGTGAACGTGCGCACGCTCGTGGCGGTATTGGTGCCGACCGCCACGTATGGTGTCGCGCCGCCCTGCGCGTTGTTGAGGAAGACGAGCGTCGGGCTCGAGGTCGCGTTCGCTCCCGGCACGTCACGCGAGATCGGCGCGCCGATCGCCGCTCCGAGGCTGCCCGCGGCGACCAGCGGCACCCGGTAGAGGCGCGTGATGGCGCCGTTCGTGGCGAGGAAGAAGAGCGTGCGGTTGCCGCTGTCCGGGGCGGGGCCCGTGATCACGGGCGACGAGCGGATGCTGAAGCCCTCGGTGCCCGCGAGCGGGACATCCTGCACCAGCGCGCCGCCGTTCTCGTCGATCTGGGCGATCGCGATGTCGCCCACGGTCGCGCTCTGGTCGTCGTCGTTGTGGACGGCGAAGACCTGGCCGAGCCCGGTGGCTCCCGAGGTGTCGGCGAACGAGACGCTCGCGGGCTCCGGGGCTGCTGCGCCCGGCCCGAACACGTCGGGGTCGGCGATGCCGTCGTCGATCTTGACCCCGTCGGCGGCACCGACGGGGGCCCCGCTCTGGAGCACCCGCAGGTGCACGCGCCCGTTCGCGTTCGCGGTGGCTCCCTGCATCACCTCGTTCGGGCTGACCGTGCCGTAGATCACGCGCTGGGCGTCCGGGTTGCCGGTCGAGGTCAGGATCGAGGTCTTGAGGAACTGGTCGGCCTCGGACGTCTTCGCGTAGCGGAGCTTGACCGGCACGCTGCCCTCGCCGACGGGCTGGTAGCCGGAATGGCCGTTGTCGCCGCCGAACAGCGGCCAGTGGACGGCCGAGGCGCTCGCCGGCAGCGCGACCGAGGCGAGTGCAGCCAGGGCGATCGTGATCCCGGCCCTGCGTGTGAACGTCGATCCCCTCAAGATTCTCTCCCCCTTCGAAGATGGCACGTTCGGCTCTTCGACGCTCGAACCCCGGCCCCTGCCGAACGTAGCGACTATGCGCGGAGCTTGGACCGATCGGAAGGGTCACTCCAGCAGCGGCTCTCGTCGCGCGGCGACTTGACCGTCGTCGCCGGCGGAGACCACACGCTCCATCTCCAGCGCCCCGATCTGGTGATCAGGGCGGTCCGCCGAGTGCTCAGACCAGCTCGAGCAACACCATCTCGGTCGAGTCGGACATCCGCGGGCCAAGCTTGAGGATGCGTGTATACCCACCCGGCCGCTCCGCGTAGCGCGGCGCGATCTCCTCGAACAGCTTGTAGACGACGAACTTGTCCTGCCCGAGCGCCGCCATCGCCCGCCGTCGCGCGTGCAGGTCGCCGCGCTTCGCCAGCGTGATCAGCTTCTCGACCTCGGGCTTTACCGCCTTGGCCTTCGCCTCCGTGGTCTGGATGCGCTCGTGGTCGAACACCTCGCGCGAGAGGTTCATCAGCAGCGCCTTGCGGTGCGAGGGGCTGCGGCCGAGCTTGTGGCGGTTTCGCTGGTGGCGCATCGGCTTGTCCTCGCGCCGTTACGGGCGCAGCGCCAAGCCGCGGGCGTCGAGCGTCTCGATCACCTCTTCGATCGACTTGCGGCCGAAGTTCGGGATCGCGTTCAGCTCCGACTCCGACTTCTCGACGAGCTCGCCGACCGTCTGGATGCCGGCACGCTTGAGGCAGTTGTACGAGCGCACCCCGAGCTCGAGCTCCTCGATCAGGATGTCATCCATCCCGTTCGCCGAGGCGTTGACTCCGGCCGGCGCCGGTCCCGCCGCAGCGACCGTCGCGCCGTCGCCCGAGCGCAGCGCCTGGACGTCGGCGTCGGTGAAGATCGCGAGGCTCGAGATCAGGATCTCGGCCGCCTCGCGCAGCGCCGCCTGCGGATCCACCGAGCCGTCGGTCTCAATGTCGAGCGTCAGCTTGTCGTAGTCCGTGCGCTGCCCGACACGGGCCGCCTCGACCTGGTACGCCACACGCTTCACCGGCGAGAAGATCGAGTCGATCGGGATCACGCCGATCGGCTGGTCCTCCGTCTTGTTCTCCTCGGCGGGCGAGTAGCCGCGGCCGCGGCCAATCGTCAGATACAACTCGAGCTTGGTCTTCTTCTCGAGCGTCGCGATGCGCGTCTGCGGATTCAGGATCTCGACGCCCGAGGGCAGATCGATGTCCTTGGCGGTGATCTCGCCGGGGCCCGCAGCCACAAGCGGAACCTCGATCTCGGCCGCCTCGGAGTGCATCCGGCAGACGACCTCCTTGAGGTTGAGGACGATGTCGGTCACATCCTCCTTGACCCCGGGAATCGTCGAGAACTCGTGGGCTACGCCCTCGATCCTCACGCTCGTCACCGCGGCGCCCGCGAGCGACGACAACAGCACGCGCCGCAGGGAGTTCCCGAAGGTGTAGCCGAAGCCACGATCGAGCGGCTCGATCGTGAACGTGCCGCGGTTGTCCTCCACCTTCTCGGCGGAGATCTGGGGGGTCTGGAACTGGATCATCAGGGGGTTCCTTCGCGTCGGGTCTTCACTGCCCGCCGCCGGCGGGGAGACCGGCCAGGCGGCTGGGGGACTGCTTCTTGCCTACTTCGAGTACAGCTCGACGATGAGCTGTTCCTGCACCGGAGTGTCGATCTCCGTCCGCTCCGGATGGCGCAAGACCTTTGCCGTCAGGCCGTCGTGATCGGCCTGTAGCCACGCCGGCACCGTCGAGACCAGGTCCGTGGCCTCGCGGATCACCTGCTCGGCGTTCGAGCCGCCACGGTTGATGGCGATCACGTCGTCGGTTCGGACCTGGTAAGAGGGGATGTCCACGCGGCGGCCGTTGACGGTCCAGTGGCCGTGCAGCACGAGCTGGCGCGCCTGCCGGCGCGAGCCCGCGAAGCCGAGCCTGACGATCACGTTGTCGAGCCTGCTCTCGAGCAGGCGCAGGAGGTTCTCGCCGGTCACTCCCGGCTGGCGGCTGGCCTTGTCGTAGTAGTTGCGGAACTGCCGCTCGAGCACGCCGTAGTAGCGCCGCGCCTTCTGCTTCTCGCGCAGCTGGAGGCGGTACTCCGACTGCTTCTGACGCCCACGGCCATGGTCGCCCGGCGGGTAGGCCCGCCGCTCGACGCCGCACTTGTCCGTCAGGCACCGCTCTCCCTTGAGGAAGAGCTTGATGCCCTCGCGGCGGCACTGCTTGCACTGGGCCCCCCGATCGCGTGCCATCGGCCTAGACCCTCCGCCGCTTGCGCGGCCTGCAGCCGTTGTGGGCCTGCGGCGTGACGTCGCGGATGCCCGTGACCTCGAGACCAGCGGCCTGGAGCGAGCGGATCGCCGTCTCGCGCCCGGAGCCCGGGCCCTTCACGAAGACCTCGACCTTCTCGAGGCCCTGCTCCATGCCCTTGCGCGCGGCAGCGTCAGCGGTGACCTGAGCGGCGAAGGGGGTCGACTTGCGCGAGCCCTTGAAGCCCGCCCCGCCGGCCGACTCCCACGCGATCACGTTGCCCTCCCTGTCGGTCAGGGAGACGATCGTGTTGTTGAACGACGTCTTGATGTGGGCTTGGCCCAGGGGAATGTTCTTGCGGACCCTGCGTCGCCCGCGACCGCGTGCCGGCCTCTGCTGTGCCATCTGCTACTTGCTCACCTTCTTCTTGCCGGCCACCTGCATGCGGCGGGGACCCTTGCGGGTGCGGGCGTTCGTCTTGGTGCGCTGGCCGTTCGTCGGCAGGCCGCGGCGGTGGCGCAGCCCGCGGTAGGCGCCGATCTCCATCAGCCGCTTGACGCTCTGGGATCGCTCACGGCGAAGGTCGCCCTCCACCATCGCGCCGCCGTCGACGAGCTCGCGCAGCGCTCGGACCTCGTCCTCGGTCAGGTTCTTTACGTAGGTGTCGGGGTCGATCCCGGCTTCCTGCAGGAACTTCCGCGCCTGCGACTCCCCGACGCCGAAGATGTAGGTGAGGCCAATCTCGACCCGCTTGTTGAGAGGGATGTTGACCCCCGCGATTCTTGCCATCAGCTCACCCCTGGCGCTGTTTGTGACGTGGGTTCTGGCAAATCACCAGCACCGCCCCGTGGCGACGGATGATCTTGCACTTCTCGCACATCGGCTTGACTGAAGCTCGGACCTTCATCGCTCCGCGATCTGTGGGACATGTAAAGAGGTAGGGCGCAGGACCCAGGAGTCGGTCAAGCGCCAGCCGACCGGTAAGGGTAGCAATCGGCGGCCTCAGATATCTCAGGCGGCGCGGCGCGCCTCCTCGGCGTGCCACGGGGTCAGGATGCGCGGACCGTTTGCCGTCACCGCCACGGTGTGCTCGAAATGCGCGGCGAGAGACCCGTCCTGCGAGTACACGGCCCAGGAGTCCTCGCCCATCCTGATCGGATCGGCGCCGACGTTCACCATCGGCTCGATCGCGAACACCATTCCCTCGCGCAGGACCGGACCGCTGCCGGGCTCGCCGAAGTTCGGGATCTGCGGATCCTCGTGCATCGCCCGACCTACTCCGTGGCCGACCAGCGCGCGCACGACGGAGAACCCGGCGCGCTCGACGCGCGCCTGCACCGCGTGCGACACATCGCCGAGGTGATTGTCGGGCCGGCACAGCTCGACCGCGTCGAAGAGGGCCCCGCGGGTGACCTCGAGCAGCTTGGCCGCTACGGCTGAGATCGGGCCGACTGCCACGGTGACGGCGGCATCGGCGACCCGGCCGTCGAGCACGACGCCGACGTCGAGCGAGAGCACGTCCCCGCGGCGCAGCTCGTAGGGCCCCGGTATCCCGTGCACGATCATCGAGTTCGGCGAGGCGCAGATCGAGCCGGGAAAGCCGTGGTACCCCTTGAACGCGGGCTCCGCCCCCTGCGAGCGGATGAAGCGCTCGGCCGCCTGGTCGAGCGCGCCGGTCGAGATGCCGGGCCGGGCCTTGCCTTTGAGCATGGCGAGACAGCGGACCAGGATCTGACCCGCCGCGGCGACCTTCTCGATCTCCTCCGGGCTCTTCCTGACGATCACGAGAGCATCCAGCCTAGAGCTCCTCCTCGAGGCGCAGCGTGGCAAGCGTGGCCTTGATGTGGTCGTGCACCTCGCCGGGCTTGCGAGAGCCGTTGAAGCGCCGCAGCATCCCGCGTTCGTCGTAGAACTCGACCAGCGGCTGGGTCTGCTCGTGGTACACCTCGAGTCGATGCTTGACGGTCTCCGGGCGGTCGTCCTCGCGCTGCTCGAGCGCGGAGCCATCCTCGTCACATACGCCCTCGCTTTTCGGCGGGTCGTGGTCGACGTGATAGAGGTGCCCGTTGGCCGCGCACACGCGACGACCGCTGAGGCGGCGGACCACCTCGTCGTCGTCGACCTCGATCAGCAGCGCTGCCGTCAGCCTGCGGCCGAGACGATCGATCTGCTCGTCGAGCGACTGCGCCTGTCCTCGCGTGCGCGGGAACCCGTCGAGCACGAAGCCGTCGGCCGCCTCGGGCGTGTCGAGGCGCTCGACGATCACCTTCGTGATCAGCTCGTCCGGCACCAGGTCGCCCCGGTCCATGTGCTCCTTGGCCTCGCGGCCGAGCTCGGACCCGTCGCGAACGGCGGCGCGCAGGATGTCGCCGGTGGCGTAATAGGGAAGCTCGAAGTCCTCCACCAGCCGCTCGGCCTGCGTGCCCCTGCCCGCCCCCGGGGGGCCAAGCATGATCAGGTTCAGCTCGCTCACAGGGTTTCCACGCGCGGCACCCTACAGGCCCGCGCCAGGCCGGCTAACGCAGGAAGCCCTCGTAGTTGCGCATCATCATCTGCGCCTCGAGCTGCTTCATCGTGTCGAGCGCGACGCCGACGACGATCAGGATCGACGTGCCGCCGAAGAAGAAATTGGCGCTCGTCTGGTTGATCAGGATGGTGGGAAGCGCGGCGACCGCCGCCAGGTAGAGAGCGCCCGGGAAAGTCAAGCGGGCCAGGATGCGATCGAGGTACTCGGCCGTCGGGCGCCCGGGCCGCACGCCCGGTATGAAGCCGCCGTACTTCTTCAGGTTGTCCGCCTGCTCGACCGGGTTGAAGGTGACGGCGGTGTAGAAGTACGTGAAGACCACGATCAGGATGGCCTCGCCGAGCAGATACGGCCATCCGTTCGGCGAGAAGAAGGTCGAGAAGCCCTGCGCCCAGCTGGCCTGGGTGAGCGTGCCGACGGTCGGGGGGAAGGCCATCAGAGAGGCGGCGAAGATCACCGGGATCACGCCGGCCATGTTCACGCGCAGCGGCAGGTAGGTCGATTGCCCGCCCTGGCTGCGCCGCCCGATCACCCGCTTCGCGTACTGCACCGGGATGCGCCGCTGACCCTCCTGGATGAAGACGATCGCGATGATGATCCCCAGCGCGAGGAACGGCATCATCACCTTGAACACCTGGTCGGGGTTGGTCCACCACGCCTGGAGGCCCTGCGGCAGGCTGGCGACGATGCTCGCGAAGATCATCAGCGAGATCCCATTGCCGATCCCGCGCTGGGTTATCAGCTCGCCGAACCACATCAGCAGCACGGTGCCCGCGGTCAGCGTCAGCACGATCACGAACACGGTCGCGGCGTTGAAGTTCTCGACCACGGGGATCGCGCCGCCGGCCGTGGAGCGGATCAGCAGCACGTAGCCGATCGACTGGAAGAAGGCGAGCGCGACGGTCAGGTAACGCGTGTACTGGGTGATCTTCTGTTGCCCGACCTCGCCCTCCTTGCGCAGCTTCTCGAGCGAGGGCACGACGACGGTCATCAGCTGCAGCACGATCGACGCCGTGATGTAGGGCATGATCCCGAGCGCGAAGATCGCGAAGCGCTGGAGCGACCCGCCGGAGAACAGGTTGAGGAAGCCGAGCACGTTCGAGCCGCTGAACTGAGCCGACAGCGCGTCGAGCGCATCCGGGTTGACTCCCGGGGCGGGGATGTAGGCCCCGAGCCGGTAGAGCAACAGGATCGCGGCCGTGAAGGCGAGCTTCTTGCGGATCTCAGGGATCCGGATCGAGCCCTGGAGCGTCTGCCACATCGCGGCTGCCTACGCCTCGAGGACCGTGCAGGAGCCCCCAGCCGATTCGATCTTCTCGCGCGCCGCGGCCGAGAAGCCGTGCGCGTGCACGACCAGCGGCTTCGAGATCTCGCCCTGGCCGAGGACCTTGACCGGGATCGCCTTGCGCGTGGCGAGGCCGCTGCGGCGAAGCGTTTCGGGCGTCACCTCGGCGCCTGACTCGAAGCGTGCCTCGAGGTCGCGCAGGTTGACGCCCTGGGTGCGGGTGCGGAACTGCTCGAAGGGCATCGACTTCTTCATGTGCGGGCCGCGCAGCTTGCGCAGACGCATGTGAATCGGCATCTGCCCACCCTCGAAGGCCTTGTTGCTCTTGCTGCCGGCGCGCGAGCCCGCGCCCTTGTGTCCGCGCCCAGAGGTCTTCCCGTGGCCCGAGCCCTCACCACGGCCGACCCGCTTGCGTCGATGACGCGAGCCTGGCGCCGGCTTCAGCGAGTGCAGGCCGATCGTGTCGAGGTCGAGCTCGGCCACCGGCCTAGTCCTCGACCTTGACGAGGTGGCGAACGCTGTGCAGCGCCCCGCGCAACGCCGGGCTGTCGGCGCGCTCGGAGCGCTTGCCGATGCGCCCGAGCCCGAGCGTGCGCAAGGTATCGCGCTGCTTCGGGTTCGAGCCGTTCGACGAGCGGAGCTGGGTGATCGAGAGCGTCGCCATCAGGCGGGCGCCGCCTCCTCGACCGGCGGCGTCGCGACCGGAGCGCCGTTCGCAGCGGGGCTCGGCGGGGCGGCGTCGCCGTCGCGCGCGGAGTCTTCGTGGCCCGCGAAGCCGAGCACCTCGCGCACGGAGATGCCACGCAGGTCCGCCACCTCGTCGGGACTGCGCAGAGACTGCAGCCCGGCGACGGTCGCCTTGACGAGGTTGATCGGGTTCTGGCTGCCGAGCGACTTCGAGAGCACATCGTGGATGCCTGCGAGCTCGAGCACCGCGCGCACGCCGCCACCCGCTATCACGCCGGTGCCCTCGGAGGCGGGCTTGAGGAAGACGCGCCCGGCGCCGTGGATGCCGGTCACCTGGTGGGTGATCGTGCTGCCGTAGCGCGGCACCTTGAAGAGGTTCTTCTTGGCGCGCTCGACGCCCTTTTGGATCGCGAGCGGAACTTCGTTCGCCTTCCCGTACCCGACCCCGACGACGGTGCGCTCGTCGCCCACGACGACGAGCGCCGTGAAGGAGAAGCGGCGGCCGCCCTTGACGACCTTTGCGACGCGGTTGATCTCGACGACCCGCTCCTGCAGGTCGTAACCGCCTGCGTCGACTGTCCTGTCGGTGTAAGGCATGACTTTCCGAGGTTAGCGAAGAGGGGTCGCCTGGAGCTAGAAGGCGAGCCCGCCCTCGCGAGCGCCGTCCGCAAGCGCCCTGACGCGGCCGTGGTAGCGGTATCCCCCGCGGTCGAAGACGCACGTCTCGGTGCCGGTCTCGCGTGCTCGGCTCGCGATCAGCTTGCCGACCTCGATCGCCTGCTCCATCGGCGCGAGGCCGCGCAGGTCCGGCTCGATCCAGTTGACGGCGACGATCGTGCGCCCGGCCTCGTCGTCGATCAGCTGCGCCTGGATGCCGCGGTTCGAGCGAAACACGGCCAGGCGCGGGCGCGCGGCGGTGCCGCGCACCTTCGCGCGCACGCGCCGCCGGCGGCGCAGACGTGCGGCGGGCTTCGTCTTCACGCTCATGCGCGCTTGCCGACCTTCCGCTGCACCAGCTCGCCCTCGTAGCGGATCCCCTTGCCCTTATAGGGCTCGGGGGGGCGCACCTTGCGAATTCGAGCCGCGATCTCGCCGACCGCCTGCTTGGAGATGCCCTTGACGACGATCGAGGTCGGAGTAGGCACCTCGAACTCGATGCCGTCGGGCGCCTTGATGTCGACGGCGTGTGAGTAGCCGACGGTGAGCTGGATGTCGTCGCCGCGTAGGGCGGCGCGGTAGCCGACCCCCTGGATCGCCAGGCGCTTCTCGAATCCCTGCGTGACGCCGTGGACCATGTTGAAGATCAGCGAGCGCGTGAGCCCGTGGAGCGCGCGGTGCTCGCCGCGATCGGTCGGGCGCTTGACGACGAGCTCGCCGTCGGACTGCTCGACCGTGATG
>Ga0136614_10002552_pt1 | contig 11354 bp, 14 predicted proteins | sample AntDrymUQ2792106_2_FD_106643 | JGI IMG/M metagenome (GOLD analysis project Ga0136614, IMG submission 106643) | Polar desert sand microbial communities from Dry Valleys, Antarctica - metaG UQ279 (21.06) | ecosystem: Environmental > Terrestrial > Soil > Desert | place: Antarctica: Dry Valley... | reverse complement strand
GTCCAAAGGAGCCGTTTCCACAGGAAAAGGGCACGCCCCGTCGCGCCCACGAGACGGCGCACAGGTAAACGAGACCGAGCCGAGCCTCGACGTTGTAGGCGGCAGCTTTGTGTCGTTTCCAACGAGAAAACACGTGAAAACGCAGCCAGAGCGAGGCGCCTGATCACCTACGATGGCCGCACGTGGGCCGCCCTGCCGTCGTCGCCGTCGTCGCGATCGTGTCTGCCTTTCTCGGGGGGGCAGGTGCGCTCTTGCTCGGAAAGGCGACGGGCTGGGTCGAAGGTGAGACCGACACCGTCGTCCTCTCCGCCGTCGACGGCGCAACCCCGGCGGCCCAGGAAAACGATGCAGCCACCGCAGAGACGGGGAAACCGCTATCCGGCAACGACTTCGATCCGGCTCGTATCTACCGCGAGCGCGCGGAGGGCGTCGTCACCGTCATCGCGCTCTTCGGCTCCCATGCGGATACCGGCGGCGGAGGCGCAGCGCAGGGATCCGGCTTCGTCGCGTCGGCCGACGGCTACGTGCTGACGAACTCCCACGTGATCACGACCGCCGGTGAAGGTGCTCCGAACGGATCCGCCGACGCGGCGACGACGGTGTACGTGGAATTTCGCGACGGCGACCGGATCCGGGCGAAGATCGTCGGCTGGGACGTCTTCGACGACGTGGGCGTCCTGAGGGTCGATCCGAAGGCGCACCCGCTGACAACCGTCCCGCTGGGAGACTCGAACGAGGTCGTCGTCGGTGAGCCGGTCGCTGCGATCGGGAGCCCTTTCGGCCAGATGAGCTCGTTGAGCGTGGGCGTCGTCGCAGCGACGGAGCGTTCGATCGACTCCCTCACCTCGCAGTACAGCCTCGTCGACGCGATCCAGACGGATGCGCCCATCAACCGCGGGAACTCGGGTGGGCCGCTCCTCGATGCGAGAGGTCGAGCGATCGGGGTCAACGCGCAAATACGCAGTGAGTCCGGTACGGCCGAAGGGGTCGGCTTCGCCATCCCGATCAACTCGGCCGTGCGTTCGATGGAGCAGCTTGTCAAGACCGGCCGCGTTCGCTACGCCTGGGTAGGGATCTCGACCCAGACTCTGACGCCTGGGCTGGCTCGGCGCTTCGGCTTTGCGGCTCCCCGCGGCGCCGTCGTTCAGTCAGTTGTGAAGGGGAGCCCCGCCGAGAAGGCGGGCTTTCGTGCGGGGAGCGAGGAGAAAGAGTTCAGCGGTGTCCGTCTTCGCGTGGGCGGCGACCTGATCGTCGCGATCGACGGCGAAGACATCGCCGACGCCGAGGACGTCGTTCGCGCAGTCACGAACCGCGTCCCCGGCCAGAGGGCGCGCTTCACCGTCCTGCGCGGGCCCGAGCGCCGTGTCATCGAGGTCGTGCTCGGCGAGCGGCCTGCGAATCCGCCGCCCACCGGCCGCTAGCGCGGCTACGTTGGCGAGGTGCGCGAGCGCCCCGCCGACGACCTGGTTCTCCTCGGCGACAACCTGGACTGGCTCCCGCGCTTCGAAGACGAGACCTTCCAGCTCGCGTACCTCGACCCGCCGTTCAACACGGGCAAGACCCAGACACGCAGGACGCTCGACGCAGTCGCCGCGAGCGAGGGCGACCGCGTGGGCTTCGGCGGGCGACGCTATCGAACGCGGTTGCTCGCCGAGTCCTCCTACGCGGACGTCTTCGAGGACTACCTCGCCTTCCTCGAGCCCCGGCTCCGCGAGGTGCGCCGCCTCCTGACGCGAAGCGGCACGCTCTACTTCCACATCGACTACCGGGAGGCGCACTACTGCAAGCTCCTCCTCGATGAGATCTTCGGCCGCGAGTGTTTCCTGAACGAGATCGTCTGGGCCTACGACTACGGCGCCCGCACGAAGCGCCGCTGGCCGCCGAAGCACGACACGATCCTTGTCTACGTCAAGGACGCGGAGCGCTACTACTTCGATGCGGAGGCGGTCGACCGCGAGCCGTACATGGCGCCCGGCCTGGTGTCGGCCGAGAAAGCCGCGCGCGGGAAGCTTCCGACCGACGTCTGGTGGCACACGATCGTCTCGCCGACGGGACGCGAGAAGACCGGGTACCCGACGCAGAAGCCCGTAGGGGTCGTCCGGCGCATGGTGCAAGCGTCGACGCGCCCGGGGGAGTGGTGCCTCGACTGCTTTGCCGGGAGCGGGACGCTCGGCGCCGCGGCGGCCGACCTCGGGCGTCGGTACGTTCTCGTCGACTCGAACCCGGCCGCGGTGGCGGTGGCGCGAGAGCGTCTACGGAGCTCGGCTGTGGTGCCGGGAGGGCACGGGCGGCGCGTCGAGGCAAAGTGAGGAGCTCGACGTCTCTCCAGTTATACGCACCCCTGAACGGGGAATAGGGGCGCAGGCGACGAAAGCCGAGGCAGACCTGCGAGATTTCGATGCGGCACGGTGACGATCGCGGCGTGGTTGCGCTGTCCATCCCGGCGAAGGCCGAGTACATCGTTCTGTGCCGTCTCGCACTCGCGGGCCTCGCGCGGGTCCGTGCGCTCGAGGCCGAGACTGTCGCGGATCTGAAACTCGCGCTTACGGAAGCGTGTTCGAACTCGATCCGTCACGCCTACGCGCAGGGGCGCACGGGCGTGGTCGAGGTCCGGTACGAGCTGAACGGCGAGAAGTTCCAGGTCGGGGTCACGGACGACGGGGCCGGCTTCGACGTCTCGACGCTCGCACCGGATGGTGAGCCCGACGAGGGGGGCCTCGGGATCGCGATAATCCGCGCGCTCACGGACGAGCTCGCCATCGAATCCGACGGCCAGGGCTCGCGTCTGCGGTTTACGAAATATCTCGGCTGAGCCGCCCTCCCCGATCGTTATTCTCGGCTCAATGCAACTCCAGCAGGTGAACGTGGGGCACAAGGCCCTTGCCGATTACGCGACCATCGCGACCCGGGGGCTGATGGACCAGATCCGCGGGCTCGCGGAGCCGCTCGCCGGGAAGCGGGTCCTCCACCTTTCGGCTACGGCGTTCGGCGGAGGTGTCGCCGAGATCAACTACACCCTGATTCCGCTCATGCAAGACGCCGGCCTCGAGACGGAGTGGCGCGTCATCCACGGCGAAGACGAGTTCTTCGACGTGACGAAGGCCATCCACAACGCGCTCCAGGGCCAGGCGCGTGACCTCACGCGCGAGGAGCAGGACATCTTCAGGCGTTACAACCGGATGAACGCCGAGGCGCTCGAGGGCGAGTTCGACTTCGTGATCGTCCACGACCCCCAGCCGGCCGCGATGATCGAGCATGCGCGGTCAGCCGGACGTCACTGGATCTGGCGGTGTCACATCGACCTCTCGACGCCACATCGCCAGGTCCTCGAGTTCCTGCTGCCCTGGATCGGAAGCCACGATGCCGCGGTCTTCCACCGACGCGAGTACGTCCCCTCGAACGGCCACCTGCCCGGCGCGTACATCTGGCCGCCGGCGATCGATCCGCTCGCGCCGAAGAACATGGCGCTCTCGCCCGAGGACGCAGCGTACATCCTGGACCAGTTCGGGATCGACGTCGAGCGCCCGCTCATCACCCAGGTATCGCGCTTCGACCCCTGGAAGGACCCGCTCGGCGTCATCGAAGCCTGGCGGCTCGTTCGGGCGCGCCATCCCGAGGTTCAGCTCGCGCTCGTCGGATCGATGGCGCACGATGACCCCGAGGGCTGGGACTACTACAACCGCACGGTGGCGGCGGCCGCGGGCGATGAGGACATCTTCATCCTCTCGAACCTGAACAACGTCGGCTCCGTCGAGGTGAACGCGTTCCAGGTCCACTCAGCCGCCGTCGTCCAGAAGTCGATCCGTGAGGGCTTCGGCCTTACGGTCACCGAGGCGCTCTGGAAGGGGCGCCCGATGGTCGCCGGCCGCGTGGGGGGAATCGTCGACCAGATCCAAGACGGCGACACCGGCTTCCTCGTCGACTCGGTCGAGACGTGTGCCGATGCGTTGAACGTCATCCTCGACGACCCGCAGCGCGCACGGCAGATGGCGCTTCGGGGGAAAGAGTTCGTCCGCGGCCGCTTCCTGACGCCGCGCCTTCTGCGCGACTGGCTTGCGCTCTTCAACGGCCTGAACGGCAACGAGACGAGCGAGGTACGCGAGCTCGCCGCCGCCGCCGGTTAGGGCGCCTCCCGCGGGTACGCTGGGGCCGCGTGCCCGCCCGCCGCAAGCTGATCGTCGTCTCGAACCGTCCGCCGGTCACCTTCTGGCGCGCGAACGGTGAGCGGGTCGCGAAGCGCGGAGGCGGCGGTCTCGTCACTGCGCTCAGGAGCCTCGTCGAGTACCACGACGTCACCTGGATCGCGAGTGCGATGGGCGACGAGGACCGGGCCGTCGCCGCGGAGGCCCGCGACGAGGCCGTCGAGGAGAGGGCCCGCGACGGATCCCCCTACCGCCTGCGGCTCGTCTCCCACGACGAGCGTGCATACGACTGGTTTTACAACGTCGTCGCGAACCCGGTCCTCTGGTTCGCGCAGCACTACCTCTGGGGGCTCGCGACGTCGCCGGACGTGGATCCCGGCCTCCACCACGCATGGACAGGCGGCTACGTGGCCGTCAACCGCAACTTCGCGGAGGTCGTTCTCACCGAGCTCGAACGCGACCCGAACGCCACCGTGTTCTTCCATGACTACCACCTCTACGTCGCGCCCGGCCTCGTTCGAGAGCAGGCGCCTGAGGCCGTGCTCGCGCACTTCGTCCATATCCCATGGCCCCAGCCGGACTACTGGCGCGTGCTACCGGAGCCGATTCGCCGCGCGCTCCACGAGGGGATCCTCGCCAACGACGTCGTGGGCTTCCACACCGAGCGGTGGCGCCGGAACTTCCTGCGCTGTTGCGAGGATATCGTCGGCGCCGAGGTCGACTACTCCGCCCACGAGGCCAAGGCGGGCGACCGGTTGGTCGCCGCGCGGTCTTGTCCGATCTCGGTCGACCCGCGCGAATTCGAAGAGCTCGCCGAGAGCAAGGAGGTCGTCGCGATCGAGCGCGAGCTCGTCGAGCGCCGGCCGGAGTTCCTCATCCTCCGCGTCGATCGCACCGACCCGTCCAAGAACGTCGTCCGTGGCTTTCGTGCATTCGAGCTCTATCTCGACGCGCATCCGGAGATGCACCGGCGCGTCGAGATGCTCGCGCTGCTCGACCCTTCGCGTCAGGACATTCCCGAATACGCGGAGTACATGGGGGCGATTCATCGGGCGGCGCGCGTGGTCAACGACCGTTTCCAGCAGGACGATTGGCAGCCGCTCAATCTCCAGATCGAAGACAATTTCGCGCAGGCCGTCGCGGCCTACAAGCAGTACGACGTCCTGCTCGTCAACGCGATCTTCGACGGGATGAACCTCGTGGCGAAGGAGGGGCCGCTCGTCAACACGCGTGACGGCGTCCTCATCCTCTCCGAGAACGCCGGTGCCCACGAGGAGCTCGGCCGTCACGCGCTGAGCGTGAACCCGTTCGACGTCGAGGGGCAGGCGCAGGCGATCCACCAAGCGGTCTCGATGGCCGCGGACGAAAAGCGGGCCCGGCTCGAGGCGATCCGCGAGCGCATCCGCGACCATGACATCGGAAGCTGGATCGAGAGCCAGCTGCGCGACGTCGACCGTGCGCGCGCCCGCCGCGAACCTAAGATTCCTGCGTAGTGGGACAACCGACACGCGCTTCTCTGAGCCACGTCCGCGAGACGGGCGAAATCCATATGGTCGACGTGGGCGCCAAGGCGGTCTCGCACCGGCGGGCGATCGCGCGCGCGCTCGTTCGCATGCGCCCGAAGACGGCGGCCGCGCTTCGGTCGCTTCCGAAGGGCGACGCGCTCGCGACGGCACAGGTGGCCGGGATCATGGCCGCGAAGCGGACGGCCGAACTCATTCCGCTCTGTCACCCTCTCCCGTTGTCGGCCATCGACGTCCGCGTTGCCATAACTGACAACGGAGTGGAGATCGAGGCCGCCGTCGAGACAACCGCGCAGACGGGTGTGGAGATGGAGGCCCTCACGGCCGTGTCAGTGGCGGCTCTGACCATCTACGACATGGCGAAGGCGATCGACAAGGAGATGGTCGTGACCGACGTCCATCTCGTCGCCAAGACGAAGACGCCGCCCGAGTGAAGGCCGCGGTTCTGACCGTCTCAGACGGCGTCTCGCGCGGGGAGCGGGACGACAAGAGCGGCGATGTCCTCGAGGAGCTCCTCGTCGGCGAGGGATACGACGTGCTTCGGCGCGTCGTCCCGGATGACGCGGACGAGGTCGCCCGGGCGATCCGCGAGCTCGCGGCCGAGGCGCTCCTCGTCCTTACGACGGGGGGAACTGGGATGGCGCCCCGCGACGTGACACCGGAAGGTACGGCGGCCGTCGTCGATCGGACCGCGCCCGGTATTGCCGAGGCCTTGCGCGCCGACTCGATCACGAAGACACCGCACGGGCTCCTCGGACGCGGCGTCGCCGGGGTCGTCGGATCGACGCTCGTCGTCAACCTGCCGGGGTCGCCGGGTGGATGCCGAGACGGGTTCGCCGTTCTCCGACCGGCGCTCGCACATGCGCTCGGGCTGATCGCAGGCGAGCCGACCGGACACCGGCAGACGTGAGCGACGCCCGGGCGACCGTGATCCGGGCGCGCGGGCTCGAGCGGCGCTTCGGCGAGAAGCGGGCCGTCGCCGGTCTCGACCTCGATGTCGCGGCCGGTGACTTCCTCGTCGTCACCGGCCCGAACGGAGCGGGAAAGTCGACGCTCCTCGCGCTTCTCGCCGGGCTCCTCGCTCCGACGAGGGGCGCGCTCGAGGTGGCGGTCGAGCGGCACGAGGTCGGGTACCTCGCGCATGAGCCGCTCCTCTACCGCGAGCTCACCGCCTTCGAAAACCTCGACTTCTTCGGGCGGCTCTACCGGGTTCCGGAGCGGCGAGAGCGGATCGGGATGCTGCTCGAGCGCTTCGGCCTCTGGGACGCACGGCGCGAGCGGGTCGGGGCCTTCTCGCGCGGGATGGCGCAGCGCCTCGCCCTGTGCCGCACGCTTCTCCACGAGCCGCGGCTCCTCGTGCTCGACGAGCCATACGCGGGTCTCGACTCCGACGGCGCGTCTCTCCTCGACGGCGAGCTCGAGACGCTCGTGTCGTCCGATACATGGAGCGTGCCACCGGGCCACGGCCGGGGCGAAAACGGCCGGCTCTCCACCGTGGTCCTGGCCACACACGACTCGGGCCGTGTGAGCCGCTTCACCACAGCCGAACTGGCACTCGGCTGATGCGCGCCGTCTCCTCCGGCCGTTCTGAGGGGCCTGGCCCCGGGGACACGCTGGTCGGGTGGCGGCGGTGACGCATTACGCGGCCGACGTCGCGGCGCTCGCGCGCAAGGACCTCCTCATCGAGCTCAGGTCGCGCGACACGGTGCCGGCGATGCTGCTCTTCGTCGTCTCGGCGCTCGTCGTCTTCCGCTTTTCGCTTCCGGCCGACGCCTCGAACCTGGCGGCGACGGGCCTCCTCTGGATCGCCGTCATCTTCACCGCGCTGCTCGGGCTCACGCGCGCTTTCGTGCCGGAACGAGAGCAGCGCCTCATGGACGCGCTCGTCCTCTCTCCATGCGACCGAAGCGCGATCTGGCTCGGGAAAGCTCTCAGCGTCGTCGCGTTCCTCGTCCTTGCCGAGGCGATCGCGCTGCCGGCCTTCGCGCTCTTTTTTGCGCCGGTCTCGTGGGAGACGGCCGCCGCCTTCGCGCTCGCCGATCTCGGGATCGCGGCCGTCGGCACGCTGCTCGCCGCGATGGCGGCAGTCACTCGCGCACGCGAGCTCCTGCTTCCGTTGCTCTTCCTGCCGCTCGCCGTTCCGATCGTCGTCGGCGGCGTCGGCGCGAGTGTCGAGCCCGACCCAGCGCGCTATCTCGCCTTCCTCGGCCTGTACGACCTCCTCTTCGCGATACTGGCCTGGGCCAGCTTTGAGTACGTCGTTACGGAATAACGCCGCCGTCGCGGTCGCGCTCGCCGCGGCCGTCCTTCTCCTGACGGCCATTGCGCTCGCTCTCTACTGGGCTCCGAACGACGCCGATCAGGGCTTCAGCCAGCGCATCTTCTACATCCACGTGCCGGTCGCGCTCACGGCCTACGCGTGTTTCGGCTGGGGCGCCTGGAAGGCGCTGCGTCTCCTCTGGACGCGTGAGGCGCGCTACGACCTGGAGAGCTACACCGCAGTGCACATGGGCGTCATCTTCGGCGTCCTCACACTCGTCACCGGCTCGATCTGGGCGAGAATCTCGTGGGGAGTCTGGTGGAGCTGGAGCGAGCGCCAGCTCGTGCTCTTCCTGATCCTCTTCCTCTTCTACTCGGCATACTTCATGCTCCGCTACTCCACGGATCCCGGGCCGCGCCGCGCGCGGATGTCGGCCGTCTACGCGCTCTTCGGCGTCGTCCTGATTCCGATCAGCTTCCTTGCGATTCGCCTGGCCGAGAACTTCATCCATCCCGTCGTCTTCACCCGCGACGGCCCGCAGATGGCAGGGAGCATGTTCTTCGTCTTCTGCATGTCACTGGCCGGAACGCTCGCTCTCGCGGCCGCGCTCTACCTGAACGAGCTCGCCGGGAAACGGCTCGACGAGCGTCTCCGGGAGCTCCGCGAGGCGCTTGCATGACGACTGCAGAGAAATACGTCACTGCCGCCTACCTCGTCGTGCTCGCGGTCATCCTGCTCTACGTCGTGATCTATGCGTTCAAGATCGGGCGGCTCGAGCGCGAAGTCTCGGAACTCGCGGAGCGTGCGGCGAACCGGGACGGAGGGGCGCCGCCCAGGCGGTCTTCTATGCTGCGGTCATGAAGACGACGCCGCGCCTCCTCGCCGGTCGCCCTTTGCCCGTCCAGGCTCCGCATTCGTTCATCCGGGCGCCGCTCGGCGCGTCGGAGATCTGCCTTGGGACGCGCGCCCTCTCACGGGCGCGCTGCCGTGCTGCTTCGGCTCGGCTCGCGCGGTAGCCGGCTCGCGCTCACGCAGGCGGAGCTCGCTGCCGACCGCCTGCGCGAGGCTCGCCCCGACCTCGAGATAGCGCTCGTGCCCATCACGACCGCGGGCGACCGCGATCGTTCCCGCCCCTTCGGCGAGATCGGCGAGCGCGGCGTCTTCGTGAAGGAGATCGAGGAGGCCCTTCTGGCCGGCCGTATCGACCTCGCGGTTCATTCGGCCAAGGACATGACCTCGACGACGACCGAGGGGCTCGCGATCGGCGCATTTCTCTCGCGCGAGGAGCCGCGCGACGCGTTGTGCGGCGCGGAAGGGCTGCGCCCGGGGATTCGCGTCGGGACCGCGTCAGCCCGCCGGAAGTCTCAGCTCCTCGCTCTCGAGCCAAGCCTCTCGATCGAGCCGCTCCGCGGAAACATCGACACGCGTCTGCGAAAGCGCCGCGAACGGGGACTCGACGCGATCGTTCTCGCGGCGGCCGGCCTCGTCCGCCTCGGCCTCGAAGAGGAGATCGGGCACCGCTTCGACCCGGAAGAGATCCTCCCGGAAGCGGGCCAGGGCGCGCTTGCCCTCCAGGTCCGTGCGGGTGACGAAGAGCTGGCCGCGGCCCTCGATGATGCGGAGACTCGCCGGCGCGTCGAGGCCGAGCGCGCATGCGTGGCGCGCATCGGGGCGGGTTGTCTCGCGCCCGTCGCCGCGTACCACGACGGCTCGTCGCTGACGGCGCTCGTCGCGGCTGAGGACGGAAGCTGGATCGAGCGCCGGACGGGAAACGACGCCGTCGAGCTTGCCGACGAGTTGCTCAGGGCGACTAGAGGAAGGGACGACCCCGCGTGAGCGACGGCGTACGCGTCGCGCTCACACGTGCCGCAGGCGGAAACGACGAGCTTGCGGCGCGGCTTCGTCAGGAAGAGCTCGACCCGGTCGAGTGTCCGCTGATCCGGATCGAGCCGATCGGCGGTTCGCCGATCTGCGTAGAAGGCTACGACTGGCTCGTCCTCACGAGCCGAACCGCGGTCGACGAGCTCCTTCGTCGTCTGGATGGATCGCCGCCGCGCATTGCCGTCATCGGCCCGGGTACTGCGGACGCTCTTCGGGAACGCGGCCTCGAGCCAGCCCTCGTTGCCGCCGAATCGACGCAGGAAGGTCTCGTGAGGGAGCTTCCGCGGCCGGCCGGCCGCGTTCTCTTTGCCGGCGCGGAAGGAGCGCGCCCGGTCCTTGTCGACGAGCTCGGCGCCGACTTTGCTCCGCTCTACCGGACGGTCGAAGAGCGGGTTGACACGTTCCCGGACGCCGACCTCGTCGTTCTTGGGTCCGCCTCTGCCGCCCGCGCGTACGCTGTGCTCGGCCGCGCGACCCCGTGCGTCTCGATCGGGCCGGTCACGTCGAAGGAAGCGCGTGGGCGCGGTCTCCACGTCGTTGCCGAGGCCGCGAGCCCCGCTCTGGAAGGCTTGGTCGAAGCGGTTAAGCTCGCCGCATCGAGCATCGCTTCGTCACGTTCCTGACCGACTTCGGCCTCGAGGACGATTTCGTCGGGACCTGCCGCGGCGTGATGAAGCGGATCGCGCCCGACCTCGAGGTGATCGACATCACCCACGGCATCGAACCGCAGCAGGTGCTGCAGGGTGCGCTCGTGCTCGCCAACACGCTTCCGTACATGCCCGCGGGTGTGCACGTCGCCGTGGTCGACCCAGGCGTAGGCGGGGACAGGAAGGCGCTCGTTCTGCGCGGCGACGGTCGGCTCTTCGTCGGGCCGGACAACGGGCTCTTGCTCGTGGCCGCGGAGCGGCTCGGGGGTGTTTCCGACGCCGTCTCGATCGAGAACGAGGATTACCTCCTCCGGCCCGTCTCGCGGACCTTCCACGGCCGCGATGTCTTCTCGCCCGTAGCCGCGCACCTCGCGCTCGGTGTGCCGATCGGCGAGCTCGGCCCGCCTGTCGACGTCGTCGAGCTCCAGCGGCTTGACGTTCCGACCCTGGAGACGGGTGCGTCGCGCATGCGCGCGACCGTTCTCTACGTGGACCGGTACGGCAACGTCCAGCTGAACGCGACGACCGACGACCTCGACCGGGTCGGCATGGACCCGGGGGCGACCGTGGAGATCGACGTCGGGTTCGAGTCGTACTTCGCCCGCGTCGCGACGACCTTCGCGGACGTGCGCCCGGGGGACATCCTCCTCTACGAGGACGCGTACCGGAACGTGGCGCTCGCGGTCAACGGTGGAAACGCCGCCGAGATGCTCTCGGCGCGCCCCGGGCAGCAGATCAGAATCTCGCCTGCACGCGAGTGAGGGAGCTCGTTCATACGGCCGGGAGGCGCTTCGCACGCGTTGCGACGCGTGCGGTCGTCGCCCAGCCGGGTCTCTGGCGCGTCTTTCGCGGGCCCCTACGCGCCCAGTTCAACTGGATGGCGTCCGGTTGGGAGTACCGG
>Ga0136614_10002550_pt1 | contig 11360 bp, 11 predicted proteins | sample AntDrymUQ2792106_2_FD_106643 | JGI IMG/M metagenome (GOLD analysis project Ga0136614, IMG submission 106643) | Polar desert sand microbial communities from Dry Valleys, Antarctica - metaG UQ279 (21.06) | ecosystem: Environmental > Terrestrial > Soil > Desert | place: Antarctica: Dry Valley... | reverse complement strand
GGCCCATATCGCGTTCGATGTTGAGGACGGCACGCTCGCTCGCCTCCACAGGGACCCCGCAGACTTCACCCGTGAGCTGCGCATCGCCGCCGCGGTGAAGTGGTACGAAATGGGGATCGTGAGCCAGGGCCGCGCGGCGGAGATCTCCGGTCTGTCGCGTAGTGAATTCATCGATGCGCTCGGGCGTTACGACGTCTCACCGTTTCAGGACACATTGGAGGAGTTACGCGACGCGGCGGGTGTGAACCGCAATGGCTCGTGAGACCTGGGTGCTGAATGCTTCGCCGCTGATAGTGCTGGCAAAGTCAGGGCGGCTGGACTTGCTGCTGGACCCTGCGCGCGAGCTGCTGATCCCCGAAGCCGTCGCGCGTGAGGTCGGTGTGGCGCCAGCCGATGATCCAGCCCGCCTGGCCCTTGAAGCGGGCTTCGCGGGAGCACCAGAGGTCGTTCAGGTGAGCGGCGACATTTTGGAATGGGGTTTGGGGTGCTTCACCTCGCTCGTGGCGCGCAAAGCGATTGCCGTGGTCGATGATCGGGACGCTCGGCGCGCAGCGCGGGCGCTCGGCGTGAGTACTATCGGCATGCTGGGTGTCGTGTTGGCCGCGCGGGGCGATGGCCGAATCGTTTCAGCCGCAGAGGTCTTCCTCGATCTGCGGCGTGCCGGTCTTTGGTTCAAGGACGATTCGAGCGACGCTGCCCGACGAAGCTGTTCTTCAGGATGCCGATCCGGGAGCAATCGAGGCATAAACCGCCGTTCGACACGGACCCGCAGAAGGGGGCGTTCCTATCGGGTCAGACCGGGCTATGGGTTGGATATCGGTGGGTGGATACCAGGGTCGGACTGAATTGAACGCACACCAGAAATCCTTTCGTATACGATAAGCCTTACGAGGACGTGACTTATGACTCATCAGTTTGATGTCATCATTGAGCGTGATGAAGAAGGGTATTTCATCGCTTCAGTTCCCTCGCTGCCTGGATGCCATACGCAGGCGAAGTCGCTCGATGTACTCATGCAGCGCATCCGTGAAGCTATCGAGCTTTGCCTCGAAGTTCAAGGCACGTTGCCTGAGCCGCTGGTTTTCGTTGGAGTTCAGCGGGTCACGGTTGCCGCATGAGCAAGCTTCCCAGCCTCACTGGTAAACATCTCATAAAGGCACTCAGCAAAGCGGGCTTCGAGGTCATACGAAGCAAAGGTAGTCACCACTTTCTTCGTCACGAGTATGGTCGGTCGACAATTGTTTCAGTTCATGCGGGTGAAGCAATCGGTCCAGGCTTGCTCGGTAAGATTCTTCGGGACTGTGATCTCACGCGCGAGCGGTTGCAAGAGTTGTTTTAGCGCGGGTCAGACTGTAGCCGGGTAGGGCGGGTCAGGGATATCTGGATCGAATGCATTAATCGCGCCCGGCGGAACTTCACGGTGCCGCGGACCCCGCGACAAAACCGCTCGGTCGCTGATTTTGATTGTGCTGATGCAAATCATGGCTCATATTGCATTCGATGTTGAGGAACGCTCACTCGCCTCCACAGGCACGGCGTAGACTTCGCGCGCGAGCTGCGTATTGCCGCCGCTGTAAGGACGCGGACCACCTCTGGACTCGCGGCTTCGCGCAACCAGCGCTCGAAGGGCCGATTGAGCTTCAGCCTGCCCTTGGCATTCAACATTTGAGCTTCCCACAGGCTGATGGCTGAGAGATACGGCAATTCCCGCTCAACCAGCCGATCGAGCGCTATGCGTTGTCCAAGCGGTAACTCCGGCTGACCCGTCAGCCACCAGATCCAGACGTGGGTGTCCAAGAGCACGCTCAATGCGTTGCTTCGAAATCGTTGTCCGACAGCATCGATTCGCCGGGTGCCCGACGGCGATCACTCGGCGCTCCAGGCCCTCCGGGAACACCTCGCGGAGCGCTGTCGCCCTGCCGAGCTCGCTTTCGCGGCGCCGCCCCTCGCGCCGGCAGCAACGCCCGCGTCTGTCCTTCCCGCCAAGTGGGTCCACGAGACCAGCAACGACGAGAAATTCACGGGCCGCAACGACGAGATCGCCCGGCTCGATCGCTGGGTGCGGGATGCGCGGTGCGCGTCCTCGAGGGGCCCGACGACGCCCGCTATGGCAGCTTCCTCGACGGCGATCTACGCGAGCTGCTCGCCGCCCTCTGCCAGCGCGATCACCGGAGCCTCGCCGTGCTCACGAGCCGCTTCGTCTTTGCCGATCTCGACCGCTTCCTCGGCACCGCCTTCCATCAGCTCGAGCTCCATGGCCTCGCCCCCGACAATGGCGCCCGCCTGCTGCACCGACACCGCCCGCCGTGCCGCGGACCTGCTCACCGGCCAGCCCTCCGAGGGTCGGCCCCAAAGCGTCAAGGAGATCGAGCCCGTGCTGCTGGCGATCGAGCTGCTCCTGGACGCGGGGGACTTCAAGCCGGCGGACGCGCTTTACCGGAATCGATTGGAGAATGGCCGCGTCTTCCTACTCGATGCCCGCCCCGGCGGAGGGCCTCGGCTGCGCGCTCGGCTTCGTGCGGGATGAGGCGCGAGCGGTGCCAGCAGGAGCTCTCGCGGAGGCGCCTGCGCCGCTACCTGAACGAGATCGGCCTCTCTGCCAGCTACAGCGGCCACTACGAGCATGCGCTGCGCTACTATGGGGAAGCGAACGACATCCACCGTACCCTTGAGCCTATGGAAGACCGCTTTCTGGTCACCTGCCCGTACTGCGGCGAGGCTGTAGAGATCTACCTGGAACCTGACGTTGAGGGGAGCCTGGTTCAGGACTGCGAGGTCTGCTGTAACCCCTGGCAACTCCGTATCTGGACTGACGGCGACGATCGCCACGTTGCTATAGCGCGTGCAGATGGATCGGAGTAGATCGTGAGATCTACCGCTCTTCCGAAGGAAAAAGATCAGGTTATGTTTCTCATGGTAGGCTGCCTTGTACCTCCGAAGGGTTAGTCAAGTAGGTGAGCACCGCCTTGTCGTGCGCACCGGCGCTCGGCATCGGCCCTGCGGGAAGCGATCGGAACGCATCGTTCGACCTATCCGTTTATGATGGAGGATTGGGTGTTGTTGCCCGACCGCATGCATGCCCTGGACACGCGCCCTACGCTCGCTGCCGCTGCGGCCCGGCGGCCGGAACGGTATGTCGGGCGGCCGAGCGGGATGGCAAGCGCAGATCGGCGGGCGCAATAGGGGGGTGTTGAGAAATCCAGGTGAGGGCGATCGCTGAGCGGCCGGGGGTGGCCGCTCGTTCTTCATCATCCCACTCGATGCGATCACCGTTCGATGAGCTTGGGCGTGTGGCCGGCCTTGATGAGGCGCTGCACCAGGTCCTTTGCGCAGCCCGGCGCGGCGATCGCCACGCGCTCGGACAACTGCGCGACGATCAAGGGTCCGAGCCTGCGGTCGGCACGGATCTCGGCCAAGGTCTCGGGCTCGGCCACCTCGACGAGGGTGAGGTGGGTATGGAGCACGGGGCCGACGGACAAGCCCTCCGGCCGGGAGGGATCTCGCCGGCGGCTCCCTTGCCCCTTCATGCCGTCGAGCCCGTGCCAGCCACACCGACCAAGACCTCGCGGCCTACCTCGAAGCCAAGCTCCGCGAGCTTCGCGTAGAGCGCGCTCGCCTGTCCTGTGCCGACAGGAAGGCGTGCGGCCCGAGCCGGCCCGCGAGATAGGGCCTGAGCAGCGCACTTTGCGCGATGGCCTCGGCGGCCTGGCGATCGCCCACCTGGAGGATCGGCACGGTCGGTAGGGCGATCGGGCCCGGCGCCGTGCGAGCGCCGCCCCAGGCCCGCACCGCGCACTCGAGGAGCGGCGGGAGGCGATGCTTGGCGCGCCCGCCGAGCCGGCTCACGACCTCGGTCGCGCTCCAACCCCGTGCAGCGGCCCGCCGGACGCTCGCGCCACTCATCCGCCAGCCGTATTCATCCCCGGAGATCGGATCACTGAAGGCCGCCAGCTCGCTTGTGATGAGGAGGTCACGCGTCGTGGGGTCGATCCGGATCTCCCCGTCCTCCGCCACGCAGAGGCACTTCGGGAGCGCCGGCTCGTAGCAGAGGACAGCCCCGATCTGGAAGCCGCGGGCGACGCTTTGGACCAGGACATAGCGCTCGCCGACCGCCGTGCCCTTGACCTTCGCCGCCTGGAGCGCGGCGTCGCGCACGGCACCGCTCGCAAACTCGAGGATGCGGGCATTCCGGTGTACCGAGATGCGCTCACGTCGCGCCGCCCAGTCCCCGAGGGTGTGCGCGACCGCCTCGGGCAGCGGGTGGCGGCTCCCCTCCCCGAGCCTCCGGATCAGGGCCTCGGCCGCGAGGCCCGATTCGAGGGCCCGGTAGATCGCCTCGCGCGTCAGGCGATAGAGTGCGGTATCGCCGCCGAGCTGCCGGTGCTCGGCGATGCGGTCGATGAAGGCCAGGGCCGCGGGCGCCGCGTCCTCCAGATAGAGCACGATATCGAAGTTCGGCTGCACCACCCATGCGGGCCTGGGCTCGACCGGCTTGGCCTCACTTCGATGAAAGCCGAGGGCGATCCGGCCCATCTCCGTCAACCGGAAGACCTCCGAAGTCCCCTTGCCCTGTCCGCTCGCAGCCAGCTCGACGAGGCCCAGGTGATGGAGGGGGCCGGCGACGGCGCTCGCGATCCATAGGCCTTCGAGCTCGCGCCAGGACCCCCGTTCCGCGGCCAGCCACTCGCCGCGCAGCGCCGCGAGCTTGGACGGCGTCGCCCCATGGGGAGCGTGGAAGTGTCGGCGATAGCCGAGCCCGACGTGCGGGCCGATGCGGTCGAAGATCGCATCGGAGAGGTCCTCTACCCGGTACCAGGCGCCCGTCTCCGGCAGGGCGCCGAGGCCCAGCAGCAACGCGGCGCGCAGTGCGTTGAAGGTCGAGGGCTCGGGGTCGTCCGGGTCGGCGTAGAAATGGATCGCAAGGGGCATGGCCTCGCACCAGCCCAGAAGCGCCCGGTAGGCCCGCGCCCAGCGCCGCGTCTGCTCGGGGTAGGGCTCGGCGAGCAGCGCCTCGGCGTGCGCGCGATCGAGTGCCAGGCACCGCTCCTCGGGCACCTCTCTCAAGAGACCCGCGGCCTCGAAGAGCGAGAGATAAAACCCGAGTGCATTGCGGAGCGATACTGCGTGCTCCTTCCATCCGAGCGGCTTCCCGATCCTCGCGAGCGCACTCTTCGACCGCAGGCCGCGTGCCGTCAGAGGGATCGGCGGGACCGCGCTCAAGACCCGCGCCAGGGCCAGGCATTCGAGCAACACCTCGGTCGGACGCCGCACAGAGCCGGCCGGCGGTCCCGGCCGGGGCTCGATGGCGAGCGGTTTGGGCACCAGCGGATCGACGGCCGCCAGCACCTTGGCGTCGGAGTACACCCCGAGGCCCGGCTCGTAGCGGGTGATACGCTCGCCGCTACCGTCTATACGGATGATCAAGCCCGTATCCAAGAGGGCGTTGACGGATCCGAAGTGCGTGCCCACCCCGTCGTGGTACCCGCCGTAATGCTCCTTCCCCGCAAAAGGCAGGTCGAACATCAACAGCTCCCCGACCAGCTCTTCGGTGTAGACCGCGTGTCCGCCCCGCGCCTTGATGAGCCCGAGCCCCGTGCGCTCGAAATCGGACAGGCCCGCGACCACGGCCCGGATGGCTCGGGGATCGCCGAGGCCGTGCGTGACCGCGCGCAGCGCCCCCTCCTTGTTCAGCTTGTTGGCGTCCTTGCCCACCCACAGGCGGGCGATCTTCTTGAGACGGTCGGCGTTGAGCCGGGCGAGGCAGGTGGCCGGGTTCGGCAGCATGCCCTCCAAGACGACCGGGGAGGGCGTGCGCAAGAGCCTCATCACTCGGCCTCGTCGGCGATCCGGTAGGAGTAGCCCTGCTCGGTGAGAAAGAGCTGACGGTGGTGCGCGTAGACTTCTTCCTCGGTCTCGCGGGTGACCAGGGTATAGAAATGTGCCCGGCGGGCGCCGTCTTTGGGCCGCAGCACCCGACCCAGGCGCTGCGCCTCCTCCTGGCGCGAGCCGAAAGCCCCGGAGACCTGCACCAGGACCTCCGCGTCGGGGAGGTCCAGCGCGAAGTTGCCGACCTTGGATAGGACCAAGACGGGCAGTTCCCCGGCGCGAAAGGCCTGGTAGAGTCGCTCGCGCTCGCGCTGGGCGGTCTGGCCGGTGATGAGCGGCGCGCCCAGGGCCCCGGCCAACCCCTTGAGCTGCTCGAGGTACTGCCCGATGACGAGCGCCGGCGCGCGCGGATGCCGCTCGAGCAGGCGCTTCACCAACTCCGGCTTGACCGGGTTCTCGGCGGCGATCCGAAACTTCTCGCGCGCGCCCGCCGTCGCGTAGTGCATGCGGCGCTCCCGCGGCAGGCGGCAGCGGATCTCGGTGCAGAGCGCCTCGGCGATCCACCCCCGCCCCTCGAGCTCGCGCCACGGCACATCATATTTCTTGGGCCCGATGAGGCTGAAGACATCGCCCTCGTGCCCGTCCTCGCGCACCAGGGTCGCGGTGAGCCCGAGCCGCCGGCGGGCCTGGATCTCGGCCGTGGCCCGGAACACCGGGGCCGGCAGCATGTGCACCTCGTCGTAAATAATGAGCCCCCACTCCTCGGCGTCGAAGAGCTGGAGATGCGGGAAGCCCGCGTCCCTGTCGGGGCGGTAGGTCAGCATCTGGTAGGTGGTCAAGGTTACCGGCGCGATCGCGCGCGCCCCATGAGATGTCTCCGACCGGTCAGGCCCGTATTCGGCGATCTCCTCCGCGCCCAAGGTGGTCTTGTCGAGCAGCTCGCGCTGCCACTGGTGGATCGAGGTGCGACTCGTGGTCAGTATCAGGGTCGATTGACCGATCTCTGCCATCGCCGCGATGCCGACGATGGTCTTGCCGGCCCCGCAGGGGAGCACCACGACGCCGCTCCCGCCGCGCTCCGAGCCCGAGGCGTAGAAGCCCTCGGCGGCCTCGCGCTGGTAGTCGCGGAGGTCGAACCGATCCAAACGTAGTCCGATCGAAAGTGGCGCCCCCGCCGTGTAGCCCGCGAGGTCCTCGACCGGCCAGCCCACCGCGCAGAGGGCCTGCTTGAGCACGCCGCGGTAGTGGATCGGCACGGTCACGGCCTCGGGCGAGAGCGCCGGGCCGAGGTACCGAGCGACCTCGGTGTTGCGGGAGAGCTCCAGGAGCAGCGCCGGATCGGCCGACTCCAAGCACAGGCTCCCGTCCCGCCGTACCAGCCGCACCCGGCCCCAGCGCCCCGCGAGATCGCGGATGTCGGCGAGCACGTTCTGAGGCACCGGGTACTTGGCCAGGCTCTGGAGCGCGGCCGCCATCGCCTCGGCCGATACCCCGGCTGCGGTGGCATTCCAGATGGAGAGCGGCGTCAGGCGATAGGTGTGGATGTGCTCGGGGCTCTTCTCGATCTCGGCGAAGGGCGCGAGCGCGGCCCGGGCCTCTTCGAAGCGCGGGTTGTGCACCTCGAGGAGCAGGCTGCGATCGCTCTGGACGATGAGGGGGTTCCGGGGATCGAAGCCGGCGTCGCCCCGGGCTTCGGGAGGGGGGTCTTGGCGACCTGCGTTTTAGACCTGGGTTTCACTGTATCTGTAGGCATACGGCCCGCTAGGTCTCCGGCAGGTTCACGCCGCGATCCGGGTAGGAGACCGCACGAAGCCCATCGGCCCGAGGAAGATCAACCCGGATCACGCCCTGGTTCGCATCGAACTATACGTGGGGCGACGTGGGTTTCGAGCGACCCCGTGCGACATGCACTTCCCCCCTCGGCGTCAATGGAGCTTTTCCACGCTTACACCCGTGCGCAAACCGTACCGTAGAACATGACCAAGGCCAAGCCCCCCGTCCCACCCGGGTCCGCCGTTCCTTGTATCACCCGCATTCCGGTGCCGGAATGGCCCGATCGGGGGCAGGTTGCGCGTCGACGGTCTCTCGATGCGCACCTGCTCCGGCGCTGCGTGGGTACATTCGATCCGCCCCTGGGCGGATCGAGCTTGAGCGGCCGTTCCATCGGGACTCCCTCGAAAACCTCGTTGACATCGAGAACCAGCTCCGGGAAGCGCTGGCTCGCCAGGGATCCGTCCAGCCCCGCTCAACACAGGAAACCAATTGCGCAAGAGGTCGCGCAGCCGAAGAAAGGACGGCGTCGCGCACGACGGCAGGGACTCCTTTTGCGCCAGGCGCTGATACAAGGCATTGCACCTGGGTATGTCCAACCGGCGCAGGAATCCCTCGAAAACCTCCTTTGGCCGGCGCGGCTTACCGGTATCGTCACAACCGCCGAAGTCCCTCACGATCCCGTCGAGTAGCCGTAGGGTACGCATCGCGTACCATTACGCCCGCCAGACATCTGATGATCGTGATGGATTCGCGATTCCATCGCAGGGGAAACGCCTCGTTGGGAGTTCGGGTCATCACCATGTCATGCGCCGAAAAAGGTACGCGGTGCGTACCCTACATACTGCTGCTCTTCGAGCTTGGCAAAGATGCCTTGGCAGAACACGGGGACTGGGTGCTTCTGCACCGCGAGCGGCCAATCGAGCCCCGAAGGCGGAATTGTAATTATTGATCCAGATTGATCCAAAGCCAACCCGATGCCGATCAACAGGAAGGTCCGGCGGACGGTTCCGAGAACCAAGCACTGAAATGCTGCGAGCAATGCCTGACGCCACCGGCCGAGCGCGATCAGCGCGTATGAGGCGAGCGAGGAGATCTCCATTGATCGCAATGGAACGGATTGGATTAGGCCCAGGTATGTCGGCGATCGGAAGAGCGCCGGTGCTGCTCGGGTCTTGACAGACGTTTCTGCACTGGCCGTGTCGGGCCGCTTGCTTAGAAGCGCTCCGGCCAGCGCCTGGCGGCGTGCAGCACGTGAATCACCTCCAATACATCGCCCCGGACGCGGTAGGCTATGATATAGAGTGTGTCGGAGACGACCAGCTCGCGGGTGTTCGGAACACGCCCTGCCCGACCCATGGCGGAGTGGTCGAGCAGGTGGTCGACGGCCGCCCGCACCCGGGCCACCACGCGATCGGCGGCGATGGGGTTGTCGTTGGCGATAAAATCCGCCTCAGCGGCGAGACTGCGGGCCGCCCGTCGCAGCCACTTGATCCGCATCAATCCGTGGGTGCTCGCCCGCGGAAGAGGGTTTGCAACTCTTCTTCCGTGGCGAAATCACCCGCATCCGCCTCGCTCACCGCTTTTTCGATCTCCTCGATTCGCCAGGTCTGTGTGTCCAGATACTCGACCAAGGCCTCGGCGCACAAGAACGACCGACTTCGCTTGGTAGGGTGTGCCAAGGCATCGAGGCGCTCGCGTACCGCCACGGGCACACGCACAGTGACCAGCGCGGTTCCCGAATCCTCTGCTACCTCGACCATGTCACTACCCCATAGACCCGCGTATTCAAAGTGTACAGCTTACTCAAGAAGTAGACCGCGATCGAGAGCTAGCTAGGGTCTTGCACGGGCTGCCGCCGGCGACCATGAGCGCGGCTCCGAACTCGCCCAATTCCTGGGCGAAGCCCTGCAGCACCACCTCGGCAAGGATGCCGCGGCCCTGGAGGCGTTTCTCCTCGAGGCCCGGTCCCTGGGCCTTGGCGTAGAGCCCCGGGGGCCGCCCTCCTTCGGACCCGTACCCGCCCCCCATGGAGCGACGCGCCGATCGCTACCGCTGGCACCCTTCCCGAGTCCCGAGGAACACGCGGGTGATCGCTATTCAGAACGGCCCTTCCCGGCCATAGTCCGGTGGGTTATCCTTTCCCTGAGAGCGGGGAGCGCCATGGAATCACAGTATCGCCCACAGGACATCGAGCCCGCCGTCCAGCGCCGCTGGGAGGAGGTGGGGATATTCCGCGCCATTGAGGACCCCACGCGAGAGAAGTTCTACTGCCTCTCGATGTTCCCCTATCCGAGCGGGAAGCTCCATATGGGGCATGTCCGCAACTACACCATCGGGGATGTGATCGCGCGCTATCAACGCATGCGGGGCCGGAATGTCTTGCAGCCCATGGGTTGGGACGCCTTCGGGCTGCCGGCCGAGAACGCCGCCATCGAGCGTGGCGTCGCGCCCGCCGAGTGGACCTACGCCAACATCGAGCACATGCGCGTCCAGCTCAAGCGCCTGGGCTTCGGCTACGACTGGGAGCGCGAGCTCGCGACCTGCCGGCCGGACTATTACCGGTGGGAGCAGTGGTTTTTTCTGGAGATGTTCCGGAAGGGCCTCGTCTACAAGAAGACCGCGCTGGTCAACTGGGACCCGGTCGATCAAACCGTGCTCGCCAACGAGCAGGTCATCGAGGGCAAGGGCTGGCGCTCGGGTGCTACGGTCGAGCGGCGCCTGATCCCGCAGTGGTTCCTCCGGATCACCGATTACGCCGAGGAATTGCTCGCCGGGCTAGACACGCTGGAGGGCTGGCCCGAGGCGGTGTGCACCATGCAGCGTCATTGGATCGGCCGCTCCGAGGGCGTCGAGGCGCATTTCGAGATCCCCGAGCGTGCCACGACGCTCAGGGTCTTCACGACTCGCCCGGACACGCTCATGGGCGTGACCTACCTGGCCGTGGCCGCGGAGCATCCTCTCGCCGCCGAGGCGGCGGCCCGCGACCCCACGCTCCAGGCGTTCCTCGACGAATGCCGCCGGAGCGGCACCAGCGAAGCTGCGCTGGAGACCCTGGAGAAAAAGGGCCTGCCGCTCGGCCTCGAGGCCCTGCACCCGGTCTCCGGCGAACGCCTGCCCATCTGGGTCGCGAACTTCGTGCTCATGGCCTACGGGACCGGCGCCATCATGGCCGTCCCGGCCCACGATCAACGTGACTTCGAGTTCGCCATGCGTTTCGGCCTGCCCGTCAAACCAGTGGTGTTCCCCTGCGAGGGTGGTGACGTGCCAAGAGACATATACCACTTCCGGCACGGCGCCTACACCGAGCCCGGGGTGCTCAGGCACTCCGGGGCCTTCGACGGCCTGAGCTCGCAGGCGGCCTTCGACGCCATCGCGGCGTACCTCGAAGCTGACGGCAAGGGGCGCCGCCAGATCCAGTACCGGCTCCGGGACTGGGGGATCTCCCGCCAGCGCTACTGGGGATGTCCGATCCCGATCATCCACTGCCCCACCTGCGGGGCGGTGCCGGTACCCGAGGTCGATCTGCCGGTGGTCCTACCGGAGGACGTGGCCTTCGAGGGTGTGGCCTCGCCGCTGAAGCGCATGCCGGAGTTCTATGAGACGCGCTGCCCGTCCTGCGGCGGCGAGGCGGAGCGCGAGACCGATACCTTCGACACCTTCTTCGAGTCTTCCTGGTATTACGCCCGCTACTGCTCGGCCGACCAGTCCGGGCGCATGCTCGATGCACGGGTCGATTACTGGCTCCCGGTCGACCAGTACAT
>Ga0136614_10002549_pt1 | contig 11360 bp, 8 predicted proteins | sample AntDrymUQ2792106_2_FD_106643 | JGI IMG/M metagenome (GOLD analysis project Ga0136614, IMG submission 106643) | Polar desert sand microbial communities from Dry Valleys, Antarctica - metaG UQ279 (21.06) | ecosystem: Environmental > Terrestrial > Soil > Desert | place: Antarctica: Dry Valley... | reverse complement strand
GGGGCGTACGCCCGGCCGAAACCGCGAGCGAGATCTCGTCGACGTCAAAGCTGTCGTTCGCGCCAACACTGAGGGCGTACGCGTAGATGTCGAGCTCATGCCCGCCGCCGACGACGCTGTAGCCGAACGCCGGAAGAAGCTGCCACTCGGAGGTCGACATCGCGCAGGCCTGGGCCGAGCCGACGACGGAGTCGCCCGCCCACTCCCGGATCCGCAGGCAGATCCTCAGACCCGGCGTGAGACTGCGAACCGAGGCGCGGGCGTCGTAGACCGCGCCCGCGGCGGTGGAGGTGACGGGGCGAGGAGCGGTCGGGTAGATCGAGAAGTCCTCAGCCGCGCCCTCCAGGACGACCCGCGCAGCAGCACCGCTCGCCCCCGGGGAGACGATGCTCAGCGTCGCGTTGTAACCGGCCCACCCGACGAGCGAGTTCTCGAAGCCGCCGTTCGGCGGCAGGCTCTCGGCGCGGCGGAACTTCGAGCTCAGCTTGCCGCCGACGAAAGCCGGGCGAAGCTCGCTCGCGGCGCCGGCCTCGGCGCCGGCGACCCAGACGGTCGCGGTGACGGTGGCAACGAGGGCGAGGGCGACGCTGCGGGGGAAACGCTTCATCCCCCCTCTATCGATCAGCTTCAGGTCCGAATCATCCCTCGATCAAGGTATCAAGCTGCCCGCTCGCGGGGAGACCTCCCCCGAAAGAGGGATGCCCAAGGCCGAACGAGGGATCAGTGGCAGGCGGCCGAGCCGGCGTCGGCGAACGCTCGGGGTCGCACCGGTACGAACCGCCAGCTGTAGCTCCGTGCGGAGAGTCGGAGCGCGAGCACGCCGTAGGCCTTCCAGCTCCGCGCGACGCTGTTCGGCGCCAGCTCCTCGAACGGGCGAAGGCTCCGTCCGCCCGTTCCAACGACGATCTGGCGGATCCCGCGGGCCGGGTAGCGCTTGCCCGCCGGGGTCTGTGGCGCGAAGCGCTCGTAGTCGTGATCGTGACCGTTCAGCACCAGGTCGACCCCTCGGGCGTACAGGATCTGCCAGATCGGAGCCATCGACTCCTCGTCGCCGTGGGTCCCGGAGCTGAAGCGCGGGTGGTGCCAGTAGGCGGCGGTGCAGGGTCGCGGGTGTGCGCCGAGGTCCCGGGCGAGCCACTCCGCCTGCGGCGAGCCGCGCCCGCAGCCGCCGATCTCCCCGCAGTTTGAGTTCAGGACGACGACATGCCAGGCGCCGAGCTCGTAGCTGTACCACCCCTGGCCCGGCCGGCCGGCCGCCCGACCGAAGTACGCGAAGTAGCCGGAGGCTCCCGGGGTGAGGTACTCGTGGTTTCCAGGGGCAGGCCTCGTCCGCGCCTTGAACCGGCCCCAGCTCGGCCTGTAGCAGCTCGAGAACTCTCGGGGCGAGCCCCGCTCGTAGACGGCGTCGCCCAGCACGGCGACCGTTCCCGGCAGCCTGGAGACGAGGCCCGCGGTCGCCTCGTCGTCGGCCGCCGTGCAGGAGGCGACGTCTCCCACGGCGACCAGGAACGCGTCGCGGGCGCCGGGGGCCGCGCCGCTCGTCCCCGCGAGCACGGCGGCCAGGACGGCCATGGCGCCGAGCAACCTCACGCCGGCCGCGCTCCAGTCCGGTGCCGGCGACCCACCGCGAGCCAGCCGTGGACGCCACCCAGCCCGTGGGCGAGGTGGAGCACCGGAAAGACCGCCACCGCCCGCGGGAGCAGCGACCAGGGCTCGCGGCGGCGGCGCACGCCTGCCGCGGCGAAGCCGAGCGCGGCGGCGCCGTACACGCCCGCCTCGGCGGCGAGCAGGCGTCGTGCCAGCGGCACCGAGGGCGCAGCGGCACCGAGCACGGCCAGCGAGGCCACGAACGCGAGCGGGACCAGGCTGCGGACGCTCACCGGCTGGCGATGCTTCGCGGTCACGGCGGCCTTGTTGACGCCATAGCGGTAGTACTGGACGAACTGGCGCCTGAAGGTGCCCCGCGGCACGTAGGAGAGCCAGATCGACGGGTCGTAGACAACGCGACCGCCCGCCCGGCGGATCCGCAGGTTCAGGTCCTCGACCTCGGCGGTGCCAACCGACTCGTCGTAGCCGCCGACCCGATCGAAGACGTCCGGCCGGAAGGCGCCGCAGAAGACCGTGTCCACGTCGTGTCGGCGATCCCGCGCGGGCATCCAGTTGTGGCCTCCGAACGGGCTCTCGAGGGCACACGCGATCGCGCGCTCGGTGAGGCTGCGCCCCTCGGGGACGAAGAGTCCGCCCACGTTCCAGGCCCCCGTCTGTTGCGAGACCTCGGCGCAACGGCGCAGGTAGTCGAGCGGGTAATGCGAGTGACAGTCCAGCCGGACGATCAGGTCGACGTCGCGACCGCGCAAGGTCTCGAGGCACACGTTCAGGCCCGCCGCTGCCGTGCGCCGCGGATTCTCCAGCACGGTGAGCCGCAGGCCGGCCGCATCGGCCGCCGCCCGCAGCCGTTCCGGCGACCCGTCCGTGGAGCCGCCGTCTGCGACGAAGATCTCGATCTCGCCGGCGAAGTCCTGAGCGCGCAGATCCTCGACGAGGTGCTCGACGTGCTCCGCCTCGTTCAGCATCGGCACGATCACTGCGATCCGGCGGAGCGGGCCTGCGCCCGCAGGGGAGCTCACGCACCCCCGATCGTCCGGGCGGGCCGTAGGCGCCGGGCGAGGCCGCGAAAGTCGCCTGCCCGGGGCACGAGGTCGTTCGCGCGGCCGCCAAGGGCGCGGAGGAAGAGGATCGCCATGACGATGCCTCCGGTGGTGTAGGCGAGCGTCGCCGCGAGGGCAGCGCCGGCGCCGCCGTGATCCGGGATCAGCAGCAGGTCGAGACCCAGGCCGAGGGCGAACGCGACGGCGGTTGCCGCGGTCTCGAGCAGCGGCATCCGCTGGGCGGTCAGTGCCTGGCCCATCAGCTTCAGCGCCACGATTCCGATCCCGCCCGCGGCGAGGATCCGCAGGTCGGTGATCGAGCCGCGGAACGCCTCCCCGAAGATCGTCACACAGAGGATGGGTGCCGCGAGGACAAGCGCGCCCGCCAGGGCGGCGGTGAGGATGGCCGCGAGCCGGAACGCCATGGCCGTTCGGCGGGCCGCGTCGAGCGGAGCCGCGCGGACGAGATCCGGGCGCTGGACGGCGACGAGTGCGGTCGGCAGGACGAAGAGCGCCTCCGACCAGGCGACGGCGACGCTGTAGTGCCCGAGCTCCCGCGAGCCGCCCAGCGTTCCGACGAGCCACTGGTCGAGCCGGTAGTTGCCCAGCCCGAGGACGCCGCTGGCGTGGGTCTTGAGCCCGAAGCCGAGCATCGAGCGCGCGAGCGCCGGGTCGGGCCTTCCGAAGCGGCTCCGCCTCGCGACCGCGGCGACGAGGATGGCCGCGGAGAGCGTCCAGCCGGCCACCCAGGTCGCGACCGCGCTCGTCACGCTCAGGACGCCGGTGGCGGCGAGCGTGCCGTTGACCCCGAAGTTGACGACCGGCGCCATCAGCCACGCGAGGTTCGTGAGGCCGAAGCCGTAGTCGGCCTGGAGCAGGGTCGCCAGGTACCTCTCCAGCATCAGCACGGGCACCGATGCCAGCGCGAGCCAGCGCAGGCTGGAAGTCGACTCGCCGCCGACGCCCGGGAAGAGCGCCACGATCGCCGTGACGACGCAGGCGGCGACGGCTCCGAAAAAGGCGGCGAAGAGGAGCGAGTTCGTCGCGAGTGCCGGGCGCAGCTCGGGCCGCCTCCCGCCGAGGTTCGCGTTCGACTGGTCGATGCCGAGGTTCGCGAGGTAGCCGACGAGCGTCCCGATCGTCGTCAGGAAGGCGACGTCGCCCCGTCCGACGGGTCCCAGCGCGCGCGAGACGACGAGGACGTTCCCGAGCGAGAGCGCTGCGACCGTGAGGCTCGTGGCGTAGGTCGTCGCCGAGGCGACCAGGAAGCTGGGCCGTCGCGTCGTGGGAGTGCTCACGTCGAGACGAACCGTCCCTGAGGTTGGTCGTCGTCGGTGCGGCGGAAGCGGAGGCGCAATGCGGCCACGCCGGCTCGCCCCGCCGGCCCGCGTCCCAGGACGATCGTCTCGAGCCCTGCGTCCCGCGGCGAGAACCGGTACTTGTAGCCCTCGCCGCCGCGCAGGAAGCGGTACTCGCTCATGCCGTCGGCGACCGCCTCCCGAATCGTGTGGGCGACCAGGGTGATCCCGAGGGAGGGTCGCTGCCAGGCCGGGTCGCGTCCCCCCTGGTAGAAGGAATCCGCGCCGCCGAAGCGCAGGCCGTACCAGGCTGCGTGCGCGCGGCCCTCGAGCTCGAGAAACCAGAGCCGCAGCCAGCCGAGCTGGAACGCGGTGCGGGCGAAGTCCCGCTGGAACGGTTCGGCCGTTCCGGCGAACGCGTCGCTGTCCGGCCACCGCAGGCGATGAAGGTCGAAGAGCAGGTCGAGATCCTGCTCGAGCCTGGCCGGATCCTCGGTCCGCCGGAAGACGAGACCGTGGTCGCGCAGAAGGTTCCGCTCGTCGCGGCGGATCTGGGAGCGAAAGCCGTGGCTGAGCGTCGCGAGAAGATCGTCCCAGGACGGCACGTTGAGCTCGAGGACAGGGCTTCCCTCGCGCCGAAGCACCCGGGCGCCGAGACTCTCCGCCAGGCGCCACTCGCCAGACAGCTGGTCGCCGACGAACACGCTCCACCGCGTGCCGGCGAGCAGACGCCGCAGCCCCTCGAGCGTCCGCGCACGCTCCTCCGGTGCGCAGACCGGCCCCAGCTCGTCGCCGGGCCCGTGCCCGAGGAAGCGCAGGACGCGCGGCCTGCGCCGCCAGACGTAGAGCGGCAGGATCGCGGCGAGGCTTCCGTCGCCGCGCTCGCAGCGGAATGCAAGGAGCTCGCGCCCGCCGCCGAAGTGCCGCCACCAGGCCGAGAGCCACTCCCACGTGGCGAAGACGTTGCCCGAGCGCTCCGCGAGCTCGGGCCAACCTGGTCTAAGGGCCTCGAGGGATTCCAGCCGTCGGAGGGCGAACCTCGCCCCGTCAGAGTCGAGGGTCCCCGATTCAGAATCCGCGATGTTCAATGCCGCCTCTCCCGGAGCTGGTCGGCCCCGTCCCGTGGGGCACCCCGGCGCATCCCGCTCACGACGGCGTCCCGGGCCGCGCCGGCCGCCGGGCGAGCTGCTGCAGGTCGCTCATCCGTGGGATGAACTCCCGCGCTCGGCCCCCCAAGGCGCGGAGGAAGATCATCGCGACGACGATACCCCCGCCCGTGTAGGCGAGCGTTGCGGCGAGCGCGGCCCCCCCGCCTCCATGTTCCGGGATCAGCAGCAGGTCGAGCGCGATCCCGAGCGCGAAGGCGATCGCGATCGCCGCCGTCTCGAGCAGCGGCAGCCGCTGCGCCGTCAGCGCCTGGCCGAGGAGCTTGAGCGTCACGATGCCGATTCCGCCGGCGGCGAGGATCCGCAGGTCGCCGATCGAGCCGCGGAAGGCCTCGCCGAAAATCGTGACGCAGAGGATCGGCGCCGCCAAGACAAGTAGGACCCCGAGCCCGGCGGTCAGCACCGAGGCGACGCGGAAGGCCGCGGCGGAGCGCCGCGCGGCCTCTTGCCGAGAGCCGCGCACGAGATCGGGGCGCTGCACGGTCACAAGAGCGGTCGGCAGGAGGAAGAGCGCCTCGGACCAGGCGACCGCGACGCTGTAGAGCCCGAGCTCCCGCGAACCGGCCATCGTCCCGACGAGCCACTGGTCGAGCCGATAGTTGCCCACGAGCAGGATCCGCCCCCCGTGCGTCTTCAAGCCGAAGCCGAGCATCGACCGAGCCAGCCCGAGATCCGGCCGTCCGAATCGACTGCCGCGTGCCACCGCCGCCACGAGGATCGCGACCGAAAGCGCCCAGGCCGCCACCCAGGTCGCGACGGCGCTCCGGACCGACAGGACGCCCGCGGCTGCGAGGCCTGCGTTCACGCCGACGTTGACGGTCGGAGCGGCGAGCCACGCGAGGTTCGTGAGCCGGAAGCCGTAGTCGGACTCGATCAGGTTCGAGAGGTAGGTCTGGAGGATCAGGGCCGGGATTGCGGCGAGCGCGAGCCAGCGCAGTCCGGCCGATGAGTCTCCGGCGACGCCCGGGAAGAGCGCCACGAGCCCAGTGACCACCAACGCGGCCAAGGCCCCGAGCAGCGCCGCGAAGACGACGGAGTTCGTCGCGAGCGACGGTCGCAGCTCCGGCCTGGTGCCGCCGAGGTTCGCGTTCGACTGGTTGATCCCGAGATTCGCGAGGTACGCGACGAGCATCCCGATCGTCGTCAGAAACGCGACGTCCCCGCGCCCGACCGGCCCGAGGGCACGTGAGACGACGAGGACATTGGCGAGCGAGAGAGCGGCGGCGGCGAGATGGGTCGCGTAGGTCGTCGTCGACGCTGCGAGGAATGACTGCCGTCTGGGAGCCTCGCTCATCGCCGCGCGAGGCGGGCCTGAACGAGCCGGGAGGGGTGCGAGACGAAGCTCCCGAGCCGGTAGCGCTGGTAGTCGGAGAGTGGCACTGCGGCGATGAGGGGCAGCAGGAGCCGGAGCCGCAGCGGCGCGCTCGAGCGCCGCCAGTTCCGCCGGCGGCTCTGAAAAAGCAGGGGATGCCGCCACCGCAGCTCCTCGTAGATCGCCGCGTGCCGAGACCTGTTCTCGGCGTACCGGCGCGCCCCGTGTAGGCGATGGAGGAAGACGAGGTCGGGCACCCGAACGCAGGTGAAGCCACGCTCGGCCATCGACATCCACAGGTCCCAGTCCTCGTAGCCGGAGCGAACCTGCCAGCCGCCCGCCTCGAGCAGGCGCTCGCGCCGGATGAGCGCAGCGATCGGGGACTCGTTCAGGTACGTCACGAGCCAGGGATCGAGCCCTTCCGGGTGCGAGATCTCGAGAGCGGCGAGGCCGAAGGTGCGCTCCAGGCCCCAGGCCGCCGCCGCCCCGGGGTTCCGATCGAGCGCGTCTCCGAGCGCGGTCAGGCCGCCCGGGGCGACCAGGTCGTCCGCGTCGAGCGGGTAGACGTAGGGCGCGTGCGTGGCCGCGACCCCCGCCATCCGGGCCGCCGCGGGGCCCTTGTTCGCCTGCCGTAGGACGAGCACGCCCTCGGCCCGCAGGCGCTCGAGCAGCTCCAGTGTCCCCGCGTCGGTCGACCCGTCGTCGACGATCGCGAGCTCATGAGGCTCCTGCCCACGGAGCGACGCGAGCGTCTTGGGCAGCGTGACGCCGTCGTCGTAGCAGGGTACGACCACGGCGACGCGCGGCGAGAGGCGGGTTCGAGACGGTTCCACGCTGTAGAGATTGGTCGGGCCGGGGGGATCCCATAGTTGCCTACGGCCCCGGAGCACTCGCGGGAGGGGTTCGGAGTAGCCTCGGAGAATGCCACAGGCGCCCCATGAGGAGACGGCGAGCCCCGCGCACGCCTGGCTCGCCGCCGCGATCCCAGCCGCCGCGCGTAGCTTCCGGGTGGCCGACGCCGAGCTGGCGCGGACCCTCGAGCTCGCGGGCGCGGCGCTCGCCGAGGCGGGGACCGATGTCGAGATCGGGCCGGTGGCGTGGCTGCGGGGCGAGAGCGGGTCCGCGATCGCGCCCTTCGCCGGGAGCCCGCCGGACCATCCCCGCCGCGGAATCCGCGCGCTGCAGCGCGTGCTGCGCGCGCAGGCCTCGACCCGCCGGGCGCGCCGGGCCCGGCGGCGGCTTCGCGAGCTCGGCTACCGGCACACCGCGGTGCTCGCGTGGGAGATCGACCGCGAGGTCCGGCCGTCGGGGCTCCGCAGCCGGCTCCTGCTCGACGCGCTCGCGGTCGGCCACCGAGAGGTGCGGACTGCGACGATCGTCGAGGCCGTCCTCGCCGACGGTGGAAGCAGCGGGGCCACGCCCGTTCCGCTCGCCCGTGAGGGAGCGCTGATCGCCGTCGCCCCGGCCGGTGTCTTCCGAATCTCCGTCGGCCCCTCGCGCACCCTCGAGGGGCAGGGCAGGGCCCTCGCTGCGCTCCGCTCGGCGCCCCCGGGGATCGCGTCGAGGGTGCCGCAAGTCGAGCAGCGGGGAAGCCTCGGGATCGCCCAGTGGTCTCGTGAGCGACGCCTCGAGGGTGTGACGCCCGGCCCGCCGCTGCCCGAGCCGCTGCTCCGCGAGTGCGTGGACTTCCTGGCCGGGCTCTTCGCCGTTTCAGGCGAGGAGGGGCCCACAGCATCGCTGGTGGCCGCGGCAACCGTGGTCGCCGCCGCCTCGCTCGACCGCTCGGCCGGAATCCTCGCCCTGGGGCAGCGCCTGGAGGAGCGGCTCGCGGGGCTCCCGCGCGGCTTCGCCCACGGCGACTTCCACCACGGGAACCTCCTCGTTTCGGGCGGCAGGCTGACCGGTGTGATCGATTGGGACGCGGCCGGAGCCGGCAGGTTGCCGGTGCTCGACCTTCTGCACTTGAAGGCGGGGCTCCACCAGGTTGCGGCGCGCGTCAGCCTCGGCCCGACGATCGTTGACGTCGTCCTGCCCTGGGTCAGGTCCGGCGGCGATGCCCACCTCCGCGAGCTCTGCGCTCGCACCGGCGTCCCGCACGAGACGGGGCTGCTCGAGGAGCTCGTCGCCGCCTACTGGCTCGACTTCGTCGCCCGTGACCTGCACAAGTCGGCCGACCGCGTGGGCAACAAGGATTGGATCGCTCCGAACGTCGAGCTCGTGGCGGCGACACTCGCCCAGGGGTGACCGCCCCGGTGCTCCACCCCCTTGTGGCGCGGGCGTTCGACTCCCTCGAGCGCGCGGGTGTCCACTGGTGCCTCCTGCGAGACGAGGCCGGCCTCGCACGGCTCCGGGGCGACGTCGACCTGCTCGTGTGCCCGGAGGACGCTACGGCCACCGGGTACGCACTAGCGCGCGCCGGGTGCGCAGAGGTAAGGGCGTTCGGCCACGGCTCGCACCGGTTCTTCGCGGCCTACGACGAGGGCGAAGGCTCCTGGCTTCGCCTGGATGTGGTCACGGAGGTCGCCTTCGGCCCGTACCAGTCGCTGCTCGCATGCGGAGCCCGTGTCTGTCTCGAGCGCGCGGACGAGGGCGGCGGCCTGCGCCTGCTGGGGCCGACCGACCGCTTCTGGGCCCTGCTGGGCCACTGCCTGCTCGACCGGGGCGACGTCCCGGTCCGGCATGCCGGACCGCTCGCCTCGCTCGCCCGCGCCGCCGCGTGCGAAGGGCCCCTCGCCCGGCCGCTCGAGGAGGCACTCCCGCCCGCGTGGGACCTCGAGCGCGTACGCGCGAGCGCGGCCAAGGGCGAGTGGGCGAGCCTCCTCGCCCTCGCCCCCGAGCTCGGGGCCCGCTGGCTTCGCCAGCGTCCCGGGCCGGCCGGCAAGCGACTTGCCGCAGGCGTCGCGCTCCGCGCGCTGCGCCCCGCGCTCACGGCAGTCGCCGGACGCGGGCACTTGGTCGCACTGCTTGGGCCCGACGGCGCCGGAAAGTCGACGCTCGCAGCGTCTCTCCGAGAGGCCTGGCCGCTCCAGGACGTCCGCACGGTATACCTCGGGCTCTACCAGGGCGGGCGTCGGAGCAACCCCGGGCCGATCCGCCTCGCAGCGCGCCTGGCGTGGCTCGGCCGCGCCTCGCTGGCGATCGGCTGGCAGCGGATCCGCGGCCGACTCGTGATCTGCGACCGCCACACCTGGGATGCGCTGCTGCCGCAGGCAGCTCCCGAGGGAGCGCTCGCCTGGCGACGCCGGCAGCTGCTGGCGCGCGCCGCTCCCAGGCCCGCCGTAGCCGTCCTGCTCGACGCGCCGGCCGAGCTCTTGGCCGCACGCAAGCCCGAGCATTCGGTGGCCGAGCTCGAGCAGCAACGCGGCCGGTACCGCGGGCTCCTGCGGCAGCGACCCGAGATCGAGGTCCTGGACGCGAGCCTGGACGAGGCATCGGTAGTTCGAGGGGTTGTCGCCCTCCTCTGGAGCCACTACAGTGGGCAGAGGCGAGGGGGTCGCCGGACCTGACGGCATGCCTATGCGGGGGGAGGGGGGACATGGGCGACGCATACATGCGATCGCGATGCGGGTAGGTGTTCAAGGGCTGGCGTTCGCCGTGGCGGCGGGCGCCGTGGCCTTAGCGCCGGCTGCCTGCGCCCAGGCCGCGACGAAGGTCGGCTACACGGCCCAGGAGTTCTCTGCCTCTGCGCCGGAGAGCCTCGGGGGCGCGGTGACGGGTCAGAAGCCGGAGTCGAAGCTCTGGTACCAGGACCGCAGGTGGTGGGCGACGATGATCAGCGCCCGCGCCAACGGAGGACACACGATCCACCGCCTGAAGGGAAAGACGTGGGCCGACACGGGCGTCCTCACGGACGACCGGGCGACGATCAAGGAGGACGTGCTGCTCGTCGGCTCGACCCTCTATGTGTCCGCGCGCGCGGACGTCCTCGCCGGGTCGAACAAGCTTCGGCGCTATACGTACTCGGCCGGCAGTTACACCCTCGACCCGGGCTTTCCGGTCGACCTGCCGGGGGCGGGTGCGGAGACACTCACCATCGCCCGCGACAGTCTCGGGAAGCTCTGGGTCGCCTACGTTCTATCGAGCACGGTGTATGTCGCCCGGTCGCAGGCGCAAGACAACGTCTGGGGGACCCCCTTCCCGCTGCCGGGCGCGACGGGCCTGCACGAGGACGACATCGCCTCGATCGTCTCGTTCACCGACTCGATCGGCTCCGCCGTCGGGGTCATGTGGTCGAACCAGAACGATGACCAGCAGCGCTTCGCGGTGCACCGCGACGGGGCAGGCGACAACGCGTGGACGACCGAGACGGCGCTGAGCGGCGCGGGCGAGGTCGACGACCACATCAATCTGAAGACCTACGAGACCAGGGTGTTCGCCGCCGTCAAGACCAGCCTCGACGACGGCGGAGGAACCTCCTCGTCGGATCAGATCAAGCTGCTGGTGCGCAGCGGAGCCGGAACCTGGTCGAGCTCCTCGGTCGCGACGGTCGCAGAGGATCACACGCGGCCGATCACCCTGCTCGACTCGGCGAGCCGCCAGGTCTACGTCTTCATGACCATGGGCGTCGGGGACACCGCCAGCGGGATCGCCTACAAGAAGACCTCCGTCGACGCAATCGCCTTCCCGACCCAGACGACCACGTTTATCCAGGGTGCGAACGGCGACCCGATCAACGACCCGACCTCGACGAAGCAGAACGTCTCGGACCAGACGGGCGTCGTCGTGCTCGCCTCCGACGGGAGCAGGTACTGGTGGAACCGCATCGACCCCGCGGGCTACCCGCCGCCGAACGCCCCCCCGACGGCGAGCGCCGGCTCTGCCTCGACCCCCAGGGACACGTCGACGACCTTGACCCTGCGCGGCGGCGACGCCGAGCTCTGCGAGCTCACCTTCTCGATCGCCACGCAGCCCACCCATGGCACGCTCGGCCCGCTCG
>Ga0136614_10002548_pt1 | contig 11364 bp, 8 predicted proteins | sample AntDrymUQ2792106_2_FD_106643 | JGI IMG/M metagenome (GOLD analysis project Ga0136614, IMG submission 106643) | Polar desert sand microbial communities from Dry Valleys, Antarctica - metaG UQ279 (21.06) | ecosystem: Environmental > Terrestrial > Soil > Desert | place: Antarctica: Dry Valley... | reverse complement strand
GGAGTCGGCAGGGCCGGCCCGAACTCGATCTTGGTGGGCTGCGTGATGTTGACCACGTTTCCGGGCGAGTTCTCGCAAGCCTGCTTCAACTGAGCGGACGTGCTGATGCCTTGCGCGAATGCCACCTGGCTCAGGCTGGACACGACGGCGAATGCAAAAACGAGCGAAGTGATGAACCTCGTCAGGTTTTTCCTGACCAGCGTCGAAGAGCTGGGTGTTTCAATTATTTTCATTTGTATGCTCCTTTTAGTTATCAATGGCTCACGCCGTTTTCAGGTTGATTACTTTCGTTGTGAACTTCTCCGCTTAGAGAAGCTCAGCGCGAAAACAAATGCGTTCGTTAGTCTGCTTTCGTTAGGACAGACGCTTGGAGGTGGTTACAAAATACTTAAATGTTCTATGCGGATTGGCCACGACACTTTTGTGTGATTGCTATTGGCCCACGCCGATGGCGGACAGTGATTCTAGACATTGCTTCATCTACACGGAGAGATCTGTCCGCTGAGGTCTTTCGGGCAGGGTGTTCACCAAACTGGGGAGCGGAGGTGGAAAGTTCAAAGGAGTTTCCACTCTTTACGTTGCTGCTCATCGCTTGATGACCCCAGCACCCTCTTTAGCGCCGTCACAAGCGCGACAATATGAAATGGCTTTTTCAGCAGGATCGCTTTCTGCCGCAACAAATGCTCCTCAACGTCCTCAATCGAGTTGCTGATCGCAATGATCGGCAACTTTGCATCTTGCTGGCGCAACCATTCAACGAACGCCGCGCCGTTGACCCTCGGCACGTCGGTGATCACGGCGGCGATCCGCTCCGCGTGATTCGTGTAACAACCCACCGCATTGAGACCGTCAGCAGCTAACAGCACGTCGTAGTCATCATCTAATAACTCATGGATGAGATCACGAATGCCCTCTTCATCACCAACAACTAGGACGGTTTGCTTCGCCTGCATGAGAGGAGCTCGCTGAATTCCCATTCTGTCTAGCGTATGCTCACGATAAGGTTAATGCTTGACCCCTAACGTATCGGCGAATCTGCGACTACCAATTGGCAGAGCCGCAAAAGAGGCTTATTTGATCGCCGGCGGGCGGAGTCTCAGGGATACTCACTGCCGACAGCAATGTCGGGCGAAGCCGGGCCAACCGTCCCGTCGCTCATGCGCGCCGCCACGCTGATGGAAAGCATTGTCTGCATGAGCGACAACTGCTGAGACCGGCCTGGGCGTTCGCCGAGCTGACTGGCAACGCCGTTAGCGACGGTCAAGTCGTAACACGGCTGGTCAATCTCCCTTGGCGGGCCGGCGCCCTCAGGTGTAACGGCGGTAACCAGGTAACCAGTCGCCCCAGGCACCATCGCCCAGCACAGACGCCACCGGGTCGACCAGGAGACCCGTCCCCCCTCGAGCGGCATCTCCTGGTCGATCACTTCCGTCCTCAGACCCGTAATGACTGGAAGCTTTGGTCTGAGGCGGTTGCTTGCGGAGGACGTGCTGTTCTCGATGTCCCCCGCAGACGTTGGCTCTCGAGGATCAGTCGTCGGGTTCGCGGCCTGCACCGGCGGCTGTCTGGTTTCCGGTTTGGATCCCCGGCAGCCGCCGGTGCAGGCCAGCGTGACCCCGAGCACCGTCATGAGTCCTGCTCGGAGCAGCATCATTGCTCCTCTACCACTCTACGAAGTACGCGCACTGGTTGGCTGGCGTGTTATCGAACTTCACACAGCGATCAGGGATCACCTCGCCGGGCGTGCAGTTGCCGTCGGCGTCGCAGCCATTGTCATAACCGGCGAGCACGGCTTTGGTTCCCACCCTCGTACGTTCCGCAAGGTGTGCTCTGAAGATCACCGACTCCTTGCCGACATACACAAAGCGTTCGATGTTCGTCGGCTCTGGGTCCGCTCCACCTGCGCGCACGCGCCGACCGCCTCCGTGTACGACCACGCGCTCCTCGAATTTTACACCGGAAGATGGCGGTGATTGGGCTGCCGGGACTCCCTCGGGGTTGGACCCGACGCGAACTTCCCTCACTTCGTCTTCGGGCGTGATCTCAAGCGCATGGAACGTGTTGGCGAATCCGAACTCAGTGCCGGCCCGGAAGGTCATCGGTTCCCCTTCATCGGCACGAATGGACACGTTATCCTGGATCTTCTCGATATCGACCATTCGCACGTCGCCAATGATTCGAATCTTCTTGGAGGGGTTCGGATCGGCAACCGCTAAGTTAATGTCGCGGATATTGAGATCCCAGGTGTATGGATAGCCGATGGTGGGGCGCTCGGACGAGTTGTTAAACTCGCACCTGTGGTATGACCCGGGATCGATACCAATTCCATGGATACTCTCGGGACCGCCGAACGGATGCACGGCGCGGGCTGTATCCCGGTACTGCATTGTGTAGCCCTTCGCCAAGCACTCGTTGACGTGGAGAACAGCCTCCATGAATTGGATGTCGCCGGCTGTGATGTAGCGAACGTCGCATTGCGTCGGATCGCCACAAGCCGTATCTGCCTCCGCCTGTGTGTCGAGGCTCTTTCCCGGGAAGGAGCTGTAACCGGCGCGCAGAGTCACTCCGCGTGCGAGGCGGCTGACGGCAGCGAGCAACGCGCCGTCCTCGATGTGCGACTGGTTCAGGGCATTGAAGCCGATAAAGGCAGGGATCTTCTTGCAGTCCGGGTTCACCACGTGCGCCTCGGCAAGCGCGTTGGCGAGCGCCTGGCGACCCCGCTCCGCGGGCGTCGGCCAGGTGTTAGGATCCCGGCCCGGCGCCGGAAGCGGACAGGCGCCGTGATGGGCGATGCTCACGCCGGTGCCGTCGCCAATCATTTCGGCGCCGTGAGCGATAATCGCGTGCTCGCCAACCTCGATCGGCCCGCCGTTGACCTTGAGCAGCGTGTTGTCCTGAACATTCGAGCCTTCCTCGATGCAGATGCCGTGCTCGGCGGACTGCGCCTCCAGCCGCGCGAACGGCGCGATGTACACGTTGTGCGACACATGCACGAAACCTTCGCTGCTGATCTCGGCGGTCGGGTCTGTGAACGTGGCCGATTCAGCAGGCGCAGTCGCAGGCGCGACGGGTCGGTTTGCCTCAGTGAGCGGATACGGGCACGGCGAGGTCGCCGCGCGCGCGCCGCGCGTCGGTCCGCCGCCCGGTGCGAGGCTGCCAGCAAGTGCAAGCAGCGCGAACACGATAGCGGTGATGATGATCAATCTCTTACGCATAAGTATCTCCTTTCAGCTTTGGATGACATATTTGGATGACGTATGCTTTCGCTCACAGTCGCATGCGTGAAACCCAATTCAGAATCGACTGGCGATAATCTTCAATCGCGCGTATTGATCCAGACCGGTAGATCGGGACCGGTCTAACGATCTGGGTCTCTCCGGACATCGCCCCTTCGTGGCCTTGCACACCACCATCAGAGCAAACCGCGCGCTCGCCATCTTGCGACTCTTGTTAACAAACAGAGGGAAGGATCGAAGCAAAAATACCTCTACTTACAAATGGAGGATGATCAAAAATAAAATACCACTACTGTCCCAACGTTAGTGGAACAGGATCAGTCACTTGGCAACAACAGTACCTTGTTTGATTGACTGCTAGTGCAAAACCACAAAGCTGAGGGTTTTCAACAACACATGACAATTATCACTGACGTAAATGCGTAGACCATTGTCACCGAGATTGAGATGTCCGATGAAGCAGGTCAGTACCACCTCGCGGTAGCGGGTGGGTCCGTACGTCCAGAGATGCGCATCGCTTACCCACCCGCTACCGCGAGGTGGTACTGACCTGTAGAGCCGCAGCGAGCCGGATTGCACTAGTAAGCCTGGGTGAATTGAAATCGATTCCAACCTGCATCGGAGTTAAGTCGATCAAATCCAACAAGATACAGACAATGAGTCGATTAACGTTGGGACAGTAGTGATCCGTGCAATCTCATTTCACTTCTGGACAAAGAGAGAAGGCGAACCTATTCTGATTACAGGAAGAATTTGACGAAAACCCGTATGGAACCAAGCGATGAGGCGCTGGTGCTGGCTTGCCGCGACGGTAACGAGGCTGCCTGGGAAGCGCTAGTCATGCGCTACCAACGACTGATATATGCGATTTCCCGTCGCGCGGGTCTCGATGAAGATCTGTCCGCCGAGGTCTTTCAGCAGGTGTTTACCAAACTGGTGGAGAATCTCCATCGCATCGAGCAACCGGCGCGGATTCATGCCTGGCTGGTCACGACTACTCGGCGTGAGACGTTGAGTTTACTGTGCCGCGATAAGGGTTTACGCAATCTGACTAAGGAAACAAACGGAGAACGTGCAAACCCCCTTGAGATACCCGACCATGGGCCGCTACCAGATGAACTGCTGCTGAAGTTGGAGATGCAGCATGAAATACGCGCGGCAGTGACGGCGCTGGATGAGCGGTGCCGCAAGCTGGTGACATTGTTGTTCTACCGCTCTGATCCGCTGCCTTACGCAGAGGTCGCATCTGCCCTCGGGGTGTCCGAAGGCAGCATCGGCCCGACGCGCGCACGCTGCCTGAGGAAATTGCTGCTCCTGCTGAAAGACCTCAAGATGTGAGGTATTTTTCCTTAATGAGACGGCTCTGTCAGGACGGAAAGATACTAAACGCGCCCTCTATCGAGGTTTTAAGTCATGAATATACTCTCTCACCACATTCCTTTTGCGACGCTGGTTGATCTCTCTGAAGGTCGCCTACCTGCTGAAGGGCGCGCAGAATTGGTGGCGCACATGTCGTCCTGTTCGCGATGCGCCGCGCAAGCGGCTCGTATGGAGCAAACCATCGAGTTGATGCGCGCTGATAAATCCGAAGACGCGCCTAGCCACCTCCTCGCTAGAACGATCCGCCTGTTTCGCGCACGCGCTGCCAACGCAGCAGCGCCATCCGGCTTGCGGCGCATCCTCGCCGCGCTAAGTTTCGACAGCGAGCAGCGATTACCGGCCTTCGGGGTGCGTGCCGGTCAGCCCGCTCCGGCGAGACGGCTGTTATTTAACGCCGGGGAGAACGACATTGATGTGCGCATCAAGGCGCGTGGTGAAGAATGGATCGTGTCCGGGCAAGTGTTCGGCAAGTGCTCAGGCGGCGCGGACATAGAGCTGCGCGGAGCAACCGAAGTTACGCGAGGGCAGTTAAATGACTTCTGCGAGTTCACCTTCCCGGCGGTGTCGGCGGGCATGTATACGCTCCGCTTACGCTTGGGAGATGCGGAGATTGAGATTCCTGATATAGAACTTGGCTAACCCGACGGACACAACGGAAGCGACACGTGGAGATAGCGAAACTCGCGAAGCGTTTGGTGACGTGCGACGACGCGGAGCGAGCGGCATTGCTCGCCCGCCACGCTGCCTCGCTCAACGTCTGTCTGGCGCGTGAACTCAAAGCGATCTGCCTCGGCGCCTGGGACAGCGACCCCGAGTGCGCAACCGGCGCGGCAAATGTTCTGACGAAGCTTGCGAGTATCATTCGCGAACCCGAAGTTAGCGCGCTCGCAGCGTGGGCTGAGGGGATCGCGTCGTTAGTTAACGGTCAAATGAAACAGGCGCTCACCCACCTTGACGACGCCGAAGCGCAATTCACTCGTCTCAACCAACCGCACACGGCAGCGGCGACGCAAGTCAGCAAACTCTATGCACTGGCGATGCTCGGTCGCTACGATGAGGCACTGCAATGCGGCTTGCACGCACGTGAAGTCTTGATCGCACATGGCGACGCGCTGGCCGCCGGGCGCATCGAGCACAACCTCGGCAACATTTATCAACGGCGTGACCGCTACACCAAAGCGGAAGAGTTTCTGCGCGCGGCGCGCGAACGCTTTGTCGAGGTTAACGACGAAAAAAAACTCGCGCAGATTGATAATTCGCTTGCCAATGCGCTCTCCTTCCAGCACAAATTCCGCGCCGCCGAACAACTCTACCAACAGGCGCTGCCGCGCGCCGAAGCCGCCGGACTCCACGTCACGCAAGCCGAAATCGAATCCAACCTGGGCTACCTCGCCCTGTTTCAAGGCCGCTACGACCGCGCGCTTGATTACCTGGAGCGGTCGCGCCGGCGCTACGCCGCGCTCGACATGCCGCACCAGTCGGCCATTGCCGAACAGGAAATGGCTGACGCCTATCTTGAGCTCAATCTCGCGCCGGAAGCGGCGGCGATTTACGCGCGCGTCATACCGACTTTTACCGAACTGGGAATGCGCGCCGAACAAGCGCGTGCGCTCGCATATCACGGTCGCGCTTATCTCGCGCTGAACAAGTTCGACGAAGCCTCGAAACTGCTGGCTCAGGCACTCAACCTTTACCACCTAGAAGGGAATGCCATCGGCGCGAGCATCGTTATGCTCGTCAACGCGCAGCTCCATTATCTCGAAGGCGACTACCCCTCGTGCATGCGGGTGGCAGCCGGCGCCGAAGCGCCGCTGGCGGAGGCCGGCTCGTGGGGACGCTCACTTCTAGCACGTTGGCTGCGCGGCGAGGCGGCGCGCGCCCTGAACAAATCAGATGAGGCGCATGAATTGTTGGAAACGACCTTGCGCGATGCCGAACTGCAAGCGACGCCGCAAATCACTCTGCGTTGCCACACGTCGTTGGGTCTGCTGGCGGAAGCCGCCGGGGAGCGCGAGCAAGCCGAACAATCGTTCAAGCGTGCCGTCGCTTTAGTCGAAGAATTGCGCGCGACTTTGCCCGCAGAAGACTTTCGCACGGCGTTCGTCGGCGACAAGCTAACTCCTTACACCGAACTCGTCCGCTTGTGCCTCGCAGACCCAAACCAGGCGCGCGTGATTGAAGCGCTTGAGTATGTCGAGCGGGCGCGTTCGCGGGCGTTGCTGGACATGATGGGAGGCGGGCTCCAATTTCGTTCTGTGCCGCGCGATCCATTCGAAGCCGAACTGTTTGCCAAGCTTGATGACCTGCGCGAAGAGTTGAATTGGTTTTATAGTCAGATCAATCGTCCGCCTGATGGCGACCAGGGGGCACCCCAGAACGCCACCACGATGAAAACGCTGCATGATGCTGTGCGCGAGCGCGAAGCTACAACTCTTGAAATCATGCGTCAACTTCGATTGCGCGGCGATGGCGCATTCACACAAGTCGAGCCGCTTGACGTCGCGCGACTGCAACAAGACCTTGGGGCGGAGACGGCGCTCGTCGAGTACACAAGTCTGGACGGTGAGTTGCTGGCATTCGTTGTCACCAACGAAAGCATCGAAGTTGTTAGAGATTTGGGAACAGAAGAACAGGTTACACTCGCGCTCGACCAATTGCACTTTCAACTCGACGCACTGCGCTACGGCGCCGAAGCGATCCGCGCTCACCTCGAAGCGCTCGCTGCGCGAACGCGCCACCACCTCGGCGGCCTTTACAACTTGCTGCTCCGACCGATTGAAAAGCTCTTAGGGGCGCGGCGCCTGGTCGTCGTGCCGCATCGCGCCCTGCATTACGTTCCTTTTCACGCGCTCTGCGACGCAGACGGCTACGTCATTGAACGACGGGAAGTCTCCTACGCGCCGAGTGCCGGCGTTCTGCTTCAGTGTCTCTCGCGGCCCCGACGCTCATTGCAAAAAGCGCTGCTGCTCGGCTTCCCCGACGCGCGGACGCCGCACATGCGTGAAGAAATAGATTCGCTCGCGGCCCTTTTCCCTAAAGCGGTGACGCTGGTTGACGACCATGCGACCCTCGCGGCGCTTCGCGAAGAGGCGCCGACGGCTGACTTCCTGCACCTTGCCTGTCACGGTCAATTCCGCCCCGACAACCCGCTTTTCTCATCCTTGCAACTTGCCGACGGAGGGCTGACGGTGCGCGATGCGTACAACTTGAATCTGAACTGTGAGCTGGTGGTTTTGAGCGCTTGCGAAACGGGAGTCAGCGCCGTCGCTCCAGGTGAGGAATTGCTCGGACTCGCGCGCGGTTTTCTCTCGGCGGGCGCGCCATCGTTGATGTTGAGCCTCTGGACCGTAGACGATGAGACGACCGTTAACATGATGTCCGATTTCTATGCACGGCTGCTCACGGGTGATGCCCCCGCCGCGGCCCTCCGTTATGCCCAGTGTCAGATGCTTCGGGTGCACCCGCACCCGTTCTTTTGGTCGCCATTTGTGCTCGTAGGTCGCTGGTAAAAGGAGTATTCCTGACGCAGAAAGAGAAAGTATATCTCTATCTTAACCGGCGGACGGAGGTGAAGCTCGACAGCTAGAAAGCGGGCGCCGCCGCCGGCGACCTCGACGTTCGCACGTTCGCAATCGCAAAGGTGCAAGTTCAGTATGCGCCTGACATTTACCAAAAAGATCGTCGTTGGCCTATCCATCATTGTCGCCATCGGCATCGTCTCGATGCTCATCGTCTATGACGGCCTCAACACGCTACAAAACAACGTACAGGAACTTGCGCACATTGAGGAGCCGAGCGCTGCAGCCGCATACGAGATGGAAATCAACGCCCTCGGCATTGGAATGGGCGTGCTGAAGTACCTCGATAGCCACGACTCGCGGGACCGGCAGCGCGTGAAGAAGGATCAAGCTGATTTTGAGAGGTTCCATGCCGAGTATGTCCGGTTGGCGAAAACCCCAAGGCATCGGGAATTGGCGGACAGAATGGCCACTCTCTACACAGGTTTTAAGGCGCTCGGTGAAACCTTGATGACCAACAAAGATGACGAAGAGGCGATATTCGCCGCCGTGGGTCAGAATTTTGAGAGGATAGACAACATCCTTGACAGGAGAATCCAAGCTAACATCAACCGTCAGCGCCCGGGCAGCTTCATGAAGCTCGAACAATCCCTTGACCTGGAGGCCGACATCGCCGAGATAGGCATCTGGCTGGCAACCTACCACCGCACTCACAAAGGAGAACACAAAGAGCTTATCTGGGCCAATGAAAGAGAGTTTCGTAAGACATTAAGGCGCTTGAGAAACAGCCCTCGTCTGAGCGTAGAGGAAAGGCGGTGGGCCGAGGAGCTTGAAAACATCTTCAACGAGACGATCTCAGGGGTTCAAAGGATTCTAACCATTGAGGAACGTATGTTAGTTGACAGCAGGAGGTTCACGGAATTACGGACAGGGATTGATGACCTTCTCGATGAAGAGATTCAGAGCCTAGCCCTCAGAGACCTTTACGTGCCGAAGCAGAGGACCGACGAGGCGGTGGGCTCCGTGGTCCGAAGGTCTCGCTTCCTGATGCCCTTATTCTTTCTCTCGGCAATCGGCGTCGCATTCTTTCTGATTCGGAGCATCATCGAGCCGGTTAGGAAGCTCATGAGAGGAACCGAGGCGATTAGTCGCGGCGATCTTCGTTATCGCATTGTTCAAACTGGCCGGGACGAGCTAGCCGAGCTAGCCAGTCAATTCAATCAAATGGTGATTCAGTTGGAGGCCACGACCGTCTCCAAAGCGCTGTTGGAGGCGAGCGCGGCAAAACTGCAACAGTCTGTCGGCGATTTACGGCGAGAGATCGCCGAGCGCGAGCAGGCTGAGGGGCAACTGCGTAAGTCGCGTGAGCAGTTACGCGCCCTCTCGGCTCATCTACAGTCCGTGCGCGAAGAGGAGAGGACGCGGATCGCACGCGAGATTCACGACGAGTTGGGCCAGTTGTTGACGGGCATGATCATTGACCTCTCCTGGCTGGAAGAGAAGCTGTCCGCAGCGAACGGCGCAACCCTCTCGCGCTCGCTCGTCGGCAAAGTTCGGTCTCTCTTACAACTCGCTGACACGACGGTGGGCACGGTGCGCCGCATTGCGACAGAATTAAGGACAGGGCTGCTAGATGATTTCGGGCTGATGGCAGCCGTCGAATGGCAGACGCAGGACTTTCAGAGGCGCACGGGAATCAAGTGCGACCTTGTCATAAACCTGGATGGAACCGATCTCGATCCAGCCTACTCCACCGCCGTGTTCCGCATCTTCCAGGAGGCCCTGACCAACGTCGCCCGCCACGCCGAAGCATCGAACGTCAGTATAGTGCTGGAGAAGAACGAGGGGCAGTTGATTCTTCAGGTAGAAGACAACGGAAAGGGTGTCACCGAAGACGTGCTGTCCAAAACGCTCTCGCTGGGCGTCGTGGGCATGCGGGAGCGCGCGCTGATTCTCGGAGGCGAGGTTGAGATCAGGGGTGTTCGCCGGAAAGGTACCAGAGTGACGGCGCGGATACCGCACCCGTAATCAACAGAGAGCCGACGCGCGGGTAATTCCGCCAAACAGCGCCATGATAAGAATTCTTATCGCGGACGATCACGAGATTGTGCGCAAAGGGCTCGTGCAGGTTGTGGCTGAAACGCCTGACATAGAAGTGTGCGGTGAGGCGGGCGGCGCCCAGGAGACGCTCAGCTTCCTGCGGCAGCGTGATTGCAGCGTGGTCGTGCTGGACATCTCTATGCCCGGCAGGAGCGGCCTCGACGCGCTCAAGGACATTAAGCACCGGTATCCGCATCTGCCCGTGCTGATCTTGAGCACGCATTCGGAGGATGAGTATGCCGTGCGCGTCCTTAAAGCTGGAGCAGCCGGTTATCTGACGAAGCGGAGCGCCCCGAAAGAATTGATCGCGGCCATCAGGAAGGTACACGCCGGCGGAAAGTACATCAGCGAATCCGTCGCCGAGAAGTTGGCCTCGAACCTGGAGACGAGCGCGGGGCAGGCCCCTCATGAGAGCCTCTCCGACCGCGAGTACCATGTGATGTGCATGATCGCGTCGGGCATGACCCTCAAGCAGATCGCAGACGAACTCTCACTGAGCGAGAAGACCATCAGCACGTACCGTACACGCATCATGGAGAAGATGAACATGAGGAAGAACACCGAGCTGGTTCGCTACGTCATGCAGCATGGCTTGTTGGAATGAGATGCTTGCGTGGAAGCAAACTCTACACATTCCCAACCCATCTGAAAACCACCTACTATCTGCCTAATTTTTGGTTTTCCACTCTTCCGTCCCGTCTTTGATCCTTGTCAGGAAAATCCTGACAAACCAGCCAGCCGATTCCCTACACGAAAATCAGACCTTTTGCCGCTTCTTTCCCGAGTTGCAGAACTCCTATCGTAGGCCCACTTCAATGAGAGTCTTTATTGCGGATGACTCATCGCTGGTGCGCGAAAGGCTAAGCGCCGCTCTCTCCGAGATCGAAGGCATCGAGATCGTAGGTCAGACTCGTGAGGCACCGTTAGCCGTGGATTTCGTCCGCAGCCTTAGTCCCGAAGTGGTGATAATGGACATCATGTTGCACAGCGGCATCGGGATAGACGCGCTGCGAACAATCAAACGAGACGATCCCGCTCCGATTGTTTTGGTGTTCACCAACTACATCTATGCTGAATACAGAGAAAAATGCATGGACGCAGGAGCGGATTTCTTCTTCGCCAAGTCATCG
>Ga0136614_10002547_pt1 | contig 11364 bp, 8 predicted proteins | sample AntDrymUQ2792106_2_FD_106643 | JGI IMG/M metagenome (GOLD analysis project Ga0136614, IMG submission 106643) | Polar desert sand microbial communities from Dry Valleys, Antarctica - metaG UQ279 (21.06) | ecosystem: Environmental > Terrestrial > Soil > Desert | place: Antarctica: Dry Valley... | reverse complement strand
TGGCTTTCGACTCCCCACGCTGACACGTCGTCGACATTTCTTTGCGCCCCTGCTTCACATCCCGCGCTGACCTGTTCTATGTTATCTGCGCATTGGAAACACCTAATGGAAAGATCGCATCGCTGTTGGGCGAACTGCCGGACCCGGATGGCGCGCGCCACTTTTACGAACGGCTGACGGCGGAGCGCGCGCGCGCCATCCGGCTGCTGGCGCGCGACCCCGGTCTGACCGCCGACGCGCTCGCGCTCGCGGCGTGGAGTCCGTTGCTGGCGACGACGCTCGTGCAGCACCCGGAGTATCTGTCGTGGCTGGCGCGCGAACGAACGCAGGCCGGTGTGAAGACCGTCGAAGAACTTGGCGAATCGCTGGCGCGTTATGCGTTCACTAATTCGCAACTCGATTCGCCGACGCTCGTCGCACGCTTCCGCCGTCAGACGCTGCTGCGCACATACCTGCATGACATCCGCCGCACCAACACGCTGGTCGAGACGACCGACGAACTTTCAAATCTCGCCGACGCGGTTCTCCAGTACGCGCTTGGGCTGGCGCAGCAGGAGTTGGAGAACCTGTACGGTCTGCCGCAGCACCGAGACGCGCGCGGGCGCAGCGCCGCGGCTGTCTTCTGCGTCGTTGCGCTCGGCAAGCTCGGTTCGCGCGAGTTGAACTACGCCTCCGACATCGATCTGCTTTTTCTCTATTCGCACGATGGCGAAACGTCCGGCACGGGCGAGCGCGGCGCGGTCAGCAATCGCGAGTACTTTGCGAAACTCGCCGAGCGTGTTGCGCGCACCGTCGGCCAGCCGGCGGGCGAAGGCGCCGCCTATCGCGTTGATTTGCGTCTGCGTCCGCACGGGCGCGACGGCGCACTGAGCACTTCGCTTGCCGAAGCCTTGCGCTACTACCGCGAGACGGCGCAGGCGTGGGAGTTGCAGGTGCTGATCCGCGCGCGGGCGGCGGCTGGGTCGGCGGCACTCTACGCGGAATTCGCCGACGGAGTGCGGGCGCGCGTCTACCGCACCGACGAAACGGTCGCACGCGCGCTGGCGCACGTGCGGCTGGCGAAGCAGAAGATCGACCGTCAGCACCGCGTCGAAAGCGGCGGCTTCAACGTCAAGCTGGGGCGCGGCGGCATCCGCGAGATCGAGTTCATCGCGCAGGCTCTGCAACTCGCGCACGGCGGGCGCGACCCGTGGCTGCACGCGCCGCACACTTTGATTAGCCTCGGGCGTCTCGCGGATCGAGGTCTGATTACGGAGCATGAGCGAACCGATTTGTCGGACGCTTATCTATTTCTGCGCACGCTTGAGCACCGCTTGCAGATGGAGCATGGCTTGCAGACTCATACCGTGCCGGAGGATCAGCAGCGGCGCGCGCTGGTCGCACGTCGCATGAGCTTGACCGGCGCCGATGCCCTCGCTGCATTCGACGCCGCGTTGCGCGGCCAGACCGCCCGCGTGCGCGCCGCCTTTCAGCGCGTGTTCGGACAGGCCGCCGGCGTCGAAGATTCGTCTACCACCGCGCCCCGCACATCGGCTGCGTCCGCTCGCCAAGACACACCGATCAATGACACATCAATCAATGATGCGGTCATCAATGAATCAACCATCGATGATGTATCAATCAATGACGCCAATGACGCGACGATAAACGAAGGAGGCACGTCGGCTTCGACTGACTTGACCGACTTGGCTGATTTGGCTGTCGCTTCACGCGGGAGCGTCGGGGTTGGTTCATCTGCCAAGGTAGTAGTTGTTGCCGCAGCCTCCGAGCCTCGGCCCGTGGCGCACGAGCCACCGGCGGACGCCGAGACCGCCGCGGCGACTATGGCCGCGACTCTGCTCGCCCGGCGACTTGCCGGCGGCGAAGAACCGTCGACTGTCGAAAGGCTCTGTGGCCTGTTGCGTCGTGCGGCGCATGAAACGCTTAACGCCCGACGTGCGCTCGCGCTGGTCGCCCGCGTCGCCGCCTCGCTCGATAAAATGAGCGCGCCGGTCGAGTTGTCGGAAGAGAATCTGACCCCGCTCGTTCGTTTGTGCGGGGCGTCGGAATTTTTCGGCGAGATGTTGGCGAATAACCCGGCGCTGATCCCGGCGTTGCTGACGCCAGCCCCGATTGTCACCGCGCGCGACCACCGCGCATTGCTGCGAGCCGCCATCGACGGTGAAGAAAGTTTCGGCGGGGAACTGTCGGCGCTGCGGCGCGCATGGGCGCATATGCTCATTGAGATCGGGGCGTGTGACGTGGCGGGCGCGCTCACGATGCGCGAAGCGAACCGCATTCAGGCGGAACTGGCCGCCGCCAGTCTCAACGCCGCGTATCTAATCGCGCGGCGCGAACTGGCGCGCCGTTTCGGGCATCTCGCCGCCGGGCCGCGCGTGGCGATTTTGGGCCTCGGGCGACTCGGCAGCGGCGGCACCGACTACGGCTCCGACCTCGACATCGTGCTCGTCCACGATCCGGTCGTGCCTTCGCCAATCGCGGCGCTCACGCGCGACGGGGCTTACGCGCGCCTCGCCGAGATTCTCGTCACCGCGCTCTCCAGCCTGACGCGCGACGGGTATTTGTATCGCGTCGATTTGCGCCTCAGACCCGACGGCAAAAACGGCGCGGTCACGCTCGGAGCGCCGGCCTTCGTCAGCTACCTGCGCGACCGTGCGGAGGTCTGGGAGTGGCTCGCGTATGTGAAGCTGCGCGCGGTCGCCGGCGACATGGAACTGGCGCGGCTGACCGAGCGCGACGCCCGGCGGGCGATTCATGAAGCGGCGGTCTGTATCGAGCCGGAGTCACTCCGCATCGAGACACGCCGCGTGCGCGAGCGTCTGGAGCGCGAGCGTGCAACGACGGGCGCGGCAGCCCATGCGGTTGATATTAAGTTCGGGCGGGGCGGGATGCTCGACGTGTACTTCGCGGCGCGCTATCTGCAACTGCGCGACAACGTGCCCGACGATGGCGAAGACCGTTCGACGCCGGCGACGCTGGCGCGGCTCCACGCCGCCGGCTCGATCAACGCGGCAGACTACGCGGCGTTTGATGAAGGGTACGCGCTGCTGCGCATGCTCGATCACGGCCTGCGCCTGCTGGTCGGGCGCTCAACGCGCCTCCCCGTCGCCGAAGATCATCCGGTGCTCCGCGACCTTGCACGCGCCACCGGATACCCTTCCGCCGCCGTGCTGACAAGTGACCTCGCCGGCCACATGGAGAGCATCCGCGCAGCCTATGACAACATCACCAAGCCGCCGCTTCGAGCAGATGATTGAAGAGGTAGAGGAATGAAGATAAGTACCTCAGCAAAAGATTTTCGGTCTCAAGATTGACAACAGCCCTCGAACAGTTTTGAGTTTTACTTACTACGGCGTGTGACCGAGTCACTGTCATGCATCGCGCGACTCGCCGCCAGTCTCTTCGTACCAGCACCGCGGGCACCATCTGTGACGCGCCCGTCGCTCCTCAAGCGAATAATCAGCGGACGCCGGCAGACGGCGCACCACCTCACGCTCTTCCGCGCTTAATTCGTTCCACCCGCGCAGCGTCTTCGAGTCGCAACGCGGACACGAGTCATGTTGTTGATAGCTCATTGATAGCCCCTCGAAGTTGTTTCACCGAATGGTCATGATCATCGTTTGACGCGGGACAGTCCGCGGGTCGTCGTTGGTTTAGAGTCACCGCCCGTTGACGTGTCTGTCGAATCGGAGCGCCAGCTTGTAGACCAGTTGTATCGGTAGACCGACGACGTTCCAGTAGTCGCCTTCGACGGCTTCGATGAAGAGCGCGGCCTGCCCCTGCACGGCGTACGCGCCCGCCTTGTCGAGCGGCTCGCCGCCGGCGACATACCACGTCACTTCTTCATTCGAGAGCGCGGCGAAGCGCACACGCGTCCGCTCGCAAGCGACCGCCTCGCGCCTGTCTGCCGCGCGCACAAGCGCGACGCCGGTCAGAACTTCGTGCCACTTTCCGCTCAGCAGTTTAAGCATCCGGCGCGCATCCTCGTCATCAACCGGCTTGCCGAGCACCAGGCCGTCGATGACCACCACGGTATCGGCGCCGAGCACGAGGCCGGACGATGCGGCAGCCACGGCCACGGCCTTCTCACGCGCGAGGCGTTGCACGTAATCGACAGCGCCCTCGCCAACGATTCGCGACTCGTCAACGTCGGCGACCCGCGCTACGAACGGCCACCCGACAATGCGTAAAATCTCGGCGCGGCGCGGGCTAGCCGATGCCAACACGAGCGGCGCGAGACCGAGCGCGGCCGCCGTCGGCGTGCGGGTTCCGACTTGTGGCGCTTGATTGTTTTCCATTACACTCCCCGTAAATGTCGATTCGCGATTTTAGATTGAAAGGGAAAAACGCGGTAGCTCTCCCCCTCAAAATCGCGAGTCAAAACTCGAAAAATCGTGAATCGTTTATGGAAGGTTTGATCCGATCATTGCCGAAACTGCTACGCGCGGCGGGCGAGTCCGACGAGGTGGCGGAGGTCGCCGCGCAGGTCGCGTGGCGTCGTGTCGCCGGCGAGGCGTTGCGCGGTTGTGCCGTGCCGTTCCGACTTTACCGCAAGACGTTAATCGTCGCCGTGCCCGATGCGACGTGGCAAAAGCAGATGGGAGGTTTGAGTAGTCAACTGCTCTTCCGACTCAACTCGCTGCTCGGCCAGGCGGTGGTCACGTATATCGAGTTCCGCATCGATCCGAAGACGGTCAGCGCGGAGCGGTCGCGGATTAAAACGTCCGTCGTCGATCACCAGGCGCGCGAGGAGCGGGCGCTGGAATGCGCCGACAGCCTGCGTTCCGCCGCCGCCGGTATTCGTGATGAAGCCCTGCGCCGCCGCTTCCTCGTCGCCGCCGGCAGCTACATCGACGCGCAGGAACACCGGAAATGAAAACTTGATTATCGCGAATCGAAAAGCAACGTCATGCCAATTACCGAATCCGACATCGAAAAGATCGCGAAGCTCGCGCACCTCGAAATCACCGACGAGGAGCGCCGCGCGCTGACGCCGCAGATCGCCTCCATCGTCGCCTACGTCGAGCAGTTGAACGAGCTGGACACCAGCCAGGTCGAACCGGCCACCGGCGGCTTCACGCCCGAAGGCGAGCGAACCAGGGCGGGGCGCGACGACGTGCGGCACCGCTCGCTCGGCCAGGCCGCCGCGCTTGACCAGGCCCCCGACCCGTCCCACGGATACTTCCGCGTCCCGAAAGTGCTGTAAGAACATAGAGGTAAGCAGGAAGGCAAAAGCAAACAGTTTTGAGTTTTCGGTTTTCAGCTCAAAACTCAAAACTCAAAACTGTTCGATGGCTTTTGTTCATCCTTCTCTGACCTCTCACCCTTAACTCATAAAATGAATAATCCTGATCACACAATTGAGAGCCTATCCCTGCGCATCGCGCGTGGCGAGACGACGGTGCGCGCCGTGACTGACGCTGCACTTGACGCCGCCGAGAAGTTGAACGACACGCTCAACGCTTTTCTGCAAATCGACCGCGCGGGCGCAACGAGACGCGCTGACGAATTGAGCGCGCCGCAAAGTGTTGGTGACGCGCCCCGCGCGCTGGTCGGGGTTCCAATCGCTGTCAAAGACAACATCTGCGTGCGCGGTCTGCAAGCCTCGTGCGGGTCGCGTATCCTGGCAAACTATCACCCGCCTTACGACGCGACGGTGATCGAGCGGTTAAGCGCCGCCGGAGCGGTCATCATCGGCAAAACCAACTGCGACGAGTTCGCGATGGGTTCGTCGAACGAAAACTCGGCGTTTGGCCCGGTGCGCAATCCGTGGGACACCGCGCGTGTGCCCGGCGGCTCGTCAGGCGGGTCGGCGGCAACGGTCGCGGCGCGCATCGTGCCCGTCGCGCTCGGCTCAGAGACGGGCGGCTCGGTGCGTCAGCCCGCGTCGCTGTGCGGCATCGTCGGCGTCAAGCCAACCTACGGTCGCGTCTCGCGCTACGGACTCGTCGCCTTCGGCTCGTCGCTCGATCAGGTAAGCGTCTTCGGCCTGACGGTGCGTGATGCGGCGGCGGTGCTCGGCGTGATCGCCGGGCGTGACCCGCACGACGCGACGACGGCGGACGTGCCGGTGCCCGACTACGCGGCGGAACTCGACACGGAAGGAGCACGCGGCGCACGCATCGGCGTCCCCCGCGCGCTGTTCGGCGATGGCCTCGACGATGAGGTGCGCAGAAGCGTCGAGCAATCGATTGAAGCGTACCGCGACCTCGGCGCGGAAATTGTGGATGTCGAACTGCCGCACGCCAAATACTCGATAGCCGTCTACTACATCATCGCGACCGCCGAGGCATCCGCGAACCTCGCGCGTTTCGACGGCGTGCGCTACGGCCACCGCACTGAAGAGGCGCGCACGCTCTCCGAGATGTATCGCCGCACACGCGACGAAGGTTTCGGCGCCGAAGTCAAACGGCGCATCATGCTCGGCACCTACGTGCTGTCATCGGGCTACTACGACGCTTACTACCGCAAGGCGCAGCAGGTGCGCACCCTCATCAAGAAAGATTTCCTCGACGCCCTCGCGCAGTGCGACGCGATTCTGACGCCGACCACGCCGACGCCCGCCTTTCTGCTCGGCGAGAAGACAGACGACCCGCTCGCGATGTACCTGAGTGATATCTACACCTGCACCGCGAACCTCGCCGGCATCCCCGGCATCGCGGTGCCGTGCGGGCTATCGTCGACAGGCCTGCCCATCGGCTTTCAATTGCTCGGCCGCCACTGGGGCGAAGCGACGCTCTTCCGCCTCGCCCACGCCTACGAGCGTGCGCAACCCTTCACCGCGCGCCCGCCGCTCATCGCCACGTCTGAAGATTAGACCTCTTGCAAAAGTAAAAAATCCGTTTGTTTAGAGGCGGGCTACGCCCGCCTGTGTCCGTTACATTCAACCATGCGCCGGCGGGCATAGCCCGCCTCTAAACATAGCAATTGATTTTGCAACAGGTCTGATAGAGTTCTCTTCGTGTGGGTGAGTTAAGTAGGAAGACAACGGTTTCCAGTTTCCATCTCAAAACTGAAAACCGAAAACTGAAAACTGTTCTCATCATCCATCACCGCTTCTGCGGCTTCGCGTCGCCCTTTGCCTGATTGAGCGCCCAGCGGATGCCGCCGAGAAGGTGCTGTTTGTACCAGTCAGCTTCGAGCACATCTTCGCGATGGCCGAGCGCCGTGTAGAAGACGCGCCCCTTGCCATACATTCGTGTCCACGCAATCGGGTGATACTCCGGCTTGTTGTAGTTCGGGTCTTTCTGGTCCGGGTTCTTATCGAGCGACAGCAGCATGTGGACTTTGTTGCGGTCGAAGTTCTTCAACACGTAAATCTCGTCGAAGACAGTCTTCGGGCTCGACAGACCCTTCGTCGCCGGGTGCTTGGCGTCCTCCACGATGCAGTCGACGCTGACCTGCGGTCCGTGCGTTTTGAATTCGCCGTTGATCATTTCGATGTACGGAGGGTAATTGTGGAACGTATCGGCCGCGGCGTGGATGCCGATGAATGCGTGGCCGGCTCTGATCCAGTCGAGGAACCCTTCGCGGTCAGGCAGCGGCAGGTCGCCGGTGGTACTGGCGAAAACAACGCCGTCATATTCCTTGAGCGCCGCTGGCGTCATCTTCGTCCGCATCTCTTCGTCGGTGCGCACGTAGTCGACGCTGAAGTCGCGGCTCTGCTCGCCCAAAGCTTGCAGCACTTTTTCGGCGGTCGGGAGCGATTGATGACGGAAGCCCTTCGTGACCGTCACGACCAGCAACTTCTTCGGCTTCCGCGCGGTGGCGGTGGTAATCGCACTGACAAAGCCGACGGTCACAGCAACGACCACCAGTAGGCACGTCGCGCGCAGTAATCGCGTGGGTGAAAAGGTCATAGTCTGCATCTCTTGATGTTTTGAAAAGTTGTGAAAGGGAGAAACGCCAGAACGAACGGGACGGAGTATAACATGACAGAAAATACGCGCCGTCGCCGGGAGCGGCGGAAAGTCTCTAAATAGAGACGTGGAAGAATGGTACAGCGACGATTCGCATGGCGAAGGCAGTCAGCTTTAACACAGAGACACGGAGACGGAAGACACAGAGGACACAGAGAAGACTAAACGCATCGGCTTTTCTCTGTGTCCTCTGTGTCTCTGTGTTAAGTCCGTGTCCCACTCTCTCTGATTTAGAGTCGAACCGGACCGCCGCACTTCAAAGGCTCCCCGAGTTCGTCCGTCCAAGACAGGATGTGCGCCCCTTTCGTCTTCAGGTAAGATTCGGATTAAGTTGCCGACGCTGCCGCTTGGTGCTGTGCTGGTCGGTGTATTCATGGCCGCGCGATTAGTCATCATCACAGATAAAATGATTCCCTCAACTCAAAGAAAATATCTGGCGCGCGTTTCGCTTTCGATGATGCTGATGTGCGCGTTTATCTCATCGAGCTTCGCACAAGTTGCGCTGAAGCCGGGCAGCGTTGTCTTCACCGACGTGACGAAAGCGGCGGGCATCAACTTCGTCAACGTTTCGTCGCCGGATAAGAAGTTCATCGTCGAGAGCATGAGCGGCGGCGTCGCTCTGTTCGACTTCGACAACGACCATCGGCTCGACATCTACTTCACCAATTCGCACACGGTCGAAGCGGCGATAGCGGATCGGCCACGCCCGCCGTCCGCGCTCTATCGCAACCGCGGCGATGGAACGTTTGAGGATGTCGCATTGAAAGCGGGCGTCAGTGACCCCGGCTGGGCGATGGGCGTCGCCGTCGGCGATTACGACAACGATGGATTTGATGATCTCTACGTGACGTGCTTCGGCCCGAACCGTCTGTATCGCAACCGCGGCAACGGCACTTTTGAGGACGTGACGATGAAGGCCGGCGTCAGTGACCCGCGGTTCTCGACCGGCGCGGCGTGGGGCGATTACGACCGCGACGGCCGACTGGATTTGTTCGTCAGCAACTACGTTGATTTCAAACTGAGCGACCTGCCGCAGTTCGGCAGAGGGAAGCTGTGCCAATATCGCGGCGTCCCCGTCCAGTGCGGGCCTCGCGGCCTTGCGGGCGCGGGCGATTCCCTTTATCGCAACAACGGCGACGGGACGTTCACCGACGTGTCGAAGGCGTCCGGAGTTAACGACCCGTTCGGCTTCTACGGCCTCGGCGTGATGTGGACGGACTTTGACGATGACGGGTGGCCGGACATTGTCCTGGCGAACGACGCGACGCCAAACTACGCCTATCGCAACAATCACGACGGGACATTCACTGAGATGGGATTCGCGCTCGGCATCGCGGTTGACGAGAACGGCGTCGAGTTAGGCAACATGGGAATTGCTCGCGGCGATTATGACCGCGACGGGCGGATGGATTTAGTCACCACCACGTTCGCCGATCAATACAATCTGATTTTAAAACAGAACACCGACGGCAGTTTCGCGGACGTGTCGCGCGTGACGAAGACCGCTGGCGTAAGTATGCCTTACGTCGGCTGGGGGACACGGCTCTTCGACTATGACAACGACGGTTGGCTCGATTTGTTTGTCGCCAACGGCCACGTCTACCCGCAGATTGAAGGCGCGTTTCCGGGCGCGATGTATCGGCAACGCAAACTCCTCTACCGGAATTTGCGTGACGGCACGTTCGCCGAAGTCGCGGCATCCGCAGGCGCGGCTCTCTCGGAACGGCGTTCTTCGCGCGGCGCGGCGTTCGGAGATTTCGATGAAGATGGTGACGTTGATATTGTCGTCAACGACCTCGACGGCCCGCCGATGTTGCTGCGTAACGACGGCGGCTCGAAGGCGGGGCACTGGATCACCCTGCGTCTGACCGGCACGAAGTCGAATCGAAACGCGGTCGGCGCGAAAGTCACGCTGATGGCGGGAGGGTTGACGCAGGTCAGCGAGATACACGGCGGCGACAGTTATATATCGCACTCGGATCGGCGGCTGCACTTCGGCCTCGGCGCCGCAACTAAAATAGACTCCGTCACGATTCGGTGGCCGAGCGGCGCGGTCGAGAAGTTGACCGACTTACCCGTTGATCGAATCATATTAATCGTCGAGGGGAAAAGCAGTAAGCAGTAGGCGGAAAGCAGTCAGGAAAGAAACATCCTGACTGCCTTCAGGGTTTCTGCGTTCGACTATCTGCCCACTGTCCATTGGCCACTGCCTAATGCTTCGGCGTACGCGCGCGGTCGGTTTCAAGTTGTCGCGCCTTGAGGCGTTGCACTTCGGCGAACTCGCGCGTTGCGTCCTGGCGGCGACCGAGTGTTTGATAGACGCGCGCCAGCAGGTAACGCTTGTCGGGGTCGGTCGGGTCTTTGAGGACGGCGCTCTCAAGAGGCTGTAGAGCTTCCGCTGACTTTCCTTGCTTCATCAGAATCTTGCCGAGCAACGCGTTCGCTTCCGGCGACTGCGGCTCCAGCTTCAACGCTTCGTCGAGGAGCCTTCGCGCCGCACTCAGATCATCACCGGCCTCGTGCAAATACGCGAGGTAAAAAATCGTGGTGAAGTCTTTCGGCGTCAGTCGCAACTCTTTCTCGAAGGCGGCGATGGCTTCACTGTTGCGACTCAGTTTTGTGTACCCGATGCCGAGCGAGTATTGGAGGCGCGGCAGCTCAGGGTTGAGCTTCGCGGCGGCTTCGAGTTCGGCGATGGCCCGCTCGAACTCGAAGCGCGCGAGCAGCGTTTGTCCGTTCAGCAGATGTGACACGGCGACTCCACCGGGTAACGCGGCGAGTCGCTCGGCGATGTCTTTCACCACCTCCATCCGATTCGCGCGCAGGTAAACCACTCCCAAACTGTGAAGCACCGCCACGTCATCGGGTGCGGCCCGTAGCGCTTGTTCCAGTTGTCGGACTGCTTCCGCGTCCCTGCCTCCGACCTCGACGAGCGAGATGCCGAGCAGTTGACGCGCCTGGATGGAATCGGGGTTCGTCGCCAGGAACTTTTCAAGAGCCTCGACAGCGCTCTCAAACTGCCCCGCGCGGTAATGGGCAATGCCGAGGTTGAGATTGATTTGCGTCAGCTTCGGCGCGAGTCGCAGGGCGGACTGATAAGATTCGACCGCCTGTTGGTGCTGCCCTAACTGCGCGAGTACGACGCCGAGATTGGCGTGCGCTTCGGCGTAAGCGGGCGCGACCTTGAGCAGCGCGCGATACTCATCGGCCGCTTGCTCGAGTTGTCCCGCGCGCTGAAGCTCAACTGCGCGGTTGAATCGTACCGTAGGATCAGTTTGTTGTTGGAGTGCGAGCGGCAGAGTGATAGCCAGCGAGAGAAATAGAACCTGTGCGATATAACTCATGCCAATCAAGGGTAGAAATCGGTCATGTAAAATCAACGACTGATGGGTTATGTTGCCGCCAAAGTCCTAAAGCGCTTTTCGTAAGTCTTTTGTTTTCAACG
>Ga0136614_10002545_pt1 | contig 11370 bp, 11 predicted proteins | sample AntDrymUQ2792106_2_FD_106643 | JGI IMG/M metagenome (GOLD analysis project Ga0136614, IMG submission 106643) | Polar desert sand microbial communities from Dry Valleys, Antarctica - metaG UQ279 (21.06) | ecosystem: Environmental > Terrestrial > Soil > Desert | place: Antarctica: Dry Valley... | reverse complement strand
CTTCGGCCGCCGGGCGGCGCTCCCGAAGACGCTCGCTTCGAGGCGGTCGGCTCGAACCTCGAGGCGGCGGTCCGCTCGGGAAACGCGAAGGGCTTCACGCGCGACTTCGCCGAGTCGACCCGGGCAGCGCTTCCGGAGCAGCAGATCCGCGAGCTGCTCGCCGGCCTCGCCTCCCAGATGGGCACGCTGCGCAAGCGCGCCGCCGGATCCCGGCCGAGCTCCGATACCGCAATCTGGCCGCTCGAGTTCGAAAAGGGCGCCGCGGACCTGAAAGTCGTCCTCGACGCGAACGGCATGATCGTCGGCATCTGGTTCCTTCCCTCCGGCGCGGCGGGCGCGTCGCAGAAGGCGCCTGATCGCAACGCCGTGACTCTGCGCCTCCCGTTCCGGGGGCGCTGGGAGGTCCTCTGGGCAGGCCTCACGCCAGAGAAGAACGCGCACCACGGTGTGGCGAACCAGCGCCACGCGTTCGACGTCGTGGGCCTCCACGGGGACGGCCGGCGATACCGGGGGGAGGGAACCCGCAACGAGGACTGGGCCGCGTACGGTCGGGAGATCCTGGCGCCCGCGGACGCGGAGATCACGGACGTGATCGACGGGATCCGCGACAATCGGCCCGGCTCGATGAACCCGTACGCCGCGATCGTGAACACGGTGACCCTCCGGCTCTCCGAGGACGAGTATGCCGTCCTGCCGCACCTGAAGCCGGGGTCGGTCCGTGTGCGGCCCGGCCAGCGGGTCGCGAAGGGCGCCGTCCTGGGTCTCTGCGGAAACTCGGGCAACTCCTCGGAGCCGCACCTGCACTTCCACCTGCAACAGACGCCCATCCTCCAGGACGGCCTCGGGATCCGGTGCTTTTTCAAGGTTACCGTCCTGGACCGCGCGGGGAAGCGCGAGGCGCGAAAGGACTACTCGCCGGAGCGCGGCGACGTCATCGTCGGGGAGTAGGCCGGGAGCTCGCCCTCAATCCGCAGGGACGCAGCGTCCCGCCGCCCACGCGCGCAGCGCGTCGACGCGCTCCGCCCGCAGGACGGAGAGGGGGCGCGTCGAACGGAGCGCCACCAGGAGCGCCGCGTCGTCGAGTGGAAGACCCCGCGGGCGGGTCTCGTACAGGGCCGAGACGATCGCCTGCTCGATCTCGGCGCCGGAGAACCCCTCGGACGCCGATCCGAGGGCATCGAGCGCGAAGCGGTCGGCCTCCTGGCCGCGCTTGTTGAGGTGCAGGCGGAAGATCTCGCGTCGGACGCCCGCGTCCGGTAGATCCACGAAGAACACCTCGTCGACGCGTCCCTTGCGCATGATCTCGGGCGGAAGGTCCTCGACGGAGTTTGCGGTCGCCACGAAGAAGACCCGCGACGCCCGCTCCTGCATCCAGGTGAGGAGGGCCCCGAGGAGCCGCTTGGCCACGCCGCCGTCCGACTCGCTCGACCGGGTCGAGACGAACGCTTTTTCGATCTCGTCGATCCAGAGGACGCAGGGCGCGATCCGCTCGACGCGCCGGAGGGAGTCGCGCAGGTTGCGCTCCGACTCGCCAATGTAGGGCGCCAGGAGCTTGCCCGCGTCCAGAGACAGCAGAGGCACGCCCCACGCCGCCGCCACCGCCTTCGCGGCCAGACTCTTGCCGCAGCCCTGAACGCCGAGCAGGAGGATGCCGCGCGGCGGGTCCAGGCCCTGCGCGGCGGAGGGCGCGAGGAACCCGGACTGCCTCGTTCGGAGCCACTTCTTCAGCCGCTCGAGTCCGCCGATCTGGTCGAGGCCCTCGGGCGCCGCGACGAACTCGAGAATCCCTCCCCCCTGCACGAGGTCCCGTTTCACGGCGCGCAGCTGCTCTCGATCGCCGCCGTCGAGCGCGCCGTCCTCGAAGTAGGCGCGGGCGAGCGCCCGCTCCGCCTCGAACAGCGTCAGCCCCTGCAGGTCGGAGACGACGCCGTCGACCTCTTCGCGGGAGAGGCGCACACGCGCCCCCGGCTCGTCCCGCGTGATGCGGCGGACGGTGTCGCTGACGAGGGCGCGCAGCTCCGCGCCGCCCGGAAGGTCGAGGGGAAAGCGCACCTCGACGTCGTCGAGCTCGGGCCGGGGCCCGAGCGTCGGCCCCACGAGGACGAGCGTTCGCGGCGACCCTGCGAACTCCTGCGCGGTCTCGCGGAGCGCGCGCAGCGCGGCCGGGCTGTCGAGGTGGGCCTGGGGGTCCTTCAGGAGCCACACGCCGTCGCCCCGGGCCTCGCGGATCTGCCGCAGGGCGGTCGCGAGGTCCCGTGTCTTCTCCGCGTCCTGGGGGTGGGTCGGGGTGAGCCCGCTCGCGGCGCTCCAGCAGGACACGGGCAGGCTGAGCTCCGAGGCGACGCCCCGAAGGAGGGACTCGAACCGCCGCTCCTCGACCGTCTCACAAAGGACGAGCGGATGCCGCGAGCGCAGCAGGAGCGCCAGATCCTTCGCGGGGACGTCCAATGCAGGAAAAGTGTAACGCGCCGGTCGCGTCCGCAATCCGGCGGGCGGAGCGTCGCCGCCCCGCACACTCGCCGTTCGCTAGGTCGTCGCGCCGGGCCCGGGATCCGACGGCGTCAACCCGGCCGCGTCGGTGACGCCCAGGGCGGAGGCGAGCTCGCTGACCGCCGCGGTTTCCGCCGGGCTCACGAGCGTGCCGCCGATGCCGAGGAATCCGCCTTCCTTCGCGGCTTCCGTCGCCGTCTTCGCCAGAGCAACCATCCATCGACCGTATTCCGCCGCGTCGGTGGGCGACTTCCGGGCAACCGTGTCCAGCGCCTGCCGACAGAGGCCGATGAGCGCCGCCCGCGCCTCGGCGGCGGTCTTCGCGCCCTGCGGCATCTCGGGCTTCCCTTCCCGGGCTTTCATGGATTCCACGACCGACCGGATGAGCTCGTTCGACGTCGATTGCGCCGCCGCCGAAGCCGCCTTGGCGACCGCGAAAGCCTCTTTCACGAGGCCGACCGGCCCGCCCATGTCGGACAGCGTGGCGACCGTCCCCGCCAGGAGGGGTGCCGTTGCGATGAGTTTCCATTCTTCGGGCGTGTAGTCGGTCTGTTTCGACATGCGCGTGTCTCCTTTACTGCTCGTCAACTCTGACACAGACGTCGGATCGAAGGACCCGGATTCGCACCGTTTCATCGGCGCCCGAGCGAGAACTCAGCGCCGACGCCGAAGACGAGCTGGGGAGACCCGAGGAAGTCCAGGCTCCCTTTCCCCTTCCCGATGTCGCCGCTGCGGTCGATCGAAATCCTCTCCGGGGGGCGGACGGCGGTGGCATCCGTGAGCGTCACGGTCTCGTTTCCGTAGACCGCCCGCAGGAAGAGGCGGACGGCCGCCGTCGGCCGGAACCGCCGGCGCACGATCAGATCGAAGGCGTTCTCCCGCGTGTCGGCCTCCGGGTGAAAACCGCCATCGAAGCGCACGGTCTCGTGCCCCAGCACGGCGTGCGAGACGAACGGCAGAACGGACTCATCCCGGGTATAGGAAAGCCACACGTCCGTGGTGCTTCGGGAGAACGCCACCGCCGCGGTGAACGCGCGCAGGTCCGCGTCGGCGTCGAAATCCCGCTCGGCGAAGGCCGGCGCGCTCTCCTCGTGGACGTCGAGATCGCCACGCGAGGTCTCGGCGGCCAGCCGGACCGTCCACGGGCCGCGTGACCAGCGCGCCTCGGCCTCGCCACCCCAGAGAGACCCTCTCGCGAAGTGGAAGGCGCCCGCGGTGCTGTTCGATCCCTCCAGGCGCGCGAAGCGGCCGGAGAGGGCGAGCTCCAGGCCCGGCCGGCGGTGCCGCCAGCCGAGCGCGACGTCGACGCGCTCCGACGAGAGGGCGCGCTCCTCGCCGAGCTGGAAGTTCTCGCCCCCGAGGTTGACCAGGTCGGTCGCCTTGTGGAATCGCCGGTTCCAGGCGGCCTCGATGGAGTCGTGCCGGGAGACGCGATGACGGTACAGCGCCGCGACGTTCTCGAACCGGCCGGTCCCCGTGGCGCGGATGCGGCCCGCAACGCGCCGCGGCTGCTGCGTCTGTTCGTCGTGTGACGGGGCCAGCGCGACGCGCAGACGCCACTCCCGCGCGGGCGTCCCGGCTCCGAGGCCGGCTTCGGGGGGTCGCGCGCCGCGCAGACCGATCGCGATGAACTTCGGTGTCACGTCGGAGATGTCCGCCGTCAGCTCGGAGCCGGTCAGCTCGCCCGAGCGCGCGAGGGTGGCATAGGACGCCGACATCTCCGCGGTCGTTCCCTCCCCCGGGGGCAGGTCCGTGCCGAGCAGGAGGCCCGCGCAGAAGACGCAGGCGCTGACGAGATCGGTACCCAGCTCCCTCTCCTCCGGCCAGACTCTCGGGCGGGCGGCGACCTACCGGGGGCGGGCGAAGAGAGGCGCCGGCAGATCGACGTTCCACCGGACGTCCTCGTAGAGGATTTCACTGTTCCGCCGGCCGATTTTTCCCTTCGCGTTCGCCGCGTAGCCGAGACGGCGCATCGGAAGGAGGAGGCCGCCGGTCGGCTTTTCGTCGAGGTACTCGGTGTAGTCGTACTTGCCTTCGCCATAGTGCAGGTTGTTCGCCAGGAGGCGCCCCGTCGTGGCGTCGAAGAAGTAAACCCAGGTGTGCAGGCCACCCGCGTCCCCGGCCCCCCGTTGGTATGTGACCTTGATCCGGTCCGCGGTTGCGCGCCCGAGGGGCGCCCGACCCTCGTGCTGGAGGATCGCCCCAGGATCGGTGAGCTTGAAGGGCATGCCGAACACGTAATGCGATCCGAAGGTGTTGTTGCGCGCGGAGTTGCGGTCCTCCTGCGTCTTCCCCGGAACGCCGTCCACGAGCTTCCAGGCGTCTCGCCCGTCGTTGACCATCCCGATGCGCCTGCCCTCTTCTTCCCACGCGATGCGCGCGCGGAGCTCGGGCCGCAGGACGTATTGGTGCATCTGCACCCGTTGCCTCTCGACGCTCCCGTCGGTGCGGTAGCGGGTGACCGTCTTGCGGAACTGGACGGTTCTCTTCGTTTCCCAGGCCTGCCAGCCACCGACGTGCGCGATGCTCTTTTGGACGACCTCACCGGCTTGCCCGGCGAGTCGGCCCGCCGGCGGCGCCTCCGCGGCCAGACCGGTGACGGCGAGCAACAAGGCGCCGGAGGCCAGCGCGACCCGACCCAATCGCGGCGTGGCCCGCAGCCGAGAACGCCGTCCCGTCGTCGTAAGCGCCATAACGGGGCAGCTTAACTCACCGGGCACGCGTCAGCAGATGCGCGGGAGTGCCTCCCCGAACGGCAAATCGAGGATCCGTTCGCCGCCGATGGGAGTCCGCAGGATCACGAATCCCGGGTGGCGATCCGTGACGTGGCCTATGCGGGCGGCATCCCGTCCGAGGGGATGACGCCGCATCGCTTCGAGGACACTTTCCGCCCCCTCCGGAGGCACGAAGGCGACGAGCTTGCCTTCATTCGCCACGAGCAGAGGGTCCAGTCCGAGGATCTCGCATGCGCCGCGCACCGTGTCCCGCACGGGTATCGCCGTCTCGTCCACGGCCATGCCGACACCGCGTCTCGTCGCGATCTCCACCAGGACGGCGGCGAGGCCTCCCCGGGTGGGGTCCCGCATCGCGTGGATGTCCGGAAACGCGTCGATGAGGGACAGCGCGAGGTCGTGGAGGGGGGCCGTGTCGCTCTCGATCTGACCCTCGAACTCGAGGCCTTCGCGCTTCGAAAGAATGGCGACACCGTGGTCTCCGATCGTCCCGGACAGCAGCACCGTGTCCCCCGGGCGCACCCGCTGCGACGAGAGTTCGACGCCGGGCGCCAGCAGGCCGATCCCCGCGGTGTTGATGAAGACCTTGTCTCCGCTGCCGCGGCCCACGACCTTCGTGTCCCCCGTCACGATCTGCACTCCGGCGCGCCGCGCCGCCTGCCCGGCGGATTCGACGACGCGTTTCAGCTCCTCCAGGGCCAGCCCCTCCTCCAGGATGAACGCCAGGGAGAGAAACAGGGGGCGCGCTCCTCCCACGGCCAGGTCGTTGACCGTCCCGTTGACGGCGAGCTCACCGATGTGCCCTCCGCGGAAGAAGATCGGCGTCACCACGTGGGAGTCGGTCGTGAAGGCGTGCCGGCAGCCGTTGATCGACAGCGTCGCCTGGTCGGCGAGCGGCTCCAGGGCGGGATTGCGGAAGGCGGGAAGAATGATCCGTTCGATCAGTTGACCGCTGAGCTTCCCGCCGCTCCCGTGGCCCATCAGGATCTCGCCCGTCTCGACGATGGGCACCGGGCAGTCGGTGAACGGCAGATCAGACGACATCGTCCTCGCCCATGGCCACATGAAGGAGGTCCCAGATCAGGTGGAGGAGCACGGTATGGGTCTCCTGCACGCGGTGGATGGACCACGCCTTCACGGTGAAGCAGTGGTCGCAGGCGTCGGGCATCTGTCCGCCGTCGCGGCCCGAGAACCCGATCGTGAGGAGTTTCATCTCCCGCGCGCGGCGCAGCGCGCGATTGACGTTCGCGGAGGCCCCGGAGGTCGAGATCCCCAGGGCCATGTCTTCCGGCCGGGCGAGCAGCTCGAGCTGATCGGTGAAGACGCGCGAGAAGTCCGTGTCGTTGCCGATCGCCGTCAGGGTCGCCGTGTCCACCGTGAGGGCGGAGGCGGGAAGGGCCCGCCGCTTTTCGATGATCGGATGCTGGAATTCGACGGCGACGTGCTGCGCGTCACACGCCGATCCGCCGTTGCCCATCACCCAGAGGCGTCCCCCGACGCGGAAGCGCTCCGCCATGGCGCGCACGCAGCGCTCGAGCTCCTCCGCGTTCTCCTCGAAGAAGCGGACCTTGATATCGGCGCTCTCACGCGCCTTGCGAAGGATTGATTCGCGCACCGGTCCCGAGGTACCTCCCGTATTGATAGTAGGCCGCGCAGCTGCCCTCGGCGGAGACCATCGTCGCGCCGAGCGGCGTCTGAGGGGTGCACTCCCGCCCGAAAGCGGAGCAGTCCGAAGGCTTCTTCAGACCGCGCAGGATCAGCCCGCTGATGCAGAGCGAGGACTCGGCGGTCTCGATCGTGTCTACCTCGAACAGCTTCTCCGCGTCGTGCTCCCGGTACTCGTATCGGATCCGGTAGCCGGATTTCGGGATCGATCCGACGCCCCGCCACTTGCGGTCGGCGACCTCGAAGACCTCGAAGACGAGGTCGCGCGCGGGCTTGTTGCCCTCGCGCGTCACCAGCCGTGAGTACTGGTTCTCCACGTCGGAGCGGCCCGCCTCGAGCTGTCCGACGGTCATCAGGATGCCCTCCAACAGATCGATCGGCTCGAACCCGGTGATGACGATGGGGACGCGGTAGCGCTCGGCGAGCGACTCGTACTCCCGAAAGCCCATGACCGCGCAGACGTGCCCGGGGCCCAGGAACCCCTGGACGCGGTTTCCCGGAGCCTGGAGGATCGCCGCCATCGCGGGGGGGACGAGGACGTGCGAGACGAGCATCGAGAAGTTGGCGACGCCTTCCCGCTTGGCGCGAAAGACGGCCATGGCGTTCGCGGGCGCCGTCGTCTCGAACCCGATGCCGAAGAAGACGACCCGGTTGGAGGGATTGTTCCGGGCGATCTGCACCGCGTCCAGCGGCGAATAGACGACGCGCACGTCGGCGCCGCGGCTCCTCAGAGTGAGGAGGTCTCCCCGCGAACCGGGGACGCGGAGCATGTCGCCGAAGGACGTGAAAATCACCCCGGGCATCGCGGCGATGGCGTGGGCCCGGTCGATCATCTCCAGCGAGGTGACGCAGACGGGGCACCCGGGCCCGTGAACGAGCTCGACGTGCGCGGGCAACATCTGGTCGATTCCGTAGCGCACGATCGAGTGGGTCTGACCGCCGCAGACCTCCATGAGCACCCAGGGCCGGGTCGCTGTCTGCGCGATGCGCGACGCCAGATGGCCGGCCAGCCCCGCATCGCGATACTCGTCCAGGTACCTCACGAGGGCTTCGCCTCCGGGTTCTCATCCAGGTCGGCGGTGAGCTCGCCGAGCTGGCCGATCTCTTCCAGCACCCGCAGGGACTCCGCGGCCTGCGCGGCGTCGATCTTGGAGATCGCGAAGCCCACGTGCACGGCGACATACTCGCCCGGCACCGCATCCGGCACGTACGCGAGGCACACCTCGCGTGTGATGCCTCCGAACCGCACCTTGCCGAACTTGAGCCCCTTCTCTTCGCGGATTTCGAGAATTTCTCCGGGTATCGCCAGGCACATCGTTAGCGCTCCCGTGTCCGCCAGGCCGCGACGGCTGCCTGGCCGAGCGACAGCCCGCCGTCGTTGGGCGGGACCTGCCGGTGCAACAGAACCTCGAATGAGTCTGCCTCGAGCGCCGACGCGCAGAGCTCGGTGAGGCGCCGGTTCTGGAAGCAGCCTCCCGACAGGGCGACGACGTGGACCCCGGACTGCTCCCGAGCGCGGGAGCACGCTGCGTGGACCGCGGCGGCGAGGGTGGCGTGAAACCGGGCCGAAATTTCCGCCGTTTCCGCCCCGCCGCGGAGTTGCGCAGCGATCTCGCGGACACAGGGACGCAAGTCGACCTCGAACGAGGCCCCGCCGTCCCCCGGGATCGCGAAGCCGAAGGGCTCGGCCTCGCGAGGGCCCGCGGCCGCCTCCAGCTCGATCGCCGCTTGACCTTCGTAGGTGACCTCATCCCTCACCGCGCAGAGGGCCGCGACCGCGTCGAACCAGCGCCCTGCGCCCGTGCTCGCGGGCGACGCGACGTTCTTCTCGAGCAGGTGAGCGACGCTCGTCAGACGCGGCCCGATCCGGCGCAGCAGGTCGAGCGGCTCCCCCGCGTCCCGCAGGACGGCGGCCGCGACGCGCCAGGGCTCCCGGATCGCCGCCTCTCCACCCGGCAGGGAGAGCGCTCGCAGGTGGCCAACCCGGCGAAAGCCGGCCAGGTCGGCGAGCAGGATCTCGCCCCCCCAGAGCTCGCCGCGCGGGCCGCACCCCGTGCCGTCGAACGCGACGCCGATCGCACGCTGCGTGCGCCCGTTTTCCGCCAGGCAGGAGGCGATGTGGGCGTGGTGATGCTGGACGGGGACGCGGGGGAGCCCGCTCTCCAGCGCGAAACGCGTCGAGAGGTAGTCCGGGTGCAGGTCGTGCGCGATCCGCTCCGGAGCGGAACCGAGCAGGCGGCGCATCTTCGCGATGACCTCGACGAAGAAGGCGAATGCCCCGCGGTCGTCGAGGTCCCCCACGTGGGGCGAGAGAAACGCCTCGCCGCCGCGGGTCACGCAGACGGTGTTCTTCAACTGCGATCCCACGGCGAGGAGCGGTGGAGCCTCGAAGGGAAGACGCACCGGTACAGGCACGAAGCCGCGGGACCGGCGCACCGGCTGCGCGATTCCGGCGACGATCCGTACGACGGAATCGTCCGCGCGCGTGTGGATCTCCCGGTTGTGAAGAAGGAACGCGTCCGCGATTCCGGCGAGCCTCTCCAGCGCCTCCTCGTCGGAGCGCGCGATCGGTTCCTCCGATCGATTCCCGCTCGTCATGACGAGCAGAGGTGGCCCGTCCTTCAGGAGAAGGTGGTGGAGTGGCGCATAGGGGAGCATCACGCCGTGTTCGTTCAGCCCCGGGGCGACGGAACGCGCAAGTCGGGCCCGCGCCGGGAGCAGCACGATCGGACGCCGCGGCGAGAGCAGCGCCTCGCGGGCGGCCGCCTCGACCTCACAGATCGCCTCGATCTCACGCAGACTTCGGGCCATGAGCCCGAAGGGCTTGGCGGGACGCTTCTTGCGTTCCCGCAGTCGGCGGAGCGTCTCCTCGCTCGAGGCGTCCGCTGCGAGGTGGAAGCCCCCGATCCCCTTGATGGCGACGATCTGCCCCGCGCGGAGCATATCGATGGCCGCCGCGAGCGCGTCCTCGCGCAGGAGCGCCGCCCGCCCCGGGGCGGAGAGCTCCAGACGCGGGCCGCACTCCGGGCAGGCGTTGGGCTCGGCATGGAAGCGCCGGCTCGCCGGATCCTCGTACTCCGCGCGGCAGGGTGCGCAGAGGCGGAAGGCCGCCATGGTCGTCCGGCTCCGGTCGTAGGGGATGTCGCGGACGATCGTGTAGCGCGGGCCGCAGTCCGTGCAGTTGATGAAGGGATAGCGGTACCGCCGATCCCCGGGATCGAAGAGCTCCCGCAGGCAGGCCGCGCAGGTCGCGGAGTCGGCCGGGATGCTCGCGGCGGTGGCCGCCCCTTCCCGGCTGGCCGTCACGCGGAAAGTCGTCTCGCCGAGAGGCGCCAGCTCCGACACCTCGAGGGCGTCGATGCGCGCCAGCGGGGGCGCCCCGGCGCGCAGGAGCGCCGGGAAGTCCCGCACCTCTTCCGGAGGCCCCTCGAGCTCGATCCAGACCCCTTCGGAGTCATTGCGCACGATGCCGGAAAGGCCGGCCTGGCGGGCGAGGCGGAACACGGCGGGGCGGAAGCCCACTCCCTGCACCGTCCCGCGAACGCGCAGGCCGCGTCGGACCGCGGCCGAGGGGGTGGGGCCGGCGGCGGATCGGCTCGCGCTCATGGCGTCAGGGCGTCCGCGACGGCCCCGATGGCGGCCACGGCGGGGGAACCGGGGGCGTGGTCGAGCAGCGCCTTGCCGGCGCGCTCGGACTGGAGCACGGCCTCGTCGAACGGGACCCATCCGGCGATCGGAATGCCCCGCGACTCGCAGAACTCGCGGACCGCGAGCTCGTCCTCGCGCGTCCGCGCCTTGTTCGCGACGGCTTCGACTCTCGGGATGCCGAGCTCGCGGCCGAGCTCAACCGCCCGCGCGCCCGTCTCGAGCGCCCGGAAATACGGTTCCATGACCACGACGAGCGCATCGACGTGACGCGGCGTCCCGCGGCTGAAGTTCTCCAGGCCCGCCTCCATGTCGGCGACGACGGGCCCCGTGGACGTCCCGACGAGCTGGGCGAGCAGGCTACGCACGGTAGCGTGGTTGCGGCACATTCAACCGGTCCCCGCGTGCCCGACCCGTCCGAGGATCAGCAGCCGGACACCGTCCGGCGCCTCGACCCCGTAGCGCTTCGCGATCTCCTCGGGGGAAGCCACCAGCATCAGCTTCTCTTCGCCATCGACGTCCGTGCGGCGCTCCATCACGTCGCGAGGCACGGTGGGGAGGCGCATCGCGTCCGACTGCGAGAGGCCGAGCGCGACCGCCAGGTTCGGATTGGAGTCTCCGTCCACCGCGAGAGCTCCTCCCGCGCGTCTGGCGAGCAGGCGGGTGAGGGTCGCCGCGATCGTCGTCTTCCCGACGCCGCCCTTCCCGCCGATTGCGATCCTCATCCCTTCCTCCGGTCGTCTCGCGGCTCGCCCTCGCGTCCCGGCTCGTGCTCGTGATCCTCCTGGCAGGAGAACCCGCATTCCCCGTGTCCCTCCGCCAGCATCTCCCGGAAGTT
>Ga0136614_10002544_pt1 | contig 11370 bp, 7 predicted proteins | sample AntDrymUQ2792106_2_FD_106643 | JGI IMG/M metagenome (GOLD analysis project Ga0136614, IMG submission 106643) | Polar desert sand microbial communities from Dry Valleys, Antarctica - metaG UQ279 (21.06) | ecosystem: Environmental > Terrestrial > Soil > Desert | place: Antarctica: Dry Valley... | reverse complement strand
CTGCCGACAGGTAAGCCCAGCCGTCCCGGAAGTTCGGAGTGGTCAGCGCGACGAGCCCGAGCGCCCGCCCCGTGCTCAGCCCCTCGACGACGAACTGCGCGAGCACGCCCTCCCACAGTGAGGCGACGATCTGGTCGGGACTCGGCGTCGCACCGGCGAAACGCACCCGGCCGCCTGCATCCGGCGCGCTCATGAGCTCGTACAGGAATGTGCTGTCGGCGTCGGCGAGGGTCCGCAACCGGACCCTGCGGGTGCCGGAAAGCGGATTGGTGGGGCGGACGGCGGGCCGGTCGGTCACGGCGTCAGACAAGGGTCAGCCCTCCCAGCAGGACGATGACAGTGGCCGGTGTGGTGGCGAGACCTGAAGTTCCCCGCGAGGCGGTGCCCGCTCGGGCCGCGACGAGCCGTAGCAACAGCGGCGCCGCACGTCCCACTCCGAATCCGGCACCCACCAGCAGCGCGATGCCCAGCGGCGGCCTGCTCACCAGCACGGCCAGCAGCAGCACGTACGGCGCGGCCGACGGAGCGTAGGTACGCACTCCGGTTGCCAGTTCGAAGCCGAACCGGTACGCCCCGCGCACCAGGTTCGCGCCGAACACCTCGGCCGGGATCTGGCGTCGCGTCTCCGGGAGCCGCAGCACTCCCCGCAGCGGGCCGTGCTTGGCCGCCCACAGGACGGCCCCGCCCGCGCCGAGCAACGCGAGCCGGGCGCTGTCGGAAAGCGGCTCGGTGAACCCGCTCAGCACCCAGGCCACCAACGCGGTCAGCACCGCACCGCCGACCGTCCCCGCCAGATAGGCCGCGACCACGTGCACGTCGAGCAGCGACCGGCGTCGCTCCGGGGGCAGCAGCACGGCTGCGCTGTTGAGGCTTCAAACCGACCCCGACAGCGAGAGCCCGGCAACCAGCCCGATGCCTGTCGCGACCATCGGCGCGAGCAGCGGCAGCTCCGACAGCGCGCTCAGCACGTCGTCAGGTTCCCGTCGCACGAGACGATGCCCTGGCAGATGGTCGGATCCCAGGAGCTGCTGTTCGGGTACTTCTTCCAGCCGTCATGGCACCGGAACACTGACGACTGCGCGCAGTTGCCGCACTGGCCCTCGATCTTCCACTTCCAGGCGTCGCGGCCGGCGCACACGTCCGGTTCACGGTCGATGTAGCGGATGTCGCCGCGGCTGCCGACGAAGTGCCAGTTGTACGAGGGGTTGTTCTTGGGGTCCGCCGCCTGCTCCGGGCAGGTGGCGCAGTAGTAGGGGTCCATGTGGTGTGGGGCGAAGCCGAAGCAGGCCTCGTTGCATGTCGCGTCGTAGTCGTACGGACCGCAGTCTTGATACATCGTGTAGGACGGGGGAGCCGCCTGCAGCGACGCGAGCTGCTGTGCGCTCGGGAACAGCTGTTGCTGCACTGTGGTCGTCAGCTCGAGCGCCTTGGCGATACCCAGCGAGGTCAGCAGCCCGCTCGCGGGGCGCATGGGCATGCTGTAGGCATCGGCGACGGCCGGGTCGGCGCTGTGCCGGCGGCCGAGCCGTCCGGCGTCCTCGATGGTCGGGATCTCGTCGATGGAGGTGCTCATGGCTGCCTCTCTGCTGTCGCGGGGATGCGGGCGCGGGCCGGGCGTACCCGGTCGGCGAGGGTGTTCAGGTCGGTCACGGGCCCGGCCCAGACGACACGGCCGTCGTCGTCGGAGACGAGGCCGAACGGGGTGACCCGGACGCCCAGTGCCGCGGCGACGCGGGGGCCGTCCAGCAGCGCCGGGACAGGCAGGTCACCACCGGGCGTGCCGTCGGCCCAGGCGAGGACGGTGGGGACGGACCAGGACGGATCGGCGAGATCGGCGAGCAGCCGCCGGCAGCTTGTGCAGCTCGTGGAGAGCACCAGTAGCACGCGCGGTACCGGGGACTCGCCGACGAGGTCGGCCAGCGACCGCCCGACCAGGCCGGCGTAGGGGGGCTCGCGCAGGCCGGCGGCGTCGGGCCCGCCCGTGTGCGGCGCCCGATCCGCCTGCTCGAGCCGGCGCAGCCGGGCGTGCAGGTGCGCCACCACGAGCACGAGCAGCACGACCGCGACCCAGGTGACGACGAGTGCGGCGAAGGCGGCACCCGCCTGAGACTCCGGTCCGAGCACCGTCACGTACCTCCCTCGACCGCAGGCTGCGGCGCCGACGCCGGGACGAGGAGCGCGAGGGTCGCCCCCCAGAGCAGCGGCAACGCGGTTCCGGGTCCGCTCGGGCCGGCCGCGGTGGCCGCCAGCGCGAGGATCGCGACGACCGTCAGCATGCCGCCAGGCAGCAGCGACGCGGGTGTCAGCGGCGCGGACAGCGGCGTGCAGCCGCAGCCGACTCCCGTGTCCGGGTGCCGCAGCAGTGCCCGCAGGTAGAGGATGAATCCCACACCGAGCACTGCGGCGGCTGCGAACAGGACGGGCAGCGCGTTACCCCGCATCGCCGCTGCGGCCGCCGCGGCACCCAGCCCGATCTCGGCGACCGCCACGAGCAGCGCCACCGGCGCCGCGGCGCGGTCCGGCACCACGCGGTGCGCCCGGACCACCCCGCGGAAGGCCCCGAACCGGGCGAGGTGCGCGACACCGCTGGGCAGCAGCGCCGCCGCGAGGTACCCGAGCGCGAGGGCGGTCACGAAGTCGCTCACCGGACCGGAGTCCACTCGACCTGCAGGCTCTCGGCGAGACCCACGAGCTCGTCGGTTCTGCCCTCGTCGAGCGGCTGGATCACCGTGACGGCCGAGGACGTCACGAGCGTCAACGCGTTGCTCGTCGCACGGACCCGGAACAGTTCGCCGTGCGGGCTCCGGTGTCCGCGGGCGCGCGGGATCTGCTCGAGCACGCTCGAGATGGCTGGCCGGATGCCGAGGACGCCCAGCTCTGCCACCTCCGTGATGACCTCGGGTTCCCGGGGCCGGGCCGTCACGGGCGAGTCGATCGCCAGCCCGCGCGAGCGCTCGGTGAAGGCGAGGGTGTCGAAGACCTCGACCAGTCGCTCGGTCTGCGACCCGATGAGCGACGTCGTCAGGCAGCCACCCTCGCCCTCCCATGCGCCGACGGTAAGGGTCCGCTCGCCCCCCGTCGCGGTCGGCAGGGTCACCTCCACGATCCGCAGGCGGCCGCCCTTCACCGAGAAGTCCGCCGCGTCGCCGATGGCGACGTCGCCTGCGCCGCCGCGCACCGCGTCCTCGATGACACCGCTGTGCCCGGCCGGGGAGATCGTGAACGGGTGGGTACGCATCAGGGACGGGACGATCGCCCAGCCGGTTGCCGTCGCACCGGTGCGCACGTCCGCGTCGGCCTCGATGGAGATGACCGAGCCGTCGATCGCCAGGTGTTCGACTCTCGTCAGTGTCACGGCGCCCGCCCTCCGTCTGCATCCGGTGCTGCCCGACCCAGATGCTGCCCCGGTCGTCTGTGCCGAACATCCGGTGAACCCCCGTACCTACTGCCGTGACAGCGGCAGTAGGTACGGGCGCGCGCCGGGTCAGCGGGCGGCGGAGACGCTGCCGGTTTCGTTGCGCCGTGCCACCGCGAGCCGCAGCGCGGGACGTCCCTGCAGGTCGAGCTTGGCGAACACGTGGGTCAGGTGGGTCTCCGCCGTGCGCGGCGAGATGAACAGCCGCGCGGCGATCTCGCGATTGGTCAGTCCCTCCGTGGCCAACGCGACGACCTCGCGCTCGGCCGTCGTCAAGCTGTCCCAGCCGTCGCCGCGGCTGCGGGGCCGGGGCCGCCCGGAACGCACCCCGATCGATCGGAGCCGGGCCTCGACGCGGGCGAGGTCGCGGCGCGCTCCAAGGGTTCGGAACCCGCTGCGGGCGGCCTCGAGGAGGTCGACCGTGCGGCTCGGCTCGTCCGAGGAGGTACCAGCCCCGGCTGCGGCGGCCTCCTCGCTGACCTGCGCCGCCACGAGCGGGTAGGCCTGGCCGGCCAGCACCCGCGCGGCCCGCCCGAGCGACCGCGGGTCGCCCCGGAGCAGGCCGCAACAGCGCAGGGCCGATCCGCGAGCTGTCGCGGTCCCGGTCCGCGCCGCCACCTCCTCGACCTGTGCGGCCGTCCGCCTCGCAGCGGTCTGGTCGTCGACGGCGAGGAGCAGCCGCACCATGTCCGTGCCGAGGAACGGGTAGTCGACGACGGAACCCGTGCGGGTGCACGCCGTCCACGCACCGCGCAGCGCACCGGCTGCAGCCTCGGTACGACCGCATGCCTCCTCGTGCAGGCCCCGCGCCCACTCCACCCAGTGCGCGCCGGATGCCTGCGCGGTCGCGGCACCCGCCAGCAGATCGTCGGCCTTGGTCAGCTCGTTGCGGTGCACGGCGATCATGACGAGGGCGCCGAAGGCCTGGGCGACGCCGAGGGCGGCCCCGGCGGCCCTGGCGGCGGTGAGGCCGACTTCGGCGTCGGCGACCGCATCATCCCACCGGCCGGTCCAGAAGCGGAGCACTGCCCGCAGCAGCCGGTAGGACGGTGCGGCCACCGCGTTTCCCAGTGTCTCGGCCGCCCGCAGGCCGTCGGTGACGGCCCGCTCGGCCGCGTCCGGGTGGTCGGCGAGCATCAGCGCTGTGACGAGGGTGTGCCGGTTGAGCACTACGGCGTGGGAGTCAGCGGCGGTCGCCGTCCGACTCTGGCGAGCGCGCTCTACGGCACCGGTCGCGAGCTCGACGGCCAGGACGGTGCGCCCCGCCCCGAGCGCGACGCCAGCCAGCGCGACCCGGGACGTCGAGGCTGCGCGGGGGTCCCGGAGCTGGTCCGCCTCCCTGGCGGCCGTGGCTGCGGCGTCACCGGCGCCGGCCGGGTCGCCGTCGAGCAGGAGCGCGAGGGCGTAGCTCGCGCGCAACCGTGCCCGGACCCGAACGGACAGGTCCTTCTCGGCGAGCAGGGTTGCGGCTTCCCTAGCGGCCTCCTGGTACCGACCCTGGTGGTGCACCGCCTCGACCAGCGTAAGCCGCATGATGTCGCCGACCGTCGGATCGTGCGGGCGTTCCAGGAACTCCCGAGCCAGGCGTTCGGCGTCGCCCGGACGACCCGACCACAGTTGCGCGACGACCAGATCACCCAACAGCGTGTCGCGAAGCTCCGGCCCGGCCCCGTCAGACGCCCGCCGCAGCAGGTCGGCGGCGGCAGCCGGTGATCCGCCCAGGGTGTCCTGCGCTACGGCCCTGAGGCGTCGGAGCACCGCCGGATCACCCGTGGCGGCCGCGCTGACGAGGTGCTCGGCAAGTGTGGATGTGGGTGCATCCGCCTCGGCCAGCACCCGGCTCGCCTCAACGTGCAGCGCGGAGCGGAGGGCCGGGGCGATGTCGTCGTAGAGCGCATCGCGGACCAGCCCGGGCCGGATCGTCAGGTGGGGGCCGACCTGGTCGAGCACCCCGGCCAGCAGGGCGTCCTCGAGCCGGGGGAGGAGCCGGACCGCCGGTTCGCGGATGAACCGGGCCAGATGTGTCACCTCGAAGCGGGGACCGAGCACCGCGGCCACGCGCAGTAGGTCCACGGTGGAACGGGGCAGGCGGGCGAGCCGACCCAGCAGGAGCGGACGCAGTGACGCGGGCAGGCTCGGCGGCACCTCTGCGCGTCCGGCCAGCACGCCGTCCGCCACGAGCGCCCTGACCAGTTCGACGACGAGCTGTGGATTGCCGCCGGTGCGGTCGAGCACCGCTCGCGCGGCCTCAGGATCCGTCCCGGCGACGGCCGTCGCCGGGACGGATCCTGAGGCCGCGCGAGCGGTGCTCGACCGCACCGGCGGCAATCCACAGCTCGTCGTCGAACTGGTCAGGGCGCTCGTGGCGGACGGCGTGCTGGCCGGACGCGCAGAGGTGCCGCCGAGCCTGCCCGCGTCACTGCGTCCGCTCCTGCTGGGTCGGCTCGCCCGCCTGCCCCGTTCCACCGTGGACCTACTGCGCGTGGCCGCGGTGCTCGGTCCCCGCTTCGAGGTGACACATCTGGCCCGGTTCATCCGCGAACCGGCGGTCCGGCTCCTCCCCCGGCTCGAGGACGCCCTGCTGGCCGGGGTGCTCGACCAGGTCGGCCCCCACCTGACGATCCGGCCCGGGCTGGTCCGCGATGCGCTCTACGACGACATCGCCCCGGCCCTCCGCTCCGCGCTGCACGTTGAGGCGAGCCGGGTGCTGGCCGAGGCGGATGCACCCACATCCACACTTGCCGAGCACCTCGTCAGCGCGGCCGCCACGGGTGATCCGGCGGTGCTCCGACGCCTCAGGGCCGTAGCGCAGGACACCCTGGGCGGATCACCGGCTGCCGCCGCCGACCTGCTGCGGCGGGCGTCTGACGGGGCCGGGCCGGAGCTTCGCGACACGCTGTTGGGTGATCTGGTCGTCGCGCAACTGTGGTCGGGTCGTCCGGGCGACGCCGAACGCCTGGCTCGGGAGTTCCTGGAACGCCCGCACGATCCGACGGTCGGCGACATCATGCGGCTTACGCTGGTCGAGGCGGTGCACCACCAGGGTCGGTACCAGGAGGCCGCTAGGGAAGCCGCAACCCTGCTCGCCGAGAAGGACCTGTCCGTTCGGGTCCGGGCACGGTTGCGCGCGAGCTACGCCCTCGCGCTCCTGCTCGACGGCGACCCGGCCGGCGCCGGTGACGCCGCAGCCACGGCCGCCAGGGAGGCGGACCAGCTCCGGGACCCCCGCGCAGCCTCGACGTCCCGGGTCGCGCTGGCTGGCGTCGCGCTCGGGGCGGGGCGCACCGTCCTGGCCGTCGAGCTCGCGACCGGTGCCGTAGAGCGCGCTCGCCAGAGTCGGACGGCGACCGCCGCTGACTCCCACGCCGTAGTGCTCAACCGGCACACCCTCGTCACAGCGCTGATGCTCGCCGACCACCCGGACGCGGCCGAGCGGGCCGTCACCGACGGCCTGCGGGCGGCCGAGACACTGGGAAACGCGGTGGCCGCACCGTCCTACCGGCTGCTGCGGGCAGTGCTCCGCTTCTGGACCGGCCGGTGGGATGATGCGGTCGCCGACGCCGAAGTCGGCCTCACCGCCGCCAGGGCCGCCGGGGCCGCCCTCGGCGTCGCCCAGGCCTTCGGCGCCCTCGTCATGATCGCCGTGCACCGCAACGAGCTGACCAAGGCCGACGATCTGCTGGCGGGTGCCGCGACCGCGCAGGCATCCGGCGCGCACTGGGTGGAGTGGGCGCGGGGCCTGCACGAGGAGGCATGCGGTCGTACCGAGGCTGCAGCCGGTGCGCTGCGCGGTGCGTGGACGGCGTGCACCCGCACGGGTTCCGTCGTCGACTACCCGTTCCTCGGCACGGACATGGTGCGGCTGCTCCTCGCCGTCGACGACCAGACCGCTGCGAGGCGGACGGCCGCACAGGTCGAGGAGGTGGCGGCGCGGACCGGGACCGCGACAGCTCGCGGATCGGCCCTGCGCTGTTGCGGCCTGCTCCGGGGCGACCCGCGGTCGCTCGGGCGGGCCGCGCGGGTGCTGGCCGGCCAGGCCTACCCGCTCGTGGCGGCGCAGGTCAGCGAGGAGGCCGCCGCAGCCGGGGCTGGTACCTCCTCGGACGAGCCGAGCCGCACGGTCGACCTCCTCGAGGCCGCCCGCAGCGGGTTCCGAACCCTTGGAGCGCGCCGCGACCTCGCCCGCGTCGAGGCCCGGCTCCGATCGATCGGGGTGCGTTCCGGGCGGCCCCGGCCCCGCAGCCGCGGCGACGGCTGGGACAGCTTGACGACGGCCGAGCGCGAGGTCGTCGCGTTGGCCACGGAGGGACTGACCAATCGCGAGATCGCCGCGCGGCTGTTCATCTCGCCGCGCACGGCGGAGACCCACCTGACCCACGTGTTCGCCAAGCTCGACCTGCAGGGACGTCCCGCGCTGCGGCTCGCGGTGGCACGGCGCAACGAAACCGGCAGCGTCTCCGCCGCCCGCTGACCCGGCGCGCGCCCGTACCTACTGCCGCTGTCACGGCAGTAGGTACGGGGGTTCACCGGATGTTCGGCACAGACGACCGGGGCAGCATCTGGGTCGGGCAGCACCGGATGCAGACGGAGGGCGGGCGCCGTGACACTGACGAGAGTCGAACACCTGGCGATCGACGGCTCGGTCATCTCCATCGAGGCCGACGCGGACGTGCGCACCGGTGCGACGGCAACCGGCTGGGCGATCGTCCCGTCCCTGATGCGTACCCACCCGTTCACGATCTCCCCGGCCGGGCACAGCGGTGTCATCGAGGACGCGGTGCGCGGCGGCGCAGGCGACGTCGCCATCGGCGACGCGGCGGACTTCTCGGTGAAGGGCGGCCGCCTGCGGATCGTGGAGGTGACCCTGCCGACCGCGACGGGGGGCGAGCGGACCCTTACCGTCGGCGCATGGGAGGGCGAGGGTGGCTGCCTGACGACGTCGCTCATCGGGTCGCAGACCGAGCGACTGGTCGAGGTCTTCGACACCCTCGCCTTCACCGAGCGCTCGCGCGGGCTGGCGATCGACTCGCCCGTGACGGCCCGGCCCCGGGAACCCGAGGTCATCACGGAGGTGGCAGAGCTGGGCGTCCTCGGCATCCGGCCAGCCATCTCGAGCGTGCTCGAGCAGATCCCGCGCGCCCGCGGACACCGGAGCCCGCACGGCGAACTGTTCCGGGTCCGTGCGACGAGCAACGCGTTGACGCTCGTGACGTCCTCGGCCGTCACGGTGATCCAGCCGCTCGACGAGGGCAGAACCGACGAGCTCGTGGGTCTCGCCGAGAGCCTGCAGGTCGAGTGGACTCCGGTCCGGTGAGCGACTTCGTGACCGCCCTCGCGCTCGGGTACCTCGCGGCGGCGCTGCTGCCCAGCGGTGTCGCGCACCTCGCCCGGTTCGGGGCCTTCCGCGGGGTGGTCCGGGCGCACCGCGTGGTGCCGGACCGCGCCGCGGCGCCGGTGGCGCTGCTCGTGGCGGTCGCCGAGATCGGGCTGGGTGCCGCGGCGGCCGCAGCGGCGATGCGGGGTAACGCGCTGCCCGTCCTGTTCGCAGCCGCCGCAGTGCTCGGTGTGGGATTCATCCTCTACCTGCGGGCACTGCTGCGGCACCCGGACACGGGAGTCGGCTGCGGCTGCACGCCGCTGTCCGCGCCGCTGACACCCGCGTCGCTGCTGCCTGGCGGCATGCTGACGGTCGTCGCGATCCTCGCGCTGGCGGCCACCGCGGCCGGCCCGAGCGGACCCGGAACCGCGTTGCCGCTGCTCTGGGGGGCGACCCTCGCGCTCCTCGTCCCGGCGTCGGCGCCGCAGCCTGCGGTCGAGGGAGGTACGTGACGGTGCTCGGACCGGAGTCTCAGGCGGGTGCCGCCTTCGCCGCACTCGTCGTCACCTGGGTCGCGGTCGTGCTGCTCGTGCTCGTGGTGGCGCACCTGCACGCCCGGCTGCGCCGGCTCGAGCAGGCGGATCGGGCGCCGCACACGGGCGGGCCCGACGCCGCCGGCCTGCGCGAGCCCCCCTACGCCGGCCTGGTCGGGCGGTCGCTGGCCGACCTCGTCGGCGAGTCCCCGGTACCGCGCGTGCTACTGGTGCTCTCCACGAGCTGCACAAGCTGCCGGCGGCTGCTCGCCGATCTCGCCGATCCGTCCTGGTCCGTCCCCACCGTCCTCGCCTGGGCCGACGGCACGCCCGGTGGTGACCTGCCTGTCCCGGCGCTGCTGGACGGCCCCCGCGTCGCCGCGGCACTGGGCGTCCGGGTCACCCCGTTCGGCCTCGTCTCCGACGACGACGGCCGTGTCGTCTGGGCCGGGCCCGTGACCGACCTGAACACCCTCGCCGACCGGGTACGCCCGGCCCGCGCCCGCATCCCCGCGACAGCAGAGAGGCAGCCATGAGCACCTCCATCGACGAGATCCCGACCATCGAGGACGCCGGACGGCTCGGCCGCCGGCACAGCGCCGACCCGGCCGTCGCCGATGCCTACAGCATGCCCATGCGCCCCGCGAGCGGGCTGCTGACCTCGCTGGGTATCGCCAAGGCGCTCGAGCTGACGACCACAGTGCAGCAACAGCTGTTCCCGAGCGCACAGCAGCTCGCGTCGCTGCAGGCGGCTCCCCCGTCCTACACGATGTATCAAGACTGCGGTCCGTACGACTACGACGCGACATGCAACGAGGCCTGCTTCGGCTTCGCCCCACACCACATGGACCCCTACTACTGCGCCACCTGCCCGGAGCAGGCGGCGGACCCCAAGAACAACCCCTCGTACAACTGGCACTTCGTCGGCAGCCGCGGCGACATCCGCTACATCGACCGTGAACCGGACGTGTGCGCCGGCCGCGACGCCTGGAAGTGGAAGATCGAGGGCCAGTGCGGCAACTGCGCGCAGTCGTCAGTGTTCCGGTGCCATGACGGCTGGAAGAAGTACCCGAACAGCAGCTCCTGGGATCCGACCATCTGCCAGGGCATCGTCTCGTGCGACGGGAACCTGACGACGTGCTGAGCGCGCTGTCGGAGCTGCCGCTGCTCGCGCCGATGGTCGCGACAGGCATCGGGCTGGTTGCCGGGCTCTCGCTGTCGGGGTCGGTTTGAAGCCTCAACAGCGCAGCCGTGCTGCTGCCCCCGGAGCGACGCCGGTCGCTGCTCGACGTGCACGTGGTCGCGGCCTATCTGGCGGGGACGGTCGGCGGTGCGGTGCTGACCGCGTTGGTGGCCTGGGTGCTGAGCGGGTTCACCGAGCCGCTTTCCGACAGCGCCCGGCTCGCGTTGCTCGGCGCGGGCGGGGCCGTCCTGTGGGCGGCCAAGCACGGCCCGCTGCGGGGAGTGCTGCGGCTCCCGGAGACGCGACGCCAGATCCCGGCCGAGGTGTTCGGCGCGAACCTGGTGCGCGGGGCGTACCGGTTCGGCTTCGAACTGGCAACCGGAGTGCGTACCTACGCTCCGTCGGCCGCGCCGTACGTGCTGCTGCTGGCCGTGCTGGTGAGCAGGCCGCCGCTGGGCATCGCGCTGCTGGTGGGTGCCGGATTCGGAGTGGGACGTGCGGCGCCGCTGTTGCTACGGCTCGTCGCGGCCCGAGCGGGCACCGCCTCGCGGGGAACTTCAGGTCTCGCCACCACACCGGCCACTGTCATCGTCCTGCTGGGAGGGCTGACCCTTGTCTGACGCCGTGACCGACCGGCCCGCCGTCCGCCCCACCAATCCGCTTTCCGGCACCCGCAGGGTCCGGTTGCGGACCCTCGCCGACGCCGACAGCACATTCCTGTACGAGCTCATGAGCGCGCCGGATGCAGGCGGCCGGGTGCGTTTCGCCGGTGCGACGCCGAGTCCCGACCAGATCGTCGCCTCACTGTGGGAGGGCGTGCTCGCGCAGTTCGTCGTCGAGGGGCTGAGCACGGGGCGGGCGCTCGGGCTCGTCGCGCTGACCACTCCGAACTTCCGGGACGGCTGGGCTTACCTGTCGGCAG
>Ga0136614_10002541_pt1 | contig 11374 bp, 14 predicted proteins | sample AntDrymUQ2792106_2_FD_106643 | JGI IMG/M metagenome (GOLD analysis project Ga0136614, IMG submission 106643) | Polar desert sand microbial communities from Dry Valleys, Antarctica - metaG UQ279 (21.06) | ecosystem: Environmental > Terrestrial > Soil > Desert | place: Antarctica: Dry Valley... | reverse complement strand
TCTATGTCCCCGTCGTGATGTCGACCAAGTCCATCTCCTGGGCCTCGGGGCGCGGAGGTGGCTCCGTCACGCCGTTGGCCGCCAACACCTTGGTGACCGCAGGTGCCACCTTCTCTTGCTGGAAGCGCTCCCATTCCTGCCTCGACTCCCACACGTTGAAGTGGCGCAGGCCGGCCTCGCGTTTCACCACCAGGTGGAGAACGAGCCCCTTCGGTTGCTCCTCGCCGATCTGAGCCTTGACCTGCTCATACATCCGTTCGTCCCCCGGGACGTCGTAGAAGAACGCGTACGACATCATTCCTCCTCTCTCGGCAGCTATCGGGTACGATAGCCAGTAACCAATACAGAAGTATGCATCGAAAGGAGTGTGGCGTCAAGCGCCGCAAGTACGATTCGAGTCGCCGCCGGGAGCAGGCCCGAGAGACCCGCCGGGCGATTTTGGACGCCGCCCGAGATCTGTTTCTCGATCGCGGTTACGCCGAGACGACGGTGCCGGCGGTTGCCGCCGTAGCGACAGTGTCGGTCGAAACCATTTACAAGGCGTTCGCCAACAAGGCGGGGTTGCTCAAAGCCGTGTTCGACGTCGCGATCGTGGGCGATGACGAGCCAATACCCATGCTCGAGCGAGAACTCGTCCGGCGCATCAGAGCCGACCCGGACCCTCAGCGCAAGTTACGAATCTACAGTGAGCACCTAGCCGAGGCTGGGCCGCGCGCTTCGGCACTCCAGCTACTCGTGCGGGACGCCGCAGTCTCCGATCGCGAGGCAGCCCGCATGTGGGATCAGATGTTGGCAGAACGATTGACCGGCATGACTCATTTTGCGCGCGAGCTCCATGAGGGGGGCCACCTTCGCGCGGACATCTCCTTCGACGAGGCAAGGGATATTCTCTTTACCTACAACTCCGTGGAGCTGTACGACCTTCTGGTAATACGGCGGGGATGGGCCAATGAGAAATACGGCCGTTTCATCGCGGAGGCTCTGATCGCCGCGCTGCTACCTTGATGAGATTGCTCGATCATCCCGGTGCTCGGCAGCTACCGAAGGAGTTGGTGATGCAGCAGCCCCCTGATATCACTCTAAGGTCGGTGCGTCTCTTGCTCGCGCACTCGCTTGTGGCGAGTTGTCATCCTCGGAAGTTGTGGCGGCTCACATCAAGAAGATCAACGCACTGAGTCCTTCGATCAACGCCATCGTTCAGTTGCCAGCGGAAAGGGCGCTGGAGGAGGCGATCATCGTGGACCGTGCCCCCCAGGGACGGCAATCGGCTCTTCGTGGGCTGCCCTTCACCGTCAAGGACAACTTCGAGACCCAGGGGTTTATCACGGCGATCGGGATGCTCGAGCGCAAGGCTCGCTGCCCTCGAATGACGCCGCTCTCGTGAGACACGTGCGCAGCCTGGGGGGCATCTTGTTGGGCAAGACCAACTGTCCTCCGGGTGGCGGTGGCCTCTTCACGGACAACGAGGTTTACGGCCGGACGAACAACCCCTACGACCTCTCGCGCACTCCGGGAGGAAGCAGCGGCGGCGAGGCCGCCGCCATCGCAACAGGCATGTCGCCTTACGGTTTCGGCACGGACTCGGGCGGAAGCGTGCGCGTTCCGGCCCACTTCTGCGGCATTGCCGCTATTCTTCCGACGGCTCGGTTACTGCCGGTGAGTGGTGTTGTCGATGACGAAGGGCCAATCGGAACAATCAGCGATCCCCGAACGCGCGGGATCATGGCTCGTTCGGTCGGCGATCTCTGCTTGGTGCTGAGAGAGATCACTCCCATTCCTACAACAGAGGAATCAGTGGTTCCTCTCAGCGGAAGGAATTCAGCCGACGTGAGCCTGTCCGAGCTTCGCATCTCCGTGCAGATGAACAACCGGATCGCGTCTCCGACCGATGAAACGAAAAGAACGATCGCCACTGCAGCGCGAATACTCGAGCAGGCGGGTGGATCGGTCTCCGAGGCTGATCCGCCCCCAGGTGGACATGAGCTGACTCACGAGGTGTGGCACTCATACGCCGGTGAGATGCGAACCGCCGAGCTCTACTCGATCATGCGCCGCTGAGACCTCTATCGGCGAGAGGTGATGGCCTTCTTTCAAAACTTCGACGCGATCCTGTGCCCGGTATTCGATACTCCAGCGCCCCAGCACGGCAGCATCGAACTCAATGGAGAAGGGGTCAGCTACACAACTCCCTACAGCCTCACGGATTGCCCCTCGGTCGTGGTCCGCTGTGGCACCTCGGACGAAGGTCTGCCGATCGGCGTTCAAATCGTCGCGGCCCCCTGGCGAGACGAGGTGGCATTGGCCGTGGCGAGCCGCCTCGAGACGGAACTCGGGGGCTGGTCGCCACCTCCGAACCTCTCCGACACCCTCTAGAGTCGGAGCTGAATTGCCGATAGTAGGAGGATGCGAAAGGTTCTCGGCTCCGTTCTAATGGCCGGCGTCCTGTTCTCCAATATGGCGCCCACGCCGAGCACCGACGCGGGCGCCGGGCCACTGGCTGGTGCCGCCCACTGCCCGATCTTCCCGTCGAACAACCCGTGGAACCGGCGGGTGGACCGGCTTCCGGTTCACCCTCGCTCGGACGCCATCGTCGCAAGCATCGGCCTCGATGAGGGTCTGCACGCCGACTTCGGTTCCGGCAGGTGGGAGGGAGCTCCCATCGGCATACCCTTCACCACGGTCCCCCGGGGTCAAAAAGAGGTTCCCGTGAGGTTCGGCTACGCCTCGGAGTCGGATCCAGGGCCCTATCCAATTCCCTCGGACGCGCCGATCGAGGGCGGGAGGAGCTCAACGGGAGACCGCCACGTGATTGTGGTTGATCGAGGCGATTGCCGTCTCTACGAGCTCTTTGATGCGCATCGCAAGGACGGCGGCAAGAGGTGGGTTGCCGGCTCCGGCGCCACCTGGAACCTGAAATCGAACCGCCTTCGCCCCAAGGGCTGGACATCGGCGGATGCTGCCGGACTTCCGATACTGGCCGGGCTGGCTCGCTTCACGGAGGTGAAAAACGGCAAATCGATCACGCCCTGCGCCTGACGGTGTCCCGCACCAGGAGGGCATTCATCTATCCCGCACGTCACTTTGCCTCGTCCCTCACGAGCCGCAAACTCCCGGCAATGGGACAGCGACTGCGACTCAGGAAGGGCTACGACATTTCCCGATTCCCTCGTCAAGCACGCATTGTTCTGCGAGCCCTCAAACGCTACGGCCTGATCGTGGCAGATAATGGGTCCGACTGGTATATCAGCGGTGCCCCGTCGTCGGGATGGAACAACGACGCCTTGCATCAGTTGGGACGCGTCGTCGGCCGACATTTCGAAGTCGTGTACGCCGGCTCCCTCAAGCCCTGACACCAGGCAAGGACCGGCTTCGGTCGGATGCGCTAGACACAGCCCTCCACGGCTGGAGGGCCACCTGCTATCATCCCGTTCTCGGTTGCCGAATTGAGGGGCGTGAGGGGCATGGGGGACAGAGAAGGCGAGCACGACCGCGACGAGCCCTCGGAGGAGAAGGGCGGCCTGCGCCGCGTCCTATCTCCTCGGGTTCTGACACTTTTCGTTCTCGGCGACATCCTCGGAACAGGCATCTATGTGCTCGCCGGAGATGTTGCCGGCGAGGTCGGCGGTGCAATCTGGGTGCCGCTAATGGTTGCCGTCACCCTCGCCTTTTTGACCGCATTCTCCTATTCCGAGCTCGTCACGAAGTATCCCGAGGCGGCGGGTGCCGCCCTCTACGTCGACAAGGCATTCGGTGCCCCGCTGGTCACCTTCCTGGTCGCGTTCGCTGTGGTGATGTCTGGCGTCACGTCGGCGAGTGCGGCCGCCACGGCATTCGGGACCGATTACCTGTCCGTTTTTATCGAGCTTCCCGTACTTCTCGTTGCCCTCGTATTCATCACGCTGGTGGCTGCAATCAACTTCCGCGGGATCTCCGAGTCGTCCAAGACCAACTCGGTGTTCACGATCATCGAGGCCAGTGGCCTTATGGTCATCATCCTGATCGGGATCATCACGCTGATTTCAGGCGACGGTGATCCGGGCCGCGCCATGGAGTTCAAAGAGGGCGCCAATGTCCCCTTGGCGATTCTCGCCGGGGCCACGCTTGCTTTCTATGCGCTTATTGGTTTCGAGGATTCCGTCAACGTTGCCGAGGAGACCAAAGATCCGGTCAAGGTCTACCCGAGAGCGTTGTTCACAGGTCTGATTGTCGCGGCGATCATTTACTTCCTGGTCGCGTTCACAGCCTCGATGGTGGTCGAGACCGGAAAACTGGCCGGTTCCGATGCACCGCTGCTCGAAGTCGTAGAGGTCAGCGATTTTCCGCTTCCACTAGAAGTGTTCTCGGTCGTTGCGCTTATCGCTATCACCAACACTGCTCTGCTCAACATGGTGATGGCATCTCGCCTGACCTACGGGATGGCCCGCCGGGGCATCATACCCTCGGTCCTCTCCCAGGTGCACGAGGGTCGCCGCACACCTTTGATTGCCATCGTGGTCACGACCCTCTTGGCGTTCGCTCTCATCATAACCGGCGACCTCGAGGTGCTCGCATCTACCACCGTCGCACTGCTACTGGCGGTCTTCACGATGGTGAACATCTCCTGCCTGGTGGCTCGCAAACGATCCCCCGTCGACCACGACCACTTCAATGCCCCCACTATCTTCCCGGTGCTAGGGGCTATAGCCTGCCTCGTGCTGCTGACACAACAGGAGGCGGCAGTCTACAGAAGAGCCGGCTTTCTGCTGCTCATCGGTTTGGTGCTGTGGGTCGTCAACCGCATAACGGCGGGCCGCACGCAAAGCTCTGAGGCAGCGGAGCACAGGTCCTAGGCGGCCGACCCTATTCCTGGCCCGGCGAGAGCCGATCGCGCACCACGCGCGTGTGGGTACAGAATCCGGACTCAGGAGCGCTGTGCGCGTTTGAATCCTCTAGATATATTCAGCCTGACCTGACGCACTGCGCGGGCCGGGTCAGGCAACCTCCGCCCTCCAGCGCCAAGAGCCGTCCTTGAGCCGTATCGCTCGAACGGCGTCCTCTAAAGGCGGGTTCCTCTCCTGATCCCCGCAACCGGTCACGGCAAAGCATCGGATCAGCACCTCGTCCTCGGAGGCGTCGATCCGCAGGAAGCTCTTGAACATCGGTGGATGGTTGTAGTCCATGAACTGGACGAAGTACTCGTGAAGCGGCCCAGGAAGACGTTCCTTTTGTGGCGCCACAATGCCGAAGGCCCGGCGCGCTTCTTGGGTGATCGGTATATTGCGATCGCAAAGGCGCGTCGGCGTGATCCCGAGCCGTTCCTCCAGCAACGCGGCTGCCTGATCGGGCGGGATGTAGAGCCTTCCCAACAATCGTCCGAAACGGCGATCGTAGCTCTGGCTGAATATGGAGAGTGAGTCGGCCCGACGCGGGTAGCAGCGGAAGTCGTTCTCTTCTACGCCTTCGAGTTCGATGCGTGGAACCTTGTGCGTGCCCTGAGCCCCGGCGCCACCACCTCCATTAACAACATACTGAAGTACTCGACCATCTTCCAGCTGAACGGGATAACGTTGGTAGTTGTGAACGTCTCCGCCGATCGCAGCCAAGTAGTTGTGCGCTCGGACCTTGATGATGTCGTCCACCGTTTGTTCGCCGTCCTCGATCCCGCCAGGCTGATGCCCCCCATCGACGTACAGGGGCTTTCCGGTGACCAGGATCTTCGGCTTCGATGTCGCTCTCGAGATTCGCGCCAGCCACCGAGCCTGATCCCTATCGATGACTCCGGTGATCCCTGTATCGATTCCCACAATCGTCAGGGGTCCTGTATCCACGGCGAAATAAGGGCCAGGCTGGTGGTCTTGCTGTTCCGGGCGTCCCCGTATCAACTGCATCCGTTCGACTGCAGCCTCGTCGGTCCTCCGAGGATCTCGCCATAGCACTCGTCTGGCGAATCGAGACCGGCTGGATCGCATATTGGGGTTCTTGAAGTTGATTGCTCGTCCTCGGTTTCCGCAGAAGTGGCGCATGAAGCCGTGCAGCCCGTCATACCAGTCGTGGTTGCCCGGGACTCCGTAGATCGGCGCAAGGTAGTCCTTGTAGGGGCGATAGAACTTGTCCCGGTAATCGACAACATCGCCCGCGGGATATACAACGTCCCCCATGATGACCATGAAGTCGGTTCCTTCAGCCTTACTCAGCAGCGGAGGGACAACTGAGTACTGGGAAGAGTCTCCCTCCCCTGGGTCTCCAAGCAGAAGAAAGGAGATCGCTTTACGATCGGCATAGTGCGTGATCGTTAGGTCTGGGTCGATTCCGGCAGCCAATTGAGCTGCTATCCAGCCCCTGCGCTCGTCGTTCGTCGGATCTCCAAGCAACCCGACGAGCACGTCATTTCTGGACCTGAAAAGGGGGACGAGGCTCAGCCACGAAAGGGGGCGAGCGTCCGGAGGCATGAGGCCTGCAAAGGTTCCCGGTTCTTGGCAGTGCCAGCCGGCTCCGGCGTGTGAGTCCCTAGACGAAGCCACAACACTCCGCCGGGTGGTCATGATTGGGTATTGTGCAACCTCTCACCACCACTCGGCACAGTGCCGGAACCCGAGCCGTGCAGCCAAATCGAAACTTGCGAGGGCTGCATGGTGTAGGTGACGGTATGGACGAGATCGTCGGACAACGAGTCCAGATCGATCTCGTTTCGCAGCCGGGCCGAGAAGCTCTCCACCGTCAGAGTCGCGTCGTACTTGTGCCGGTAGAAGCGCCGGTCGATGAAGCTCTGAATGCGCGTACGTGCAGGACGGAACAGACCTGCGACCACAAGAGTCGTGGCGGCAATGATCAAGCTGTTGTCGGCATCGCCGGTCACTCCGCGCAGGGCCCCGCCCACCCCTACCACTCCACCCACGTAGACCAGTGCCAGGAGGGTAGTCAGCAGCACGTAGACGAGCGCCCGGTTGATGATCACGTCGATGTCGTAGAGGCGGTGCCTCAACACTGCGATCCCCACCGCCGCCGGGATGAGCACAAACGTTAGGGGAACCACCTGTGACACCGCCGCCACCCAGAGAGTCATTTCCTCAGATCCCTGGTTTAGAAAGCCAGTGACCATGAAGATCAGATAGCCGATTGCAACGGTCGCGGCTGCCGCCGCCATCCATTTCAGCTGCAGCCGTTCATGGCCCTGCGACCGCCGAAAGCGCAAGACCAGGCTGGCAGCACAGCCGAGTATGCAAAGGGGAATCAAGCCGACGCTCAAGTTCCATGCACCGATGATCGGCTCGAGGGCCTCGATACCGAGCGGGTTCGCGCCGCGAGGCGTACCGGGAGTCTGCGAAATCCTCCTGAGGGACAGCGGGACGAAGGGAGTCACGACGAATATGGCGACGAGAGTGATACCCGAGGCCCACGCCAGCGGCCTCCAGCGCGGCGAGGGCAGGCGGCCGTCGGGAAACAACAGGATCATGAAGGTCCCCATCAGCCCCACAGCCGGCACCCACAGAGAGGAGGTGAGCGCCACGACAAGATCGGGACGCCACAGCGAGCCCGGGTGGTGGACGAACGCGTATTGACTGTAGTTCTCGGCCACGAAGTACGACTCCCAGACGAGCCCGATCCCCAGAAGGATCCAGCCGATGGGATTACGCGGCAGCCTGCTGGCAACCAGGATTCCGACCGCGGGAAAAGCAAAGAACAGGGCGGGCCCGACGACCCCCGAGGTTTCCTCCGATAACCCTAAGATCGAGCCGTTGACAATGGCGAAACCCAGCGCGCCCACCAGAGCCACGCTCACGACGGCAAACATGGCCCAGGCGAGGCGCGCCGCGGTTCGGTCAGTCATCGACCTCATTATCTGCCCCCGCCGTTCCGAGTGCGTTACGACCGGGTTTTATGACTCAAACGTGACTCCCGATCTTTTGTGGGACCCAGAGTGCCCAAAAGGGACCTCGCAGGCGCTCAAAACGCGGCCCCCGTTAGAGCTGGATCACCTCGGCGGGGCCGGGGGTCAGGACCCGGCCCCCTTTCTCGGTCACGAGAATCGTGTGGCTCAGGCCAACTCCCGACTCGCCGAAGGCCCGGAAGGAGGCGGGGACGTGGAAAGCCATTCCCGACTCCAAAGGCCGGGGATTGTCCTGGGTGATGAAGAAGGGTGCTCCGTCCATCCACGTCGGCGAATGCGCCAGGCCCACCGGGTAGCCGAACGTGAAGTGAAAGGCGATCCAATCCTCGAGTGGGCCCAGGTGCTCGAGGGCCCTGGTGGCGACCTCGGAGCAATCCGCCCCGGCGCGCGCCTCCTCCAGCACTACCTCGAGCATCAAGTGCGAGAGCTGGGCGAGCCTCCGGTTGCGCTTGCTGAGGGGACCGTGAGCGACCGTTCGCATCTGAGGAGCGCAGTAACGATGATGGGCCCCCGACATCTCCATGAAGGTCGTCGTCCCGGGTCCGACGGGGGTGTGGTTCCAGTTGGAATGAACCACCCCGCCGCGCCAACCGGTCGCCACTATTACTCCGAGCGGGGCGCCGGAGTTAGCTTCCTGCGCCATCGCCGCACGAGCCGCCCCCGCCACTGCCGAGTCCGTAGCGTCAGGCGAGGCTAGCGCCTCCACCGCTGCGGCGACGCCGCGGCCCGTGATCTCTCCGGCGCGCTCCATACAGGAGATCTCGGCTTCGGACAACACCAGGCGAATCCGCTCGACGAGGAAATCCGCATGCACGACCCTCAGGCTGCGGTCCAAGAGCATGGCCACGAAGGCGTGGGGCATGGTGGGATCGAGAGGCTCGATTGCGACTCTCGCTTCCGCCCCCAACACTAGCTCGAGGTGTTCGGCTAGAAGTCTCAGAGCGTCGTCGAACTGCGAGCAGAAGAGGATCTCTTCAACGTTGGAGCTGACGAGCGCTCGGCCAATCTCGGGATCGGGCACCAGTAACTGCAGCAGGGAGGGCGCCAGGATCAGCGGCTGCGGGACCGTCTCTATGGTGTGGTAGCCGCACAGGTACTCGACGCTGGAGGAGCGAAAGACCACGATCGCATCGGCCCCGAGCCGCTCGAGATCCTCGAAGACTCGCTCCTTGCGACGCGTGTATTCATCGCGTTCGAAGGGCTGTCCCTCTCTCAGGCTCAGCGCCTGAACGGTCTCCTGAGTCACCCACGGAGGGGCTGGAGTGGAACCGAGGCGGACGAGCTGCGCGGAAGCCATCACCGTGATTCTGCAGGATCGCGGTGAGATTGCGGAACGGCCCGCCCGCTGGGCTAGGGTCAGTCTTGTTCGTGTGGCTTGTGAACGACGGTGATCCAGTACTCGGTTTGAGGAGTGGGCGGGGTCGTAAAGCGAGCGTTCACGAAGTAGAGATGATCGCCCCTCTGTGCCACTGTCGTCGGGATGTCGAAGTCGCCGTCACGCACTCTCTCGACGACGTCACCCGATTCCAAGTCGCGTTCGAGGTCGACGACCGCGAACCGATCCTGAAAGTTCTGCACCACGTACAGCGTGTGTCCGTCGAGGAGTAGTCCGTCGCCGAAGCGCACTCGTTTGTGGTCGAGGTCGATCCGCGTGGTGCGTCCGCTGTGAGAAGCGACCGTGAACAGCATGCCCGTGTTCGACTGCACGATGACGAGCTTCTTTCCGTTGGGAGAGGCTTCGATCCCGTTGGCGTTGAACCCCTCCTGGTACTGCAGGTCGCCGGTCAAGGGAACTGTGCGCACTGCGCTCTGGCCGCTGAGGCCTCCGTCCTCCGTGAGGGGAACCTTGTAGAGGACCTGATTAAAGGAATCGGTGAACCATGCCGCCCGGGGTGTAACGACGACATCGTTGACGAACGTCTCCTCATTAGTGAGACGGTAGGTAGCAAGCTCTGCTCCCGTATTCGCGTCGTAGACGTATGCCTGCCCGGTGGGGCCTCCGGCTACGAACACACGGCCATCGTCGACCTTGAGCCCGATGGCCGCGCGACCCTCGCGTCCCGGCACGAGAACCGAGCCCTCCTCCGAGCGAACATCTCCTCTATAAACGGCGCCGGTCGAGATCGAGCCGGTGAAGAAGTGGCTCCCGTCGATGGCGATGCCCTCGGGCTGAAAACCATCGGGCAGTGGAATCGTGTCATCTCGGCCCGAAGCCGCGAGGCTTCCCGTGCCGAGACAAAGGCTCAAGAGTGCGGCCCCCATGACCATTGCAAGTCGTCGCATTTCGTTCCTTCCTATCTATCGGCGTCCAGCTGAACCGTGGATCAGTCTATCCAGACAACTATTTCCACGTCCACACCACTGGGAGACATCGTCGCCATGTTCCCAGGTTTGGCCCAAAAACGACCGTATGGGACGTTTTTGGCCAGGTGGTCAAACGCTGACAGAGGACTTTTGACCACCGTACAGAGGGCTCGGAGGAAGCAAGGTTGGGCGGAGAACGTGAGAAACACTCGCCCGTCAGAGGCCCTCCACCACCACGAAGCTACCGCGTGAGGTGCTCTGACGTAGCGCCTTGGGTTCGGCGTAGTCCTCCGAGGCATGCCAGCGCTGGGCCGCCTCGAGGCTCTCGAACTCAAGGATGACCAGGCGTTGAGGGCGCCACTCTCCCTCGAGCGTCTGCAGCGCTCCTCCCCGGGCCAGATAGCGTCCTCCGTGGGCGGCGATCGTGGGCGGCGCCTGCTCGGCGTACCCCTCGTAGCCGGAGGGATCTGTCACCTCTATGTCGGCGATGACGTACGCGGGCATGACGCCTCCCCTGCTGGAAGTTTGCGGATGAGGACGATCCTAGTCAGCCATTACAACATCCTGGCTGAAGCTGGAATCCGCATCGGTCGATATCCACGCCATGGAAGGGCCTCGACAGGTAGACGGCGCCTGGTGGCAACAGTCGGGTGACGCCTGGTAGTCCCTCGGGCTTCTCCTATGAAGAGTGGCCGCCCGAGGCAAAGGACATGGCCGAGAAAGCCATCGCCGACAACCCCGAGATGGCCGACCTCGAGATCCGTTTCGACGGGCGCATGGTGATACGCGACGGAGTGCCCCTAGGCACCGTAGTGATCATCGGCATGGAACCTGTGGAGCTCGAAGGCCTCGACAGGGAGGTCCTGCCCGCTGGTGTCGAGATGGGACCGGACGTGTCCCTCACCAAGGTCTCACGCGGGGGTGCCGAGATGTACGAGATCAGACTTCCTCAGGGCGGAGCAGCCATGTTCCTGGATCCCGAAGACGGGCTCGTGGTCGCTGTGGCCACTCGCGACGTGGCGAGCATGGAAGAAATCTCGGCGCAACTGGCCCAAGCAAACATCTAGACCGTTTGCTCCTCAATCCATTGCATCTACATGAACCTCTGAGGTACATGAACGCGCACACGCTGGCTCGTGCCCTCTGCCGGATATGGAAGAATCGGGGAGCTAGAGGTGAAACCGGGGGGATGAGGGGCATGGG
>Ga0136614_10002540_pt1 | contig 11377 bp, 8 predicted proteins | sample AntDrymUQ2792106_2_FD_106643 | JGI IMG/M metagenome (GOLD analysis project Ga0136614, IMG submission 106643) | Polar desert sand microbial communities from Dry Valleys, Antarctica - metaG UQ279 (21.06) | ecosystem: Environmental > Terrestrial > Soil > Desert | place: Antarctica: Dry Valley... | reverse complement strand
TGCCAGTGCATGGATCGGCATGCCGATCCATGCACTGGCACGAAGCCCTTCCGCAGGGCTTGGATCTGAAGAAGCGACCGGAGGATCGGCAGCCCGCTCACACCTTGCTCACACATCAGTTCGTAAGATGGCTCGTCCAGGTCCGCGAATGGGATCAGAAGCCATCCGCCGGGCTGGCGAACACCAAAATGGCGACCGTCCCAGACGGCATCTGGCCCGGCACGTCGCTGATCGTTCGACCAACTGATCCGCTCCACGAACCTCACGCGGATGTCGGCGGGACCCTCGTGGCGGCGCTCAATGCCGAGCAGACTGCGGAGTACGCCGCGCGCTCGCGGCGGACAATTCAATGCCCGAATCGTGAGACCCATCGCTCGAAAATCACACGCTGTTATGGCTTAACCTCTGCAAACCGTCACGGGGAGTTCGATGGAGGATGCGGAGAACGCTCGACAGTCCGCGAGTGCTTCGAGCCCTGATTTCACCGCGGCACGACCAAGACTCCTGTCAGGAACCGCAGGCAATCGAGCGATGCTCGAGCGTCCGGCTCCCCTACTGTATTGGTATCCATGATCTATCTCCGGCCCCCGGCATGTGGTCGTCAAACTACCTCGGGAATCCCCAAGGCGTACAGAGCGGAAAAGGTCCTGTTCGACCGCGGCTCGCAACGCCGCCTAGCTTACGGTCAAGTATGCGAAGGAACATCCACGGGGTAATTACCGCGTCGTCATCTTGCTTCGGGATTTGCGATTCGGGCGCGGTATCATCATCCTTGGCGGCCGGGCAGGAGGCGCGGCCAGAGCCAGAGGTTCATGGCGTCACCGGACAACGTCACACTGAAGCTCATGCGCTCCCGTGCTGAGTGCCGGGTGCGGTCACCGTCACTCACCTTCCTCCAGGCTCTTCAGCAGCCGCTCGGCCTCCTTCCTGAAGTGTCGATGCGACAGCGGTCCTCGCGCGGCCATCTCGAGGCGATACCTGATCCGCTTCGGCCGGCTCCGCGAAGTCAAGGCGGACCACTTGTCAAGGAGGATAAGAAGCTGATATAGCCCGATAGCCCGCAGCGGCGGCGCTTTGGTTGCGAAGTATCCGGCGAGGAAGCTCCGCTCGTAGTCTTCCAGCCGATGAGACTGGTAGGCCAACCCCAGGCTGATCACCTGAAGACCGGCGGAGCGCAGGCCCATGACGAAGCGACCCAGATCCTCATAAATGGGAGCGCGGAGTCGCGGAAGCGCATCGAAGCCGGTGATGCGATTCCCGCGTCCCGCAAAGACATTGCGCGGCGCATAGTCTCCGTGGCTGAGTCCGAGCGGTAGGAGGTCCGGTATTGCGCTCTTCGCGCTTGCCTCTACCTTGTTGGTGAGAGAACGGAAGAAGGATCGGTCACCACCCGCCGCATGAAGGTAGTCAGCGAACGTTGCGATTGCCTCGACGAAGTGCTCTCTGGTAGCGCCGTGCATCGTAAGGCAAGTCCCGTACTCGAGCTCGTGGTAGACGCGCAGCCAAGCTCCGGCGTTGCTCATGAGCGTCGGCAGAGCACGGGGCGAGCTCGGGAACGAGAGGCGGGCGGCACTGCGCAGCACGTCACTGAGGGTTGGCTCACTAACGTGCTGCATGATCATGACGCGTCGGTCCCGAATGAAGTCGAGTGGGCGGATAGTGCCGAATCTCGAATCGTGGACTGTCGAGAGTCGCTCATGCATCAGCTTGAGACCGCGATACTGGAGCAGCGGGACCCGTGCCGGATCGATCGGTGGGGTCAGGTACGGCCTCGCCTCAAGCCGAAATGATGTTGCATCATCGATCCTCGCTACCCGCTGGAAGGGTTTACTGATTTTGGCCACGACCAGGCGGTTGGCAGTCGGCGCCGCCAATCGGAAAATGTATAGCGCCGAGCGCGTCCGCATGTGCCGCCCGAGCAGGCTGACGGAAATCGGCCCGGGAGTGAGCTCCGGGTAGTAGTTCCCGGCATACCGCTGGACGTGAGAGAGAATTGCCTCGTGATCTGCAGCGGCCTGATCGGGCAGCGCTGTCATGGCGGGAACACCATCGGCGTCGATCTCTCTAGCCCCGACGCATACGGACGTTGTATGCGATGCGCTTGGGAATGTAGCGCAGAAGACGCATCCAGCCGGGTCGCAAGAACCTGCCGGACGTGAGAACTCGCATATCGGCCGCTCCAGAGTATTCGATGCGTCCTCCGGATGACTTGATGGCCGGCCCGACGTTCATATCGTGCACGATCAGCCCGCGGTCGAAGAGTTCCAGGAACTGCGTCCGCATGACCGCATAATTGCTGCCCCGGATCGTCGGGATACCGAACAGGACCCGCTTTGCCCAGCGGCCGGCGTGATGAATGAAGACTCGGAGACGCACGGTGACGCCCGACGGCAGCTCGTGGTGACCAACCCCGGTGTAGGCAGCTGCGGCACCACCGGCGAGAACGCTCACGTACCAGTTCACGAGCGGAGTCGGATGCGGGACCCGGCAGTCGGCGTCGAACAAGATACTGGCCTCGACATCTGCGGCACGCAACCCATGCGCGCGGGCGGTGATGCCAACCGAGTAGCCGCTCTGCCTGATGCTGGGCACCGCGATGACGCGGGCTCCGACCCTCCTGAGATCGTCGATCTCTCGGGGTGGCTGGTCATCGGGGTAATTGTTGACAACCAGAATGATGTCGAGGCGATGAGGTCCGTCGTATCGCCCGAGGTCGCTCAAGAGCTCGACCGCGGCGGGGATGTCCCCCTGCGCGTTGACGGGCACGACGATGGATGCGTCGGGATACGATGTCGACCGTTCGTCGGCAGGTGACACAGCATTCCTCACTACGCGAAGCATGGCAAGCCGTCAGCTCTCGATGGCGGCAATCGGCGATTCGGCGATCGCTGTCACCCCGTCGGCACGCAGCGGCGCAATGACCTTGTCGAACAACGACAATGCGCGACCCACCGCCTGGTCCATATTATAGTAGCGATAGTCCGCCAGCCTGCCGGCGAAGAAAACTGACCCACGCGGGAGCTCGCTCGCCGCTTCGGCGTATCGTGCATAGAGCGCTCGATTCTCCGCGCGCGGGATCGGGTAGTACGGTTCCGTCTCATTAGCCACGTGTCGGCGGGGGTACTCGGTGACGAGCGTCGTTCGCTGGTGCGCCTGCCCGGTGATGTGCTTCTGCTCGGTGATGCGGGTATACGCATGGTCGTTGGGATAATTCACCGTCCCCACCGGCTGATGGTATTCCTCGTCGATCGTCAAGAACTCGAACCGCAGGCTCCGGTAGGGCAGGTGCCCGTATTCGTAGTTGAAATACTCATCGATGGGACCGGTATAGATCACTCTTCGACCACGAACCGAACCCTGCACCTCACTGAAGGAGGTGCCAAGGAGGACCTCGATGTTAGGATGCTCGAGCAGCCTGGCGAAGAGCGGCGCGTAGCCGTCGAGTGGCATGGCCTGGTAGAGATCGTCAAAGTATCGGTCGTCGCGACTGATGACGACCGGTACCCGGGCAGTGACGCCCGGGTCGAGCTCCTGGGGCGTGAGGCCCCACTGCTTCAAGGTGTACCCCAAGAACACGTTCTCGTAGACGTATTCGGCAAGCGCCTTGAGATCCGAATGGGCGCTCTCGCGCAGATCAAGGATCGGCACCCGTGCACCTTCGCCGAACTGATGAACCAGCCGCCTCTCGAGTTCGGCGGCCCGGCGCGGAAAGAGCGCCGCCAGGCTGTTGAGATTGAACGGGATCGGAACGAGCTGCCCGTCGATGGAACCGAGCACCCGATGTTCGTAGGGACGCCAGTCGGTGAACCGCGAGAGATAATCCCAGATACGCGGCGCATTGGTATGAAAGATGTGGGGTCCATACCGATGAACCAGCAGACCCTGGTCGTCGAATTCATCATGCGCATTGCCGCCGATATGGTCTCGCCGATCGATGATGAGCACGTGCTCATCGAGCTGCGAGGCGATTCGCTCAGCCAGCACAGCACCGGTGAAGCCGGCGCCCACGATGATCCACTCCGGCTGCTGTCGCATTCCGTTGCGCTGACCTGTTGAGCAAGGTGGTGCTTTCACCGATTCGTTTGCCTCTCCGACCACGCCGTACGGGTGTGCGTGGGTGCCCGATCCTACCCGATCCTCGCGGCCATGGCGGGCGCACGCCGCCAGTGGTGGTGACCGCGCGCACCCCCTCCGCGTTTGACGAGTGGACGGGGTCCGATCACGATGGGGCCGATGTGTTCGGCATGGCGCCCCCGGCGACCGGAACGTGGCTGATCGGCGGTCGAGACTGTCCCGCACCGTCCTCGTCCTCTCCGTGGCAGTCATGGCGCTCGCCATCGGCGTCGGAACCATCGTTGGGATCTCGGCGACGAGTTCGAACCTCACGGGCGAGGAGACGCCGGACCCGACTGTCGGCAACGCCCGAGAGAGCCCTGTCTCGCCCGGGGAATCCAACCCTCCCGAGGTCGCGGTTGGAGAGTCGCGCGGATACCTGACCACTCCCGAGGAGCTGGTGGAGATCGCCCAGCGAGCGCGCGACGGGGATGAGCCATACGCAACCGGTGTGGACGAGCTCCTTGAGGTGGCAAAGATCGAGTGGGACTACGAGCTCGATCGGACCGCGTCATGCCCTTCCTCAAACAGGCCGGCGTGGATCGACGACGGCGGAGGTGCGTCATCCCTGTATGCCCGAGCTCTCGCGTATCACCTGACCGGCGACGAGCGCTACGCGGATGAAGTGCGCGACATCCTCGAGCGGGTGATGAGTAATGTCGAAACAATCGAGACCGATCCACAGCGCTGTCGCCTCATCTTTGGCTGGGGCACGCCCGAACTGGTGGCTTCGGCAGACCTGATCGAGGCGTTCTGGCATGGACAGACTTGCGCGGGTCCAGGCTCAACCCTCTACGGCGAGGGCGACATGACCGAGGGCGACTGCAAGGACCTGTTCCAGAACTGGCTCGTCAAGAATCCGTACTACGTCGTCTCGTACGCTGGGTTGGATGCCCAGAGCAACTGGGGTGCGGCCGCCACCACCACCATGGCCTACATCGCGGACTACCTTTGGGACCGCCCGGAGGTCGACCTCGTGCACCGGGAACCCCGCAGCCGTGATTCGGATGACCTCGTGACTGAAGCCCTGGGGCCCGGCGAGGCCTACGCCTTTGCCAATCAGCTCGCGTTGGACCGCATGAACGGGTACAGCGTCGACCTGCACAGCAATGAGTCGTGCGATACGTTGGACGGGGACCAGCAGCATCCCGATTGGGAGCCGGTAAAGTCACAGATCACCGAGAGCGGCATCATCCCTGAAGACGCGCGCAGAGACGAATCCTGCAACGTTCCGGAGTACGACGGCAGCTACCAGAACTATCCTCAGCTCCATCTCGGTAACCTCATTCAGCAATGTGAGCTGATGCTCCGACGCGGCGATCGATCGTGCTATGACAATGTCGACCGAACCAACCTTGCCGACTACACGTACGAAGGACCCAATGGAGAACAGCGGACCACGCACCTGCGTCCGGGCCGCGGATCACTGGAGCGTGCCATCAACGCGGTCATCGTCGACTCAGGGACGGAGTGGCGACGGCCGTCAGCACTCGCCGTCGCCTATCGATACTACCGGGACCACCATGCGCTTGACGGCATCGAGGACTGGGTCACCTTCCTGCGTCCGGGCGCCGCGGCCGCGCAGGATCTCTCGTTCGGCAATCTCACCCATGCTTTGGCCGAGGACGAGCACGCACCGCTTCCGCCATCGGTGGCTCCGCCGGGTAGCGGTCAGGCGGTCGTCGTTCCTGCTTACTAGCCGCCGGGCCCGCTTCGCACACTCACGTCGTCGACATACAGCTCCGCGCCCCCATCGGGCAACTGGTTGGCGCTCTGCACACAGATCTGTCCGATCATGTCCGCCTCGACCTTCAGCGGCACGTCGCTGATGGAGATCAGGACTTGCTCGTCCAGGACCCCGATCTGCCAGTCGTAGGTCTGCGTGATGAAGTCGAGCACCAACACGGATCGATACCAGACCCCTGCCTGCCACGGCACCGTGGTCGTAACCCGCGCATCGCCGTTGAAGTAGCGAAACGTGCCGGGCTCACCGAACCGCACCGACGCGATCTCTCCGAGCTGTCCACGGAAGGTGCTGATCGTGGCGTCCGAGTCGGGCACGCCGCGGGCCTGCACCGTCGCCTCGGCCACCAGCACTCCCCCTGACGAGGGCGAGAATGATTTGCACGCCCTCGGGCCATCGCCGAGCGAGTTCGCCGTAAGGTGTAGCGCCGGGTCACCCGGCGAAGGTTCGCCGATCGTAAGGATCTCATCTGCCGGCTCATCCCTGGTGCTCCAGCCCGTAACCGTCGCCGGGCTGGGCTCGAACGGCGAGAAGCTGTCTCGGAACAGGAACGAGGTCGCGCCCGGTGGCAGGCCCGCGACAAGATCGGCCGGCGGCGGGGCAAGGTGGCCCTCGGCGACCGGCGGCGTGCGACCACCTGGGAGGGCGACGACGCCATGAGCGTATCGACCGCTCTCATCGTCGGATGCGAGCACGAGGATCTCGGACAACTCGCCGAGTCCCTGCTTCGTGGACGTGACGTTGCTGATCGACGGCATTCGCACCTCGACCGCGGGCGACCCGACAGGATCGCCGCTGGAAGCGGGCGCGATCGAGAGGCCGGCCTGGCCGGGCGGAGGCTCGACCGGCTCGTCGCCGGCGGCAATCACAAGCATGCCGAGGCCCGAGGCGAAGGCGAGATCGCCCAGGCTGGCGTGCTTGACATAGATATCGCGCTCCGCGTCCGCGAACACGTACACACGCTCGCGCGCCCGGTCGAGGACCAGGTGGGGATTGCTGAGGCCATCCCGAACACGGCTGACCAGCGACTGCGTCCAGGTGTCCTCGTCCAGTCGCGCCAGGATGATCTGGGGAGCGTCGAGGTTGCGGTTCGGAACCTGGTCGAAGGAAGTTTTGATTGCGGCGTAGATAGAGCCGTCCGCGGCCGAGCGCACGCTCAGCTGGTCGTCGCCATAGGTGAGGCCATCAACCTGGCCGGAGCGTACCGACCATGCGTCATCCGGGTCGCCGTCCGTGTGGAATGCGGCGTGGATGGCATCCTCCTGTTGGTTGGTCCATACCACGACGATGCCGTCCTCGTTCGTTACAAGCGCCACCTGGTCCGCCGCCACTTCTGCCTCCGGCACGGGGAGGACACGGGGGTCGGTCCACGTCACACCATCCGGCGAGCTGTGCATGATGAAGATCCGCTGATCGGCCAGGTACGCCAGCCACAGATCGCCGTCGGGGGCCACGATGATCGAGTGTGTCGAAGCGCCGCCATCGGTCAGGGTACGCGGGAAGTCCGATTCCAGGAGATAGCGACGAGCCTCGGCGTCGTAGGTGAAACTGAGCAAGCGGAGTGCATGTGCCTCAGAATTTCGCGTGCCGGCGCCGCTGACGTAGAGATTCGTGCCGTCCCACACCACGTCGAGATGGACAAAGGGCCGCTCGTCGATGAGGACCTCGGAGTCGACCCACCGCTGGCTCTCCCAGTCGAGCTCGTGGATGCTCAACCGTCCGGACGCCTCTGCGACGAGGACTCCCCACCACGAACCGTCATTGAACCACAGCTTGCTCTGCGGCGGGAAGACGGTGGGCTCGTTGACCAGGTTCAGGTCGTACTCGGGACCCACGTAGCCGCCGACCTGCAGCGCATCGGGACGAGAGCGAATTGACGCGGTCGGCTCTGGCTCGGCCGTACCAGAGCCGGCAGGCGTCGGTGGCGAAATCGACGCGGGCAGGCTACCCACGGGCGGGGCTGTCCCCGGCAGGGCGACGGCCAGTGTGACGGCTACCACTGCCGCCACCGCGAGGAGCGCGGGAAACCACCTGATCACCCGCACGGGCAGACCATCCGTCGCTCGTTACCCATTACCTAACGTCTCTCCCGCTGCGGCCACCTCATCGTCGGCGCCTACCGTGATCGACTATTCTATCGCCGCTCGTGACTTGGCCTCCATAGCCCGAGCGGTGGTCCTCGCAAAGAGCGGGTCGTCACCGACATCGCAACATGGATTGCATGCCTGTCCAGCTGCTCAGGAGAAGGGTTCGGAACTTCATGCCCAATACGGTCGCTAACGCCCCTGTCGACTTCGATCTGCACGGCTTTGTCGGCGTGCGCCTGCTCGATGCAACGCCGGCCGACGTCTCGGCCGTACGACGACAGCTGGGCCCGCTCGAGTCACCTCTGACGCGCGAGCCGGAGATCGTGTGCCGATTCGTCGACCGCCTCCGAATTCGCGGCCCACTTCACTACATCGGTCTCGATGAGGCTGCCTTCACGGATGATGCATATCTCATCCTCCGCAGCAGGCACAAGGCGCGTGCCCGGGTGCAGATTCCTATGGCCGCGATCGGATCACGCTGCGAGATCGTCTGCGAGCGCGGCGTGCCGGCTGTGCCCCTGTTGATCGCGATCATCAACCTCACCGCGCTGGCCCAGGGCTACGCTCCGATACATGCTTCCGCCTTCGCGTATGAGGGTGTCGGCGTCCTCGTTGCGGGCTGGGCGAAGGGTGGCAAGACCGAGGCCCTGCTCGGCTTCATGGCCAACGGCGCCACCTACATCGGTGATGAATGGGTCTACCTCTCGCCCGACGGATCGGAGATGTATGGCATCCCAGAGCCCATGAAGGTCTGGGCATCGCACCTCGCCGCGATGCCGCGCTACCGGGAGGCTCTCTCGCGCGCAGCACGGCTGCGGCTCCAGGCATTGGAGACGGGCGCACAACTCGTATCCACGTCAGCCGGCGTAGCCAGAAACAGCGTGCTCGGCCGACTGTTGCGACGCGCTGAGCCGGTGCTCGACCGGCAGGCGTACGTACATCTGCCTCCGGACGATCTCTTCGGCCGAGAGCGTTGTGAGCTGCGGGGACCGCTCGACGTGGTGATCCTGGCCGGCTCCGCCGACCATCGCAGCGTCGAAGTCCAGCCGGCCGACGCCAATGAAATTGCACGCCGAATGACCTTTTCGGTGCAGCACGAACGCCTCGATCTCATTGGCCATTACCAGCGATTCCGCTTCGCCTTCCCGGAGAGGAACAATCCGATCCTCGACGAATCCGAGGGGCGGCAGCGTACGCTCCTCTCCGCGGCGCTGAACGGCAAGCGGGCACTCACCCTCACGCATCCGTATCCGGCACCAATTCAGGAGATGTACGAAACGCTTCGCCCATGCTTGCGGTAGCGCTGGTCGGCGCCGATGGGGCGGGCAAGACCACGATCGCCCGTCAAGTGGCGGCCGTCGTGCCGCGCGCCCGTTACCTCTATATGGGCGTCAATCTCGAAGCGAGCCACGTGATGCTCCCGAGCACCCGGCTGGTGCTGGAGATCAAGCGCGCCATGGGTGGACGGCCCGATCTCAGCGCACCGCGCACGGATCCCACCGCCCCGGGCGCGCGACCCCGCGGCCTCCTCGGAACAATGAGGGCCGAGGTCAGGTACGCCAATCAGATCGCCGAGGAATGGTTCCGTCAGCTGGTGGCGTGGTACTACCTGCGCCGTGGGTCAATCGTCATATTCGATCGGCACTTCCTGTGGGACTATCATGCGTCCTTCTCGGATCCGGGTGCGGATCGTGCTCTGCGAATGCGCCGATTGCACGACCGGCTGCTCCGTCGGCTGTATCCCCGCCCGGACCTCATCATCTGTCTCGACGCACCGGCGGAGGTGCTCCATGCGCGGAAAGGAGAGGGGTCGATGGAAGATCGCGAGCGTCGCCGGCGCGAGTACCTGGAGTTCGGCGCGCGCAGCGACAACTTCGTGGTGATCGATGTCGACCGGCCGCCGGAGGTCGTCATCCGCGACGTGGCCGACACCATCGCGCGCTCCGCCACGGCGAAGGATGATCGAGTATGAGGCTCCTCGTCGCCAGTCGCATCGATCCCGAGGCCCTCGCGCACCTCGAGGCCCACCACGACGTCATCACCGCCTACAGCGCTCCCGAGGACGATCTGAATCGGCTCGTCGTTGACCGCGAGGCCCTCATCTTTCGCAGCGGGGTGGCCATCAGTCGCGGGGTACTGGAGCACGGGAGCAATCTGAAGCTCCTCGTGCGTGCCGGATCTGGTCTCGACAACCTCGACCTCGATTACGCGCGGCAGCGCGGGATCCTCTTGGAACGCATCCCCGGACCGGGTGCCCAGGCTGTCGCCGAGATGACCTTCGGGCTGATGCTGAGCCTCGCACGCCGCATCGTCGTCGCGGACGGTCTGCTTCGCGCGGGTCGGTGGGCGAAGTCCGAGATGGTTGGCCACTTGCTGCAGGGTAAGACGCTTGGCATCATCGGCCTCGGCAACATTGGAAGCTGCGTCGCGCGGCTGGGCGCGGCATGGGAGATGAAGATTATCGGTTGCGTGGCGGACCCATCCACCAAGCGCCGCGACGCCTTCGGAGCCGCCGGCTTCGAGCTGACCGATTGCGACTCGGTCCTGTCGAATGCCGACTTCGTATCGGTTCACGTGCCGCTCAGCGACGCGACGCGCGGACTCATCGATGCCCAGGCGCTGGCGCGCATGAAGACCGGGGCCTTCCTGATCAACATGGCTCGCGGCGGGGTCGTCAACGAGCAGGCACTGTACGAGGATCTCGCCGCCGGTGAGCACCTCGCAGGCGCCGCGCTCGACGTGCATGTCCAGGAAGGCGACGGTAAGCTTTCCCCCCTGCACGCGCTGACCAACGTGGTCCTGACCCCGCATATCGGGGCGTCGACGGTCGATACGCAGCGGCAGATCGGCCGTGAGATCATTCGTATCGTCGACAGCTGGAATGGGAGCCCCTCAGCCGAAGCCTGAAGCTCATAAGCAATCATCATGCGCCCAACGAGGGTGCCATCCTTCTGAAGAGGTAGAGATGTCGACGCCAGATCGCAAACGGTTAGAGCTCCGGGCCGCATTCGATGCCGATCAACCGGTGGTCACCATCGGCGTGCACGACGCCATGAGTGCCGCGCTGGTGGAACGGTACGGGTTCAACGCCGTGTGGGTCAGCGGCCTCGGCGTTTCCACCATGGCGCACGCCATCCCGGATCTCAACTGGATCACGATGACGGAGTCCCTCGAGGCCGAGGTCCGCATCGATCGGGCGACCAGCCTTCCGGTGATCGCAGACTGCGACAACGGATTCGGAGGGCTGTCGAACGTGATGCGCACGGTCCGGGAGTACGAGCGAGCCGGCATCTCGGCCATCTGCGTGGAGGACAACGTCTTTCCGAAGCGGAACAGCCTGTACACCGGTGCGTCGAAGCGAGAGCTGATCCCGGTCGAGGAGCAGGCCCGTCGGATCCGTGCCGGCAAGGACGCGCAGGAGACGGAGGAGTTC
>Ga0136614_10002539_pt1 | contig 11379 bp, 10 predicted proteins | sample AntDrymUQ2792106_2_FD_106643 | JGI IMG/M metagenome (GOLD analysis project Ga0136614, IMG submission 106643) | Polar desert sand microbial communities from Dry Valleys, Antarctica - metaG UQ279 (21.06) | ecosystem: Environmental > Terrestrial > Soil > Desert | place: Antarctica: Dry Valley... | reverse complement strand
GCCCTTGGGATGCCGGCCGACCTGATGCTCAACGCCGCCGGCTTCGCTACCGAGGGCCAACGGGCGGAAGCGATCACCGCGCTTGGCGGGACTCTGCCGCGTCGGGCGACCGACGACGCCTGAGGGCAGACCCCAGCGCTTCGCCGAAGCCCCAGCGCATCGCCGAAGCCCGGATGGGTCGTGGGGTGACCCATCCCACCGATGCCCACCTCAGGATCCAGGCGGGGCCACCGTTCGCCTTGCATAGCCACCGGTCGATGCACATGGCCATGCAAGGTTTCTGCATCACCGCCCCACTCGGGCGATTGATGCGATCCTCAAGCGCTCAGGTCAGCGTGCCGTGCTCGTGGGCGCCGAGTCTCGCCGGGTCTCCGGTGGGATGGGTCACCGGCTGGCCCAAGGTCTTCACATCGGCAGTCGTGGTGACCTGCTCGGAGGACGGTGAGGGCGGCGACACCGCCCAGAACACGCTCCGCGACACCCGGTGTGGCCGGATCCCAGCCGGGCCATCCTGGGCGCGGTACGATCCGCTTCCGCGCCCGTAGCTCAGTGGACAGAGCGTCTGACTTCGGATCAGATGGTCGGGGGTTCGAATCCCTCCGGGCGCGCCAGACCCTGGGCGGCTAGGATACTTGAGACAGCGATGACAACGGCCGGGCGTGCGAGCGGAACTGAGCCGCCCGGGCAACAGCTGCACCCAGCGGTCGGTGGCCCGGAGCGAACGTGAACCGTAGCGGATCCAGCCGGGGGGACGATGTGACTTACGCGACCATCGTCGACGGTAGTCGACATGTCCGACTGGACGAGGTCGATCCGGCGGATCACGGGAGTCTCACCCGCCCGCGGGCTGACGACGAGCTCGACGCGCTGTCACGCGAGCTGCGCGAACTGCTTGGGCTGATGTTCGCGGCCGAGACCAACGGCCTGCTGGTGATACTCCAGGGCATGGACGCGGCCGGCAAGGACATCACCATCCAGAACGTGTTCGTGCTGGCTAACCCGGAGGCGATCCGGGTCAAGCACTTCCTGCCGATGAGCAAGGATGAGGAGAAGCATCATTTCATCTGGCGCGCGGACGTCGAATGCCCAGCGCGTGGCGAGGCCGTCATCTTCGACCGGTCCTATTACGAACAGTTGGTCCAGCCCCAGGTAGATGGAGAGGTCGACTCGCGCGAGCTGGACATCCGGATCGAGGACGTCCTGGCGTTCGAGCGGCTACTGGGACATGGTGGGACGATCGTGGCCAAGTTCTTCCTGCACGTCAGCCCAGGCGAGCAGGAGAAGCGGCTCCGCGACCGGATGGAGCACGAGCCGTGGCTGGCCTCTGCCAGGGACTGGATCGCGCGGCGTAGCTGGGACGACTACATGACGGCTTATGAAAAGGCGGTCAACGCGACCGCGACCTCGGATGCGCCGTGGCACATCGTTGCGGCTGACCACCAGTGGTCCTACAACGTGTCGGTCGCCCAAGCACTGGTCGAGCGGCTACGCCCGTACCGGGACTCGTGGGTGAAGGGCCGTGACGAGCGGGGAGCGAAGAAGCGTGCCGAGGCTGAGGAGGAAGCACCACCGGTCTAGACTCAGCCCGATGGAGGTATCGGTGCGGCCGGAGCGGGACGGCGAGGCGGTTGCCGTCGGCGAGCTCACCGAAGCGGCCTTCGGCGGATCGGTGGAGGCGCTCATCGTGGACAGCATCCGGGGCACTGACCGTTGGATCGATGGCGGTTCGCTGGTGGCACAGGACGCCGCGGGCGACATCTGTGGACATCTGCTCCTCAGCGAGGGTGACCTGGTCGCCGCTGACGGCTCGGCCAGGCGGATTTGGATGGTCGGCCCGGTGGCTGTCCGACCTGGTCAGCAACGGCGCGGCATCGGCACGCTGCTCATGAACGCTGCCATCGCCCTCGCGACCGAGCGGGAACAGCCCGTGCTGTGCCTGTTGGGGCACAGCGACTATTACCCGCGTTTCGGCTTCGAGCCGGCGCGCCGCATCGGCATCCAGCCGCCGCAGCCATGGCGCGATGAGAACTGGCTCGCGCTCAGGCTTCCATGCTGGACCGCCGACCTGGCTGGCATCGCGCACTTCCCGCCGGCCTTCGGAGGCTGACCCTGGTCGACCTGCTCCACTGTCGGCGCAGTGTGCCTGTGTGAGGTCCCGCGGCACTCTCGCCTAGACTTCGCGGGCCATGTCAGAGCCACACCGTGTCCTTCGGCCAGCCCGACCCTAACCAGCCTGGGCCCCTGTCGCGCGATGCTGCCGCATCGCTGCTGCAACAGGGTTGGGATCTTGCTGTTCAGGGTGAATGGGAGGGCTCGGCGGCGGTGTACGGTCGGCTGGTCGGCAACCCGGATGCGGAGGTCCATGTGGCCGCCCTGCTGGGGATGGCGGAGGCGCGCTACCGGCTCGATGAGGACGCGGCCGCTCTCCAGGCCTGGATCGCCGCCACCCAGGCGCCCGAGACGAGCAACACCTGGCGCGCCTGGCGAGCCCTGGCCGCCGCCCGCGTCAGGGAAGGCGACCTCGCCGGTGCGGCGCGGTCGTACCGTGAGGCGGAACGACGTGCTCCTCCCGACGAGCGAGCAGCCATCGCCTCACGCCTCGGCTGGCTGTCCAAGGAGCTCGGCCAGCCCAGGACATCAGACCGTGCCTTCGGTCGCTCACGAGCGGCCGGGATGCCTGCGCCCATCGTCACCTGGTCGCTCCTCGCGCTGACCATCGGTATCGGCATCTCCGAGCTATTCGGCAACGGACAGCTCTGGATCTCGCTGCTCGGTCTCATCAAGGCAGATGTCGCCGCTGGCGAGTATTGGCGCCTGGTGACGGTCGCCCTGGTGCATGACGATCGCCTGTTCCTCCATCTGGCGTTCAACATGTACGCACTGTGGATCGTGGGCCCCATCGTGGAGGGCCTCTACGGGGCGCCGCGCTTCCTGGGTGCCTACGTCCTGACTGCCGCGGCCGGTTCGGCGGCCAGCTATGTATTCACCTCAGCGCCGGTCGCCGTGGGGGCCAGCGGCGCTATCTTCGGGCTCTTCGGGATGCTGCTCGTGAGCGACCGCGTGCACCGGCCCGCTTTGACCCGCTCGGCGCGCAACCTGACCGCCCAGATAACGATGCTCATCGCCATCAACCTGGTGCTCGGCTTCACGATCCCGAACGTCGACAACGCAGCCCATATCGGGGGACTCCTGGGGGGCGCCTGGCTCGGTCTCCTGCTTGTGCCGCGCGGCGCCACGTTGGCCAGCCTGTGGCAGCGACCGGTCACCGACGCGACGGGTCGCCCAGGCTCCCAAGCTCCCGCTCAGGCGGCCAGCTCGAGCAATGTGCTGCGACTGGCCGGGGTCATCGCACTACTGGCCGTCATCGCCGTGGCTGTCGGCGTCGGACCGGGCGGCTAGCGCTCACCCCGCGGCGGCTGGTCGCCGTCGACCAGGTCCAGCCGTTTCCCGTATCGATCGATGATCCGGTAGAAATTCCGCTTGCTCAGCCTCTCTCGCTCGCGCGCGGCTGTGGCGAACCATGCGCGATGCTCATGGCGCACGACCGGTAGCTCGACGGCCACCGCCCGTCGTGGCAGCGCACCCGGGCCTTCATCGCGGAGCACCAGGCTCCACCACAGGTCGAGGTTGCGATAGAAGCGGAAGCGCTCATCGATCGGTCCGCGGGCCGCGCCATCAGCCCGACGGAAGGCAAGGCAATAGCCCTCGACAGCGTGCACATCGCCGGCCGACGCAGCTTGGAAATGACGCATATCGGCGGAGGTCACACCGTAGGGCCCTGCCACAGCGATGCTCGGGTCGGCCAGGAGCTGCACCAGCGAGGTCACGATGTCGCCGTCCGGTTCGATGCTCGTGTCCAGGCTGATGACCACCGGCGCGACGGACCTCCGTAGTCCGATGGCCAGGGCAGCACCGGCTCCCAGCCGGGCGCTGGTCCAGATGACCTCCAGCTGCTGGGCTCCCAGAGCCGCACGGCCGGCCTCCAGCGTGCCTTCGAGCGTCTGCGCCTGCTCGGCGCTCGGACTGTCCGCAACGATGACCACCGATGTACCCGCTGGCGCATGGTCGCCCAGCCCGACGACTGCCCGGCGCAGGTCGGCCGACCAGTCGGTCGCGGTCAGTACCACGGTCGCCAGCCCCTGCTCCGGCTGGTCAAGCCGAGACGGGACGGCCGTGCTGGAGCCATAACGCACGCCGCCCGGCTCGACCAGATCGGGCGGGTGCGCTGGCTCCAGGCGGTATGAGAGGCCATCATCGACCACCTTCCAGCCGCTCTGCTCGATCTCGCGGCGCAGACCGTCTGCAGCGGCCCAGTCGCGCTCGGCGCGGGCGAGGCTGCGGCGGCGGGCCAGCGAATCGATCACCTCAGGGACGGCGAACCTCGCGGATGGCACGGACCGAGGATAGCCGCCTACCCTGTCACACCGGTGAACCCCTGTCTGCGCGCCTGCCTGGGCGGCACGTTCCTGTTGCGCTTCAGCAGTGGCCTTCGGCGGCCTTGCTGGTCTTCTATCTGGCGGACCTGCCGCGCTACGGCGGACCGGCCGTATCGCCACTCATCGTGGGCGTCCTCACGGCTGCCTTCTTCGTGGCCGAGGTCTCGCTCTCACCTCTCTTCGGCGCGCTGTCCGACCGCTTCGGCCATCACCTGCTGATGCAGCTGGGCCCGCTGCTCGGCGCGGTCGCCGTGGTCATGACCGCCCTGTCGACCGACCTCCCGGTGCTGGGCCCACGCGCCTGCTGGAAGGTGCCGCCGCCGCCGTCAGCGTCCCTTCCATCCTGGCCTACCTGGCCCTCTCGACGGCCACCGACGAACGGCTGCGAGGTCGGGTCTCGGCAGCTTTCGAGGCCGTGACGTGGCCGGACTTGGTGGCGGGATCGCGGCCGGGGGAGGTGTCTGGACCGTCCTCGGACAGACCGCGTTCTACGCCAACGCCGTGCTCTACCTGGCGGCGCTGGTCGTCTACCGCGTGGGAGTGTCGCGCCCGCGTCCCGCTGCCGGGCCGGCGGGGGAGGCGGAGCCGGTCGGTCGGTTCGGCTACCGGGGCCTGGTGGGCGATCCACGGGTGTGGTTGCTGGGACCGACCTGGATGGCCATCAATGCGGCCCTGGGTCTGTACACCAGCCAGACCCTATTCCAGCTCCTCCGCGCCCCAGACCCTCGCGTCAGCGACCAGCTCATGGTCGGCGGCTTCTCGCCGCTGGAGGTCACCCTGGGCTTCGCTGTCGGCATCTGTGTCTTCTTCGCCGGCCTGGCCTGCTGGGGCCGGCGATTCGCTCATCTGCGTCGGACGACGATCATCGCCTACGGCATCGCTGGTGGGGGGTCGATGGCGCTGGTGGCCCTGGCGCTCAACCACAGCGGAGGACTCGATGCTGCCTATCGGGTCCCGCTCGCGCTGGTCGGCTTGGTCGGCCTGTTCGTCCTGGCCGGTGCGACGCCGGCGGCGCTGGGTCTCCTGGCCGACATGTCGGAGGCGTTCCCCCACGATCGGGGTGCGATCATGGGCCTGTACGGCGTATTCCTGGGTCTCGGCCAGGTGATCGGCCTGGTGCTAGGCGGACTGGTCGCCGAGGTGGCCGCCTTGGACGGGGTGCTTGTCGCCACATTCGTGCTGATGGCCGTCGCGCTCGTCCCGCTGGCACGACTGCGCCGAGCCGAGCCGTGGCTAAACGCGCTGCCCTGACTTCGTCGATCCGTCTCACACTACTTGCATGAGTGGGGCATGCTAGGCCGCACGTACGGATGATCGGGGCCGCAGCGCCCCGCAACCTACGAGCGTTGATCCGTTACGGACGGATCCGATGAGGAGGAACGAATGAGGCTTGGTAGGTCTCGCCTACTTGCCGTCGGCGCGGCATCCGCGTTGATGGTCGCCGCGTGCAGCGGCGGGCAGCCAACGACAGCACCCGGCGGCTCGGGTCCTGCCGGCTCCGGTCCTGCCGGCTCCGGTCCCGCTGGCTCCGGCCCAGCCGGCTCGGGCGGGCAGATCGGCGGCACGGTCTCCGTCATCGGCACCTGGGGTGGCGACGAGGAGACCGCCTTCCTGGATATGGTGGCCCCGTTCGAGGAGCAGACCGGTGTGGACGTGCAGTACACCGGCACCCGCGACCTGGAGGCCGTTCTGACGACCGGGGTCGCGTCGGGCATCCTGCCCGATGTTGCCGGTCTCCCAGGTCCCGGGCAGATGCGGCAGTTCGCCACCAACGGTGACATCGTGGACTTAGGCACCGTGCTCGATCGGGCCACTTACGAAGCGGAGACCGCACCGACGTTCGTCGAGCTCGGCACCGTCGACGGGATGCTCGCTGGCGTGTTCATCAAGAGCGCCGTCAAGGGTCCCATCTGGTACAACGTCGCGAACTTCACCGGTGAGCCACCGGCGACATTCGAAGATCTCCAGGCGTTGCCGGCAGATCCAGCCGAACAGAAGTGGTGCGTGGCGCTCGAGGGCGGCGCTGACTCCGGTTGGCCCGGGACGGACTGGATCGAGGACATCGTCCTTCGCCAATCAGGTCCTGAGGTCTACGATCAATGGGTCGCTGGTGAAGTCGCGTGGACCTCGCCGGAGATCCGCTCCGCGTTCGAGACCTTCGGCCAGGTCCTGGAGAACTCGTACGGCGGCCCAGACTACATCAACGCGACTCCCTTCGGGCAGGGCGGCAACCAACTCTTCGCGGATCCGCCGGGTTGCCTCTTCCATCACCAGGCCAGCTTCATCACCTCGTTCTTCATGAATGAAGGGGGGGCGACGGCCGACCAATACGACTTCTTCCTCTTCCCGGAGATCGACCCCGAGTACGCGGGGGCACTTACGGGGGCAGGCGATCTGTTCGGCATGTTCACCGATACGCCGCAGTCGCGCGCCCTCATCCAATACTTGGTGACGCCAGAGGCCCAGCAGATCTGGGTCGACATCGGCGGCGCGATCTCGGGCAACCTCATGGTGACCGAGTATCCCGATGAGATCTCACAACGTCTGGCTGAGGCTCTCGCCGATGCCGAGACGTTCCGCTTCGATGCCGGTGACCAGATGCCAGGCGAGATGAACACTGCCTTCTTCGCCGCGATGGTGGAGTTCGCCGCCGACCAGTCGGCGCTCGACTCGATCCTGGCGAATCTGGACACCGTCCAAACGAGTGCCTACGAGGAGTAGGCGACCAGCTTCAGGGGCGGATCTTCGGTCCGCCCCTGAACGACCCTTCGTCTTCACCGCTGGGAGGAGGAAGCGTTGGACGACCTGATCTTGGCTGCCGTCGTGGTGGTCGGCATCCCGGCTGTGCTAGTCGGCTACATCCTCCTGACGGAGCAGATCCTCAAGGTCTTCCCGGAACGCAGGCGTGCTCGAGTCAGACCCTGGCTGTGGCTGCTGCCTGCTCTGGCGTTCCTGTTCGTGTTCTTGGTCTACCCGGCCATCGGCACGTTCATCGATAGCTTCAAGGACCGTCGCTCCGGGGACTTCGTCGGACTCGCGAACTACCAGTACGTCTTCGGCAGCCCGGACGTCCTCGGAGCCATCAAGAACAACATCCTGTGGCTGGTGCTCTTCACCGGCCTCACCGTGGGATTCGGGCTCGCCATCGCCATCCTGGTGGACAGGGTGCGCTACGAATCCACCGCCAAGTCCGTCATCTTCATCCCCCTGGCCATCAGTTTCGTAGCGGCCGGGGTCATTTGGCAGACCGTCTACGCATTCCAGCCAGCGGGCCAGCCCCAGACAGGCCCGCTCAATGCGATCATCACGACCTTCGGGGCTGATCCGATCAGTTTCGTGCGCAACGCCACCACCGGCACGTTCGCGCTCATCATCGTGGGTGTCTGGATATGGACCGGCTTCGCCATGGTCATCCTGTCGGCAGGCCTCAAGGGCATAAGCGCGGAATTACTGGAAGCCGCGCGTGTCGACGGCGCCAATGAGTGGCACGTCTTCCGTCATATAATCTTGCCACTCCTGATGCCGACCATCGCCGTCGTGGCAACGACCATGGTCATCACGGCGCTCAAGGCCTTCGATATCGTATACGTGATGACCAACGGCGCGTTCGACACGGAAGTCCTGGCCAACCGGATGTATCAGGAACTGTTCAGCTTCAGTCAATTCGGCCGTGCCGCCGCCATCGCGGTCGTCCTTATGTTGGCCATCGCACCGCTCATGATCGCCAACGTAAGACGGTTCCGCGAGCAGGAGGCCCTTCGATGAGTGCAGTAACGCCTCCAGTCACCCAGCCGATCGCCCAGCGCCGCGGGGGGCTGGGGCGATTCCGTCGCAGCAGTTGGACGACGCACCTGGTGCTCGTCGCGCTTATGCTGCTATGGCTCGTGCCGACGGTGGGCCTCCTGGTCAATTCGTTCCGTGAGCGCGCCGATGCGAACTCGAGCGGCTGGTGGACGGCCATCCTGCCGCCCTACGAATTCACGCTATCCAACTATGAGGCCGTCCTCGGTCAGTCGGGGTTGGCGGATGCCTTCGTCAACAGCCTCTTCATCACCATCCCCGCAACCATCATCCCTATCGCCGTTGCTTCCTTCGCTGCCTACGCGTTCGCATGGATGGACTTCCCCTTCAAGAACGCCCTGTTCGTACTGGTCGTGGGCCTGCTTGTCGTGCCCCTGCAGCTCACGTTGATCCCCATCCTCCGCCTCTTCGGCCCCAATGGTCTGGACATCGGAGGCTCCTTCCTGGCCGTCTGGCTCGCGCACACGGGTTACGGCCTGCCCTTCGCCTTATACCTGTTACGAAACTACATGGGTGGCTTGCCCAAGGAAGTGTTCGAGTCGGCCTCCATAGATGGGGCCAGCCAGGCCACCGCCTTCTTCCGGCTGGCGCTGCCTATGAGCGTGCCGGCTATCGCCTCGCTGGCCATCTTCCAGTTCCTATTCACCTGGAACGATCTGCTGGTCTCGCTGATCTACATCGGGACGAACATCGAGAACCAGCCGCTGACACTCAAGGTGGCCAACCTGGTCAACTCGCTCGGCGGCAACGTCCACCTGCTGACGGCGGCTGCCTTCGTGACGATGGCTCTGCCGCTCGTCGTGTTCTTCGCCCTGCAGCGCTACTTCGTGCGGGGTATCACCGGCGGCGCCGTCAAGGGATGAACGACCCCGCTCGCGCTTCGGCGCGGCCGGTCGACCTAGTCCTGCCAGCGGTCCCCCAAGGCCGATCGGAGTTCGGTTCCGCACAGCCCGTCCTTGCGCTGGATCTCGGCGGGACGCTTACCCGTGCGGCGGTGGTAGACCGAGATGGTCAGCTCACGGGCCGCCTGGCTGTGCCCACACCGCTGGAGGCGGGGGCTGAAGCCGTCATGCTGACCGCCATCACCACGCTGCGCGCGACTCTCCGCGAGGGGGGCGATGCGATGGCCGACGACAAGGGCCGCCCGAGCGCAGTGGCCGTCTCTGCACCGGGCCCCCTGGATCCTTGGACCGGACTGATGATCGATCCACCGAACATGGGGCCCGGCTTCCACGGGATGCCACTTGGGCAGCACATAGAGGATGCGCTCGGGCTGCCCTGCGTGGTCGAACGGGACACGAACGTGGCAGCGCTGGGCGAGGCGGTCTTCGGTGCGGCGACCGGCTGCCGTGACTTCCTGTACATCACGGTGTCGACCGGTATCGGCGGTGCCGTCGTCACCGGAGGGCGGCTGATGATGGGGCCTGACGGCGTGGCCGGTGAGCTGGGTCACATCGTGGTCGACATGGCGGGGGAAGCGTGCGGCTGCGGTGCGCGTGGTCACCTCGAGGCCATCGCATCCGGTACGGCGATCTCGCGGGCGGGTTCCGTGGCCGGCCAGCCACCGCGCTCAGCGCGCGAAGTCGCGCGGCGGGCTAAGTCCGGCGACGAGGCGGCCCGGGTCATCATGGATCGAGCCATCACGGCCTTCGCCGCCGCATGTGTCTCTTATGTAGACATCTTCGACCCGGATCTCATCGTGGTCGGTGGTGGTGTTGCTCGCGGTCTGGGCGAGCGATGGTTGGAGCCAGCCAGAAGTCTCGTTGCCGCCACCGCCTTCGCTCGGCAACGGGATCGGGCTCGGATCGTGCCGGCTGCGCTAGCCGATGATGCGGGGCTCGTGGGCTGCTTCGTGCTTGCCTCGATCCGGGCCGGGGACGAGCGCTGGAGGCTGCGCGACGGTCCCGCGTAACGGATCGCCGATCCCATCGTTGGACGTGCGAACCTGGGCGGTCCCGGCCAGTGGCGACGCACCGGAGTCAGGGAGGCGCTGCGGGCGGGCCACCGGTGGCTGTAGCGCCAAGTCGGAAAGGCTGTAACCGAAGGGCAGCACGCCTGCCTCATAGCGCGCCCGCACCACTGCCCGGTGGATGGGGATGAGGCCGCGCCAGCGCCGGAAGTAGGTCTCGTTGGTGCCCCCATCAGGAACCACCGTGACGCGCTGACTATCCAGCTCCAGGAAGCGATGGATCCCGTCCAGGCAGGCCTGCGGGTCGGCCGTGAGTCGCTCAAAAGTGACTACCTGTACCCGATGGAGGGCCGCCATGTCAGTGGCCAGGATGTCGTGCGCGACGATCCAGTGATGAAGCAACTCGCCAATGGTCGAGCGGGACCATTTCTGGGTCGCCAGCGCCACGGCGATGGGGTGGCGCAAGATGATCACGAACGACGCGTCCGGGAACAGGGCCTGGAGGAAGCGCGTGCGTATCAGGTTGGGTGGCGACTTCTCCAGCAACACTGGTCGGGCCAGATCCCAGTGCGGCCGCCAGGCGTCCATCAGCCGGCGCGCGCTGGCCGAGGTGGCCAGCGGAGAGACCTCTGTGACGTGTGCCGCTGGATCGAACGCGAACTTGCCGGGACCGCCGTGGGCGCGCGCCGTGGGCAGCACATCCTGAGTGTGCTGACCCTCGTTCTTGGGTACGCCCATGGCGGACAGACCGCTGATGGAGGGATGTCCGGACAGCAGGTCGGCCAGTAGGGTCGTCCCGCTCTTGTGCAGCCCACCCACGAAGACGAGCCGGTGTTTCTCGTCGAGTGGATCCACCGGGCGATAGTACCGTCCGAGTCACGGGTCCGTTACGATCCCTGCGTGACCCAGACCTTGGAGCGCCGGGCCGCCCCGCCAGCCAGACCGGCGACCTACGGCAACCTGATCGGCGGTGAGTGGCGCCCGAGCGTCACCGACCGGACCTTCGAGTCGCGCGATCCGGCCGACACCAGGAGCGTCATCGGACTGTTCGCCGCCTCGGATGCGGCAGACGTGGCAGCCGCCGTGCGGGCGGCCGAAACGGCCTTGCCCGCCTGGCGTGCCACGCCCGCCCCCAAGCGCGGCGAGATCATGTTCCGCTTCGGGGCGCTCCTTGCCGAGCACAAGGATCGGCTCGCGCGGGCGATGACATCGGAGATGGGCAAGGTCCTGGCG
>Ga0136614_10002538_pt1 | contig 11379 bp, 9 predicted proteins | sample AntDrymUQ2792106_2_FD_106643 | JGI IMG/M metagenome (GOLD analysis project Ga0136614, IMG submission 106643) | Polar desert sand microbial communities from Dry Valleys, Antarctica - metaG UQ279 (21.06) | ecosystem: Environmental > Terrestrial > Soil > Desert | place: Antarctica: Dry Valley... | reverse complement strand
GGTCGCGCCGGCGGCGTGTTTGATGAACTCTCGATCACGGCTGTAAACTCTCTCGGAAATAATTTCATTGTCGTTAAATATAGACGCAAACACGCGCCGACGAAAAGGAGCAACGCACCGATGACGGTCATTGGCAGACTCGACGAGCAGGTTGACGATATTTTAATCAGGCCGCTAATCAACCATCATGAGTCCGCAATAGGCCCTGGGCCAAAGTCGCCAGACTCAGTCGCCAACGATCCGCCGGCGCACAGTTCACCAGCGCGCAGTTCATTAATAGGGTCCGCGGAATCTCACGAACGGCGCGGCGTTGATAAACCGGACGCGCGACCACTGCCCGTCTGGCTATTATGAGCGAAAGACGTTGTTTCAACTTCATGTGCCGAGACGGAGTTGCGCCGCGGACGCGCGAACGACTGCGCGGTCGGTGACATGACGGCGGGCGGACAGTACACACGGTCGCGGGCGTGACGGTTCAATTACCTTTCAAGAGGAACGAGTCAACATGAGTTTTTGGGAGAGTGTGACGAAGATCGTCGAGAAGCAGTTTGTGGACCGCGCATTTAACCTGAGCGGTCAGCACAAAGATTTTTTCTGCGAGACTTGCCGACGCATCACAGATCACGTCTCGATCAGTCATGCGGCCAGTTTGCGGCGCGCCAACCGACTGGAATCGCGCGGCGTGCGTGTCGTTTCACACCTGGTTGGTAAGCTGAGCGACCTCAACCCGGCAGAGAACATGCTGGTCGGCAGACCCTACCGGTGCGGTGGCTGCGGTCGCGAGATCGTCGATTAAAAGAGCACGGCGAGCCTGCTTGACACTCGTCGCACCCATCTCTTAGGATGTCACCCACGCTCTTCATCGAATCGGATGTATGTTGATGGAGCACAGGTCTTTGGAGCGAGTGTTCGTCGTAATTGGTGTCGGTAAAATCCGGCGCGGGACATTGGCGTGACGCTCTCCGAAGGCACGTATGTCAACGGTAGACGGCCACCCTTACAAGGTGGAGGTTGGGGGTTCGAATCCCTCCGTGCCTACCAGACAGGGGCGACATTGAAGAAGTGGCCGCCCGTCTTTGAAATCAGCCTTGAGTTTTGCGGAGTCGTAGTTCAGTTGGTTAGAACGCCGGCCTGTCACGTCGGAGGTCGCGGGTTCGAATCCCGTCGGCTCCGCCACTTATTTGTGGCACTTCAAGCATTTGCAGCCGTCCTTCGGGGCGGCTGTTTATGTTTTACGGCACGCACATATTAATCTTCCCTGTCACTGACCGTTTCTCTTCCACGCATCGATAGCCTCCACACCAGCATTGGCAAAGCCACCACAAGCCTTTTCCTCTGAGGTCGTCACGAGCTATTACTTTAAGGTCTCCGAACTTTTGGCCTATTCTGGTGAGGGCATACATATAGGATGGTAAAGAGGGTTACTTGTGGGTAACTTTACGATTCTGATTTCGGTGATCTTTTGAACATCTTGGGGTTTTTTAATAATTCCCTTACTTCTTCAGTAGTAAACATATCCAAAAATTTCTTGCCCGAAATCTCTTCGGCAGTTTCCTGTAATCCGTCATACTCATGGCCCGCCTCAGAAAGTTTACCTATTGTATTTTTAATGATCGGCGCTAACTCGTTTAGCTCGGCTAGCTGGGCCTTTCGTTGGTCTTCATTTTCAGATTTAAGGAGTTCGTCTACCATCTTCAGAAGCATCATTGATGGCACGATAGAATTTATTACTCTGTGCCTACTAAAGAGCATCGACATCACCAGTGTTTTGACACCCCTTTGTAATTCTGCGTCCTGTCGCTCCATCGTCATGCCGTGAAGCTCAAGGAGGGAAGTATTAACTTCTCTGATATAAGGGATGAGATTAACTTGCTCTTTGGTCTGCCTCTTGTAGTAGTAATGGGTAGTCACTATCCCTATGAGTGCGCTTACAATCGCTAAGAGGATTTCCATAATGAACGGATTATACACTTGGAGATAACTAAATATTTTGTTGATCCTTTAAGATGAAAGTTTTTTAACGAGAGATTTATCAACTTCAGCACGGAAAGGTTTGTTCGACATCGTATCTTCAACCTGAACAACGAAATGTTTGTACTTCAAATATTCTTCGATATCTTCGCTGTTCTGGTCAAATCCTCCGCCCCAGTCATCGCCTGGATTTAATTTAGCTGGAAGTGGGCCATAAAATGGCTGTGTAATGATTGCTAGGTTTTCTCCATTTCGCTTCTTCATACCACGCTTTGAATTAAAGCCATGAAGGGTAAGAAGTTTATTGTCGTCGGAATTTTCCCAATATTTGTTACTGATACCCAGATCATTTCCTTTCTTCTATCCTCTGCATTTACGAAATTAGGGATCGCAGTTACTTTAAGCTGCACTCTCTCAGCGTACTTCCACTTGTAGTAGTCCCAACATAAAGCAAACAGTCCTGCTATCGTGCCTATAATCCCGGTGACGGCTCCAATTATTGCAAGTACGTCAGTGGTTGTCATGCGTTCTCTCTTGTTGATAACTTTCCAACCTCGCATATTTAACCCAAAAAATCCGTCTTTACAAGATCATTCGAGTTGCTAGACTTAGGGAAAGGTCGAACCGTTAACGCTCGTAAATTAACGAGCAGAAATCACTATCCCCATTGATATAATGATGGAGAGGACGTGTTATGAAAGAGCTTGCGAAACCGCTGGAAGAAACGGTCAGAGAGTTGTCTACTGAGCGGCAAGCCGAGGTGCGCGACCTTATTGAGTTTCTGCTTGCGAAGCAAAGGTCGCGCCCGCGTCGCAAACCGCAGTTCGATTGGGCTGGGGCACTTAAAGCCATGCCCGATGACTACACTTCGGTTGACCTTCAACATTAGATTGCGCGCCAACGTAGCGAGGTCGAATGAAACTGCTCGTTGACAACCAATATCTTTCTCGAAGTGCTGCTCGAATAAGCGCGCTCTACGGAGGCGAAAGAGTTTCTCGCCAAGACGGGCGCGCATGAATTCTTTATCTCCGACTTCTCACTTCATTCCATCGGGCTAATCTTACTCAAGCGTAAGAAGGCTGATGCGTTTCGCAAGTTCCTCGCTGACATGATGAGGAATGCCGGAACCACAGTTGCGCTACTGTCGCGGGTTCGAATCCCGTCGGCTCCGCCACTTCTTCAAAAGCGATTGCCATTCACTCTCGTTGAAAGGCAATCGCTTTTTCTTTATCCCTGACCCGCGCGGTTGAGATGATCTGTCGATTTGACACGTTCAGTCGAGTCAATCTGAATGACTTGCTGACTCAATCTCTGCGCCTCGATTCCTGCCCTTCGTCGCCAAACCAACAAAATCCCGGCTACCTTGAAGCGCTTCATAAAACCGTCCGCTGGCATATGCCTTGCCGAAGGTTAATTGCCGACAACCAAAAGCCGCTGAATGCGGACGGCACAGGGCAAACACTCTCCGCCCCTCAGTTGATTACCCACGCCCCCCGCTCCCACCGCTTGAGGTCAGAAGACATTGATGCCACATCTCAACTTGACTCTGAGCAAAGAGCGTTTAGAGGCACCGTATACGTGGTGCGTCATCGCGTGCGGCATGGCGGTGTGCGGTATCTCAATCTATCACGCCGCCGTCCGCGGGATCGACGGGCAGGTCCTGCTGTTGGCACTCCTAACGGTCGTTGTCGCCTCGCGCGTTCACATCAAGATACCCCGCTTCAACGGCACGATCACCGTCGCCGACACGTTCGTTTTCCTCACGATGTTGCTGTGCGGCGGGCCGGCGGCAGTGCTTGTTGCGACGGCCGAGGCCGTCACCTCGTCGGCGCGCGTCAGCCGGCGCGTCACCACTTACCTCTTCAACGCGGGCAGCGCTGCCTGCTCGACGTGGGCGACGGTGTCGGCGCTCAACCTGTTGTTCGGTGACCCATCGCAGTTGACGGCCCACCTGTCCACGGCGATGTTCGTCCTCGCGATCTGCGTCATGGCGCTTACCCAATACGGCGTCAACCTGACCTTCGTCGCCATCCGTCAGGCTTGCAAGTTCGATCTCCCCCTCTGGTACGAATGGTCGCGCTACTACCTCTGGACATCCGTGACGTATCTGGTCGGCGCGGCGGCGGCTGGGCTGGTCGCATGGTTCTTCGGCGCACTCAACCTCTACGCCTTCCTGGTTATCACCTCGATCATAGCGCTTATTTACTTCACGTGCCGCACCTACCTGCGTAACCTCGACGCCATGCAGGAATCAGAAGCGCGCTTCCGTAGCTCGTTCGACCACGCGGCCATCGGGATGGCGCTGGTGTCGCCCGATGGCCGCTGGCTACAGGTCAACGACAGTCTCTGCCGATTGCTCGGCCACACGTCGGAACAGATGCTTTGCGGAAACTACCGCGAGGTGATGCACCCGGACGACTTAGCACTCTCGCAGACGAACATCAACGAACTGCTCGTGGGCGGGTCGCTCGCGCGCCAGATGGAGTTGCGTTACATACACCGGGCGGGGCACGAAGTCTGGGTGCTGCTGAGCGCTTCGACGGCGCGCGACACGCACAACGCGGTGCGTCACCTGATTTTCCAGGTCCAGGACGCGACGCTGCGCAAGAAAGCGGAGGCGCAGCTCGTGTACGACGCTTCGCACGATTCGCTCACCGGGCTGCCGAATCGCCCGGCATTCACCGCGCAGTTGAAGGCCGCGCTCGGGCGGGTCGAACAACAATCGGGCGGCGGCCTGCTCGCGGTGCTGTTCCTCGACCTCGACGGCTTCAAGACCGTTAATGATTCGCTCGGCCACGGGACCGGCGACGAACTCCTGAAGGGCATCGCCGGGCGCCTGTTGAAATGCGTCCGGCCTGGCGACACGGTGGCGCGGCTCGGCGGCGACGAGTTCACGATTCTCCTTGAAGGCATCTCCAACATTCAACAAGCCGTCGAGGTTGCCGAGCGCGTTAAAGAGAAACTGACGCTGCCGTTTCTACTCGCCGGGCATGAGGTGTTCACCGGCACCAGCGTCGGCATCGCGTCGAGCCTGTTCGGCTACACCGACCCGGGCGATATGCTCCGCGACGCGGATGCCGCCATGTACCAAGCGAAGGCGCAAGGCAAGTCGTGTCACGCGATGTTCGACGAGCAGATGCACGAAGACGCGACGAAGCGTTTGTGTCTGGAGAGCGATTTGCGACGCGCTGTCGAGCGCAACGAGTTTGTCGTCTACTACCAGCCGATCCGCGTGCTCGCGACAAACGAATTGCGCGGCTTCGAGGCGCTCGTGCGGTGGCTGCACCCGGTCCAGGGCCTGCTGTCGCCCGCGCAGTTCGTGCCGTTGGCGGAGGAGAACGGGCTGATCGTCCAGATCGACAACATAGTGCTGGCGGAGGCGTGCCGCCAACTGCGCGAGTGGCAGCTTCAGTACGCCGACTGCGGCGGGCTGACGATCAACGTCAACGTCTCCAGCAAGCAGTTCGCGCACGAAGGCTTAGTCGAAGTCGTGAAGCGAGTGGTTAAAGAGACCGGGATCGACCCGCGCAGCCTGCAACTGGAACTCACCGAGAGCGCGATGATGAAGAACTTGCAGAACACTGCGCGCGTGCTCAACGAGTTAAGTCTGCTCGGCATCAGCATCAGCATCGACGACTTCGGCACCGGATATTCGAACCTCAGCTACCTGCACGAATTTCCGATCTCGACCTTGAAGATCGACCGTTCGTTTGTCAACCGCCTGAGCGGGCGCGAGGAGGAATGGGAGATTGTGCGCACCATCCTGATGTTGGCGCACAATCTGAAGATGAGCGTCGTCGCCGAGGGCATCGAGACAAGCGAGCAACTCTGGCAACTCCGCAACCTCGGCTGCGACTACGCGCAGGGCTATCACATATCGCCTCCGGTGAAGGCCGACGACGCGGCGAAAATGTTGCCCACCGGCGACGGCCAATTCGCCTTTCCCTCGTCAGTCACCGCTCGCGCCGGCCTGCGCCTGGTGTCCGCCGGGTAGTAATTTACTCACTCTCTCCACACCGCGGCTTCCACGTTGTCACGGAGCGAGGTCATGCGAGGATTGGCAGTGGGGCTTCTACCAGATAATCTTCGGCCCTTCTGGACACGGAGCGAGGTCATGCTAGGATTAGCAGTCCTGAAGGCTGAAGTTGAAACGCAAGCTATCTCCTGCTCTCCGGATGTGATGAGCGGAGCGCCAGTGTTCGCTGGCACCCGTGTACCCGTGCAGACCATCATCGATTACCTTGCCGGAGGGCATCCCCTTGATGAGTTCTTGGATGACTTTCCAACTGTCGCAAGAATACACAACCGGCCTTTGTTAACATCAGATTCAAAGATTCTTTCTTACCCTCATGTGGGTTTGCTCAAGTAGGCCGCATCCGACAATGGCTTGCAGCGAACCCGCAATCGGCAACCCTGATGATGCTTTCCGTCGCCGAAGCCCTCCGCATTATTCAATCACACACGCCACCGCTGGCCGTCGAACGAATCGACTTAAGCGATGCCCTCGGAAGGGTGCTCGCTGAAGAGGTCGTCGCCGATTCAGACCTGCCGCCTTTTGACCGCGCGCAGATGGATGGTTACGCGGTGCGCGCCGCCGACCTCACGACGGTGCCCGCACGGCTGCGCATTGTCGGCGAATCGGCGGCGGGACGCGGCTGGCGCGGGCATCTTCAAACCGGCGAAGCGGTGCGCATCATGACCGGCGCGCCCGTCCCCGCCGGCGCGGACAGCGTGCAGCAGGTCGAGGTAACGAGCGAGTTGGACGGCGGGGCCCTGGTCGAGATCACCGAGGCAACGACGCCAGGGCGCTCGATTGTGCGGCGTGCCGAAGAGGTGACGGCTGGCAGCGTCGTGCTGCGCGCTGGCGAGACAATCAACGCGGCGACCGTCGCCTCGCTCGCGGCGTTTGGTTATGCGCAGGTCGCGGTGCGTCGCCGCCCGCGTGTCGCAGTGCTGGCGACCGGCACGGAATTGGTCGCGGTCGGCGAGCGACCGGGCGCCGATCAAATTCGTGACTCGAACAGTTATTCGCTGGCCGCTTATGCCGCGTTGGCCGGAGCGGCAGTCGAACGATTGCCGCTTGCCGGCGACGATCCCGCGTCACTCAAAGAATTGATTGCCGCGGGCGCGGCGCGTGCCGACGTGTTGATCTTGTCGGGCGGCGTGTCGATGGGCGTCTATGATTTTACCAAGACGGCGTTGCGCGAGCTCGGCGCCGAGATTTTCTTCGAGCGTGTGGCGCTACGCCCCGGCAAGCCGACCGTCTTCGCCCGCCTGCCCGCGCCGTCACCACAGACGCTCGTCTTCGGACTCCCTGGCAACCCCGTCTCCGTCGCGGTCACTTTTAATCTGTTCGCCCGCACGGCCCTTCGCGCGATGCAGGAGGCGAGCGAGCCGGCGCTGTTGGAAGAGCGGGCGGTGCTCGGTCGCGCGGTGAAAGGCGCGAGCGAGCGCAGGAGCTACCTTCCGGCGACACTCAACAGTGACGACGATGGGCGGCTCGTCGCGGAGCCTCTGAAGTGGGGCGGCTCGTCCGACTTCGTCGCCTTCACGCGCGCCACGGCTTTGATCATCGTCCCCGAAGACATCAGACATCTCGACGCCGGAGCGCGCGTCAATGTCGTGCGTTTGCCGGGGTGAGATGCCGAGAGCGTGAACCTGAGCTTCACCTGGCAACAGAAGAGGCGTCCCCGTGTGATGGGAACGCCTCTTCGACTTTCACGATCAAGTGATGCGCGTTACTCAAAGGTGACAGGTAAATCGTGACAGGTGACAGGAAAGATTAGATTCAGTGCCGCACGCGGCGAGTTCTTTGAGCCAGCAGCCGGAGCAAAAAATTCCTGGTCGCGCTCGGGAGAACTTACCTGCCTTAACTCTTTCTTGTCACCTGTCACCTGTTACCCGTCACGTTTGAGTACTTAGTTGGGCATCACAACCGTGTCGACCACGTGAATCACGCCGTTTGACTGGCGCACGTTGGCGGTCGTGACGGTTGACATCCCGCCCTTCTCATCCTTGAGCATGAGGTTCTTGCCTTCCATCGTCGCGGTCAAAGTGTTGCCGCTGACGGTCGTCAACGTCGCCATGCCTTTGCCCTTCTTGATGGCCTTCATAATCGCTTTGGAATCCATGTTGCCCGCCACTACGTGGTAGGTCAGGATTTTGGTCAGCATCTCTTTGTTTTCGGGCTTGAGCAGAGTGTCGACCGTTCCGGCGGGAAGCTTTTCAAATGCCGTGTTGGTCGGAGCGAAGACGGTGAACGGCCCTGCGCCCTTCAGCGTCTCGACCAATCCGGCGGCCTTGACAGCGGCGACCAGCGTCGTGTGATCCTTCGAGTTGACGGCGTTATCGACGATGTCTTTGGTGCGGAACATCTCCGCGCCGCCGACCATCGGGTTTTTCTGTGCCGAGGCGTCTGACGCGGTAAAAGCAAACGAGGAGGCGGCAAGTATCATCAGTAGGAATGTCTTTTTCAATTTATCTGTCCTTTCAAATTTATGGATGTCGGTCGTGACAGTTCATATACGTTTCATAACGGACTGCCGGATTGACCGGGAAGCGTCTTTCGACGGTCGAAGCGTTTCATTAAAGTCGACGAGGTTTCCCCACATCAACCTTCCTTCAACAGAGTAAGAATACTCTCTGTTCGAGTGCGGCTTCCGGACTGTCGCGCGTGAATTGGTTGTCCCCTTGAATAGATGGCTTCTTTATACGTTTGCCACTTGGCGAAGCAGTCATGAAACCCTCCGCTTTGCATTTGTATTGATCGCGTCTCCAGCTCGGCACTCGATGTATATACGCTAAGTGTTCGCGCCTCGGATTGCTTTCACCTCCTTTCAAAGTGTGTTAGGTATTGCCAATGCATGACGGTTGGCGATTAAGTTAATGACTCAAAAGTGACAGGTAAATGGTGACAGGTGACAGGACAATGCCGGGCGATTTCGGAGTGCGGATTGCGGAATGCGGATTAGCAAACCAATTCGCGATGCTTGTGTTGGCTTCTGCCATTCCGCAATCCGCAATCTGAAATCCGCAATTATCTTGTCACCTGTCACCTGTCACCCGTCACTCTTGAGTAATGAGTATGAGAACAGACTTGCGACCAGGCACCGTGAACAACAACGAAGTCGTGCCCGCTCCGGCAACCGGTGATGTGGCCGCCGCTTCATCGACGGACGGTAGGGCAGCTGAACGCGACGCTGTGCCGCTGGCGCACGAAGCCATCCACGACGTAGTGTCTGAAATTTTGAAAGCCTCACCCGCACGCGGCGCGTTGCTCGACGTTCCGGCGGGCGAAGGGGCGCTCGCCGCGCGGCTCATCAATCTCGGCTTCGACGTGCGCTGTTGCGACCTCTATCCGGAGATCTTCCGTCTGAAGGACGTAGAGATTAAGCGCGGCGATCTTTCGGGCGTGTTGCCGTACGAAGCCGGCGCGTTCGATTATGTGACCTGCGTTGAAGGACTCGAGCATATTGAGAATCCACAGCAGGCCGTCCGCGAGTTCGCGCGGCTGCTCAGACCGAATGGACACTTGATCGTGACGGTGCCGAACATTCTCAACGTCGAGGAGCGGTTCAAGTGGCTGCTGAGCGGTTACACCTCGCACTTCAAACCGCTGTCGCGCGAACACCTGCGAGCCTTGCGCGACGAGTTCGGCGCGATGGAAGAAATCGCGCTGCACGTCAACCCGATTGCTTACACCGAGCTGCGCTACACGCTGGAGAAGTACGGCTTCGGGATTCTGAAACTCTACCGCGACAAACCCAAAGCGCACCTCTGGGCGTATTGGCCCGTCGTCGCGCTGATCCGTCTGCTGGGGCGCCTCACGCCGGAACAAAAGCGGCGCGCGCGGTGGACGGACGAACTTCAGTCAAACGAAATCCTGCTCGGCGGAAACACGTTGATCGTCCATGCTTCGAAGCGATGAGCAGTGGGCAGTGGGCAGTAAGGTCAGAAGTATGATGGCTGACAATTATCAAACTCTCGGCGAATATTGCCTTCCGCCTTCCACTTTCCGCATACTGCTTTTCAAATGAGCAAGCTCACGCACATGGACGAACAGGGCCGCGTCGCGATGGTCGACACGAGCGCGAAGGCCACGACCGCGCGCCGCGCCGTCGCTTCGGCGCAGGTGTTAATGTCGCCAGAGACTGTCGCCGCGGTGCGCGCTCACCGGACGCCGAAGGGTGATCCCGTCGAAACGGCGCGACTCGCCGGGATCATGGCCGCGAAGCGCACGGCGGATTTGATACCGCTCTGCCACCCGCTCGCGCTGACGCACGTCGATGTTCGCGCCGAAGTCCGTGACGTGGGCGTGTATATCGAAGCCGAGGCCGCGACCTCCGCGCAGACCGGCGTCGAGATGGAGGCGCTGACCGCTGCCGCAGTCGCCGCGCTGACCGTCTACGACATGTGCAAGGCGCTCGACAAGGCAATGACGATTACGGACGTGCGCCTCGAATCGAAAAGCGGCGGCAAGTCGGGGGATTATGAAAGGATTCCTGAGGGATGAGGGATGAAGGATGAAGGATGAGGCGCGATCATTACTGTAGCGGATTAGTTTTCGGCGCGTTTGACGTTCCTCGCGTGGCGTTTTCCCTGTGTTAGTTCGGTGTCGTCCGTCAACCTTTGTTTTCGGTGAACGCTTCGTCGTAAAATGGCGTATCGTATTCGGGAGGCCGATTAAGCCTGACTTCCAGAAGGGGAATATTTCAAGATGAGAATCAAGATCGCTCACGACGCCCGCCCGCAGGTTCGCACGTTGCTGTTCGCCGCCGCGCTAACCGTTCTACTGTGGTTCGTTCCGTTCGCCGAACTGCTGACCTACCCGTTCCGCATCTTCGTCACATTCATTCATGAAGGCGGCCACGCGCTCGCCGCGATTCTGACCGGCAACTCGGTGCATAGCCTGAGCGTCGCGATGAACGGCAGCGGCGAAGTCTATTCGACGACCGGCGGTCTGCTGTCGCAGTTGTTCGTGTCGAGCGCCGGCTACCTCGGCGCGATGGCCTTCGGCGCGCTGCTGTTGATTTTGATTCGCCGCACCGTCGCCGCACGCTTCGTGTTGATCGCATCCGCCGGTCTGATTCTCGTCCTCACGGCCGCGTACGGATTCTTCAGTCCGTTGCTGCACGCCTCGCTGCCGAGTCTGTTCACGCTCGTCGCGGGCGTCATGCTGCCCATCGGTCTGATCGCTGCGGCAAGGTTCGCGCCTCCCCGCGTGGCGACCTTCCTCGTCAGCTTCCTCGCGGTGCAGTGTGTGCTGAACGCGCTCTTTGATCTGAAGACGGTGCTCTTCTTGTCGTCACCGTTGGCGATGGGCGTGCATACCGATGCGGCGAACATGGCGGCGGCGACTGGCATCCCGGCCTTCTTCTGGGCGCTGGTGTGGGTCGGCATCGCGTTCGC
>Ga0136614_10002535_pt1 | contig 11390 bp, 10 predicted proteins | sample AntDrymUQ2792106_2_FD_106643 | JGI IMG/M metagenome (GOLD analysis project Ga0136614, IMG submission 106643) | Polar desert sand microbial communities from Dry Valleys, Antarctica - metaG UQ279 (21.06) | ecosystem: Environmental > Terrestrial > Soil > Desert | place: Antarctica: Dry Valley... | reverse complement strand
GGCGAGAGCGCCACCGGTCGGCGCGTCGCCCCACCCTCGGGGCGGACGCTCGGGCGTTGGGGCCTCCGCGCCGGCCTCGCCGTCCTGATCGTGGTCGCGTTGCTCTTCGCCGCCCGCTGGTGGGTGGATCGTCAGTGGTACGTGGGCCCCTCCGAGGAGAGCGTTGCTCTGTTCCAGGGCATCCCCCTCACCATCTTCGGCTACGACCTCGGCCATCCGGTGGAGGTCGATGAACAGGTTCCCGCGAGGGAGATCCGCGAGCTCGGGACCTACTCCGGCTTCGACGAGGGCATCCCCGTGAACGACCGCGAGGACGGCGCGGCCCTCATCGAGCAGATGGCGGCTGATCTCACCGAGGCTCGACAAGCGGGGCAGGACGGCGGCGGGGGCGGTCCGTGAGCGCCGTCGCCGCACATCCGGCTCGCCCCCGGACCGGACTTCTCCTGCTGCTGGTGTCCCTGGTCGTGTCCGTGGCCGCCTATGCGATGGTCGGGCTCGGGCTCCGTGAGCGCGTCCCGGGAGACATCGTCGTCTACGGCCTCACGCTCGCCGGCGCCTACCTCCTGGCGTGGGGGGTTGTGCGGTGGACTGCCCCGCGTGCGGATCCCGTGCTCCTTCCCATCGCCGGGATGCTCGGTGGGCTCGGGCTCGCGATGATCTACCGACTGCTACCCGCCGACGTTGCGGACGAGCAGTCACTCTGGCTCCTCATCGGGCTCGCCGCTTTCGTGCTCACGCTCGTGCTCGTCCGCGACGACCGCCAGCTGGACGCGTACACGTACACGATCGGGCTGCTCGGCCTGATCCTTCTGCTCCTCCCGGTAGTGCCGGGGATCGGGTTCGCGACCAACGGCGCGCGCCTGTGGGCGCGCATCGGCCCACTGACGTTCCAGCCCGCCGAGTTCGGGAAGATCCTGGTCGTCATCTTCCTGGCGTCCTACCTGTCCGCGAAACGAGAGCTGCTGGAGGCGGGCGTCGGGCGACTCGGGCTCCCCCGGGCCAAGGACCTCGGCCCGCTGCTGCTCGCGTGGGGTGCATCGCTCGCCGTGCTGTTCCTCGAGCGTGACCTCGGTGCCTCGCTGCTGTTCTTCGGCGTCTTCATCGTGATGATCTGGGTGGCGAGCGGCCGCGTGGGCTACCTGCTCGTCGGAGGCGCCCTGTTCGTGGCCGGCGCCACGATCGGTTATCTGGCCCTCTCCCACGTGCAAGCGCGTGTCGGGTACTGGCTCCACGCGCTGGAGCCGGACAAGGTGAACGACTTCGGATACGGCCAGCTCGCGCAGAGCTGGTTCGCGCTCGCCTCGGGTGGTCTGGTCGGCACCGGTCTCGGGCGCGGCTCGCCGGACCTGATCCCGTACCCCGCGAGCGACTTCATCCTCTCGGCGTTCGGGGAGGAGCTCGGCATGCTGGGCACGGCCGCGATCCTCCTGCTGTTCATCGCGCTCATCGGGCGTGGACTCCGCGTGGCGCTGGATCGCGAGGACTCCTTCGGGCGGCTCCTCGCGACGGGGCTCACGGCGACGATCGCGCTGCAGACGTTCACGATCGCCGCAGGGGTCACCCGCCTGATCCCCCTGACCGGCGTCCCGCTTCCCCTGGTGTCCTACGGTGGTTCGAGCCGCGTCGCGACCTACATCATGATCGCGCTCCTGGTCCGGATCTCTGCAGGTCCGTGGCGGCCCGCGATCCGGAGCCCGGTCTAGATGGAGCGACGGATCCGCCGCCTCGGGGTCGCGATCGTGGTGCTGTTCTCGCTCCTGTTCGCACAGCTCGCGTACGTCCAGGTGTTCGCGGCCGACGACATCAAGAGCCACCCCGCGAACTTCAGCCGCCAACTGATCGCCGAGTACAACGTCCAGCGGGGCAAGATACTGACCGCCGACGGGCTCGTGCTCGCCGAGAGCGTGCCGGCGCCGGAGGGCTCGCGGTACCGCTACGAACGACGGTACCCGCAGGGAGACCTCTACGGGTACATCACCGGCTTCTACTCGAGGATCTACGGACGCTCGGCGCTCGAGCAGTCCATGAACTCCTACCTGTCAGGGGAGGCCCCCGAGCTCGCCATCTCCACGTTCAGCGACCTCTTCCTCGGCCGGCCGAAGCGTGGAGCCAACATCTTCGTGACGATCGAACCGGATCTCCAGGAGGTGGCTCGCACGGCTCTGGGCAGCAACGAAGGCGCCGTCGTGGCGATGGATCCTCGATCCGGCGACATCCTCGCCCTCTACTCGACACCGGGCTTCGACCCCAGCGAACTCTCGAGCGGGACCGACGAGCAGATGCAACGCGCGTGGAAGCGATTGAACGCCGACGCGGACAAGCCGCTCCTGGCCCGCTCACACCAGGAACTCTTCCTGCCCGGTTCGAGTTACAAGATCGTGACGGCGTCCGCGGCGCTCGAGAACGGACTCGGGCCCGACAGTCAGTGGCCGAACCCGCATCGGCTCACGCTCCCGCTCACGAACGAACAGCTCCAGAACTTCGGCGACGATCACTGCAACGGAGGTTCTTCGCAGATCACGCTGATCGAAGCCTTCGAGGAATCGTGCAACGTGACGTTCGCCGAGGTGGGGCTGCGCCTCGGCGCCGAGCGCCTCGCGGCGCAAGCCCGCGCGTACGGACTCTGCGGCACGCTGCCGCCCGAGCGCACGACGTGCGAGGAGCGCCCCATCACCTTCGAGCTTCCGTTCGAGAACGGACGGTTCCCCGAGCCGGAGTACTTCGTGCAGAACGAGCCGCTCCTTGCGTTCTCCGCGATCGGGCTGGACAACGACCTGGTCAACCCGTTGCAGATGGCGCTGATCGCATCCGCCGTCGCCAACGGTGGGGTGATGCCACAACCGAGGGTCGTCACCGAGATCCGGGACTCACAGGGCCGGGTCGCACGTGAGTTCGACCCGGGCGAGGTCGGGCGAGCGATCTCCGCCGAGAGCGCGCGGGCGCTCACCCAGATGATGGTCGCGGTGGTGACCGAGGGGAGCGGCTACCTCGCCGCGATCCCCGGCATCCAGGTCGCCGGCAAGACGGGCACGGCCACGAACGGCGAGGGCCGTGCGCCCAACGCGTGGTTCACGGCGTTCGCTCCCGCCCAGAACCCGCGGATCGCGGTCTCCGTTATCGTCCTCGATGGCGGGAACCTGGGCAGCGAGGCCACCGGAGGACAGGTCGCTGCCCCTATCGTGCGCTCGGTGATCGAGGCGTACCTCCCCCGATAGGAAAGGAAGAGCCAAGAACGAGATGGAGCAGGTCTTCGGCGATCGGTACGAGGTGGAGGGGCGCATCGGCGCCGGCGGCATGGCCGAGGTCTGGCGCGGCCACGACCGCGTCCTCAACCGCACCGTCGCGATCAAGACCCTCTTGCCACAGTTCGCCCGGGATGCGAGCTTCGTCGACCGCTTCCGCCGAGAGGCGCAGGCGGCCGCCCGGCTGAACCACTCGGGGATCGTCTCCGTCTACGACTCCGGCACCGACGGCGACACCCCGTACATCGTGATGGAGTTCATCGAGGGTCGGACGCTCGCGGACTATCTGTCGTCCGGCAAGACGATCCCTCCGATGGAGGCGGCCCAGATCGCGAAGGACATCGCGGAGGCGCTCGCGGTCGCGCATGCACAAGGGGTGATCCACCGGGATATCAAGCCGGCGAACGTCATGGTGACGCGCGAAGGCAAGGTGCTGGTGATGGACTTCGGTATCGCGCGACTCATCAGCGGACCCGAGACCGCGCCACAGACATCCGCGGTCCTCGGCACGGCCTCCTATCTCTCTCCGGAGCAGGCGCAGGGGCAGCCGGTGGACGCCCGGACCGACATCTACGCATTGGGTGTGGTCCTGTACGAGATGTTGACCGGGCGGCCGCCGTTCACCGGCGACTCCCCGATGGCGATCGCGTACAAGCAGGTGAACGCCACGCCCCCGGCTCCGTCGTCCGCCAACCCCGACGTGCCACCCGAGCTGGAAGCCGTCGTGATGCGCGCGCTGTCCAAGAACCCGGCGAACCGATATCAGACCGGGCAGGAGTTCGCCGACGATCTCGAGCGAGCCCGTACCGGTGGCCAGGTGCTGGCGACGCCGCTGTTGCCGGCCGGCGGTGAGGCGACCCAGGTGATCTCCCGTCCCCAACAGACATCGGTGCTTCCGCCGGTGCAGGACGAGCCGGGCGGGTCGCGGAAGGCATGGGTCGGAGCCCTGCTCGCGATCCTGGTCATGGCCCTGCTCGCCGCCGGCGCGTACCTCGTGGTCACCATGCTCACGGACGACGGCGCCGGGGATCTCATCGTCGTCCCCGACGTCGTCGACATGCCCGAGGCCCAGGCGCGCCAGACGCTCGAGGACGCGGGGCTCATCGTCGACAACGTGAGGCGCCGGGTGACCGACCGCGTGGAGCCGGGCATCGTGCTCGAGCAGAACCCTCCCGCCGATCGACAGGTGGAACCCGACACCGAGGTGGACCTGTTCGTCTCGGCGGCACCCAGACCGGTCGTCGTTCCTGCTCTCGACGGGATGACGCTCGAGACGGCAGAGGCCACCCTCACGAACGCGGGACTCGAGCTCGGTGACGTCAGCGAAGAGAACAACGAGGAGGTCCCGGAGGACCGCATCATCAGCCAATCGCCCGAGGCATTCACGGAGGTGCCGAAGGGCACCGCCGTCGGCGTGGTCGTCTCGGCCGGACCCTCCGTCGTGATCGTCCCGAACGTGGAATGCAAACCGCTGGCGACGGCGGAGGCCGAGCTGTCCGGCCTGGGACTCGAACCCTCGCTGGGTGAGGACGTCCTGCCGAACCCCGAGTGCCCGTTCAATCCGAGCTACGTCGCCCAGCAGGACACCGCCCCCGGCACGGCAGTACCGCCGGGGACCCAGATCGTGCTCCATCAGCGTGCGACGGCGTCGCCCTCGCCCTCGCCCTCGGTCTCCCCCTCACCCTCGCCGTGACGCTCTGGTTCACGACCGAAGGATTCACCGAGGACCAGCGCCAGGTGCTCGCGCGTCACTTCACCAACCTCGACGGTCCCGTCTTCGCGCTCGTGAACCTGCCGGAGGTCGTGAAGGGCGCCTTGTTCGCGCGCTATTCGCGCACGACCAAGTCCCTCCGCCGACTCTTCCTCGACGAGTTCGCAGAGGAGATCGACGAGAGCGGCGAGATGACCCGCGTCGGGGTCGAACGTGCGGAGAAGCTGTACGACCGGGTGTTCGTGGAATACGGAGACGATTCCGTCGCGCAGCTCGGAGGCGTGCACCTCGCGTGCGAGCAATCCTCACAGCTGCTCGCGAAGGCATTGGAATGGGGACGACTCGCCTCCTACCTGGAGCAATCGACGCGGTACATGCGCTACGACGACATGCCGGGGGGGCGCTGGCGCGCCACGATCCCACCCGAGCTGGAGGAGACGGACCTCGAAGGGAGCTACCGCGCGTACCTCGACGAGGTCTTCGGTCTCTACGGCGAGATGTTCGATCCGATGTACGCGTGGTACGAGCGGCGATTCCCGCAGGACGCCGGTGACTCCGACTTCGTCTATCGCTCGACGATCACCGCGAAGACGTGCGACACCTTGCGGGTGTGCCTGCCGGCCGCGACCCGATCCAACGTCGGCATCTACGCGACGGCGCAGTCCTACGAGCAGCTGCTGATGCGACTGTCCGTCCATCCGCTCGCAGAGATGCGGGAGTACGGCGACCTGATGCTCGAGGAGCTGCGCAAGGTCATCCCGGCGTTCCTCAAGCGTGTGGACGTCGAGGACCGAGGGGTGGCGTGGGCTCGCTACTGGCGCGCGACGCGCCAAGGCGTCGAGGAGCTGGCAGCGAAGCTTGCCAGTTCCTCGACGCCGGAACCACGGAACGAGGTCACCCTCGTCGACTTCGATCCCGAGGGCGAGACGAAGGTCTCGGCCGCGGTTCTGTACGCGAGCACGGATCTCCCGGACGACCAGCTCCTTCGCCTCGCCCGCGAGATATCGCGGGACGAGCGTGAGGAGCTGCTGCGGACGAGCGTCGGCGATCGGTCCAACCGGCGCCACAAGCCCGGGCGGGCCTGGGAGCGCACCGGATATCGCTTCGACGTGCTCTGCGACTACGGGGCGTTCCGGGACCTCCAGCGCCACCGCCCCCTGACGATCGAATGGCAGCGCCTGACCAGCGAGCACGGACACGAGACGCCCGTCGAGGTCGACGAGGCCGGCATGCGCGACCGGTGGGACCGAGTGATGGATGCGGGGCGAGCCATGGAGCGCTCCCTCGTGGACGCAGGGTTCGACGACGCCGCCCAGTACGTCGTGCCGATGGCGTTCCGGATCCGCTTCGTGATGCAGATGACGGCGCGCGAGGCGATGCACCTGACGGAGCTCCGGTCGCAACCACAGGGCCACCCGACCTACCGTCGGGTCGCGCAGTCGATGCACCGGCTGATCTCCGAGGTGCACCCCTCGATCGGGGCAACCTTCGAGCACATGAGCTACGAGGACGTGGATCTCGAGCGACTCGAGGCCGAACGCCGCACGGAGGCGAAGCGGCAGGCCGTCGAGGAAGGCTGAGCCGGTCTTCGGAGTTGCGGGTTCCGGTAACCTTCCGGCTCTCATGGACCGGGAAACCGCTCTCCTGCTCGCGCTGGGCATGCTGATCGCCGCTTCGCTCGCGGTCGGCGTCAGCGGGTGGGTGATCCTGATCCGAGACCGCCGCCCGGCGCGGGCGGCCCATCATCGCGCCGACGCGACCGAAGGGTCCTGACATGCTCGAGCTCCTGGACCTGCGCGAGCGGGGGGAGCGCCTCGAGGCCATCAGGCCCGAGATCGATCCCACCGTGTTCGAAACGGTGCAGCGCATCCTGCAACGGGTCTTCGTCGAGGGCGACGAGGTCTTGATCGAGCTCGCGCAACGCTTCGACGACGCCGACCTCACGCGCACCGGCCTGATGGTGCGCCGAGAAGAGTTCGCAGTGGCCGAGCACGAGACGCCGGGCGATCTGAAGTGGGCGATCGATGCGTTGATCGAGCGGATGCGCGAGCTGCACGCTCGTCAGCTCCCGACCGAGTGGTGGGAGGATCGCGACGGGGTTCGCTACGGAGAGATCGTCCGCCCGATCCGCGCCGTCGGCTGCTACGTGCCCGGCGGCCGCGCGCTGTACCCCTCCTCCGTCTGCATGACCGTCGTGCCCGCTGTGGTCGCCGGCGTGCCGGAGATCGTGCTCTGCACCCCGCCCCGCACCGACGGGACGATCCACCCGGCAGTCCTGTACGCGGCCAAGCGAGCGGGCACAACCTACGTCGCCAAGACCGGTGGCGCGCAGGCGATCGCGGCGATGGCCTACGGGACGGAGACGATCCCCCAGGTCGACCGCATCGTCGGACCCGGCAACGCGTACGTGACGGAGGCGAAGCGGCAGCTCTGCGGGACCGTGGGGATCGATGCGCTCGCAGGTCCCAGCGAGCTGGCGATCGTCACGGACGGCGACGTCGACCCGGAGTTCGTAGCCCTCGATCTCATCGCCCAGGCGGAGCACGACCCGCTCGCGCGGACGTACCTGATCACCACCGAGGAAGCGGTGATCGCCAAGGTCGGCTCCGCACTCGAGCAGGCCGTCGCGGAGGCGGGCCGGCGCGAGATCGTTGACGCGGCCCTCGCCGGTTCCCGTGGGGTCCTCGTCCGCGATCTCGCACACGCGGCGACCGTCGTGGACGATCTGGCGCCCGAACACCTGCTGATCCTCCTCGCGGATCCCGACGCCTTCCTGGAGACCGTCTCCGTCGCCGGCGCGATCTTCCTGGGTGAATGGAGCGCGGTGCCGTTCGGCGACTACGGCGTGGCGTCCAACCACGTCTTGCCGACGTCGGGGACGGCGCGCTTCTCCTCCGGGCTGCGCGCCTCGGACTACGTGACGGTGCGCTCGGTGGTGCAGATGTCGAAGGGAGCCGCGGCGCGGCATGCCGGCGCGGCCGCCGCGATCGCGAATGCGGAAGGGCTCGTCGGTCACGCGAAGGCGGTGGAGGCCCGGAGGGAACGGGCGTGAACACACCCGCCAGCCCCCGGCCCGGCCTCCGCGAGGTCGGGCCGTATGACTCTCCGCAGCTCGACGTCGCCGTTCGCCTGAACACGAACGAGTGCCCGCTGCCGCTGCCCGTGGGTTTCTCAGACGACCTCGCGGCCGCCGTGCGGGAGCTCCCGCTGAACCGTTATCCCGACGGACAGATGCTCGCGCTCCGCGAAGCGCTCGCCGCGCGCACGGGGCACCCGATGGACGGCGTGTGGACCGCGAACGGCTCCAACGAGATCTTGACCCAGCTCCTGACGGCGTACGGCGGCGCAGGACGTCGCGCTGCGCTCTTCGAGCCGACCTATCTGCTGCACCGGCGCCTCTGCTGGCTCACGCAGACGGAGATCGTGGAACGCCGACTGGATCCACCGTTCGAGATCGGCGATGACTCCGTCGCGTGGGCCGGCGCCTCGGATGCACACGTCGTCTTCGTCTGCTCGCCGAACAACCCGACCGGCAACACCCAACCGCTCGACGCGATCCGGTCGCTGGCGTCGACGTCGGACGGGCTCGTGATCGTCGACGAGGCGTACGTGGAGTTCGGCGGTGAAACCTCGCTGCCGCTCGTGGCCGACCACCCGAACGTCGTCGTGGTGCGGACGTTCTCGAAGGCGTTCGCGCTGGCCGGCGCGCGGATCGGGTACGTCCTGGCATCCCCGGGGGTCATCGAAGACCTCGAGCGCGTCCGGCTCCCGTACCATATGAGTGCGCTCACGCAGTCGGCCGGACTCACGGCGTTGCGGCACGCGGAAGAGGCGGCCGCCGGCCTGGACGCGATCCGGGCCGAGCGCGATCGGATCGTTCGGGCGCTCTCGGGGATCGACGGTGTCACGGTCTTCGCCTCGCAGGCGAACTTCGTCCTGTTCCAGCCGCCGGGGGATGCGAAGGAGCTCCACCGAGGACTGCTCGATCGGGGCGTGCTGATCCGTGATCTCACGGAGGTCGTGCCGAACGGACTCCGCGTGACGGCGGGGACGACACACGAGGTCGACCTGTTCCTCAAAGCGCTCGAGGAGGTGCTGACGTAGGGATGCCACGATCGTCGACGGTCTCGCGCACCACGAAGGAAACCGACGTCCGGGTAGAGCTGACGCTCGACGGGCAAGGCATGTCCGAGTCCGACACCGGCCTGCCATTCTTCGATCACATGCTGGAGCAGCTCGGGAAGCACGCCGGATGGGACCTGTCCGTGACGAGCAAGGGCGATCTCGACGTGGACGGTCACCACACGGTCGAGGACGTCGGGCTGGCGCTCGGTCAAGCGCTCGCGGAGTCGCTCGGTGACAAGGGCGGGATCCGGCGGTTCGCCTCGATCGTCGTGCCGTTGGACGAGGCGGCGGTCGAGGTCGCGCTGGATCTCTCCGGAAGGGATTTCGTTCTCCACGAGGTCGATGTGCCTGCCGAGACGATCGGCACGTTCGACACCGGTCTCGTCGAGGACTTCGTTCGCGCGTTCGCGCAGGCGGCCGACCTCACGGTCCACGTGCGGCTGCGGTCCGGACGGTCCCCACACCATGTCGTGGAGGCGGAATTCAAGGCCCTCGCGAAGGCCCTCGGCGATGCGTGCGGGCTCACCGGTCGCGGCGACGTTCCCAGCACGAAAGGAACGCTGTAGGGATCGTGGCCGAGATCGCCGTGCTCGACTACGGCAGCGGGAACCTCCACTCGGTGTCCCGCGCGCTCGCGCACGCCGGTGGCGACCCGATCGTGACGGGCGACCCGGAGCGGGTCGCCGCGGCCGCGGCGCTGGTGATCCCCGGGGTCGGTCACTTCGGCCACTGCGTGCGGGCGATCCGCGAGAAGGGCCTGGACCGCGCGATCGCGGGAGCCGTCGGAACCGGCAAGCGGGTCTTCGGAGTCTGCGTGGGTATGCAGGTGCTCTACGAAGGCAGCGAGGAGGATCCGGAGATCGGGCTGGCGGTCCTGCCGGGCGGATCGCGCCGGCTTCCGGACGACGTCAAGGTGCCGCACATCGGGTGGAACGACGTCACCTGGCAACGCCCGCACCCCTACGTCGAGGGGATCGCGGACGGCACGAGGTTCTACTTCGTCCACTCGTACGCGCCGGATGCGGATCGGGACGCGGTCGGCGTGACCGAGCACGGACGGCGGTTCGCCGCGGCCGCCGCGCGGGACAACGTCTTCGCGACCCAGTTCCACCCCGAGAAGTCGGGCGAGGCGGGCCTGGCGATCTACGCGAACTTCGTGGAAGCGGTCGCCGGGTGATCGTGATCCCGGCCATCGATCTGCGAGGCGGACGAGCGGTTCGACTTCGCCGCGGGGATCCGAACGCGGAGACCACGTACGACGACCATCCGGTCGAGGTCGCGCGGCGGTTCCAGGAGCAGGGTGCCCGCAGGCTCCATGTGATCGATCTCGACGCCGCGCTCGGCGAAGGCGAGAACCGTGAGGCGGTCAGGGAGATCTGCCGTGCGGTCGTGGTGCCCGTTCAGGTCGGCGGGGGGATCCGTTCGCTGGAAGCGGCCGCCGCCGTGCTCGAGGACGGCGCGGCTCGCGCGATCCTCGGCACGGCGGCGGCCGCCGACCCGACGTTCGTCGAACGCGCGGTGGAGGAGTTCGCCGAACGCGTCGTGGTCGCGGTCGACGTCCGCGGAGGAAAGCTCATGATCGACGGATGGCGGGAGGAAGGACCGGAGCTCGAGACGACACTCTCGGCTTTGAACGATGCGGGGGCGCCGAGGTATCTCGTGACCGCGATCGCGCGCGACGGTACCCTCGACGGGCCCGACCTCACCCTGTACCGGCAGGTGCTGAAGCTCACCGACAAGCCCGTGATCGCCTCCGGAGGCGTCCGGAACGCCGAGGACGTGTGGGCGCTGCGTGACGTGGGCTGCGAGGCCACGGTCGCCGGCAAGGCGCTGTACGAGAAGACGCTGAAGCTGTCGCAGGTGACCAGGGGGTGAGGTGTCGATGCTCGCCAAGCGGGTGATCCCGTGCCTGGACGTCGACGCCGGCCGCGTGGTGAAGGGCGTGCGGTTCCAGCAGCTTCGCGACGCGGGCGACCCGGTACAGCTCGCTGCGCACTACGACCGGGAGGGTGCCGACGAGCTCGTGTTCCTCGACATCACCGCGACGCTCGAGGATCGCGCGGCCACGCTCGACATCGTGTCTCGGACCGCGGAGGAGGTCTTCATCCCGCTCACGGTCGGCGGAGGAGTGAAGGGCGAGGAGGACGTCCAGGCCCTGCTCGCCGCGGGCGCCGACAAGGTCAGCGTGAACAGCGCCGCGGTGATCGAGCCGGTGCTGCTCTCCCCCTGTGCCGAAACGGTCTGCAACGCGGGAGAGCATCACCGGAACGCCCACCGCGGCCCTGTTCGCGCTCCCCTTGTCGCGGTCGCCG
>Ga0136614_10002534_pt1 | contig 11393 bp, 12 predicted proteins | sample AntDrymUQ2792106_2_FD_106643 | JGI IMG/M metagenome (GOLD analysis project Ga0136614, IMG submission 106643) | Polar desert sand microbial communities from Dry Valleys, Antarctica - metaG UQ279 (21.06) | ecosystem: Environmental > Terrestrial > Soil > Desert | place: Antarctica: Dry Valley... | reverse complement strand
GTTGCCCACAGATCCCCAGCTTGGCCTGTGGGCCCTGTGGATAACAGGGATGTTATCCACAAGTCCACAGGCACCCATGCCCTCACAGGCTCGCAACCACCCACAAATTGTCCTGAAGAGCCAGAACTTCTATGAGACAACATTCGTGAGAGCTGCGTTTAGGGCTCGAACAGTTCAGGCGACCGTATGGGCCTCGTCCTGTTGCGCAGGACGAGGCCGTGCACAATCTGCCAGTCCTCCGCCGAGCGCATGCGGAACAGGGTGTGGTCGAACTTGGCCTTCAGATAGCCGTAGAGTTCGTAATCGGACACTGAGCGCAGCAGCGCCTCGACTTCGTCGCGGATTCGCGCGCCGGGGTCCCAATGCCAGAAGTACTCGAGGAAAATGTGCGGCCTGGCCTCACGGAACGTGCGCGTCGCGCCGCGGAACACCAAGTGCTCGGAGCCTTCGACGTCCATCTTCACGGAGGTTGGCGCGGGGATGGAGCCACAGGCCACCAGATCATCGATCGCCACCATCTCCTTCGGCACGGTGCCGATGCTCGGCCGCCCGGAATCGAGGACGCCGCTCGCATGAGTGGAGGCGGGGGCGAGAAACAACTGGGCCTCGTGGCTCCGATCCCCGACGAGTGCGTCGAAGACTTGGAGGTTGGTGAAGCCGTTGAGTCGCGCCGAGTGCTTGATGGCGTGGGCCAAGCGCGTCTGAGGCTCGAATGCGACGATGTTCACCCCGCCGCCCGATACCGCCGCCATCTCCACGCTCATGTACCCGACGTTCGCGCCGATGTCGTAGAAACTGCCGCCATCGACGGTACAACCGTGGCAGATTTGGAAGTCGAGATAGTCCCACGCGTTCCCGTAGAGCCGCATGGTCGCGTACACGTCGTAGCAATCACTAGAGAGCACGAGCTTTGCACCGTGCCGCGTCGTCAGGAATGCCTCCTCGTCGCGGGCGAATGTCTTGCCGAGCCAGCGCGGGACCGCGCCCCGGCCGCGCGGCAAATACCGCTGCAGCAGCGCGGACAGGGACAACAGCAGCCCGACCTCTCGCAACTGCGACGGCCGGGTCGTCTGTGCAGGTTGAACGGCTGGGGGCACGAAAATCCTCATCAATGGCACGTCTCGGTCAACAACCCGACCGACAAACCAATCAAGACCACGCTGAGCAAGGCGATGGATCTGCCCGGCTTCATTTTCCAAAACACGTGTAGGCCAGCTCCGCCTGACTGCCGGCTAGGGCGATGGCCCCCTGGAGCGCGTGCACCCATAAGCATAAACAATCCGTGCGGAATACGCAACGCCACGTTGAATGCACCGTGGCTAAGCTTAGTGAAGCTCGGTCCAGAGGCCTCCCTTTACGTAGCTCTTGAATCCCTTGAGCAGCAGCCCCGGATGGGCTCGCACGAGTGAAGTGATCATCGCAGGGGTTTCGTCGCGCGAGTAACGCTCGAACACGCGCTTGCTCGCGGTGTCGAGACCGAGCAGCAGCCGTTCGTAGTCGGGCGACTGAAAGCGATGGAGGCCGCGCCGCACGAGCAGGTGCGCGTCCAGCTCCAACCGTAGTCGGCGCAGAGCCCGGTTCCGTCCGTGGAGGATCCGCTCGGCGATCGCAGCGGCGCCGCGGAACCCCGTGACGATGCCCCCGATCGTGGTGACTTTCACGTGGCCGGCGGCGTCGCCCACCAGGTAGATGTCGGCTCCGCCAACGCGCGCGCTGGGGTTTCTCCAGCGCGAGTAGGCGGGTATCAGCGCGGCCTGGTATTCCAGAGCGGTGAGCCGGTGCTCGTCGAGGAACCGGTTCAGCGCGCAGCGAGGGTCCTTCCCGTTCGAGCCGATGACACCGATCCCGGCGGTCTCGTCCGATTCGGGGATGAGCCAAAAGAAGTATGGGGTGTCATCCGGCCGAAACCACACGCGCGACGTGTGACGCGGCAGATCGGCTGGAGCTGACACGATCGCCTGGACGAGGCGAACCGTCGGCTGCACCTTCAATCCCGCCGCTGCAGCGACGCGGCTCCGCGCGCCATCGGCGCCGATGACGATGTTGGTCTCGATGGAAGGGAAGTCCTCGAACGTGAGCTTCACTCGGTCTCCGGACGGTTCGAGTCCGAGGAACCGGGTTCCGAGATGGAGCTCGACGCCGGCCTCCATGGCTTCCTTAGCCAGCCGTCCGATGAGGTCGGCGCGCTCGATGATCAGATCCGGTGGGTTGACGTCCACGACGGCGGTCGTCCCGCCGGCCATGAGCTCGAAACGGCGAACCTCGCCGACGATCGCGGTCTCGCCCAGATCACCGATGTAGTCGCGCATCCTGGCCGTCACAATCAGGGTGCGGCCGAGGGGATCGGTGAGGCCCGAGCGGTCGAAGACCTCGACCCTCCGACCAGCGCGCGCGAGCAGCAGGGCTGTGAACAGCCCTGTCGTCGAGGCGCCGATGACGGCGACGTCACCGGGCGAGCGCGTTTCCACCCTTGCCATTGAGGGACTCCCCAAGTCCTAGCGTCTCGGGCGTGCTGCCCGGGTTGCAGGGTATCTATTCGCCATCGCAAGGTCAACGTACCTGCCTCAGAATTTGGACTGCCGGGTTTCCCAGTTGCCCCTGACGCTTATCCACAGGGACAGGGCGATCAGCTTGATGTCGAGCCAGACGGACTGATCTTCGATGTAGCGCAGGTCGTACTCGAGCTTCTCTAGGGGAGGGGAGTCCCTCGGGATGTAGATCGCCGCCATCCCGGTCAGGCCCGGACGTACCGCGAGCCGTTCCAGAAAGCCGGGGATCTTCTCGTAAGCGGTGACCTCGCCGGACTCGTCCGTGAGCACTTCGCCGATCGCCAGCGCTCTCGGGCCGACGAAGCTCATGTCGCCCTTCAGGATGTGGATGAACTGTGGGATCTCGTCCATCCCCGTCGCGCGCAGGAGCCTGCCGACTCGCGTGATGCGGTCGTCGATCTCGGTGGCGCCCTTGATGCCGTGGTCGCGGTCCGAGAATTCGTGCATCGTGCGGAACTTGAGCAGCCGGAACGGACGGCCGCCGCGACCCCACCGTTTCTGGGAATAGAAGATCGGGCCTCCGTCTTCTGCCTTGATCGCGATCGAGATGAGTAACGAGAGCGGCGAGCTGAGGACGAGACCTATCGTCGCAATCGTCACGTCGATGAGGCGCTTCAGAAATGGCTGTTTGACAACCACCACCGGCATAGCTGCGGGGAGCTCGGTGTTCACTTCTTCATTCGCTCCAGGATCTCGATATAGAGGCGAGCCGTCGACTCGCGGGACAGGTTCTGCTCTGCGTATCTTCGTCCATTCCCTCCCAGACGGACACGGAGATCCGGATCGTTTCTCAGCTGCCGGATCGCTTCGATCAGCGCCGCGGTGTTCTGAGGCTCGATGTGGATCCCCGCTCCCGCCGCATCGAGGATCGCCCGAGCCTGGCCGTCGACCCCCAGGACGATCGGCCTCGCGGCAGCCATGAACTCGAGCATCTTGGTCGGGATGACCGTCTCGAAGATCTCGGCCTTCTTCAGCAGGACGAGACTGACGTCGGTCGATCGGAGGAGACGAGGGATCTCCGTCCGGGGAAGCTCGCCCAAGAGGCGCACGTTCGCGAGTTCTCCCTTGTCGATGCGAGCCCGCAACAACTCGCTCTCGGCTCCCGCGCCGGCGAGGACGAACGTGATCTCAGGGTCGGTGGTGGCCATCTCCGAGGCTGCGTCGAGGACGGTTGCGAGCCCGTGGGCCAGGCCCAGCGTCCCCACGTACGCGACGACGAACGAGCCGGGTTCGAGTCCCAGGTCCATCTCCTCCGGTTCGTTCCGATCGAAGAGGCTGAGCTCGACGCCGTTCTGGACGACCTCGATCTTGTCAGGGTCGGCGTCCCATCGCTCGACGAGCTCGCGCTTGAACGCCGGCGTCACCACGACGATCAGATCGCTGTGGTTGTGGAGGAACCTCGAGATGCCGGTGAGCACTTTGGCGAGCATCGAGTTCGGCCGACTCACGCCCGAAGCGAGGATCGCGTCCGGCCAGATATCGCGCACCTCGAAGACGATCGGACGCCGCTTGATACGCGCGACCGCCCATGCGGATAGCGCGACGAGCAATTGCGGGGACGTGCCGATAATCACGTCCGGGGATCGAAGGAATAACCCGCGCAGGAACGCGGAGATCGCGAACGACGAGTAGTTCGCGATCCGCTCGAGCGGCTTGCGGTTGGGCAGGGGCCATAGCCAGGTTCGCACTACGTCGACGCCGTTCACCTTCTCTCTGGAGAACAACCGGCGGAAGCGCGCTCGGTATGACCGGTGCACCACGCCCGTCGGATGGTTTGGGAATCCGGTGAGAACGCTCACGTCGTGACCCGCCTCGATCCAGTGAGCCGACAATTCCGAGACGCGCGCTGCCGGCGCGCCGATCTCGGGCGGGTAGTACTGCGAGACGTAGAGGATCTTCATCAGTAGTAGATGACCCTTGAATGCGACCTTCGCCGCGAGGGCGCGGGCGCGGTTGACGCCGCGGTTGACGCGGGTATGGATCACTTTGACGGGGTCGGCGAAGGATAGGACACTCAACGCGGTTTCGCAACGCATATTATCTCATTTCACCCGAATAGCTGCCGCCAAAAAGAAGCCGCCGATACCCTGCGCTTTTTTCTGTCAGGAGGCAGCAATCCGGGCGGGACGGGCAACTGATTTGAATCGATGTCCTGGATCACGCCTTGGGGCCGCTCTTCCACTAGCCGCATCGCTTCTTGTGGACCAAGCCAGCGCTCGGCCACTCGCCGGCCTTCTGCTAGCAAAGGCGGCCGGTGCCGCACGCCATGCGCGTCGGTTGCCAGAAGGTGCACGAGGCCCTCATCCAGCATGCGTTCCGCCCAATAGCGCGCCTGGGGACCGAAACGGCCTGTAAGGCTCCCAGCCGTCACCTGCATCCATACGCCTCGATAGGCCAACTCCTGAAACAATGGATAATTATCTTCAATCCAGCTCAAACGCTCAGGATGCGTAATGATCGGTAGGTAACCGGTCGCAAGCAGTGCGAAGCAGGTCTCCAGCAAGCGCGGTGGGGCTACATGGTGAGGCGGTTCCAACAGGAGATAACGGCTGCCATTCAGCGTAGGGATACGGCCGCTGCGCAAACCGGCCAGTAGATCAGGGACAAGATGGGTATCTGCACCGACGCCAAGCTTCAGAGAAAGCCCCGCCTGTTGCAGGCGCTCCTCAAACTCGGTCACGGACGCGCGAATACCCTGTGCGGTATTCTCGTAGAGACCAGGATAGATGTGGGGTGTGCAGACCGTCACTCGGATCCCATCGCCTATGGCGATGCGGGCCATCTCCAAGGCCGTGTCCCACTCAGGCGCACCGTCGTCGATCGCGGGCAGCATGTGGCAGTGGAGGTCGATCATGGTCGCTTAAAAGCCAGCGAGCATCCCTTGTGACACCTCATTCCAAGAAAGGATTGGTCACGGGCACAGGAGAAGATGGGGGCTTAATCGGTAATGCCTCGCGCTCGAATGTTCGGTGTGTGGACCGATGCCCTTCAGGCGGTTTCTTTGGGCGCATATCGGGAGCATGAAAGAACACGGCCGCGAGAAACGCGGTGTAGAGGGCGTTGGCGGGAATATGCCAGTTGAAATCCACCAACCCATGCAGGGAGATCAATAATAATCCTAGGCCCGCCCCGATCTGGGCAAAGCGGAAGGTCGGCCACTGGGTGAGTGCCCTTATCCTGAACCACTGGCGACAATAGAGAGCGAGCAAGAGCAGCAAAATGAACGCGCCCATCAACCCGCCTTCGAACAGCCATTCGAGATATTCATTATGGGCATGATCGACGGAGAAGCGGCCGAGCTCAAGGGGCTGGAATTGGCGGTAGATCTCGGGGAACGTACCCGCACCGCTGCCTAAGGGGAAAAAGCTGCCGATGCCCTGCAGGACACTTGAATAGATAACCCAGCGGTTATCCTGGAGTGGGTCTTGCACGGTGAAGCGCTGCAGCACGGGCGCCAGCCCGATCTCCACAGCGAGGGCCACACCGATGGCGGCGAAAGTACCTATCGTACCGAATACGTTATTGCCGCCCAGACGACGCGCGAAAGTGAGAGCCGCCAGCAGGATCCCGAGCATGGCGAGCATCAGACCGCTTCTGGAGCGCGTGAAGATAAGGCCGAGCAGTATGGCAATGCTGGCGGCGCCATAGAACACCGCTACATGCGCGCGCCACGTCGATAAAAAGCGCAGGCGTTCGCGCCATGAGCGCCGATAATACTTATCCCTTGGGGCCCGCCCGACGGTGGCGGCAAGCAAGCCTAAGCCCACCGGCAAGACCATCTCCAGAAGGCCGGCCAGGTGATCGCGATTAACATAGGTGCCCGTGGCGCTGTCTCCGCAATAGGGATTGCCAAGGCAAAGGGGGCTGGCACTCCCCGCGCCCATTTGCATGAGCCCCAGCAAGGCCTGGGTCACTGCCATCCCCAGCACAATCGCTATCAAGACATTGAGAGAGCGGATGGGCAGCGCCACGGCACCCAGAAAAACCGCCAGGGGAGGCAAGAGGGCAAACCAAAAAGATTCGGCCAGCATGGGCACAATGGCTAATGGTCGCCACCGCACATCGGGCGCCTCAAGCAGACCCAGGGCCTGAGCATAGGGTGCGCGCCCCGGCAGCTCAGCCCAAAGTCCAAAGGGCAAGGGGATCAAGTAGATCACCGCATACAAGAAGAGCAAGGCCAGAGCTACCCACGTGAGGGGACGAGGCTTTGTCTCGCCAGAGAAGGCTGGAGGCCAGAGGCGAAGCAGGAGAGCGGCCACTGCCCCAAGCTCTAAGAGCATCAAAGGCAGTGGATGGACGCTACCCCGAAGCAGGGGAGCAAAGATCAGCAGGCAGGCGAGCCCTACCGCCACCGCTGTCTCCTTGTGTCTGTGCAGTGAGAACCTGCCTGGACTTAAGACGGGGTTATTCAAATGCACTTATCGGCGGTCTTTCGTCTACGCCCAGTCTCCCGTCTATGCCCTCATCGTCATCGTCGTTGGTCTCCATAATGGACAGCCCCGTATCAATGGACAGCCCCGTATCGCTGGTAGCGCCAGATGCTACCGCAGGTGCATCGTCAGAGGGGCCGATCCTCTCCGTGGTGGCAACTCCACTCTGACAGGTACTTGACCCCCTTAGAATAAACCGCAAGTTGGGTTCAAGCGGAGTAAGGCAGCCATTGGTCTGCTTTACAACGGCACTCGCTCCGTCCCGGGTGAGCACGCGCGCCCCGGATTTGAGCTCCATGCCTGAATAGCCTACAACATAATTCGTACCCTCGTTGACCAAGACGGTCCCCTGAACCTCACGGAGTACCCCAGCTGAGTCATCCGCCTGGACAGGGCCAATGCTTGTCAGGCAAGCGGCTGTAATGATAGGTAAGCAATGGCGAACTCGAGTCATATTAACCTCCTTTGGATGAAATCCATCCGTTTAGGTTTTAAGGAAAGTGCCGCGTACACATGTCGTTCCAATAGGGCCCTACAACACTACTATGATAGCACACTGGGTGCCGCTCTATTAGACACTCTCTTAGCGAAACGCTTCGATTCCTCCAGTAGTTGCTGGCTCTGCTGCCGTCCCAGCGGTATTTTGTGCCTTCCCAACGGTATCCCGGATTGGCGTTGGCGTGTTGGCGAACTGATTTCCGCTTATCTCATTGCCTTCGCTACCGGTAGTTTCTAACACGCCAATCGGCGCCCCGTTGATGTTGTTTCTGCGGATCTCGTTGTCATCGCCCTCCAGGAAGATACCGCTTCTGCCGCTGTCGGTAATGGTGTTGCTCCTCACACTGTTATTGTCACCGGTCAGAGCGATACCATCGAGAACATCAGTATCAAAGACCGTATTCCCTATAACCTGGCTGTCATTAACCTTGCCGACCTCCCTTGCAGGGGGGCCGAGACAGATGCCGCACTGGTTCTTTATCACCGTGTTCCTGAGGATACTCACTTTCTTGGTCCTAACGATGGTCACACCTGTCGCTGCAAATGCGCAGTTATCAACCGAAACGCACGGTGACCAGATGACTGACCACGTTCTGCTTGATCTGGCCATCGGCACCAAAGCCGATCTGGATACCGTTTTGGGCAGCTCCAGAGGTCGGCCCGATGCCGGTGACTGTGTTCCCGTCGACCTGGATCTTAGTACCCTGCTCGTTGCCTGTGATCCCGTTTTTCTGGTAGTCGTGGATGCTGCTAGTCTGTACCCTGACCTCCTTCTTCTGCCCCCTTAGCTTCTGGACGAAGATACCGAGGCCGCTCTGACATCCCTCAAGCCCCGCTCCTAATTTCATATTGCTGATATTCACATTTCGGATCACCCCCGAGGAATTCTGATAGAAGATCCCGATTAGGGTAGGTTCGCAAGCTGCGATCCCGTTGCCGACCCCATCGATCGTCAGTCCCCTAATAGTAGCGTCAGTGCCCGTGACTAGGACCACTGCGGCTACAGGGGTCCCGGTGCGCTGATTTCTAGTATTGGCCCTCATCCCCGACGGCTTCACGACAGCACCATTGCCTAGGATTCTCAATGGCTTGGTGATACGGATCTGCTCGTCATAGGTCCCCGGGCAGATCCTGATCGTATCCCCAGGTCTGGCTCTATTGACCGCGCGCTGAATAGCTGTAAACCTTGCACTTCTACATTCCACCCTATCATCATCGACGACCAGTGTTGCGGCTAGAGCAGGCCTACTACTGGAAAGGACCAGTACCAAGACCAAACCACTAAAACCAAAGAATACTCTTACCTTTTGGATCGTACTCCTACTCCTTTCTGAAATCCACGACCTAAACAACATCCTGAATATTTGCGTATGGTTCATTGTATTGTCCTCTGTTGAGGCGCCTCGCGTGAGCCAAGAGATCGTTCATTGGATTGATCATTCAGCCATTGAATGGCTATATCATCAAACCAAATCTCCCCGTTTGCTACAAAATCTTCGGCATGCCTGCCCACCACCTGAAGGGACAAACGCTGTCCGACGCAGTTGACTGAAGGCACGGTAAAATCCACCACGAAGTTGCGCCACTGATCCGCCCCCAGGAACCGCTCGCTCGAAGCCAGTATCCGGCGGTCCTCGGAGGCGCAGGAAAGGGTCCAGGCTAGACCTTGAGGGGCTTGTAGCATGTCTGGACGTACCCGGCCTCCGAGGTGATAGGTCCCTGACGATAGAACCAGAGGCTGTTCAATGATAGATTCTGATACCGGCTTTCCTTGAAATACCACATGCAGGGCTTTCCGTCCCCCACTAGCATAGGTCAGGCCTGCTTCCAACTGCACACTGCCTCTTTGGGACACGTGCCAATCGAATCCCCCCTCGAAACGCCCAAGCTCGAAGCCGCCATCATACAGATGGCCCATCACCTTAAGCTGCTCTGGGGTAAGGGTGTTGAGCCAGATATTATAGGCTTCCAGCCAAAGCTCCTCGCTCTGTAGGCGGGCTACGTAGGCGTTGCGCTCCGTGTCACTCAGAGGCTTGCCTGATGCCCGGCGCGACACATAGAGCGCACGCAGGGTATCCACTCGCGCTGCATGTTGCGAGGCAAAGACAAGGAACGGCTCCCACCATGGGGCCGAATAGCGGGCGCTAGAGGCCAATGCCGCTCTCCCCTGGGGATCGTTCGCCAAACGCAATAACACTGGAAACAGGCGGTTTGCCAAATCAGCTTGGATCCTCAATGCCAGATCCCAGTGCTCCAGGGTCCGTTCCAGGTACCCGCGCACCCGCCAGTGATCGGCCACCTGCAAGTGGACCTTGGCCCAGGCTGGAAACAACTGTGCGGCAAGATTTACGGCGCGATCAGCATCCTCTAACCGATTCTGTGCACGCCACACCCCGGCCAGACCCATTAGGGTCTCGCCATTGGCAGGATCAGCGTGCAAGGCCTCTCGCAGAGATACCTCTGCGCCTGCAGGATCGCGCGGTGCGATATCTCGTGCCACGCGCCGCAAGGCCTCAGGGTGCTTGGAATACCAAGCTAAGGCTGCATCTTGGGAAGATGGTATGATCTGATCGGCGTAAAACTGTGCCATTCCCAAGACTACTATGCGCCAAGCCAGCAAAACTCCGGCACTGACCAGTGCACTCCGAATTAGCCAAGCGGTGATCGTAGAGCCGTTTTTCACAATGATAAGAATCTTGTCGTATTGATGATAGAACCCAGCGATCACTACCCCTTGCGGCTCCCTCTCGACAGACATCGTGATGCTGCCATAACGGTCTCGCCAAAGTCTCGCAGGCTCCTCTCGGTCCCGCCCAATTGGGCGGTCGGGTTCAAAAACACAATCCTCATGCAACCCCCTCTGGTGCACACCGCTCAGCAAGCACGCTACCGCCCATGTAGCTTTTTGCCCCAGCCAGGATGGCGCGGCGGTAGGGGCAGGGGTCGAGGGGCTCGCCCTGGAGCGCGGCGGACTGGCCGTACTCGTACCAGCGGGCGAGCGGGCCGGTGGCGAGCAGATGGTCAAATACTCTTAGAACTGCCGACCATCGTCCCTCCCCGGAATGGCATCGGGCCGGCTCCCCCGCAGGCCCGCTACTTATCTTGTTCCAGGACCGCGCCCTCGCGATCCCGCCCTTTTCGTGCCCGCCCCCGACCTCAGTCGGAGCACCGGCCTCTCCGCCGCTGTGCCGGGGGACCCGACCGATCCCAGCCCCTATGGCATATCGCTTCCGTCCTGGCAGTACGGGCACGTAGTAGCGGGTCCCCCTCCGTGCCGCCGTCGCCGCAGATGACTGCTGCCCGCAGACCTGGCACCGGGCGTGGGTCACGCGGCTTTTGCGGTGTTTCCGCCCGCGCCACACGGTCTTCAAGAACACGTGACGGCGCCTCGCAGCACGTTCTCTATCGCGATCGCCTGCGCCGCCGGCACCCGGCCATGGGCACCACGTCGAGCATGGCCAGCTCTGCCTAACTGCCGGCTAGGGGGCGATGGCCCTCTGGAGCGCATCCACCCCATCAGCATACACAATCCGTGCGGGATACTCAACGCCACGTTGAACGCACCCTGCTGGCGCGGCTTTTGTAGGCAACTCGTTTATCAGGAAATGGTCTATAGAATCATGCGTAAGGTTCGACACATGGATGAGGTCCACAGGATGCTGGAGTTAGCCCGAAGCCATCGATCTCCTCAAGCCCCACGTATTCTCCGGCGCACACGATGTTCGATCCGCATGTGTTCTTCGAGCAAGCGACCGAGTTTGAGAGGGCCAAAGTAGACGTTCCAGATACCGTTAGATGCCAATGGAAAGCTCAAGCGCAGAAATCCAAAGCCCCCTCAAGGCTATGAGCGCCCGGAGAAGCCACTCGCACCTTGAGGGGCCTGTGGACTTGTGGATAACGTCCCTGTTACCCACAG
>Ga0136614_10002533_pt1 | contig 11396 bp, 8 predicted proteins | sample AntDrymUQ2792106_2_FD_106643 | JGI IMG/M metagenome (GOLD analysis project Ga0136614, IMG submission 106643) | Polar desert sand microbial communities from Dry Valleys, Antarctica - metaG UQ279 (21.06) | ecosystem: Environmental > Terrestrial > Soil > Desert | place: Antarctica: Dry Valley... | reverse complement strand
GATTCAAGAGAACAAGTGGCGTGCGGTACGCTGGGGACTGGACGGCAGGATGATCGATTTCGGCAAGCAGAAAGAAGTTCCGGTGCGCGACCTGATCCACGAGTTGTTAGAGTTCGTGGACCCAGTGCTTAACGATCTCGACTCACGCAAAGAGGTCGAACACATTCACACGATCCTCGATCGCGGCACTTCGGCTGACGAACAGTTACGAGTCTTCAATGAGACCAACGACTTAAAAGCCGTCGTCGATATGCTGATGCACCGAACGATGGAGAATGTACCGATCATCTGAAGTGAAAACACAAATGCCGCACACGGGGGGGCGAGTTGAAAGAAACTACCTTCAACTCGCCCCCCGCGTTTTAATTTCATCCTCTCGCATCGTCGTCTTTATTACGGGACTGGGCCGAACCGCAGACGATACTCAATAGAGTTCACAAATCCGTGTACCATTGTGCGGAAGTCTGACGGGTTGGCGTTCAAGTAGCGCAGCCATGCGTCATACCCGTTAGCTTCCGGGTCACGCCTGAGATAGCCGAAGTATTGCATCGCGACGAACGCGCCGTTGAACTCGCGCGCGTCCACGTCTGGATGCTCAACGACGGCGCGCAACACTTCCGCGCGGGTCTTTCTTCCGGTTTGCAGATCGTCAATCAACGTCTCGCGGGTGACTGTGCCGGTGAGCCTGACGCCTGCGGTCTGCAACAACTTGTCCACATACTCCGCCGCCGTCAGGCTTGACGGGTAGAGAGTCTGAAACTCCGCACGCTGGACCCATGCGTTAGTAAAATCGGCGCGCTTCGCGAACACTTCGTTGCTCGACTGCCCGGTCACGCGGCGCATGTCGGGGATGATCTCCGCGTAGCCCGGCAGCCTGCCCAGCGAGACTTTGTAGAAGCGGTGGACGAAATAACCCTTCAGCTGAAATTCCTGCGAGCGGAAGAAACTGGACGAGACCATGATGCGATCACAAGTCGGATCGCTGTTCGGGTCCGGGCAATTGTTCAGCACGTTGAGCCACGCTTGGAAGCCTCCGGTCTCAGGCTCGCGCGAGAGGAAATCGAGGTACTGCATTCGCACAAAGAACGGCGCGGAGTCAATCGGGTTGGGCGCGCCTGCCGCGTCCGTGTCGGTGATAGTCAGCGTCGCCGTGCTGGGCGCGCCGAGGGATGCGCCGCCCGTCGGATTACTGAGGATGAGTTGCACCGCCTCGTTACCTTCGGCGTGCGCGTCGTCAATCAAGGGGACAGAGAAGGATGCTTGCGTCTCGCCGGGAGCAAAATGCAAGGTGTCAACTGTCGTCGCATAGTCGCAGCGCGCGAAGGCTGCGCCGGGCTGCGTCGTGTTGTCATCGCAGCGCACCGCCGCTTGGTGATCAATGGTCGCATAGTCAACCGTCGCGCCGGCGGAGGTGTCGCCAAAACGTGTGACGGTGATGAGCGTGCGTTCGTTAGATTCAGCGGTGTTGAAACTCACGGCGGTGAATTGCAGGGACGACGGCGGCGCAGTTAAAGGCAGCGGCCCCCATGCCGGATCGTAGTCGTACGCTGGGTGATTGCTGAGATTCGTCATGCCGCCGCCGTTGCTGTTCACAACAAAAATGTCGTTGTTGCCACCGGTGTCGAGGTCGAACGTGATTTTCGTGCCGTCCGGCGACCAAGACAAATTAGAGCTGAATGAATTAATGAAGATCAGTGGTTGTTGATTACTACCATCTGGATTCATCATGCAAAGACTGAAAGTTTCTATACCTGTGAAGATGTTATAGTGATCGCGGCTAAACGCTATCTTCATGCCGTCCGGCGACCATGCGGGAGAGAGGTTGTAGTCGAAAATCTGCGCTCCTGTGAGCTGTGTGACTCCGCCGCCGTCGGCACCCATGACGTAAATGTTAGAAACCTCGTAACCGTCTTCTACCACAAACGCGATCTTTGTGCCGTCAGGCGACCACGCGGGGCTGAAGCCTTCAACTCCGAGATTCTGCTGCCCGCTGCCATCGGCGTTCATAACGAAAATATCGTTAAGAGACGACCCTACCTCTCTTACAAAGACGATCTTCGTGCCGTCAGGCGACCAGTCGGGGCTGAAATCAGACACCGAATTGTTGGTGAGCCGCGTCTGGTTGCTGCCGTCGGCGTTCATCACGTAAATCTCCGTGCTGTCGTCCCCGTGCCGGCGGCTGGTGAAAACGATCTTCGTGCCGTCAGGCGACCATGCCGGCCCGAAATTGTCATCGCCCGCCGGGCTGTTGGTGAGTTGTCTCTGATTGCCGCCGTCAGCGTCCATGACATAGATTTCACCGTTGCCATCCCGGTTGCTGCCAAACACGATCTTGCCGTTCGCTCTTAACGTGGGCGGTTGCGGTTGCACGAGCTTGTTCGCCACTCCAATATGTTGGACGACATCGGATGAGTGTGGCCGGCTGGACGAGCGAGCCGGATTGACGGCGAGGCTGAACAGAGCCGCCGCCGCCAGCATAAGGCCGAGCAGTTGCCGGGCGTGCTTCGTTAGAGAGTTGAGGCAAAACATTTTCATTTCTCCTTGTGCGGCAAGGGGCGTGAAGGTGGCCGTGTGATGAAGTGCTTGAGCGCGCGCAGCTTCGCGGCAAAGCTGCGGCGGCTGAGGCGCGGCCAGCGCGCGGCGGGAATATGATGGCATGGACGCTCGCCAGTCTGACTGGAAAGCTGGCTCTCCAAGAGGCGCACAGCTTCGACGAGAATGAGTTGGCCTTCGGCGGATTCAAGCTCCACTGTCTCGATTGGATCATTACTGTCGCTGAGTCTGACGCCATCGCCAGTTTGCGCGGGCTGCGCGCCGGGGATGTCAGGAGTCGCCGCGCCGGAAACAATTGTCACGCGGCGACGGAACGCAGTGATCTCGATGCGGCGGTATCTTTTCACTCTGATCTCCTGACCGAAGGGTAAAGAAATTCTGCTGACGAACGCGCACGGCTGAAAGCGACGGCCTGCTCGCCTTCAACCGTAGCGCGTTCCGGCAGAGTTTTGGGTTACAGACACGTTGCGTCCGGCGGTTCGACGTTAATGCGCGTGCCGTGCAGCGTCGCACAAGATGCCGGGCCGGGAACGGGATTCCCCGCGAGATCAAAGACTCTGAAACTGCGACGACCATCAAATGCATCACCGTCTCGATTGAGAGTGATAGCATCGCGGACTTCTAAAAACCCCACCTGCAATCCGTTGTTATACACATTTGATACCCAAGTTTGGGCGAACTCCTTACCTCCTGTCCGCTCCCACGCTCCATGTCCGGTGCTGAAAGTAATAGTCAAAGGGACCGGCGGTATCGCGGTCGGGGCTGAGTTCACCAATCCGCCGCCTCTGGCGTAAGTCATCAAACCGATGCCGGTGCTTCCGGCATTGGGACCGGTGGTAAAGCTGATACGGACATTCCAAGAGCCTTCCAATGCTGGAGCGGACGATCCGCCGCCTTGAATACTGGATTGTGTGCCGAGTGTCGCAATGATGGCTGCCAGCGCCATCACGAAAACCAAAGCTAAACTGACTTTTCTGTATGTCATGAGCGTTTCTCCTTTACACAGTTGAGGGTGAAGTTTGCACCGGCTGTGGAGGGCGCATTCAGGACGATGTGGCCTCTGCCGGAAGGCCGCACCTTAATCCCGTTCAGGCAGGCGTGTAACGAAAGAGCGAGGAAAAAACGCGGAAACTTGGGGGAAAGAGATAGGAAATTCGCGCAATCGGAGTTATGATGCGCGGCGTCATTGAAGCTCGACCGGCTGACGGCGTCTAGGCCGCAGGCCACCAGCCAACTCGTCCGTCCGTTTTTGCTCACTTGCGCCGACAGAGGGTTAACCTCGACAAAACCTCCTGCCAGAGAAAGCGAGCGGAGTCTCCCATGCAGAAGCTCGCCCATCAGACTCTCACCTTCGACGACCTCACACTCGATCTGACGCGCGGCTCTTTGCTACGCGGATCAGAAGAGATCAAGCTGCGCCCCAAGTCGTTCGAGGCCCTCAAGTATCTGGTTCAGAACAGTGGTCGCCTCGTCACGAAAGACGAACTAATTCAAGCGGTCTGGCCTGACTCATTCGTGACTGATGATTCGTTGGTGAAGTGCGTCAACGACGTGCGCCATGCGCTCGGCGACGAAGGGCAGCGCGCCATCAAGACCGTGCCGCGTCGCGGCTACATCTTCGACAAGGAGGTGCGCGAGAGTAGCGCGGCGACGCCGGGAGCGGTTTACACGGAAGAGGTCGAAGGCGTTCACGTCGTCATCGAAGAAACGGAAGAAACGAACGGGCATGAAATAAGTGAACGGGCGAAAGAGCCGGCGAGTCACAACCCCGAAGTTGCGACGCCGCGCGAGACATCCGCTGTCAGGCGATTCACTAACACGATCAAACGCCGCAAGCGGGGGGTTGCCGTCGCGTGCGCGACGCTCGTTATCACGGTTGCCGCCCTCGCTTATTTCTTCGTGCCGCGCAAGCCGCCTTCCGTCGCCGTCCTGCCCATCGCCAACGCGACGGGCGACGCGAACAACGACTACGGCAGCGACGGCTTGACCGAAAGCGTCATTACGAGTCTGGCGCAAATCAACACGCCCGGCAAAATTCCGCGCTTGCGTGTGACGGCGCAGAACACGGTTTTTATTTTCAAGGGTAAAGAGGTTGAGCCGCGCAGCGCCGGGCGCGAGCTTGGCGTTGATACCGTCTTGGCGTCGAAGATGATTGAGCAAAACAATTTGTGGATTATCAAGTTTGAGATGATTAACGTCGCGGACGGCTCGATAGCGTGGAGCAAGCAGTATGCGGTCGGAAGAAATCGGGTTGATGAATTTCTGGCGATGCAGAACGAAATCTCCAGAGATGTCGCCACACAACTGCCGCTCAGTTTAAGCGACGCGGACAGGCAAAATTTGACCCGACGCTCCACGCAGAACCCGCAGGCTTATGATGCTTATCACAAAGGACGTGCGGCTTATCATAAATCCACGCCCTCGGGCCTCAGAAAGAGCATCGAGTATTACCAACAGGCGATTGACCTTGACCCCAACTTCGCGGTGGCTTACTGGGCAATGGGCGTCTCCTACACGATTCAAGGAGTCATCGGCGAGCGTCCGATGAAGGAGGCTAATGAGAAAGGAATCGAGTTGTATCAAAAGGCGCTCAAGATTGATAACACGCTGAGAGCTGCCATCGGAGCGATGAAGTTGAGCGAGCTGAATGCGTGGAACTGGGAAGCAATGGAGAAGGCGGGGCGGCGACATAATGGCTATGCGTTTGGGAACGGCGGCTATCTGATTGCGATGGGACGGCTGGACGAACAACTCGAACATGAAAGGCGCGTCCTGTCATTTGAACCGTATAACCCTTTAATGACTGTAGTTCCCGGCGTATGGGCCGGTAGTTCTTTGACATTTACGCCGCTTTTTTAATTTCTCGCAGCTTGGTGTCAATGCCTAATATGCGAGAAATTCGCGGGCGACAATACTCAATCAACCGGCGGCGCACCTGTCCGGTCGTGTCTTCCTTCGCATACCACGACCAATGTAACTTGGGCAGCGCCACCTCGATGATGCCCGTCGCTATGAACTTCAACAGCATCTGCGCCGCGCAAAGGAACAACGGCCACCGCCGGACGCCTTGCCCGCTGCGCCCCATGTAGTGCCCCAAGCCCAGTTCTTTGACTTCATCGAAGTTGACCTCGATCTGCTGCCGTCCGGCGTAAGCGCGCACGGCTTCCTCCACGTCTAGTTCCAGGTCGGTGGTCAACAGATACCACGGCTTGAGCTTGCTGCGCTCAACCGCAACGACGATGACGCGCACCGCAAGCGGTTGGCCCCGACGTACGCCCCGCAAGCTAACTTCGGCAGAAGCGACACGGACTGGGCGCTCGCGCCCCTGCACGTGCAGCTTCATCCGCTCGTGCCGCAACCGCTCCAGGAAGCGCGCTACCAGTTTGTCCACCCGACACTTCGCGCCGTACGTCCGCTGGCGCCCACGCCCCTTGCGCTGGCGGCGTGGCGCGAAATAGACCACCTGGTTGCAACGCAAGCGTCCCAACGCAAACTGCTCTTGTTCATCAAGCGCACGCAGCAGCGGGCGCGAGAGCAACCCGCGATCCACGACCCAGACGTGGCGCACCCCGGAGGGTAAGCGCAGTTGGCGGGCCAACTCGCCGGTCAACTCCGGAAGGGTGCGTCCTTTGACATAGAGCAGAGCGCCACACAGTACACTAGCCCACAGTTGCTCCTTCCCGTAGCGGTAGAGATGTGCGGCGAACAAGTAGCAATGGCCTTTGAGCTTGCGGGCACGCCCGGCTACTCGTTTGGTGCGATGAAACCAATGCACACTTGAGATGCGCTCAGCATAAGGCTTCTCGGTGTGGGTCGAGTCGGCGATCCAGAACAGACGTGCCGGCCATCCTTGAGGGTAGAGCGTCGTCAAGGCTAAACGAGCCAGCGCAGCCATGAAGCCTTGATGCGAGAGTTTGAGACGACAGAACAGATCCGATAAGCGTTGCGGCTGATAGTCAGCCGGAGCAAAGACCGAAGCGCGCACCGTGCCCTGCTTGGCTTCGCCGACGAGCAAGCCCATGAGCAGGAAGCAGAAGCTGTCAAAGACCTCGGCCCGAAAGAGCGGGCGCAAACTGTGGATGAAAGAGATCAGTTCTGATGGTAAGCTCTCCATGAGTTGCTCCCTCAGTTGAAAGTTTGGTCACTGACAACTTTGGACAACTCTGGCGAGGAGGGCAAGCTCTCCTCGCCGCTTAGCTTATCTCTTATCCCTCAAAAACCGGGAAGTACAGTTTAATGAACTCCTGGCACGGCGACACGCTCTTTCTCGCCCGGCGGTATACGGAAGCAATCGAGCAGTATCAGAAGACGCTTAAAATAGGTATTGGCGACGGCAAACTATATTTAGGTCCCGAATCTCCTTGGGTTCACTACGCTCTCGGTCACGCATACGTTGAGAAAGGAATGTTCACGGAAGCCTTCGCCGAACTGAACCAAGCAAAGGAATTGAGCGAAAATTCGGCGGGCGTATGGGAATCGCTCGGCTACGCTTACGCCAAGTCGGGACAAAGGGACGAGGCGATCAAAATTATTAACCAATTGCAGGAGCGAGCGAGTCGCGGCGAGTATGTCTATCCGCTTGGCATCGCCGGGATTTACATTGGTCTCGGCGACAAAGACCAAGCCTTCGTCTGGCTGGACAAAGCCTTCGCCGAACGCACGGACAAATTGCGGCAAATCAAAACGCATCCGATTTACGACCCTCTCCGCTCCGACCAGCGTTTCACAGGGCTGCTCCGGCGCATGAGACTGCCGACCTGAGATAGCGTTTAGTCGGCTGTCGCCTGTGCAAAAAAAGCATGAGTGTTTGCCGGGAGCGCTGGCGCGCGCGCCTGCCATGAGCGCGAAGCGAAACGAAACGCAGCGCGAATAATCGATTGATTAGAGTGACGGAAAAATGAACGCGACGTGTGCTTAGTGAATTGCGCTTAACATTCGCGTGGTTTGTTCGCGCTCTCGCGCTCAAGGCAGGGGCGCGCGCGCCTGCGCTCCCGGTGAAAGCGCGCTCATTTTCTCTTTCAGTTGAAAGCCAATGAACGCCAGAAATGTTGCAACCCTATTGGCATTGCTTGTTCTGTCGTCTTCGGCCTTCGCGCGGACGCAGACCACGGGCCGCATCGCCGGGACGGTCAGAGACGAGCGGGGCGCGGGCATTGTCAGGGCGGAAGTGTCGGCGGTGAGTCAGGCCACCGGCGAAGAACGGAGAGTCACGACGGACACGACGGGCGGCTACGCGATGGCCTTCTTGCCACCCGGCGATTATCGCCTGAGCATCGCGGCCACAGGGTTCAAGCGCGTTACGTTCGAGCAGGTCAGAGTAGCCATTACCGAGACGACGATCCTTGATGCGGATTTAGAGGTCGGGGCGTTGATCGAAGAATCGGTAATGGTCAACGCTGCGCCGCCGCTCGCGCAGACCGGCGGGCCGCAGCTTGGCCGCGTGATTGACGCGCGCGCGATTGCGGAGTTGCCGCTGGCCGCGCGCAACTTCACACAGCTTCTCGGCCTCTCGACCGGCACGGCGACGGCTCTGGCCGACAACACCATCATCGGTCGCAACACGCAGAACGTCTCGGTCAACGGCGCGCGCGTCACACAGAACAATTTTCAGATCAACGGCATTGACGCCAATCCGGGCATCGACGGTCGCGGGACGCGCCTCGCCGACCCCGCGCCGGAATCTATCGCCGAGTTCAAAGTGCAGACCTCACTCTACGACGCGACGTTCGGGCGCGCGGGCGGCGGCAACATCCAAGTCGTGACTAAAAGCGGCTCGAATGATTTTCACGGCGCGCTGTACGAATACCTTAGCAACGACGCGCTCAATGCCAATAATCCGTTTCTGAAAGCCGCGGGCGCGCGGCGACCTGTGCTGAGACGCAATTACTTCGGCTTCACCGCTGGCGGGCCGGTGCGACGAGACAGCATCTTTTTCTTCGCTTCGTATCAAGGCATCCGTGAACGCAACGGCGTGTCGAACAGCATCTCTTCCAACGTCCTCATCGCCGAAGGTCTGACCGGAGATCGTTCGGAGCATGCGCTTTTGAGAACCTTCAGGCCGATGCTGCTCGACGGCCAGCCCGCGCCTTCGCTCAACCCGACGGCGGTCGCCCTTTTGAATGCGCGTTCAGCGCGGGGCGAGTTTTTGATTCCGACGCCGCAAGCAAACGGGCGTTACTCCGGCTCGTCCGTCTCAATCTCGCGTGAAGACCAGTTCAACGCGAACGCGGATTTCCGCATCAGCCCGAAGAACTGGCTGGCGATTAAATTCTTCTTCGCGCAGACGCCGCAGACGCTTGCGCTGTCGGGCGCGGCGAATGTTCCCGGCTTTCCCGTCGCCGAAGAAATCGCTAACCGATTGCTCTCCGTGCAAGACATTCACACCTTCAGCTCCCGCATCACCAACGAAGCGCGCTTCGGTTTCAACTTCTCGCGCAGAGACGTTGCCACGCAACAAGCCATCTCAGACGCGGACATCGGCAGCGCGCGCTCAACCGCCAACGCTTTTCCCGGATTGCCGCTCATCCGCATCGCGCCCAATGCCGGAGGCGTGTCGCTCGGCACGGGCGCCCTGCAAGACATAAAATCCACCGCGCCGGTTACGACCTTCGCCGATACGTTGTCCATCACGCGCGGGCCGCACTTCATCCGCGCTGGCGCGGAAGTTCGTTATTATCAATCCGACTTCACGGCACCCGTGCTGACGCGAGGCATTATTGATTTCAATACTTTTAACGATTTTCTGATCGGCAGAACTTCCTTCACGACCATCGCCAACGGCATTACCGAGCGCAGCCTGCGGACGACTGACTACAACTTTTTCATTCAAGACGATTGGAAATTTTCGTCACGGCTGATGTTCACACTCGGCTTGCGTTACGAATTGGATTTGCCGCCCTACGACACGCGCGGGCGACTGGCGACCTTCGACCCGACGCTCTACACAACCGCGCCCGCTCGCGAGTCAAGGCCTCCCTATCGGGCCGCCCGTCGGCGGCGTCGTGCAGGCGGGCAACGCGATCTCACCATACGATCTGCCGGGCGTGCCGAACGTCTCGAAGCGTGTGCTGCATAGCGTTGACGCCAACAACTTCGCGCCGCGCGTCGGCTTCGCTTACTCGCCGTTCGATTCAGGCCGCCTGACGTTGCGCGGCGGCTACGGCATCTTCCATTCGCGCTCGACTTTCGTCAGCTTCAATAACACTCTGTTCTCACCGCCTTTCTACCTGCAAACATTCAGCGTGAATGCGCCCGTCGAAAATCCTTTCTTTCCGCTGCCGGCTCAAGAGCAGTTTCCGGCGCTCGTGCAGGGCTTTCCGCGTTTCGGCTCAACCTTTGATCGCAACATCCGCACGCCTTACGTGCAGCAGTACAACGCCAGCGCGCAAATTCTGTTGACGAGAGAGATGCTGTGGGAAACCGCCTACGTCGGCACGCGCGGGCTGAATTTGCTGCGGCAAGTCGCCATCAATCAAGCGCGCCTCGCCAGCCTGCAACGTCCCATCGTCAACGCCGTCACTGGCGCTATCATCACTACCAACACGCCCAACAACGCACAACTCCGCGCGCCGTTTCAAGGCGTGTTACCGAGCAACGGACTCGGCGGCTTCTTTCAAGACCAATCCACCGCGCAATCCGTCTATCACTCGCTGCAAACGAGTCTGACGAGAAGACTTCCCGGCGGGCTGCAACTGCTGGTTTCGTACACCTACGCCAAATCCATTGACAACGCTTCGGGAGGAAGCGCAAACACGGGAGCGGCGAGCGAGACCGGCGGCATCCTCGGCGACCAAACGGACAACCGCGCCAATCGCGGCGTCTCAGACTTCGACCGCACGCACCGCTTCGTCCTGAGCTTCCTTTGTGACTTGCCGCGCCCCGCTTTCGCTCGGCGCTCAACCGTCGGACGCTGGCTCTTTACCAACTGGCAAATGTCAGGCATCGTCACGGCGATGTCCGGCGTGCCGTTTGACATCGTGGACAGCGGCGCGGGCACGTTTTATTACGGGCCGGGCGGCGTTGCGCGACCCAACTGGGTCGCCGGCGCAACGCGCGAGACGGCCATGAGCAACGTCCCGCCCGGCTACTTCTTCAACCCTTTCGCCTTTGCCCGCCCCACTGTGCAGGCCGGCCAATTGATTCCCAGCTCGAACGGGACAGCCACAGCCGCCGCGAACGGCACAGACCTCGGCAACGTCGGGCGCAACGTTCTGCGCGGCCCGCGACAGCGGAACGTGGACTTCTCTCTCAGCAAACGCTTTCCGATAGATGAATCGAAGAGCGTCGAGTTCCGCGCCGAAGTCTTCAATCTGCTCAATCAAGTCAACTTCGCCAACCCGATCAGCAACCTCAACGCCGTCGCCCCGTCCGGGGGGCGCATCGATCAGAATACGGGACAGATCACCATCCCGGGCGGTTTCGGGCGCATCATCTCGACGAGCAATAACCCGCGCATCATCCAGTTCGCGCTGAAATTCAATTTCTGAGTCGCGCGAAGATGCGGAAGAAGCGGCGCCGTGGAAGCCGCATGTTGTCGTCAAATACCGCAAAATTTTACGACAACTTGTGTTTCATGAAGATAAAAACAGAAACCTCTACCGTCGCGTTGGATGGCAGAGAGGCTTGCGAATGGGTGAAGGTTAAACTGCTGTTAGCCGTGCTTGAGCGCTTCGCGCAAAAAATTCTCGAAGATGATGCGGCCATCGCGCGATTGGTTCGGATGTTCCCAGCGGGTGGCGCGCGTGCGATCCCAGTCCTCGAATGATTTTTCGAGGTGGAACTGGACGGTGTAGATCAGTTGGTCGTCGTCGCGTTTGACCATCATTTGAATGCGGCAGAGGTAG
>Ga0136614_10002531_pt1 | contig 11400 bp, 11 predicted proteins | sample AntDrymUQ2792106_2_FD_106643 | JGI IMG/M metagenome (GOLD analysis project Ga0136614, IMG submission 106643) | Polar desert sand microbial communities from Dry Valleys, Antarctica - metaG UQ279 (21.06) | ecosystem: Environmental > Terrestrial > Soil > Desert | place: Antarctica: Dry Valley... | reverse complement strand
TCAAACTGCTGCGGCGGCTCTTTCCCCGCCGCCCAAAATCCGGGCAAAACCAGTGGAGAAAGATCCGATCAAGGCGGTCGTCGCCGGAAACGCGCTCTCGCCAAATCAAGCAGTAACGACCGAGATCTACGCGGATGAAGCCTTCTTTGATTCCGCGAATCACATCGGGACGGTTACCGGCCACGTCATCGTGAAGGACCCACGGTTTAACGTGCAGGCTGAGAAACTGACGATCTATCTGAGCAAAGGAGACGCGGCGCCATCCAAGCCGGGCGGACCCCGGCAGCCGCAAGCCTTTGAAAAGGCCGTCGCGGAAGGCAACGTCGGTGTCGTGCGTGACGCGCCCGGAGAAAACGGCGGGCCACCTTCGCGCTCGATCGGGAGAGCCGACGTTGCCACTTACACGACGAAAGACGGGAACGTGGAGTTGAAGGGGAGTCCGCGAGTGCTGAGCGGCTTGAATACCCACGTCGCGACCAGCGCGGATACAGTCATGGTCATTAACCAGTCCGGACAGCTGACGACGCGTGGCCCCAGTCGCACCGAGATTCGACAGGAGCCGAAGCCGCCGGAGGGGGTCAAGCCATGACCGGCGAAACTGCTCCGCCGCCTCCTATTCCGGCGACGGCCCCTAGGGCTCCGCAGACTCCGGTGGAGGGCGAACAGGTCCTCGGGACGGAAGAGATCGTCAAGACGTATGGCGGCCGCGCGGTTGTGAATGGGATCAATATCAACGTCCGCGCCGGCGAGATCGTGGGTCTCCTGGGACCGAACGGCGCGGGGAAAACGACCAGCTTTTACATGATTGTTGGTCTCGTGAGGCCGGATCGCGGGCGCGTTCTTTTCTCTGGGGTCGATGTCACGAACTATCCGATGTACAAACGCGCGCGGCTTGGGATGGGTTATCTGCCGCAGGAAGAATCCATTTTCCGCCGGATGACGGTCGAGCAAAACATCCTCGCGATCCTCGAGACGTTGCCGTCGTCGAAATCGGAGCGCCGGCATCGCTGCGACGAGTTGCTGCGCCAATTTGGGATTGAGAAGCTGGCCAGAAATATCGCGCTGACCTTGAGCGGCGGTGAAAAGCGGCGGCTCACGATTGCGCGTTCGCTCGTCACGAATCCCAGCCTCCTCATGTTGGATGAGCCGTTCAGCGGAGTCGACCCCATCGCAGTCTATGATGTGCAGCAGATTGTGGTGAATCTGCGAAGATCAGGACTGGCCATTCTGATCACCGACCACAACGTGCGCGAGACACTCTCGATCGTGGACCGGGCCTACCTGATTTTTGAAGGACGAGTGGAAAGCGAAGGGACGAAAGATTTTCTCATCAACGATCCGATCAGCCGCCAGCTTTATCTGGGCGAGCGGTTCCGGATGTAACTCGAAAGGAAACGCGTGATAAAAGCTAATGCCCACCCTCCGGTCAAAGTGACCGGTCGTCATCTCCAGATCACCGAAGCGATCAACGATTACGTGACCAGGAAGATCGAGAGCCTGCATCTCGATTATCCGAAGATCATCGAGGCGCACGTCATCCTGGAGGTGCAAAAATACCGCCACTCGGCGGAGGTGGTGCTGGTTTGCTCGAATCACATCACGATCGAAGCCCGCGAAGAGACAGACGACATGTATGCGGCGATCGACGCGGTCGTCGACAAGGTCGCTCGGCAGATGCGCAAGTACAAGACGCGCTTGATGAAAAAGCATCGCCCGCGCAAGGACATCGTAAAACACCTTGAGGAACATGTGCTCGAGCAGGAGCCGGTCGAAATCGAAGGCGACGAGAATGGGGCGCATCACCCGGTGGTAAAAAGCGAGCGCTATCCGGTGAAGCCGATGTTCATCGATGAAGCGGTCTTGCAGCTCGAGATGTCGCATCGCCAGTTCATGGTTTTCCTGAACGCGCGCAGCACGCGAATGAATGTGATTTACCGGCGCAAAGGCGGCGAGTTCGGTCTAATCGAGCCGACGAACGGCTAGTTTGGCCAGCCTACCTGGCGAATTCAGAATGCCTTCGCCAGGACGCTACAAGCGTGCGCTCCCGGGACGAGGAAACCGCGCTTGAAATATCCGCAGCGCGAGCAAAATCCAGAACGGAACGTTTACGAGGAAAATCCAAATCAGATATTCGTTGTAGTTAAAGTGCAGTTGCATCACGCGCCCGACTGTTTCGTGAAACAAGATTAGTGCGAGGCCATAGAGCGCCGCGTAGCCACGCCCGAGCAGCAGCACGGGCGCGCTCAATTCCAGAATTAATCCGCTGCTCATCACGACGGCGACGAGAAGAGGGTGGTGCGCCATCCACCCCGCGATGGCCGCGCCCGAAGCCAACGCCGTGGGATCAAGGCGATCATAATAATCCTGTTCCGTCGTTTTCACGATCTGCACGGCCATCATTGGGCTCTGCAGAAACCAGGCGCCTTTCGTATGGATCAGCTTAGTCAACGCGGAAACCAGATATGCGGCCGCGATTGCCTGTTGCGACCAATTGATCAGCCGACCTTCACGTCCGTCGGTGTTCTCGCGAGCTGCTCCGGTTCGCGCCCTGAAAACTCCGTAAAAGTGCGCTCCAGTTTGCGCCAGAAGAACAAGCGAAATGATCTGCAGATGATGTGAGATCGCGCCCTGGGAATTGATCACGCTCCCAGCTGAAACGCTGATCAGGGTCATGTAGGGCAGCACGAACGACCATCCGATTCGGAGCACGTAGAGTACGAGTGCGAAGTAGAGCAGGTAACGGCAGCGGGTCAGGAGCGCCGGATCCAGAAGAAGAGAGAGGTCGAGGACACGCGCCAGGCCGTTCGGCGCCGGAAAACCTTTAAAGCCGAGCGCGCTCGGGAAGTGTTGCCCCACAACCCAGGCGAAGAGCGATCGCATCGCGAACCTCTCCAGGCCGCCGATGGAAAAAGCGGATAACCATGTCATCACAACTCTGCGATCAACTCCTTCCGCTTCTGAAATTCTCTTCTCTCCAGGGTGATCCTCATCTCGTAGAGACGGAGACCCGCTGACAGTACGTTCCCGCTTTGCTGCACGCGCGGAGAGTTCAACAGGCGCTGTAGCACCCGTTCTCCAGCCGGTCTTCGCTGCTCCAACGAAAGGCTCTTCCGGGAAGCGCGCGGGATACGTTCCATCTCGCGGCGCACTTCGCTCTCGTAAATTTTTTTCAGGGTCGGCGTGCTCACCCCGAGAGTCGTGACTGTCGGCAGAGGCTGGTCTGCGCCATTCGTGAGATACACATAGTAGGTAGAGCGCCCGAAGCTGGAATACATCGGGAAATGCGAGAAAGGGAACTCCTCCCTCAGCAGCAGACAGACAGCGGTTATCAGAAGCAGGGGCCGGCCGGGAATGCGGCGGAGGAAGTCGAGAACGCGGAGAGTCACCATCCGCAAATCTCCCTCTGAAGGCGGCGCCGCTCGAATTCCCATCGCGCTCCAGCCTTAATCCTGATCCTGATCATCCGCCACGAACAGCAACAGCACGACCACGGAGAAGCTCCGCCCAAACTCAGCCCACGAAACCCGAGGGTGGAAATTGCGGGGCAGAGCAGATACATCAGTGAGACCCATGCCCGATCGAGCGAATTCTCAGACCATCACTTCCGGGGGACCGCTTCGAAAAAATGTGCCCGTCGTTACGGTGGAAAGCTTCTATGACGCGCACGCCGACAAATTGCAATTGAAGCTGGAGGGTAACCGCGTCGGGTTTCATCGCAAGATCCGCGAGCCGACCATCAACCGACCTGGTCTCGCGCTCTCCGGCTTTTACAATTATTTCGCCGGGAAACGCGTGCAGGTCCTCGGCGCGGCCGAGCAGTCTTACCTCGACAGCCTCTCCCCGAAAGCGCGCGCGCAGCGGTTCCGCAGCCTTTGCGGTCAGAAAATACCCTGTCTTGTCATTTCACGCGGCGCGCATCTCGACCCCGCTCTGCTCGCCGTCGCGGAGGAGGAAGAAATCGCCGTCCTCCGTACGCCCATGGTCACGATGCGCTTCATCAACGCGGCCACCATTGCCATGGAGCTGGACTTCGCGCCGACGGTGACGGAGTTCGGCAGCATGGTCGATATCCTCGGTATTGGCGTCCTGATTCGCGGCCAGAGCGGCATCGGCAAGAGCGAAGCCGTCCTCGGCTTGATCGAGCGCGGCTACAGCCTGGTCGCAGACGATGTCACCCGGATCACGTCGTTCGAAGGGCGTGAATTGGTGGCCACTGCGCCGGAGTTGACTCGCTATCACATGGAGGTGCGCGGCATTGGAATTATCAACGTCGCTTCCATTTTCGGGGTCGGTGCGATCCGGATCGAGAAACGTCTCGATCTGGTCGTGACCTTGAAGGCCTGGGAGGAACTCGAAGAAGTAGACAGGATCGGTCTCGATCAGGAATTTTACGAAGTGCTGAAACTTCAGGTCCCGCATAGCATGATTCCGGTGCGGCCCGGCCGCGACATCGCGCGATTGATCGAAGTGGCGGCCATGGATCAGAAATTGAAGGGACTGGGGCGGAACAGCGCCGTGGAATTCAATGAAAAGCTGCTTAATCTGATGGGAACACAGGCGACGTAATGGGGCTGTTGAATCGCAAATCCGCCGCGAACAGCGGCGACAAGATCGAAAAAGAAGTCACGATTGTGAACCGTCTCGGGATGCACGCCAGGCCGGCTGCGATGTTTGTCCGCGTCGCCAGCCGTTTCCGCTCCGAGATCTGGGTCGAAAAAAAAGGCGAGCAGATTAACGGCAAGAGCATCATGGGCCTGATGATGCTGGCGGCAGGCCAGGGCTCGAAATTGCTCATCCGCTGCGAAGGCCCCGATGCAGAGAAGGCCATGGAAGAAATCGAGGCGCTTATTGCCGCGAAGTTTAACGAAGAGTGATGCCGGGCGAAGGAGCGAAAGGGTGCATTGTCCCAAGCGTTACATCGTCGGAGTTGGCCACCGATTGGACATTGCCACTCATGTAACACTGCCGCCTTCCCATGGTTCCCCACCACGAAGCGATCCGCCCAATCACGATCATCGAAGCTCCGCGCTTATCGAAGCAGCTCGGCGCGCAGGTCGTCATCGCCAGTGAGACGTTTCAGTGGACGGGCAGCTTCAAATTTCGCGCGGCTTACAACGTCGCCTCGCACGTGCCGGAAGAGCACATCATAGCAGCCTCTTCGGGTAATTTCGGGCAGGCGCTGGCCTATGCCTGCCAGTTGACGGGCAAGCGTTGTACTGTCGTCATGCCGGACGATTCCGCCGAGGTGAAAGTCGAAGCCGTGCGCGTTTACGGCGCGACGGTCGATCTCATCAATGTGCGCGAAGTCAGCCGGAGCAAACGCGTGCAGCAAATAGCGAGCGAAGCCGGCGATGCGTACGTCGCGAGCGCTTACGACGATCCACTTGTCATCGATGGCAACGCGAGTCTCGGGGATGAACTGCGCGCACTCGACCGGCGCTTTGACGCGGTCATCGTCCCGGTCGGCGGCGGCGGATTGATTGCCGGTATCCTGCAGAGTTTCACGCGGGCGAATGACGCAACGAAGGTTTACGGCGCGGAGCCTGCGCTTGGCAACGACGCTGCCCGCTCGCTGCGCGAGGGACGCTTGCTCGCAAACGAGAACGAGCCGCGCACAGTTGCCGACGGCGCCCGGACCGTCAGTCTTGGGCAACACAATTGGGCTATCATCCGCGAAGGTGCGGCCGGCATCATCGAAGTTGCGGAAGAACAAATTCGAGAGGGAGTCCGGCTGCTTTATGGACTCGCAAATCTAAAGGTGGAGCCGACTGGAGCCCTCGCGATCGGGGCGCTCCTCGCCGCACCCGATCAGTTTCGCGACCGGGGAGTCTGCTGCGTTGTCAGCGGAGGCAACGTTGATCCGGCTGTGTATCGGGAGTGTATTAAATAAAGCAATGCGCTTTGAAAAACGCCGCCGGATGTCCGAAGCAAGCCCGTCTGTTCGTTGAATCGTTAAACACCTGACACGAAAGACCGGAAGTCATGAGCCTAAAAACCCCCACTACGCAAAAAATCACCCCCTTCTTGTGGTTCGATGACCAGGCTGAGGAAGCCATGCAATTTTATGCCTCCATTTTCAAGAACTCGAAGACGGGCAGGCTCCTTCGCTATGGAGAAGAAGGCCCGGGACCAAAGGGGTCTGTCATGACGGCGGAATTCGAGCTCGAGGGACAAGCATTTGTGGCGTTAAACGGTGGCCCGCAGTTTCCCTTCACGGAAGCCGTCTCCTTCGCGGTAAATTGCGAGACGCAGGAAGAAGTCGACGAATTTTGGGAGAAGCTCTCGGAGGGCGGAAAAAAATCGCGGTGCGGCTGGCTGAAAGACAAGTTCGGCCTCTCTTGGCAGGTCGTCCCGACTGTCACGATCGAGCTGCTGCAGGATGCGGATACGGCAAAATCGCAGCGAGTGATGCATGCGATTATGCAGATGGATAAAATCGAAATCGCCCGTCTCCAGCAAGCGGCAGAGGGGGAGTAAATGACGTCTGCATTGGAGTCTCGAGCGTCTGCCAAAAGTCGTTGTCGTGATCGGCGTCAGAAGCGACTTCTGTCGCCTACCGGGATGTCGTTTGTCCGGGACGACAGTCTCGACGGCTAAAGCCGCTCCCAGTCAAAGCAAAACCAGGTCCTCCGGGAAGCTGCGCGTCTGCGACAGTCAGCGGCGGAAGGCCTTCCGGTCCGCGTAGCCCGCTGCATCCTGCGGTGGCTTCTATTGAAAACGAATCCAACAAAGCGCCGTTCCCATGGTGCTCCGTCCCCCTCGCCTCACCGGGATTGACACTCAGAGTAATCTCGCACCGACATGAGCAGCGATGAGATCAGGCCGGAGATCCGGTTTCCCGGCGTAGGCGTCTCTCCCGGTTTGGCCCGAGGGGTCATCCACGTTGTGCGCGATGATTTCGAGGAGGTTGTGCGTTATCGGATCGAACCAGGTGAAATCGCCGCCGAGATCGGCCGATTCGAAACGGCGCTCATCCAGACGCGAGCTCAGATCCTCGAAATGCAGCAGCAAATCGCGGAAGCGATCGGCGCCAAGGATGCGGGCATTTTCGATGCGCACCTTCTGGTGGTGGAAGACCGGACTTTGATCGATGAGGTGCTCCGGAAACTGGAGAAGGATCTTTGCAACGTGGAGTTCACTTTCCAGGAAGTGGCCACGCATTACGCAGATACCCTGAGCAAGATCGACGATCCCTACCTGCGCGAGCGCGCGCTCGACATCCAGGATGTGACCCGCCGGGTCGTGCGGAACCTGCAAGGCAAGGCCCCGAAGGCGTTCCTTGGGCTGACCGAGAAACATATCCTGGTCGCGCATAACATCTCGCCGTCCGATACCGCGACGATGAACCGCGAACGGGTCCTCGGGTTTGCCACCGATCTGGGCAGCAGAACTTCTCACACCGCGATCATGGCGCGGTCGCTCGGAATTCCGGCAGTGGTTGGATTGCACGACGTGACCGGCAAACTCGAGACGGGGCAGGAAGTGTTGCTCGATGGTTACAACGGCCTCCTGATTCTCGATCCAACGCCGGAGACGCTTTGGCTTTATGGGGAATTGGAGCACCGCAAAGAAATGGTCGCGGAGCAGCTCACGGGGCTGCGCGAGACCATATCGACGATGCGCGACGGCCGGCATGTCGTTCTTTCGGCTAACATCGAATTGCCGAATGACGTCGACTCGGTGAAGAAGAACGGCGCGGAAGGCGTCGGTCTTTATCGCACGGAATTTCTTTACTTGCATCGGGCGGCCTTGCCGACGGAGGAGGAACAGTTCGAAACTTACCGGACCGTGGCTGAGCAAGTGGCGCCGCACCCCTTGATCATCAGGACGTTTGATTTAGGCGGAGACAAAATAGCCACCGGGATGGACGCGGACGATGAGCAGAATCCGTTCATGGGACTGCGCGCGATCCGGTTTTGCCTGGAAAATCCGCACATTTTCAAAGCGCAGCTGCGAGCGATCCTGCGGGCATCGGCGGGAGGAAATGTAAAGATCATGTTCCCGATGATCTCAGGAGTACCGGAGCTCCGGCGGGCCCTGGCTGTCCTGGATGAGTGCAAGGCGGAATTGAAGCGCGATGGGCTGGAATTCAGCGACGAGACAGAGGTCGGCGCGATGATCGAGATCCCGAGTGCCGCTTTGTGTGCGGACGCGCTGGCCCGTGAAGTTGATTTCTTCAGCATCGGGACGAACGATCTGATTCAATACGCGATCGCGGTCGATCGGGTAAACGAGCGAATCGCGCATCTCTATGAGCCGACGCATCCGGCGGTAATCCGGCTCCTGAAGATGGTGTCGGATGCGGCCCATGCGCATGATATCTGGGTGGGGGTTTGCGGTGAGATGGCAGGAGACCTCACGATGGTGCCTCTGCTTCTGGGGCTCGGGATGGATGAATTAAGCGTGAGCGCGACACTTGTTCCACGGGTCAAGCGCGCTGTGCAGAGCCTCTCAGTCCTGGAGTGCGAGCAGCTTGTACAGGAGACGGTCGCCCTGGATGACCCGGGCGAAATTCTCGCGCGGTGCACCGCAGTGGCGCAGCGGCACTACGCCGACTTGCTCGGGTAGTGTAGTTTCTCCCTGTAGCGGCGGTCTGTGACCGCCGTCGGCCGAACATCGAACGCGGAGCGCGTTGTGTCCGCCAATGGGCTAGTCTTCCTCGGAACCGGAACCCTCGTCGGAATCAGGATCGGGCTTCAATCCTTCTTCCTCCATCTTGCGCAGGACGTCGGTCATATCATCCACTTCATCCCAGACTTCCTGGCTCACATAGATCGGCGCTTTTTGCTGCGTTGCCATGGCAATGCAATCGCTTGGGCGCCCGTCCAGCTCGACGATTTTCTTCTGCTGCAATTCGTTCTCGGCCCGAATGATCATGCGCGCGTAGTAGGTCGCGTTCTTCAAGTCATTAATAATGATCCGCTCCACACGCGCGCCCAGTGCAGTCATCAAGTGACCCATCAAGTCGTGGGTGAGGGGCCGCTCTTTCGAGAGGTCGCGCATGAACATCGTGATCGCGCTGCCCACGGTTTGATCGACATAAATGATGAACACCTTGTCGTTGTTCCCGAGGAAGACAGCGCAACCGCCGCTCGTCGGCAAAACCGCGCGGACCTGCACCTCGATCACCGTTTTGTTCACGCGCAGACGGTATGCGGTTCGGATTTGAAACACAAGCAACAGCGCCGTTCACGCTGCCTGACGCGACATTTTCACGCCCCCCACGCTTGCATGTTCCCCCCGCTCATTGATTATGCGCCTTACGTTGGCCGCCGTGACCGAAAAACCGAAGACAGACTGGGACGTGGAAGCCGCGATTTCCACGTATAACGTCGATGGCTGGGGCTCTGACTACTTCACGGTCAACGCGGCCGGCAACGCCGAAGTGCGGCCGCTGCAAGAAGGTGGCGGATCGATCGACATCCTTGAAGTGGTGAACGAAGCGCGGGCGCGCCGGCTTGGATTCCCGCTTGTCATCCGCTTTCAGGATCTATTGCGGCACCGCGTGGAGGCGGTGAATCGCGCCTTCCAAAGCGCGATGACGGAATTCGGTTATCGAAATCATTATCGAGGCGTTTTCCCCATTAAAGTGAATCAGCTGCGCGAAGTGATCGAAGAGATCGTGGATGCTGGGCAGGAGTTTCATTTTGGGCTTGAGGCGGGATCGAAGCCGGAGCTGATCGCTGCCCTCGCGATGCACAAGGATCTCGAGAGCCTCATCGTCTGCAACGGCTACAAGGATCGCGCCTACCTCCGCTCCGCCATGCTGGGACGGCGGCTCGGCAAATCCGTCATCATCGTGGTGGAGAAGATCGAGGAGTTGCAGCAAACGATCCGGATCGCACGCGAAACAGGCGTGGAGCCGCATATCGGTATTCGAGTGCGCTTGCATAGCAAAGGCTCGGGCAAATGGACGACGAGCGGCGGCGAGGATGCGAAGTTCGGTCTCGATACAGCGAACCTCGTTGCCGCCAGCGAACTGCTGAAAGCGGAAGGTCTGGCGCATTGTCTGAAGCTCGTGCATTTCCATGTCGGATCGCAGGTCCCTGATATTTCCACCATCAAGCGCGCCGTGCGCGAAGCGGCGCGCTACTACGCCAAGCTCTCGAAGCTCGGGCACGAGCTGGGCTATCTCGACGTCGGGGGCGGTCTGGGGGTCGACTATGATGGTTCGCGGACCAGCTTCGATAGCTCCACGAATTATACCCTGCAGGAATACGCCAACGATGTGGTTTGGAACATCATGGACGTCTGCGACTCGGAAGGCGTCCCGCACCCGGCCATTGTGAGCGAAGGTGGGCGCGCCATCGTGGCGCATCACTCCGTGCTGGTCGTGGAAGCGTTTGGTTCCATCGAAAAGAATGCGAACGCAGCGAAGGTATCTGGCGCGGAGGCCGATCATAAACTGGTCGCCGACATCCTCGAAGCGCAGCAGAAACTCAGGCGCAACAACCGTCGCGAAACGTTGCACGACGCCCAGCAGATCAAGGAAGAAGCGCAGCAGCTGTTCTCCGTGGGACTGCTTGATCTCGTCAGTAAAGCGAAGATTGAAAGTGTCTATTGGCAGCTCGCGCAGCAGATCGTCACTCTCCACAAAGGCCTTCGCTATGTGCCGGAAGAAGTGAAGGAACTCGAGACCTCGCTGAGCGATCAATACATCTGCAATTTCTCGGTCTTTCAGTCGTTGCTCGACCATTGGGCGCTCGGCCAATTATTCCCCATCATGCCGATCCATCGACTGGACACGGCGCCGGACCGCAATGGGACGCTGGTCGATATCACCTGCGATTCGGACGGTAAGATCTCAAAGTTTATCGACCTTCAGGACGTGCGCGAAACGTTGCCGCTCCATCAGATTACCAACGGTGAAATGTATTACCTGGGCGTCTTCATGGTCGGCGCCTACCAGGACATCATGGGGGATCTGCACAACCTTTTCGGCCGGGTCACGGAAGTGCATGTCTTCCTCGATCCGGACGAAGAGTCGGGCTGGTACATTGAGGAAATCATAGAAGGCAGCACCATCGGTCAGGTTCTTGCCCTCACGCAATGGGACAAGATCGAGCTAATGCGTTTGGTGAAATTACAAACGGACGCGGCGATCAAGAGCGACCGTCTGAAACCGAACGACGCCATGAAGCTGCTGGCTGATTACGAGCGTGGGCTGACCGAATACACCTACCTCTCGCTCGACGAAGGACAGCCCGTGGCCGTCCCCCGGAACGGCGCCGCGGTTCCGGCATTGTAGCCATTCTCGCGAAGTTCGGCGATGCTCAACCCGACCTCTGTCAAGGATGCCTTGTGCAGCGCGGATGCAAGGCCCGAAATCATCGTGCAAGGCTGGGTGCGGACGCGGCGCGACTCCAAGGCGTTTTCCTTTCTCGAACTAAACGACGGCTC
>Ga0136614_10002529_pt1 | contig 11405 bp, 11 predicted proteins | sample AntDrymUQ2792106_2_FD_106643 | JGI IMG/M metagenome (GOLD analysis project Ga0136614, IMG submission 106643) | Polar desert sand microbial communities from Dry Valleys, Antarctica - metaG UQ279 (21.06) | ecosystem: Environmental > Terrestrial > Soil > Desert | place: Antarctica: Dry Valley... | reverse complement strand
GATCGACGTGCTCGCCGATGAGGTTCACCCGTCCCGGCGCCGCCCACGTCCCCGCCGGGGAGCGGCCGAACGTCTCCCGGAAGCCGCGCACCGCACAGCACCCGCCTCTCCCGGTTCGTAGGACGTCCTACCATCGAGTCCGCGGACGGGTTACCGTCCTAGCCATGAGTGCGTCCGCCTTCACCCGTCTACCCCATCCGGACCCGACAAGCCCGGAGCGCAGGGTAGCGATCCTGGCCGCACCGGGGTTCGGCGCGCACTTCACCGACCACATGGTCGCGATCGCCTGGACCGACGGCCGCGGGTGGCACGACGCCGAGGTGGGTCCCTACCGGCCGCTGGTGCTCGACCCCGCGGCGATGGTGCTGCACTACGGTCAGGCGATCTTCGAGGGGCTCAAGGCATACCGCCAGCCCGACGGCACGATCGCGTCGTTCCGGCCGGCGGCGAACGCCGCGCGGTTCCGCTCCTCGGCCCGGCGCCTGGCGATGCCGGAGCTGCCCGACGAGCTGTTCCTCGGCTCGCTGCGCGCGCTCATCGACGTCGACGGCGGCTGGGTGCCCGCTTCGGGTGGGGAGGAGTCGCTGTACCTGCGCCCGTTCATGATCTCGACCGAGGTCGGGCTGGGCGTACGGCCCGCGAAGCAGTATCGCTACCTGCTCATCGCCTCGCCTTCGGGCTCGTACTTCCCCCGCGGCCTCGCGCCGGTGAGCGTGTGGCTCTCCACCGAGTACGTCCGCGCCGCGCCGGGCGGCACCGGGGACGCCAAGTTCGCCGGGAACTACGCCGCGTCGCTGCTGGCACAGGCCCAGGCGGCCGCGCAGGGTTGTGACCAGGTCGTATGGCTCGACGCCGTGGAGCGTCGCTGGGTCGAGGAGATGGGGGGCATGAACCTGTTCTTCGTGCTCGGCCAGGGCGCCGACGCCCGCCTCGTCACGCCCGAGCTCACGGGGTCGCTGCTCCCCGGGATCACCCGCGACTCGCTGCTCACCGTCGCCCGCGAGATGGGGCACGCGGTCCAGGAGCGGCGCATCTCCGTCGAGGAGTGGGAGAAGGGTGCGGCGAGCGGGGAGATCTCCGAGACGTTCGCGTGCGGCACCGCGGCGGTGATCACCCCGGTGGGGCGCGCGGCCCACAACGGCGGCGACTTCACGATCGGCACCGGTGAGCCCGGTCCGGTGACGAGCAAGCTGCGGGCCGCGCTCACCGCGATCCAGCGCGGCGCGACGCCCGACCCGCACGGCTGGATGACCCGCCTGGACTGACGCCTCACCCGAGGGCGCACACCACCAGCACGACTGTGACCGCGACCTCGCTCGCGGCGCCGCACACGTCACCGGTGACCCCGCCGAAGCGCCGCGCGGTGTGCCCGGACAGCCACCCGACGGCACCCGCCGCGAGCAGCACGGCGAGGACGCCCTGCCACGGCCGTCCCGCGACCGCCACGAGCCCGGCCGCGGCCAGCGCCGACGCTCCAGTGACGGGTGCCGCAAGCGGCTGGGTGCCCGCCACGAGCGCTCCCAGCCCGTCCGGCCGCGCAGGTGGCACCCCGCGGCGTGCGCACCAGCCCAACGCCACCCTGCCCGCGGTCACGGCGATCACCACCGCCCACCACCGCTCGGCGATGACGAGCCCCGCGAGCGCCCCCGCCTGTGCGCCGAGCGTCAGCACGAGGACCACGACGGCGAACGGTCCCGCGGACCCGTCGCGCATCACCTCCAGTGCACGCTGCGGCCCGCCGTAACACCCCAGCCCGTCCGCCGTGTCGGCCAGCCCGTCGAGGTGCATGCCCCGGGTCACGGCCGCGAGCAGGGCCACCACCAACACGCCCGCGAGCACCGGGTGTGCACCGGCAAGGCCCAGCAGCGCGAGCGCCCCCGCGGCCAGCCCGCCGAGCGCCAGACCCACGGCGGGCGCCCAGAGCAGCGCCCGGCGCCCGGCGTCGACGTCCACCGTGCCCCCTACCGTGATGGGGAGCACGGTCAGCCACGACACCGCGAGGCGCAGGCCGCCCGCCCTGCTCACCGCGGCGGCGGCAGCGGGTCCGACGGTCCGGAGACGCCCGCGTCGCCGAAGGTGGCCATCTCGCCGAGGATCCGTGCCGCCATCTGCAGGAGCGGCAGCGCGGTCACCGCGCCCGACCCTTCGCCGAGGCGCAGTCCCAGGTCGAGCAGGGGCGCCAGGTCGAGGTGCTCGAGCGCCAGCTGGTGCGCCGGCTCTGCCGACCGGTGCCCCGCGACCCACCACGCGCGGGCACCGGGGGCGAGCTCCTCCGCGACCATCGCGGCGGCGCCGGTGATCACCCCGTCGAGGATCACCGGCGTGCGGCGCACCGCGGACTGCGCCAGGAAGGCCGCCATCGCGGCGACGTCCGCACCGGCGGCGGTGCGCAGCAGCGCGACCGGGTCGCGGACCACCTTGCGGGCGCGGCGCAGCGCGTCACGAATCACGGCCGTCTTTCGGATCCAGCCCGCGTCGTCGATCCCGGTGCCACGGCCGACGACCGCGACCGGCTCCGATCCGGTCAGCGCGGCGATCAGCACCGAGGCCGGGGTGGTGTTGCCGATCCCCATGTCACCGGCGATGAGCAGGTCAGCGCCCTGGTCGACCTCCTCGTCCGCGATCGCCGCCCCCGCCGTCAGCGCGGCGGCCACCTCGTCGACGCTCAGGGCGTCCTCGCGGTCGATGCGCCCGCTGCTGCGGCGGACCTTGTGACGGGTGACGACGGCGGGGACGTCCCCGCCGGCCGCGTCGACGGCGAGGTCCACGACGCGCACCGCGGCACCGGCCGCGACGGCGAGCACGTTCACCGCAGCGCCGCCCGCGAGGAAGTTCCCCACCATCTGGCCCGTGACCTCGGGCGGGTACGCGGACACGCCGTGCGCCGCGACGCCGTGGTCCCCGGCGAACACCACGACCTGCGGCCGGGCGAACGCGCGCGGCGGGCACGCCCCCTGGCACGCCGCGATCCACACCCCGAGCTCCTCGAGTCTGCCGAGCGAGCCCGGCGGCTTCGTCAGCCGCGCCTGCAGGGCCACCGCCTCGCGGTGGTACCGCTGCTCGGGTGGGGTGACGGGGGCGAACTCCACGGGGCACTCCTCGGGCACGGGGCTCGGCCGCTGGATCACGTCGGCCGCGGGATCATTTCAGCCGCAGCGGCAGACCCGCCACCAGGAGCAGCACCTCGTCGCACGCGGCGGCGACGGCGGCGTTGAGCGCGCCGAGCTCGTCGCGGAACAACCGTCCCGCCCGCGTCGCAGGCACGACGCCGGAGCCGACCTCGGGGCTCACCACCACCAGGCGCGTGCGGCAGGCCGTCACGGCCTCGACGAGCTCAGCGGCCCGCGAGCGGACCCACGGCACGGCCGCCTCGGCGTCGGTCCAGGCTCCGGCGTCGTCGAGCTCGCCGGTGAGCCACACCCCGAGGTCGTCGACCAGGACGGGGCACCGGCGGGCGGTGCGCAGCTCCGCGGGCAGGTCGGCAGGCTCGACGGTGCGCCAGGAGGCAGGCCGCCGGGCGAGGTGCCCCGTGATCCGCTCCTCCCACTCCGCGTCGCCGGGGTCGTGGCGCGCGGTGGCCAGGTAGTCGACGACCTCGTCGGCGAGCAGCCCCTCGGCGTGCCGGGATTTGCCCGACCGCGCCCCGCCCAGCAGCAGCGTCCTCGTCATGGGCCGGAAGTGTCTCGGGCCGTCCGAGCACCCGGCAATTCCGCCCGGCTGGTACCGCCGCCCGGGAGTTCGTCGGTGTATCCGCTCGACCTGGCCCGCCACATCGTGCTGTCCATAGGCTCGTCACGAGGGGCCGCGTGCCTCGCCGTGATCACTGTTCTGGTGCGTTCCGCGACCTTCCGTGTCGCAGGACGCACGACAACGGCGATCAAGGTGGAACCCCCACACCTGACGCCGGGCACGGATACACCGACGAGTTCGAGCGGCGTACTAGCCTCGCGGGATGGACTTCCGGTGGCGCTACCAGGACGGGTCTGGGAACGACACTGCCGGCCCGGAGATCACCTTCGCCGACCAGCAGGACGCGGAGGACTGGCTCACCCGCGAGTTCCAGGCGCTGCTCGACGCCGGCGTGGACCGGGTCGTGCTGCTGGACGGCGACGACGAGATCTACGCCATGAGCCTGCACCCGGCCTGACGGGCGTCCGCACCGCGACAAGCATCCATGTCGCGGTCCCGGTCGGCCGGTTCGCGACGGGTCGCGCTCGACGACGTCGCCGAGTACCTCGTCGATGCGCTCCAGCAGCTCCGGCTCCAGCCGGACCCCGGCGGCGGCCGCGTTGTCGCGGACCTGCTCCGGCCTGCTCGCACCGATGATCGCGGAGGCGATGTTCGGGTGCTGGAGCACCCAGGCGATCGCGAGCTGTCCCATCGTCAGGTCGACATGATCGGTGCGCAGCCGCCGCAGCGACCCGTCGATCGACTCCAGCAGGTGCTTGCGGCCAGCCCGCGGTCGTTGGGTCCCGGCCCGGTGGGCCAGTAGGCATTGGTGCAGATCTCGAGGCCCTCCCGGCGCTGCCCGGCCAGCGCACGGCCTCCTCCTCGACCTGGGAGCCGTGGGTGATCCAGTTCCGGTAGGCGATCGCGCTCACCGTCAGGCCGCTGCGGCCGAGGCGCCGGAACTCCATCAGGACCGGGCCGGCTTGCGGACCGGGGACGACGGCGTGTAGCGGGGCTTCGGTACGCGCAGCCGCCGCACCTGGGTGGCGCGGGTGAAGGCATAGATGCCGAGCCCGAACCGGGAGCTACGAGTATCGGGGAAGTGCTCCCGCACCCGCCGGTTGACCTGCCGGCCCAGCACGATGCCCTCTGCGACCATCGTCAGCAGCATCGCGGTGGTGAGGATCGAGGCGAACTGCTGCAGTACCGGTGACGGCACGAGGATCGTGACCAGGATGAACAGCGCGAGAGGCATGAACAGCCCCATCACGTTGCGCCGCGAGTCCACGAGGTCGCGGACGTAGGCCTTGTCGGGCCCGCGGTCGCGGGGCAGCAGGTACTTCTCGTCGCCCGCGAGCATCCGCTGGCGTCGGGTGGCACTGGCCTCGCGGCGCTGCTGCTTGCTGCTGCGCATGCGCTTCAGCGCCTCGCGCTGGGTACGTGGCGGGGGCGGTACCGGCCCGCGCTTGCGCCCCTCGGCCTCGCGGCGGCTCGGGGTGGGGCGGCCCTTGCCCGCTGCGCGCTGGGACGTGTCCGCTGCCGAGACCTCCACCGCATGGTCGTGCCCGGTCGCGCCGTCGGCCGGGTTGCTCTTCCCGCGCAGGAACCTCACCACCCCAGCGTAGGACACACACCGGTGGCGCAGGCGAGCCTGCGCGGCAGGTCTCGGCGGTCGAGGGGTGGCGTGCTATGCGGTATGTGTCACTATGGAGAGGCGGGAATTCCCCGAGTCGCGACGGGTGTTTCGACTGGTGGATGTCCGACGCCGACCGCAGATCCCCAAGGGAGAGCCATGACCGTCGAGAACCTCACCGACACCACTACGCCCACGCACGGTGTCGAGCTCACCGACACGGCCGCGAACAAGGCGAAGATGTTGCTGGACCAAGAGGGTCGAAGCGACATGCACCTGCGCATCGCCGTGCAGCCGGGTGGCTGCGCCGGCCTGAAATACCAGCTCTTCTTCGACGAGCGCAGCCTCGACGGCGACGCGATCCGCGACTTCAACGGCCTGCAGGTGATCGTCGACCGGATGAGCACGCCGTACCTCCAGGGTGCGGTCATCGACTTCGTCGACACGATCGAGAAGCAGGGCTTCACGATCGACAACCCCAACGCGGGCGGGTCCTGCGCCTGCGGCGACTCGTTCAACTGACACCTCCCGCCCCGCCGGCGGCGGAGCGCTGATCGGCACCGGAGCCGCGGATCCCTCAGGGGTCCGCGGCTCCGTCGTGTCCAGATGGGTGGACGGTGCCTGGCGTGCCCACATTCCGGAGCCGGTCCCGCGCCTCGGCTGGCTCAGGCTACTGCGGCGCCCTCCGCGAACGGCGTAGTGCATCACGACGCGTAACCGTGCCACTCGGGTCGCTTCCCTCGACTGGGTGTCGAGGGTGCTGCGGGCCGAACCGCGGCGACTCCTCCTCTCGTAGATCGGGCGTCGGAGCACCATCGCGTGCGACGAGTTGCCACCTGGGTGGACGTGGCCCGAAATGCGCACTTTGCTCCGTTCAACCGTTTCGTCCCAGCCCAGACCTCGTTGTAGACGGTGTCGGAGATCGTGCTCCAGGTCACGCTGGAGCGACGGAGAGGAATCAGCATGGCTTCACGACGACCTGCGCTTCGGCGGCGGGCGGGGTTGGCGTTCGTCGCCACCGGTACGGTCCTGGCCACGACGGCGCTGACGCTGCTGCCGAGCGCGAGCGCCTCGAGCCACCGGGAGGCGCCGCTCATCGCGGGGAGCCCCGCGGTGGACAACACGGACGTCTACGCGTTCACGAGTCCGGACGCACAGGACACCGTCACCTTGATCGCGAACTGGGCGCCCTTCTCGGAGCCCAACGGCGGCCCGAACTTCTACCCGTGGGCCGAGGGCGCGTACTACGACATCAACATCGACAGCGACGGTGACGCCAAGCCGAACATCACCTACCGCTGGATCTTCTCCACCGACGACCGCCGGGGGACGGACACGATCCTCTACAACAACGGCCCCGTCGAGACGCTGGATGACGAGAACCTGCTCTTCCGCCAGACCTACGATCTGATCGAGATCGACGCCGAGGGCAATGAGAACGTTCTCCTCGACGACCAGCTGGCCGCGCCGTCCAACGTCGGACCGGCCTCGATGCCGAACTACCCCGAGCTGGTCAACCAGGCCAGCGTCGACCTCCCGGGTGGCGGGAGGAGCTTCGCCGGCCAGGCCGACGACGCGTTCTTCATCGACCTGCGGGTGTTCGACCTGCTCTACGGCGGCGACCTGTCCGAGATCGGGCAGGACACCCTCGCCGGGTACAACACCAACACCCTCGCGATCCAGGTCCCCAAGAGCGACGTCGCCCTGGGCGGCAACGTGCAGGGTAACCCCGCGATCGGCGTGTGGAGTGACACCGAGCAGCAAACGCTGAACCTCGCCCCCGCCGGGGAGTCGTCCCGCGGCGGCGACCACGTCCAGGTGTCGCGGCTCGGCCAGCCGCTGGTGAACGAGCTCGTCGTGCCTGCGGGCCTCAAGGACGCATTCAACGGCATCACGCCCGATGTCGACGCGACGATCCAGCCGGTGGTGGACCGGGTGCTCGACCCCGAGGTGCCCAAGCTGATCGAGATGATCTACGGCATTCCGGCCCCCGAGGCCCCGCGTAACGACATCTTCGAGATCTTCCTCACCGGCATCACCGACTCGGCCGGTGACGAGATCCAGGTCGGGAACCTGAACTCACAGATGGACAATGTGGACGCGGCCGCGTTCCAGCCGTCGGAGATGACGCGGCTCAACCTGACCACCCCGGTCACCGCGGAGCCCAACCGGCTCGGCGTGCTGGGCGGTGACCTGCAGGGCTTCCCGAACGGCCGTCGGCTCACCGACGACGTGGTCGACATCGAGATCCTGGCCCTCGAGGGCGCGCTGCGCGGCGCGGACACCAGCGCGCTGGCCGCAGGTGACGCGGTCAACCAGAACGACGTGCCGTTCCGGGACACGTTCCCCTATGTCGCGACCGCCAACAACGTCGGCGTGAATGTCACCCTGCGCGAGGAGGGCCTCGACAAGGGGGGCGTCATCCCCCCGCTCGGCGGACCCGGCGGGATCAGCTTCCCGTCGACCCCGGTCACGAGCGGTGTCGCGGCGCTCGCACTGCTCGCCACGGGTGTGTGGATGCTGCGCCGCCGGCCCGAGGTCGTGTCGGTCCGCGGCACCGCGGTACCCGCCACCGAGTGAGCGACGGCGGGGGCGCGGACACCGCGGCGTCCGCGCCCCCGCCGCGCCGCCCGACCCTGCGAGGATCCCCGAGTGCGATTTTCCCTCCCTGCCACGCGACGTCCGTCAAGCGCATCGCTGATCGCGGTGCTGGCCCTGACCCTCGGCGCCGCGCTGCTCGTGGTCACCGCGGTCGGCTTGATCCGCGGTGGGGAGGCCACCTCCCCCGCGCCGGGCACCGGGATCGCCGCGGTGGACCCGTTGTCCCAGGCCATCGACGCCGCGCAGGAGCGGTTGCGGCGCAACCCCGAGGACGCGGCCACCTGGGCGCGGCTCGGTTCGGCGTACGTCGAGCAGGCCCGCATCACCGCCGACCCGTCCTACTACGAGCGGGCGCAGGGTGCGCTCGATCGCTCCATGGCGCTCCAGCCGGACGGCAACGCCGATGCCCTGATCGGGCTCGGTGCCCTGGCCAACGCCCGCCACGACTTCGCCGCGGCGCGGGACGTCGCGCTGCAGGCACGGGAGCTCCGGCCGGCCACCGCGGCTGTCTACGGTGTGCTCGCCGATGCGCTGACCCAGCTCGGGGACGTCGACGGCGCCACCGCGGCGATCCAGACGATGCTCGACACGCGACCCGGCATCGCCTCGTTCACCCGGGCCTCCTACGACTTCGAGCTGCACGGGCGGGTCGACGACGCCCGGATGGCCCTGCAGCGGGCGCTGGACGTCGCCATCGGGCGGGCCGACATCGCGTTCTGCCGCTACTACCTCGGTGAGCTCGCCTTCACCAACGGGGACCTCGACGACGCCGCCGAGCAGTACGACCGCGGTCTGGCGGCCGCACCTGACGACGTGGCGCTGCGGCAGGGGAAGGCGAAGGTGGCCGCCGCCCGTGGGGATGTCGAGCAGGCGCTGGCCGACTACCAGACCGTCACGAACCGGGTCCCGCTACCGCAGTACGTGCAGGAGTACGGCGAGCTGCTGGAGTCCGCCGGCCGCGTCGACGAGGCGCAGGTGCAGTACGAGCTGTTCACCCAGCAACAGCGCTTGTACGAGGCGGCCGGGTCCGTCGACGACCTCGCCGCGTCCCAGTTCGCCGCGGACCACGGCGACTCGTCCGAGGCGCTGCGCCGGGCCGAGGCGGAGTGGGAGCGCAGGCAGAGCGTGTTCGTGGCCGACGCGATGGCGTGGGCGCTGCACGTCAACGGTCGCGACACCGAGGCGCTGACCTACGCCGACCGCGCCGCTGTGCTCGGCTGGCGCAACGCGACGTTCGCGTACCACCGCGGCATGATCCTCGCCTCGCTCGGGATGCGGGCGCAGGCGCAGGCCCAGCTCACCGAGGCGTTGGCGATCAACCCGCACTTCTCGCCGCTGCACGTGCCCCGGGCAGAGGCGGCGCGGGAGCAGCTGCGGAGCACGGGGTGAGGCGCGTCGCGCGCCGGCTGGCGCTGCTGGTCGGCGTGGTCGTCGCACTCGCCCTCACGGGCGCGGGCAGCGCCGCGGCGCACCCGCTGGGCAACTTCACCGTCAACCACTACGACGGTCTGATGCTGTACCCCGACCGGATCGACGTGCACGCGGTGGTGGACAGCGCCGAGATTCCCACCTTCCAGAACCAGTCACAGGTCGACACCGACGGCGACGACGGCATCTCCGACGTCGAGCGCCGCGGCTATGCCACCGCGCAGTGTGACCAGCTCTCGCGTGCCGTGTCCGCGACCGTGGACGGCGACCCGGTGCAGTTCGCGATGCGCTCAGCGGCGGTGAGCTACCCGCCAGGGCAGGGCGGTCTTCCCACGACTCGACTCACGTGCGAGCTCAGCGCTCCGGCCGAGCTCGACGAGCCGGCCACCGTGACATTCACCGACTCGTTCCGGCTCGACCGGATCGGCTGGCGTGAGATCACCGCCGCGGGCGAGGGGGTGCGGCTGCCGGACTCGACGGTCCCGGTGCGGAGCGTCAGCGACGTGCTGCGGAACTATCCCGTGGACCTGTTGGACGAACCGTTGAAGGTCCGGCAGGTCACCCTGCAGACCGTGCCCGGGGGAGCGACGACCGCCGGCGGAGCCGTGCCCCCGGTCGAGACCGGGATCGGTCCGCTCGACCGCCTCGCCGGCTGGGTGGACCGCCAGTACGCCGGTCTGGTCGCACCCGGCCTCACCCCGCTCGTCGGTGGCCTCGCCGTGTTGCTCTCCCTCGCGCTCGGCGCCGTGCACGCGGTGCTGCCCGGGCACGGCAAGACCCTCATCGCCGCGTACCTCGCAGGCCGCCGGGGCACCACCCGCGATGCCGTGATCGTCGGGGGCAGCGTGACCGTGACCCACACTGCCGTGGTCCTGGTGGTCGGGGCGTTGGTCTACGCGTTCACCTCCCTGGCCGGCGAGAGCGTCCTTGGCTGGCTCGGCGTGATCAGCGGGCTGCTGGTCGCGGCAATCGGGGTGGGCCTGCTGCGCTCGGCGCTGCAGGCACGCCGTATGAGTGGCGGTGAGGCTCCGGAGCCCGCCCCGGTCGGGGCGGGCCACGCCCACGCCCACGGCCACGGCCACGGCCACGGCCACGGCCACGGCCACGGCCACGGCCACGGCCACGGCCACGGCCACGGCCACGGCCCCGGCCACTGGCACGGGCCGGCTGCCGGTGGGCCATTCGACAGGTCCACCCTGTTCGGCATGGGGTTCGCTGCGGGCCTCGTGCCCAGCCCGTCGGCGCTGGTCGTACTGCTCGCCGCGATCGGGCTGAGCCAGACCTGGTTCGGGATCGTGCTGGTACTCGGGTACGGCACCGGCATGGCTGCGACGCTCACCGCCGTGGGCGTGCTGCTGGTGCGGTTCCGCGACGGGCTCGAGCAGCGGTCGACCCGGGCACGGTCGAGCGGGCGCCTCGCGTGGGTGGTGGCCGCGGCGCCCGTGCTCACCGCCGCCCTCGTGCTCGTCGTCGGTCTGGGGCTCGCCGCGCGCGGCCTCGCCGGAAGCGTTTAGGAGACCCGGTGCGCGCCCTGCTGTCCGCCGCCGTGCTCGCGCTGCTCGCCGCGGCGGGCTGCGCGGGTGACGACGGCGGCCCGCTGTTCGACGCCGAGGGCGGGCGGGACGTTGCCTGCATGATCCACCAGACGCAGCCGCCGGGGAGCCGCTACACCGACCCGGAGCGTCGCAACACCGGCGAGGTGCTCCGGGTGCTGCGCTACTACACCGCGCACGGCGCGAAAGGCTATTGCGACGGGGCAGGCCCCACCGGAGCGGACCGCGCCTGGGCAGGGTTCTACGTCGATCAGGGCGCCGACCCGTCGCGGGTCGCCCCGCTGCTCGGCGGGTGAGCGGCCGGCGCCGGACCTGGAGACATGAGTCACACCGGGCACCGCACCCGCATGCCGCCGCGCCGGCTCGGCAATCCTCCTCTCACGAAGAGCCGCCCCCAGCAGATCAGAGGAGCACTAATTCCCATGAGCTACCAGGCCACGATCGTCACCCAACTGCGCGCACTGCTGCAGCTGACGGGGACCGAGGCGCAGATCGCGCGGATCCGCGTCGCACAGGCCCGG
>Ga0136614_10002528_pt1 | contig 11406 bp, 13 predicted proteins | sample AntDrymUQ2792106_2_FD_106643 | JGI IMG/M metagenome (GOLD analysis project Ga0136614, IMG submission 106643) | Polar desert sand microbial communities from Dry Valleys, Antarctica - metaG UQ279 (21.06) | ecosystem: Environmental > Terrestrial > Soil > Desert | place: Antarctica: Dry Valley... | reverse complement strand
GTGCCTGGGAGCGAAGCGCTGGCGGCCAGCGTGTCGACCGGTCAGTGCAGACGGATCGCGGGCAAGCCCTCGATCCTGATGGCGGCACCGCGAGCGGTGCCTGGGAGCGAAGCGCTGGCGGCCAGCGTGTCGACCGGTCAGTGCAGACGGATCGCGGGCAAGCCCTCGATCCTGATGGCGGCACCGCGAGCGGTGCCTGGGGCCGCCGCCGCTGACTAGTCCTCGCGTTGGGCGTCTAATCTGGCGAAAAGGGGGACTCACGAACGAACCCGTCCGAGACGAACGCCGACGAACCGTCGGCGTTGGCCTGCTCTCGCTCGCGCTGCTCGCGCTGCTCGCCGTCGTCGCCCTCGTCAGTAGTGGACGGCAGCCGTTCACGGGCGGAGAGCGGCCCGCACAGGAGCCTTCCACGCTCTTCTGGGACTATCTGTTCAGCGTCGCCATTGCCGTCTGGTTCGTCCTCGCTGGATTCCTCCTCTGGGGCATGGTCGTGGCGCGAGGCCAGCGCCGGCAGTCTCGTCCGAAAACGAGCATGCTCAGGCTCGCCATCCTCGCCGCGCTCTTCCTCGGACTCGCCGTCGTCGCGCGCATTGCCCCCGACAGGCCGCAGCGATCTGACCGCTCTGCCGGCGGCGGCGAGATCAGGGCGACCTCCCCGACGACAACACGATCGCAGTCGGAGCCCTACATCCCGGAGTTCAAATGGGTGCCCGTCGTCCTGCTCGGCTCGCTCGGCGTCCTCACCGCTGCGTATTTCACAGCGAGGAGCCGCCACCGGCGCCGCCCCGTCGACGAAACGAGCAACGAGGCGCTGATCGAGGAGCTCGTCGAGATGCTCGACGAGGCGCTTGACGACCTGCGCGCAGAACGGGATCCGCGGCGCGCGGTGATCGCGGCGTATGCGCGGATGGAGCGCGTGCTGGCAGCCTACGGGTTGGCACGGCGGCCTTTCGAAGCCCCGCTCGAGTACCTGGATCGAATCGCCGCCGAGCTCCACGATCGCCGGCCGTCGGCGCGCCGCTTCGTCTTCGAGCTCACGCACCTCTACGAGCGGGCAAAGTTCAGCGACAGAGAAATCGACGCGGAAATGAAAGACGATGCGATCGCAATCCTCGTGAGGCTGCGGGACGAGCTTCGCCTAGCTGTGGAACGAACATGACCCGCGGGCGGACCCTGCTCGGCTCAACGCTCTTGCTCGCCGCGATGCTTGCGCTGGTCGCCCTCGCCAGCCGCGGCAACCTCGGCCCAGATTCCGGGACTGGAAGCCTGCGCCTGAGCGTGTCGCCCGGCGCCTTCGCCTACGTCTATACGGCGATGCTCGGAGTCGGAGCGCTCTCGCTTCCATTCTTCTTCTACATCTACGTCCGCGAGACGCCCTATTCGCGGGCGCGCCGCCGACGAGGCTGGCTGACGCCGTTCTTCCTCGTCGGCGCGGTCGGGCTTGCCCTCGCCGTTCCCGAGCTCTCCGAGGCGCTCGCTCGGCTCCAGCTCTGGAACGACGGACGAGACACGCTCCCGTCCCGCGACGTCCAGCCACCGGCGCCCGAGTGGCTTCCGCTCGCGCTCGGCTCGGTCGTCGTCGCGACAGGAGCGGGCGCGCTCGCGATGTGGCGCAGCGGCCGGCGACGCCGCCGTGGCGGTCTGGCGGAGACGCTCTCGGCGGTCGTCGGTGACACGCTCGACGACCTCCGCGCCGAGCCCGATGCGCGCCGCGCGATCATCATCGCCTACGCGCGGATGGAAGCAGCCCTCGAGCATTCGGGCGTCCCACGGCAAGTCTCGGAGGCACCCCTCGAATATCTCGCTCGGGTGTTGATCGAGCTCGCGGTGGGGGCGGCTCCCGTCCACGCGCTGACCGAGCTGTTCGAGCGCGCCAAGTTCAGCCATCACGCGATCGACGACCGAATGAAGAGTGAGGCAATCGACGCGCTCGAGGCGATTCACCATGATCTCGGAGGGCAAGAATGAGAAGGCTCGCCGTCAGTCTGGGCGCGGTCGCGATCGGGGTCGGCATCATCCTGGTCGGATTGCTCGTCTCCTCCCCTCTCCCTCGGGCCCGCCTCCTCGACGGCTACCTGCTCTTCGTGGGCGGCCTGGTCATGGTCGGCCTCGTACAGGCAACCCGCGCGGCCGGCGGGCACGTCGAGGTGTCACCCTACGAGCTAGCCTTGCGGCGGCGCGGCCCCCGAACGGGCCGCCCGCCCGAGCTCGAACGGCTCGAGCGTGAGGTCGCGCTCGCCGCGTCGAGCTCTTTCTACCTCCACTTCCGTCTGCGCCCGATCCTGCGTGAGATCGCCGCCCACCGACTCGAGGCAGGCCGCGGCGCCGACCTCGATGCGGGCTCGCCCGAGACCCGGGCCGCGCTCGGCGAGGAGCTATGGGAGATCGTCCGCCCGGATCGAAAGCCGCCGGACGATCGCCTCGCGCCAGGCCTCCGCCTGCCCCGGTTGCGTACCGCCGTCGAGATGCTCGAGCAGCTCTGACGTGATGGAGATCGACGAGGTCGGGACTGTTTGCGAGCGGATCCTCGACGAGATCGAGCGCGCGGTGATCGGCAAGCGCGAGGCACTCGAGCTCGTTCTCCTCGGCTTGCTCGCCGACGGCCACATCCTGCTCGAGGACTACCCCGGCCTGGCCAAGACGCTCACGGCACGCTCGTTCGCGCAGGCGACGAGTCTGGGCTTCTCGCGCATCCAATTCACGCCCGACCTGATGCCGGCCGACGTGACGGGCTCATCGATCTACAACCAGCGGGAGCTCAACTTCGAGTTCCTGCGCGGCCCGGTCTTCACGAATCTCCTCTTGGCGGACGAGATCAACCGAGCGCCGCCGAAGACGCAGGCCGCGCTGCTCGAGGCGATGCAGGAGCGGCAAGTCACGATCGAGGGCACCACACACCTGCTCGACCGCCCGTTCATCGTGCTGGCGACGCAGAACCCGATCGAGTACGAGGGTACGTACCCCCTGCCCGAGGCGCAGCTCGACCGGTTCCTGCTCCGAATCGGGATCGGCTACCCCTCGCCCGAGGATGAATGGCGCATGGTCGAGCAGCGGGTCGACCGCCGAACAGACGAGGTCGAGATCCATCCGATCGTGGACGGCCCGACGGTGCTCTCATTGCAGCGGGCGCTCGAGCAGGTCTACGTCTCGGAGAGCATCGGCCGTTACATGGTCTCTCTCGTCACCTCGACGAGAGAGAGCGCGCGCGTGCAGGTGGGCGCGAGCCCACGCGGGACACTCGCGCTCCTGAAGCTCTCCCGGGCTCGCGCTGCATTGGTGGGACGCGACTTCGTCACGCCGGAGGATGTCAAGGCGATCGCGGTGCCGGCACTTGCCCACCGGCTGACCCTGCGGCCCGAGCTGTGGGTGCAGAGGATCCGCGGAGAGGACATCGTGCGCGATTCTCTCGACAGCGTGCCGACGCCTCCCGCCGAGGACGTCCCCGCGCCGCCGGCCGGCAACCTTCCCCGGCCAGCGTGACCCGACGAGCGTCACCGCGGCTCGGCGCGTACGCCGGGCTGTCCGCGCTCGGGCTGCTCGCGTCGCTCGTACTCGGCCGCCCGGAGCTCGTCGTGCTCACAGCGCCGTTCGCCCTCCTGCTCGCGGTCGGACTCGCCCTGGGACACGAGCCGCGCCTGACGGTGCGGGCGCGCCTCGAGCGTGAGCGCGCGCTCGAACAGGACGAGCTTGGGGTCGAGATCGAGGTCGCCGCGGAGACGGCGGTCGACCGGCTCGAGCTCTTCCTCGCGCTTCCGCCTGGGCTGGTTGCCGCGAGCGGCGAGAACCCGATCGCGCTGCAGCTCGCCGCGGACGAGGAGCGCTCGATCGAGGTCAGCATCCGCTGTGCGCGCTGGGGTGCCTACCTGCCGGGCGAGATCTACGTGCGCACGCGTGACCGGCTCGGCCTGTTCGTGTTCGAGGCCGTGTTCGATTGCCGCTCGCCGCTCAAGGTCTATCCGCTGCCCGAGCGCCTGCTCACTCTGCTGAAGCCGCTCGACACCCAGGTCTTCACCGGGAACCAGGTCGCCCGGGTCAAGGGCGACGGGATCGAGTTCGCGGACATCAGGCCGTTTGCGACCGGCGATCGAGTCCGGCGGATCAACTGGCGCGCGAGCGCGCGTCGAGGCGACCTTGTCGTCAACGAGATGCATCCCGAGCGGAACACCGACGTGATCCTCTTTCTCGACAGCTTCGCCGAGGTGCGGGGCGAGGCGCTCGGTACGCTCGACCTCACCGTGCGCGCGGCCGCTTCCCTGGCTGAGCGCTACCTCGCTCGCAAGGACCGAGTCGGCGTGGTCGGGTTCGGCGGCGTCCTCAACTGGCTCCTGCCCGCCACCGGCATGGTGCAGCTCTACCGCATCGTCGACTCCCTGCTCGACACCGAGATCTTCCTCAACTACGCGTGGAAGGACATCGACGTAATTCCGCGTCGAACGCTCCCGCCGAAGGCGCTCGTGCTCGCGCTGTCGCCGCTGCTCGACGAACGCGCGGTCGGCGCCTTGCTCGACCTGCGCGCGCGCGGCTTCGATCTCGCCGTCGTCGACGTCTCGCCGATTCCGTTCGCCCCGGCCGGTGACGGGGAGATCGAGGAGCTCGCGCATCGCCTCTGGCGACATCGGCGCGCGGCCCTTCGCTATCGCCTGCAGCGGGCGGGTATCCCCGTCGTGGAATGGCAGGACGCGCCGCTTGCCGGCGTGCTGGAGGAGGTGTCGGCATACAGGCGCCACGCCCGCGTCGCGCGCGCGTAGCCACCGGCGCGGCCGCGATCGCGGTTTGCGCGCTGCTCGCCGCCTACCCGGTCGAGAAGGCCGAGCGGTTGCCGGAGCTCGTCGCCTTCGCCGGCCTCGTCGCGATGACCGTCCTCCTCGCCTCGCTCGTCGGCGGCTGGTCGAGCGGAATCGCGTGGACGCTCGTGCTCCTCGCCGTCGCGTACGCCGGGGCGCTCGCGCTCGCCGACGACGGCACCGTCGACGCCGCCGCGCCGCTGTACGGGGCCGGACTGCTCGTCCTCGCAGAGCTTTCGTACTGGTCGGTCGAGCTACGTGGGCTCGGGCGCGAAGAAGGACGTGTCGTGCTTCGCCGTCTGGGTGCACTCGGGGTGCTCACGTGTGCGTCGGTTCTGCTCGGAGCGCTCGTCGTCGTCGTCACGGCGGCCCCTCTCGGCGGCGGGCTCCTCTGGGACGCGATCGGGGTGGCGGCGGCGGCTGCGACGCTTGCGATTGTGGCCCAGCTCGCCCGCGCGAGCGCTCGCTAGAGAACTGGTTTCAGAACGACCACCCGCAGACGGGGTGCGGATCGCGGCCCGGCGGCATCGTGCTTCGTTTTGAAACCAGTTCTAAAGAACCTTCGCCACCTCGGTGCGCTCGATTGTCGGCCGGTACCCGAGCCGCCGGTTGATCGCCAGCATCGGCTCGTTTTCCCTGTCGTTCCCGGTCAAGAGCGTGTCGATCCCGTTCTCCGCGCACCAGCGAATAGCGGCGAGCTTCGCCAGGCGCGCCAGACCCCGTCCGCGGAATTCCCGCAGCGTTCCCGTGAGGTTGTGCTCGGCGCGCCTGCCGTCGCGATCGACGTCGAGCCAGGCGAACGCCACCGGGCGCCCTTCGAAAACGACATTGAAGCTTCCATCCATCTCGAGCGCGGGGCTCCGCAAGGTCTCCTCGAACCAGTCCTCGTACCTGAACTCGCCCGGCTCGTCGTCCGAGGGGATGTCGGACTCGGCCTCGGCGTAAAGCGCATGGAGGTCATGCGGCCGGTCGAGGAGGTCGCGCAAGGGTCGGAGGGCGAATCCTTCCGAGCGCCTCGCCTGTTCCAGAGACGCAAGCTCGGACAGGTCGGCCTCACGCGAATCGAGCGTCGAGAGCCGCTCGATTCTGGTCGAGACGAATCCGTGGCGCTCGGCAAACCGTCGCCCGGTCTCGCCGTCGTAACTCGACTCGAGCTTCCAGGCGCTGCGCTCGAGCAGATGTTTCTCGGCCAGGCTGTAGAGCCGCTCGCCGAGACCAGCTCGTCGCGCCTGCTCCGCGACCCCGACCCAGAGCGTGGCGACGCCGGGCTCGGCGACGGTCGTGCGGAACTCGGCGTCCGCCCAGCCCACAAGGTCATCGCCCGCCTCGGCAACCCAGAACCGCACGAGTGCCCGTTCCGGTGTGCTCCGCAGCCAGTGCACGAGCAGCTCGGCGGTGATCAGATAATGCGGCAGCAGCTCCCGCAGTAGCGCCGAGACAGAGCCGGCGTCGCGGTCTTCGAACGGTCGGATCGCGGTGTTCACGCCCCGCGGGCCTCGAATTCCCTCACCACTTTCTTGGGCGCGACCAGGAGCCACGCCCCGACCAGGAGCTCGTGCAGCTCGTCCATGTCGGCCGTTGCCAGGAGCACGATCACCCACGGGTAATTCGCGTAGTGGCCTGTGACCGAGAAGGTCTCCGGATCCGACTGCGTCAGCGCCAGGCGTTCCTCGTAGTCGACCCTGACGATCATCGTCTCACTGCCTTCGCGGAGGCGCGCGATCAGCTTGCCGCGCATCTTCAGCGCGGGCGTGCCGTACGAGGTGGACTCCTCGGTCTCCGGTAGAGCGAGCGCCAGGCGCCGAACGTCGTCCCAGGTGATCGCGGCTGTCCCTCCATGGTCGGGGGTCTGCCAGGAGCAGTTTCCGGAGAGGCGCATACGGGATTCGAACCCGTGCCGCCGCCGTGAGAGGGCGGTGTCCTAGGCCACTAGACGAATGCGCCGGTGGACGGCCAGTGTAGCGGCGGCCGCGACGCAAGCTTCTAGGGCGTGGGCCCATCCTGAAGCTAGGGACCGCAAGCGGTGCCTAGGCCGTCAGCTCGGCGACGAGCGGCCCGGTGTCGAGCGGTTCGAACCCGAGCCGGCCGGCCATTTCCTCGCTGGACGGGCGCGTTCCTTCGGCGAACAGAGCGCGCAGGCGCTCACCGGTCTCGGGCCGGCGCCACCAGTCCACTCCGATCTCCTGGACGAGGTACTGGCGCAGCTGCGCCGCGCGAATCCAGGCGCGCAGGTAGTCGGCCGAGTAGAAGCCGGCATCCATGTCCGAGAGGTACGCGTCGCTCCGATAGCGGATTCCGGTCGCGCCGGTGAGCGCCTCCGAGTAGCCAACGTCCGTCCCACCTTCGTGTTCGAAGCGCGCCCAGAAGTCGAGCTCGAAGCGAAGCTTGGCTGCGTAGCGCCGGAAGAGGAGGAGCTCGAGGAACAGCGTGCCGCCAGCGTTCTCGGTCGCCTCGGCGTCGGACAGCTCGAAATGCTCCGAGTGCCAGGCGGGCTCGCGCGAGATCGCCTCGAGGATGTAGGAGTAGATCTCGGTGAGCGCGTGGTCGCGGGAGAGCTTGCGGAAGGTGTACGGCAGGTCGGGGTCACACCCCGCGTAGTGGAGCGCGTGCCCGGCCTCGTGCAAGAACGCCTGGTAGTCGTGAAGCCCGCCTTGCGCGCGCGTGATCAGATGGACGACCTGCGGCGGGTCGGACGCGATCACGCACGCACGCGGCGATTTCTGCGGACGATCATCGAGGTCCAGGCGCACGTTCGGGTCGTCGGCGAGTGCGAATCCGAGCCGTTCGAGCGTCCGCATGCAGACCTCGACCGAGCGCTCCTTCGTGTAGATCGAGTCGAGCGGCGAAAGTCGGCGCAGGTACGCGACGTGGCTCGAGCTCGGCACGTCGTCGCGCTCGTCTCCGAGAATGCGCTCGAACCACTGCATGCGCAGGCGCGCCCACGCCTGGTCGGCGGCGGTGCTGGCCGCCGCCAGCGCGCGCTCGAGCTCGCGCAAGTCGATCCCCTTCTCCTCCTCGTTCCGGCGCACGTGATCGGGCTCGCCCGACAGATCGGACTCAAGCTCGGCGACCACCCGGAGCAGCTCAAGCCGCTCGTCGTTGAACGTCGCGGAGGTCTCCGCCTGCAAGGCGCCAAGCTCTTCGCGGTCGCCGTAGCCGTCCATCACCGCGAGCCGAGCCTGCGCCGCCCGCAGGGGAAGCTGCTCGCCGCGGAAGGCGACCCGCGTGGCGAGAATCGCGTTCTCGAGCGCGTCGTCCCGTTCTGCGATCTCGGCCGTGACGAGGCCGCCTTCACACGTCTTGCGCAGCCGATAGAGCCGTTCGCGGTCGTCCTCGGATGCCCCGAGCTCAGCCTGTTGAAGCGCGCTCAGCTGCTCCCGGCTGAAGAGATCGGCGTACCGCGCGACGATCTCTGCCTGCTCGGACACCTCCTTCTCGCCCACCCGCACGGCACGCCCCTCTTCGGAGCGCTCGAGCAGGTAGCGCTGGAGCCGTGCTTCAAACTCGGCCGGGGTGCGAACGGTCGCGACGGTCATTGGCAGCGGAATCTATACCGAGCGCGGAGGACTGATGCTGCCGTATCTCTCTTCGCGACCACTTCGTTACGGAGAAGAGGCACGGATGCTCGCAGACAACCGCCCAGACAAGTCGATCGAGGTCGAAGCGACGAGTCAGTCGTTGCCGGCGGACGCCCTCGCTCGGCCGACCACGCGCTTTCGCCGTCGCGCCTGGCTCGAGTTCCAGCGTGCGATCGACCCGCTCGCAGCGCCTAAGCCGCTGAGGCTTCAGCAGCCTCACTGAGGCGGGTGAGCGAGCGCTCCTTTCCGAGCAGCTCGAGGCTCTCGAACAGGCCAGGCGAAATCTTGGAGCCGGTGATCGCGACGCGGATCGGCTGGAAGGCCTTGCGCGGGGACAGCTCGAGCGACTCGGCGAGACCGCGTAGGGCTGCCTCGATCCGCTCGGTCGTGAATGGCTCGATTGCCGAGAGAGCCACGCCCGCCGAGACGAGTACGCTCACATCGCCGTCGAGCTGGGCCGGATCCGGCTTCACGTCCTCGAACAGGAAGCCGGCGAAACCCGGAAAGTCGCCGAGCTTCGCGATCTTCTCCTGAACCAGCGGCGCTGCTTTCCGGACGAGCGCTTCGTCCCACGCGACGCCGCGCTCGCGCAGGTAGCCGATGAGGACGTCGGCGTACTCGTCCTGCGGGAGCGCGCGAAGGTAAACGCCGTTGAGCCAGTCGAGTTTCGCGTAGTCGAACGTGGCCGGGCTTGCGCCGACGCGTTCGAGCGAGAACCGCTCGATCAGCTCCTCGCGCGACATGATCGTCGTCTTGTCGTCGTAGCTCCAGCCGAGGAGCGCCAGGTGATTGACGAGCGCCGGCGCGTAGTACCCCTGATCGCGGAACTCCTCGACGGTGATCGCGCCGTGCCGCTTCGAGAGCTTGCGGCCGTCGTCGCCGTTCACGTTCGGAACGTGCGCGTAGATGGGAATCGGCGCCCCGATCGCCTCGAGGATGCGTATCTGCTTGGGCGTATTCGAGATGTGGTCCGGTCCGCGGATCACATGGGTGATCGCGTCGAGCGCGTCTTCGAGCGGCGAAGCGAAGTTGTAGGTCGGCCGCCCGTCCGACCGCAGGATGACGACGTCCTCGATCGTGTCGTTGGCAACCTCAATGCGCCCGAGGACGACGTCGTCCCACGCCGTGACACCCTCGTCGCCCATACGGAAGCGGATGGCGCCCTCGTCCTCGTACGCTCTGCCCGCGGCCACGAGGCGCCGTGCTTGCTCTTGGCAGTGGTGCAGGCGATCGAGCTGAAAGGTGACGGGTCCGTCCCAGTCCAGTCCGAGCCAGCGCAACGACTCCTGGATCTGCTCCGTTGCCTCGGCAACCTCGCGGCTCGTGTCGGTGTTCTCAATCCTGAGCCGAAACTCGCCCCCGTTGTGGCGCGCGAACAGCCAGTTGACGAGGGCCGTGGAGGCATTGCCGATGTGGAGGAAGCCGGTCGGGCTCGGCGCCATGCGGACTCGAACGGACATGCGGATAGCGTAGTCGCGTGCTCTTCGGCGCTCATTGCTCAGGTGGGATCAAGCGCGGGCTCGAGCGGGCGGTCGAGATCGGCGCCGAGGCCGTCCAGGTCTTCGCACAGAGCCCTCGCGCCTGGCGCTTCCCCGATCACGACCCGGCCGACCTCGAAGGATTCCGCCGCCGCCGGGCCGAGACGGACATCGGCGCGGTGCTCATCCATGCCCTCTATCTCGTCAATCTCGCGAGCCCGGACGACGTCATCTACGAGAAGTCGGTCACGACGCTCGAAAAGACGGTGCAAGCTGCTTGCGCGATCGAGGCGGAGGGGGTCGTGCTTCACATCGGCTCGCACCTGGGCGCCGGCCTGGAGGCGGGTCTCGAGCGCGCCGTGCCCGCGCTCGAACACGTGCTCGAGCTCTGCTCGGAGACGACCTGGCTGCTGCTCGAGAACTCAGCCGGGGCGGGCGGCACGATCGGCCGCTCGATCGACGAGCTCAGGATCGTGTTCGAGCAGCTCGACGGCCACCCTCGGCTCGGCGTCTGCCTCGATTCCTGTCACCTCTACGTCTCGGGCTGCGACGTGACCGAGCGCGCCGTGCTCGATCGCCTGGTCGACGACGTCGAGGCCTGCTTCGGGCTCGAGCGACTGCGTGCGCTACACGTGAACGACGCCCAGGCGCCCTTCGGCTCGAACCGCGACCGCCACGCCAACATCGGCGAGGGATTGATGGGCGAGCAACTGTCGGTCTTCCTCGGTCATCCTGCGCTGCAGGGTTTGCCTGCGGTGCTCGAGGTGCCCGGTCCCGACGGTCACGGCGCGGACGCCGGCGAGGTGCGGAAGCTTCGCGAGCTGCACGCCCGCTCGGCCGGCTGACCGGTCGAGTCGATCGACCCAGTTTCGCGAAACACTCAGGGCGTCAAGGTCCCTCCCCGGGAGGGACGATCAGGTACGCGGGGACCCGGCCTCCGCGCGGGCTGACGAACGAGACGTCGCGGACCTTGATCGGGTAATCGGCGCGATTGATGATCCCGCGGTCGCGTAATCCCAGCGGCGCCGACCGGTCATAGGCGAAGAGCGCTGCCGTGCCCGGCCGAGGGCTCTCCGCCGCGTCGCCGCCGCCGCAGGCGGCACCGGCCAGTGCGATCGCTGCGGCCAGTGTTGCGGCTCCTCTGGGCCAAGCCATGGGTAAAAACCTAGTCAGTAAGCTCCCGCGGTGTCGGCAAGCGGGATCGCGGTCGTCGTCTCCCTGATCGCCGGTGTGGCCGGCGGGGTTCAGGTTGCGATCTCCGGTGCGTTCGGTCGCAGAATCGGCGTGCTCGAGGCGACTGCATTCGCGTCCGTCGTTGCCGCGGTTGTTGTCGTCGCCGCGACGGCCGCGGCGCGGCAAGGGCTCGGCGGCGTGGCCCAGGCGGTTCACGTCCCGCCGTGGATGTGGATCGGCGGCGTGATGGGCGCGGTGGTGGTCACGACGATCAGCTACGCGCCGCCCCTGATCGGCACGTTCGCGACGATCGGCCTGCTGATCGCGGGTCAGCTCGTCGCCGGAGTCCTGATCGACTCGCTCGGCCTGTTCAGCCTCGAGCGCATCCCGCTC